>Ga0064013_1039_pt1 | contig 35005 bp, 34 predicted proteins | sample CrowatWCoCulture_FD_61583 | JGI IMG/M metagenome (GOLD analysis project Ga0064013, IMG submission 61583) | Marine cyanobacteria communities from the University of California, Santa Cruz, USA, analyzing cyanobacterial DNA methylation -... | ecosystem: Host-associated > Microbial > Bacteria >...
AAGTTGAACTGACTGAAACTTACTCGAAAAAAAAGGAAAAGATTTATAAAATGATTAGTCTGATCATCAAAAAAGATGAAGAGATAAGTAGAAAGACTAAAGAAGCAGGAAAATTTATTTTAGCAACTAACTTAGTAGAGGAAAATAAATTAGAAGCTAGTGAAATTCTGATAACTTATAAAAACCAGCAATCTACGGAAAGAGGATTTCGATTTTTGAAAGATCCCTTATTTTTTACTGATAGTTTCTTCGTTGAAAAAACCAGAAAGAATAGAAACAATGTTATTTTTAATGTCTTTGTGTTTGTTGATTTATAACTTGGGGCAAAGAGAATTAAGAAATTGTTTAAAAAGAGTCAAAAAAGGAATAAATAATCAAGTAGGGAAAGTAACATTGCGTCCGACTTTGAGGTGGATATTTCAATGTTTTCAAGGTATTCATTATGTGATTTTAAACGGAGTTAAACAAATTGTCAATTTAACAGAAGAAAGGCGTTTTATATTGAGTTTATTACCTGCATCTTGTCAAAGATATTATCTATAAATTGAATTGGATAAAGCAAAAATAATAAAAGAATAAGAGTCTAATGATATCAAATGAGAAGAGGAAACTCTCCTTCGTTTGTGCTGAGTCTTGCTAAGTTTTCAATGAGTATAAATCTTCTTAATTTGATTATTTTTCCTAAAAATTTAATGAAAAGAGAAATATTCTTGCCCAGGTATGATTTTCGGACTTTTTAAAACTATGTATTGTTTTATACTACATTTTGAAGTGCGGAATCTGGGTTTAAAGTTCCCCCCTTTGTTAAGGGGGGTTAGGTGGGATCAACGTTATCGTAAAATACCTATAACTGACAGTTAACTCCTGAATACTAACCTATGTCTAAGTCGATAATTAACCTTCAAAGCGCAGAAAATCAGCAAACTTTAACCATAACCCCTCCCAACACAGGATTATCCCTACAAGGAACCCTACAAATACCTGGGGATAAATCTATTTCTCATCGCGCTTTGATGTTAGGGGCGATCGCAGAAGGAGAAACCATCATCGAAGGTCTACTATTAGGAGAAGATCCCCGTAGTACCGCCGACTGTTTTCGGGCTATGGGAGCAAAAATATCCCCATTAAACAACGAAAAAGTTACTGTACAAGGTATAGGGTTGGGACATTTACAAGAACCCTCAGAGGTACTCGAAGCAGGGAACTCTGGGACTACTATGCGCTTGATGTTAGGTTTATTAGCGTCTCACCCTGATCGCCTCTTTTGTGTCACAGGGGATGCTTCTTTGCGATCGCGTCCCATGTCCCGTGTCATCAAACCCCTGCAAACAATGGGGGCGAAAATCTGGGGACGCAATAATAACAGTTTAGCCCCTTTAGCTATCCAAGGACAAACTCTCAAACCCATTCATTACCATTCCCCCATCGCCTCAGCACAGGTAAAATCTTGTATTTTATTAGCAGGGTTAATGACAGAAGGAAAAACCACCGTCACCGAACCCGCTTTATCCCGTGATCACAGCGAACGGATGTTACAAGCTTTTGGGGCAACTTTAGATATTGATGCTACAACAAATAGTGTTACTATCACAGGCCATCCTGAGTTAACCGGTCAAAAAGTAATTGTTCCAGGGGATATTAGTTCCGCCGCTTTTTGGTTAGTGGCCGCCTCTATAGTAGAAGGAGCAGAATTATTGATTGAAAATGTTGGTATTAACCCCACCCGAACCGGTATTTTAGAAGCATTGGAGATGATGGGGGCAAATATTAGCCTAGAAAACGAACGGGTGATCACAGGGGAACCAGTGGCGGATCTCCGGGTGAAAGCGACTCAGTTAAAAGCTTGTACCATTCAAGGGGAGATCATACCTCGTCTCATCGATGAAGTACCTATTTTAGCTGTGGCCGCTTTGTTTGCTCAAGGGACAACTATTATTAAGGATGCTGCCGAGTTGAGAGTGAAAGAAAGCGATCGCTTAGCTGTCATTGCCTCACAGTTGGGGAAAATGGGTGCTAATATTACCGAGTTACCCGACGGGTTAGAAATTACTGGAGGAAAGGAATTAAACGGTGCTGAGGTAGATAGTTGTGGGGATCATCGTATTGCCATGAGTTTAGCGATCGCAGCTTTAAGAGCAAAAGGCAAAACCATTATTAACGGTGCCGAAGCTGCCGCTATTTCCTACCCCGAGTTTGTGGAAAGTTTGCAAGCGATCGCCCTAGAATAATTGTTTGAGAGACACCGAGTGTGAGCATCCTGCTCACTGGACTAATTAAGAAAAACTGTTGCCTGTTCCTCACTAAGATGGGCATAAATTAGCTATGATTAATTAAAAGGACATAATAGGGCATTTTTAATGAAATTTCAAGTTATTTTTACTTAGGATCCAGAATATGAGGGTTATATTGCTGAAGCTGTATCCTTACCTGGTTGTGTTAGTCAAGGTAAAACTATGGATGAGGCGATCGCCAATATAAAAGATGCCATTCAAGGTTATCTATATGTAGAAGAAAAGCATGGTAATGATAGTTTTTCTGTGGCACTCTAATACTGTTCAAAAGAAATTTTGAGATTAGTTCCTGTTGCCTCGGCAATTCTTTTTAGTGTTTTGAGCGTAGCATTTTGTTCTCCGCTTTCCCATCGGGCGATTTGGGACTGTTTAGCGCACATTCGTTGAGCAAGTTCTTCTTGAGTTAATCCTGCTTGGGTTCTTGCGGCAATAATAGCTGAGGCTATTTCAAACTCCATAGCCATTCCTTCATAAGCAGTTTTGTATTCTGCGTCTTTTAACCATTTTTGATGTAACTGAGAAATTTTAGTCATTATTCAATCTCCTCAGCCCGTTTTAGGGCAAGTTTAATTTCTTTTCTCGGTATTTTTTGGCTTTTTTTGATAAAGACTCTCACAACAATTACCCGTTTAGGTTTAGCTGTAACGTATAAAGCACGAGAAATCCCATCTTTTCCTTTGAGACGAATTTCCCACAGGGCTTTTTCTATATGTTTAACATAGGGTTCTCCTAAATTTTCTAAGCCATGTTCTGTGATGAGTTGACTTATCCAGACAAACCTCGCACGCATATTTGCTGGCAAGGCCGCAAGTTCTTCATCTACGGTTTCATTTAAAGTTTCAACGCTTCAGTCCATGAGTCCATTATAACTTATATGTTATGTTCTCTCCACTCTCAACACTCCAAACCCTTCTAACACTAACCTTATTCCCCCCCTTAATTAAGGGGGTTAGGGGGGATCTCAACCCTCCCCGAAAAAAAAAATAAAAAAAATTTTTTTCCAAAGTGATATGTTTTTTAAGCCAGGTGGGTATGTTCCTTGTAGAAGCAAAAAAAACACATTTACCTCTATCAAACAAGGAACATTCATCCAATGAATAACACATTTAAAGCTAACCTACTCAAAACTCTCGCTAACAAAAAAGGTAACAAAGGTTTCACCTTAATTGAATTATTAGTTGTTCTAATTAGGGTTTGCTGAATAAAAGCAAAACCCTATTCTTTAAAAGGTTACACCCATATTCGCGATCGCAAAAAAGATCAGCTTTGTCGGCTACAAACCGCTATAATTGGTAGAAACACCTCCCAGTTGTTGGTCAAGAACAAATGTATCGAAAAGAGGAGCAACCTTTACCGCCCCCAGAAAAATTTGAATTACCTTTCGAGGGCAAATTGTCCCCCAATAATCGTTGGGTAATCATGGCAGAGTTGATACCTTGGGATGATTTTGAGGAAGAATATGCTAAACTTTTTTCAGCAGAAAAAGGTGCGCCAGCCAAACTATTTAGAATGGCATTAGGGACATTAATTATTAAGGAAAAATTAGGAACAAGTGATAGAGAAACTATAGAACAGATTAGAGAAAATCCCTATCTACAATACTTTATAGGTTTAAATTGTTATCAACAAGAGCCACCACTGGAATCTTCAATGCTAGTTCATTTTAGGAAAAGAATTGATGGAGAATTGATAAACAAAATCAATAAAAAAATAGTAAAAAGAGAAATAGACAAGAGTGATAAAGAAGTAAAAAAAAAGGATTGTCTCCAAGAAAAAGGAGAAAAAATAAAAAATAAAGGTAAACTAATTTTAGATGCGACTTGTGCGCCAGCAGACATCAAATACCCAACGGATTTAGGCATATTAAATCAAGCCAGAATTGAGACAGAAAGAATAATAGATAATCTTTATAAACCATTAAGAGTAAAATTGAGAAAAAAGCCGAGAACTTCTAGAAAAATTGCTAGAAAGGAATACTTAAAAGTAGCTAAAAAACGAAAAGTATCTTATCAAGAAAGAAGAAAAGCTATCGGGAAACAGTTAAAATACCTTAAGAAAAATTTAGGAAATATAGAAGACTTAATTCAAGCTGGGGCTTCCCTGGAAAATCTGAGTAAAAGACAGAAAAATTGTCTAGAGACTATCAAAAAAGTTTATGAACAACAACAGTCAATGTGGGAGAATAAGACCCAGAGTGTTCCTCAAAGAATTGTAAGTTTAACTCAACCGCATATTCGTCCAATAGTGAGGGGAAAAGCAGGAAAACCAATAGAGTTTGGAGCTAAACTCTCAGTAAGCTGTGTAGATAACTATGTGTTTCTAGACAAAATAAGTTGGGAAAACTTCAATGAATCTTGTCATTTAAAAGAACAAGTAGAAAAGTATAAAGAAACGTTTGGCTATTATCCTGAATCCGTCCATGTAGATAAAATTTATCGAACTAGGGAAAACAGAAATTGGTGTAAGGAAAGAGGGATAAGAATCAGTGGTCCGAAGTTAGGAAGACCTCCGAAAAATGTCAGTGAAGAAGAAAAGAAACAAGCCCACTCCGATGAATGCTTCCGTAATGCTATTGAGGGAAAGTTTGGACAAGCTAAACGAAGATTTAGCCTAAATCTCGTGATGACAAAACTCCCTGAAACCTCCATTACATCTATTGCTATTACATTTTTAGTTGTCAATCTTTCTAAACTTCTGAGGCAGTTTTTGTCGCTTTTTTTGTCCTTATTTACTAATAATAGAACAGGGGAACTCATTAAACCGCTTTTCATTAATTTTGATTATACTTTAAACAATTTTTATGTACTAAAACTTATTGATTTGTCAGAAAATTCTTGGTCAAAAGTGGCATAAATTTTGGAGAAACTTTTTCAGCAAACCCTAAGTTAGTTGCTAAAATAAATTTTCCTGCTTCTTTAGTCTTTCTACTTATCTCTTCATCTTTTTGATGATCAGACTAATCATTTTATAAATCTTTTCCTTTTTTTTCGAGTAAGTTTCAATCAGTTCAACTTCTTTTATTTCCAACAATCTCAATTTTTTATTAATAGCTTTTAATTTATATCGAGCAGCTTGAGGATGTTCAGATTCTTCAGATTGTATTTCTTTAAGAAATTTTTGGGATTTCTTCTCTTCTTGGGAAAGTTGTTTTTCTAGTTTTTCCAAATCACTTTTCTGTCTTTTTTCACTCAAGACTATTAACCAAGTTTGCTTGATTCCACCATAAGTAACAATTTCTTCTTTCCAGGTATAACTTTCTAAATTTAGGTCACTTCTTTTTTCTTTATCTTCATCTTTTACTTCTTCCACCTCTATATTTTGCACTAATTCTTTTGCTTTTTTTATGGTCATTGGAACTCTCGTTATCCATTTTAAATGTTGGATTAGTTGGAGATTTTCTTGACCATATAAAGCACTATCACAAACCATGATACTATCAAACTTTATTTGCTTTTTGAATTCTACTAAAACTTTTCCAAATACAGATTTATCAGATTCATTTTCATCTCCTACTCTCACAAATAATGGAATATCTCCATCTGGGCTTGTTATTAAATCCAAGACACATTGTTTTAAGTCTGGTCTATGATCCCGAGAATATCCTTTCTTAATAAAAATTGGTCTTTCTTTAATAATTTTTTCTTCTTCCTGTTTCTCTTTATCTTCTTCCCTTTTATATTCTCCATCTAAATGAAATGATGTGGAATCTAAATGGGAGTATTTAAGGTCTATTTTAAATTTTTTAATTACTTCTAAAACTACTTCAATAAAAATATCATTTAGTCCATATTTATATAATTCATCCATTACTCTCCCAATTTTATCCTCATTAAGGTAATCAGGTTTAATTCTTTCTCCTAACAATTTCTCAATAGCTTTATCTTGAAAAAACTGACTGAATAAATATAGAGGTCTTGAAACAAATCCTAGTCCATTGATTAAAATAGACTTAACTACTGTACCTGCTGAGATTTTTTCTCTAACATCTATTCCTAATTTATTATTAATTATTTTGACTATTCCTATTTCATCAATTAAACCAGCTACTATCCCTAAATGGTCTAAATTTTTAACTTGTATTTCTTCTAAATAAGACATTTTTCGCTCTTTTTTTACGGAGGAAACAACTTAAGCAATTATACTTAATTATTAACCCCAGGCTTGTAGTATTTAATGCTACTTTTTGAAGTGCGGAATCTGGGATCTAACCTCTAGCTGATTACTGATCAGTTTGTGAGAAATGCGGGATTTGTATTGGCATTTGTATTGTCATTGGCATTGGCATTGGCATTGGCATTGGCATTGGCATTTGCTTCGGAAAAGCTAAAAGTAAAAGAAGAAAATTTTAGCTCACGGGGTGACAAGCCCGTTAAAACCCTGATTGAAAGAGGGTTTCAGCCGTGGCGATCGCTCTATAAATTGTCAAAAACTAGAGGGCTTATTGAGAATAAACAATAATGATAATTATTCTTGCCGTGTGTGTGGGGGGGAGGACGGTGTAACCCTCCTCCCCCCCACAGGGTTGATGCTCAAAATCAACCCCTTGGGCAATATTAGTTTTTATTAAATAATAAAAATTGGTTTATTTTGGATAGTTACATCTAAAATAAATCATCTTCCACTGGTTATTTTATGTTAAGATAAAATAGGGGAATTAAGCCGTCTTATCTATTATGGACATGGCTTGTAACCCTTTTTTATAATTGTTGAGTTTCTGGGGATTATTGCTCATCATAATTGAAATAAAATCAGAGCAAAATTCCCAAGCGTGAATCCAAAGAGAGCCATAAAGTCCTATCCAAAAATTACTATGTCTTCGGTCACGTCTTGATTTTTCAGTTAGACGAGCAATATATTTTCCTTGATTGGTTTGTCGAAATGTTTTGCCTTTTAAAGAAGTAGCAGTGTAAGCGATCGCTATTAATAAAATCAAGGAATTTAGTCGTTTATTATTGGCTTTACTTCCCTCCAAATTATAACCCCCTGTCTTACAATCCTTGAACATAGCTTCAATACCTGCCCTGGCTCGATAGACTTTCAAGACCTCTGATAAACTGTCTAAGTTGGTAAGAATAAACCAAGGCTCTTTTTCCTGTTTGCCCTTGTATTTTCTTTTCCAATATGCTCCCACATTAAAGTTTCCAAACCCTTTATTTTTAGTGACTGAAACCCCAGTTAAAAACATCTTCATCCCAGGTTTCATTCCTAACTGCGAAAAAGTTTGATAATCTTCATCATCTTTTTTCTGGTTTGTACCTTGTAGGAGTTACGCATTGACAGATGGTTTACAATGTGCATAGTCCAAACAGAGAAAGCTATCGCTGTTAACAAAAAGCAAAAAACTGATAAAATAGAGAGGATTATAAGAACTGGAGGTAGATATCCGAACTATAACGAAGAAATCAACGGCTAAATGTCATTTAGAACTCTATACTTACTATTTAATTGCTGAATCCAAATATTCGGGTTGTAATCGTTTATCCGAGATATTTGAGGATTTATCTCATGATAGTGTTAACCGTTTTTTATTAAGAGAAAGCTATAAACCTGTTGATTTATTCAATGAATTTAAACAGCACATTGAACTGAGTGGGGGAACCTTAAGTATTGATGATACAGTCATTGAAAAACTTTATAGTAATCCTAAATTAAGTAAATTTATTGGTTATTTCTGGTCAGGAAATAAACATAAAACTATCAAAGGAATTAATTTAGTTACTTTATTATATACTGACCCTAATGGAATTTCAGTCCCTCTAAATTATCGACTTTATGATAAAGAAGATAATCTGTCTAAAAATGATTATTTTCGGATGATGCTATCGGAAGTTTTAGCTTGGGGACTGAGGCCAATTTATGTAACTGGTGATAGTTGGTATTCATCTAAAGAGAACCTTAAATTTTTGAAAAAACAAGAATTAGGTTTCATGATAGGAATAGCTAAAAATCGACAAGTATCAATCGTTAAAGGACAATATCAATCCGTTGAAAGCTTAGAAATAGAGGAAAATGGGACAATTGTTTACTTAAAAGAGTTTGGCGAAGTTAAAGTATTTAAGAAACATTTCAAAAACGGGATGCTTCGTTTTTATATTTTATTTGACAAAGAGAATAAAGACTTAAGAGAAACAGATAAAACTCTATTTACTTTGTTGAAAACAACTCATTGGATTATTGAATGTTACCATCGTGCGCTCAAACAATTATGTGGTATCAATAAATTTATAGTCAGAAAATCAGAAGCTATATTGACCCATTTCTTTAGTTCTTTACGGGCTTTTATTAAACTTGAATTAATGAGAGCTAATGAGTTAATTGATAATTGGTATCAACTCCAAAGAGAATTGTCTATTGAAGTTAATCGGAATTTTATTTTAGAGCAAATAAATTTGAAATTATCAGCCTAATTTATAGATTAGTTATTGTTATTATTACGTCAATTTTAATGACTCTAATAATTAGCGATCGTTGTCTCTCTTTAAAGCTACTCATATTTAAGTTAATTTGTCAATGCGTAACTCCTACCTTGTTTCTGACGAAAAGCGAAGAATAACTTTTGTTTTTTACTTTTTTGTTTCAACCAATAAGCTAATTTAACACTGTGGAATTCTCGGTCTCCAAGAATGACTAACTCATAGTTTTTTAGAAGACAAAGAACAGGTTGAATTAATGCCTGTTGTTCAGATAATCTGCTGGCTCCTCTTTTCCCTAAAAGTGTCCAATAGATGGGTAAAGCCAGCTTTTTCCAGATAACAGCAACCATGAAAACATTTTTATCTTTCCATTGGGTTCGGTCAATTGTTATAATCAGACGAGAGCCAGTCTTAAATTCTTTACAAATAATAGCTTTAATCACAGGAAACCAGAATCTGGGAATGGCTAAAGCTGACAAAACTAGTGCAGCTTGGCGAAAATAATCCACCAGATTTTTACAGAAACTTCCGTGACTAGCCACGACAATGTGTTTCAATGAAACTAACGGAAGAATCTCGAAGTTGATGTCCATGATAAAAGCATTGCCAATTAACCTCTCCAACCTACAGAAAACAGTACTCCAACAAATAGTGAGAGGGACAACAAACCCCTATCGCCTTGTTAGACGAGCCAAGCTAATCTTAGCCGCAGCATCAGGAGAGAGCAATAGTTCGATTAGTCGAAGATTAGAATTAGACCGAGTACAAGTGCGTCAGTGGCGATCGCGATGGTTTGAGGAGAGAGAAAAACTGAGTGCCGCCGAAGAACAACAGGTAACGGAGAAAGCATTAATGGTCTTGATCAAAGGAATTTTAAGCGATCGCCCAAGACCTGGAACAACAAAATCCTTTACGGTCGAACAAGTAGTCCAGATTGTAGAGATCGCTTGTGAAGAATGTGAAAAATCAGACAGACCAGTGAGCCATTGGACACCTTCAGAGTTGGCGGATGAAGCCATAAAAAGAGGAATTGTCGAAAAGATTTCCCCCCGTAGTGTGGGGCGTTTTTTAAAAAGAAGCGACATTACAACCACATCTCGTTCGTTACTGGTTAAATGCCAAAATTGATGATCCCTTAAAATTTAAAAAGCAAGTCAAATATATCTGTGAACTTCATCAAGAAGCTAAAACTTTGTTAGAACAAGGAATTCATTTAATTAGTACAGATGAAATGACAGGGATTCAAGCTCTTGAGAGATTATTTCCGAACAAAAGAATCAAGCCTAAACAAGTAGAAAAAATCGAATTTGAATATGAAAGACACGGAACTTTAAGCTTGATTGCGAACTGGGATGTGGCAAGAGGAAAAGTTGTTAGTCCCTCTATTGGACCGACAAGAACAGAACAAGATTTTTCTGAACATATCCAAAGAACGATTAAGATTGATGAAAAAGCAGAATGGATTTTTATTGTAGATCAACTCAACACTTATAAATCGGAAAGCTTAGTCAAATTAGTAGCAGAAAGCTGTGGAATTACTATTGATTTGGGGAGAAAAGGAAAGGAGGGGATTTTGCAATCTATGGACAGCAGAGCAGATTTTTTATCAGATGAATCTCATCGAATTCGCTTTGTTTATATTCCCAAACATACATCGTGGCTTAATCAAATTGAGTGCTGGTTTTCGATCTTAGTCAGGCGTTTACTCAAAAGAATTACTGTCCGTTCAACTGAAGAACTATCCCAAAAAATTCTCAATTTTATTGATTACTTTAATCAACATTTTGCTAAGCCGTTCGTTTGGAAATTTAAGGGCTTTAAAGATCATAAGTGACTGTCTAACCTGTTTATGTACTGTCAGCAACCACAGTAAAATTCTAAAAGCCTCGAACTGTGTTTGTGTTAAATGTTTGGTAAAATGAGATTCATAAACTGCTAAAAAGCTCATGATTTAAGTTATAAAACGATTAAGGACAATCTGATTATTATTAGCATAAAATCGGATTGTTTTCTCTCTTTTAGGAGTTTACGCTCGCGCATCAAAACAGTTTGGGGGGGCAGGGCAATCGCATTTAATTTTTGAAAAGCTGACTGCATAAGAGGTTTTGCGATCGCCGTTCATTTGTACTGAAACTCTAAAATCTTTACTGGATCACGCATCTCAGATTTTAATGCGATTGCCCTGTTTGGGGGGGGAAGACGTGGCAAATGCCACGTCTTCCCCCCCCCATTTGCAAATGATTATCATTATCGTTCATTCTCAATAAGCTCTCTGGTTGCCGACAATTGTTTAGGGTCGGGTAACAGAGAAAAACCGCTCTGGACTTACTTTTCAACCTACTTGTCACCCCGTGAGAAATTTTAGTCCATTGCCTCAATTTTTAATCCTTTCAGGTGTTAGTTCAAGTGGTTTAGGTTTAGGTTATTTAATAGGTGTGTTAATCAGGTGACTTTTTGGAAATTGAGTGAATATTGTAGGGTGAGCAAAGCCAGAATATAGCTTAATTAATCTAGGAGATAAATATCTTGCCCACCTAATACTTAAATAATAATGGTGGGCAATGATTATGGGTTAATCTTCAATAAAATAAATTACCCCATTTGCCCACCCTACTCTAATTCTCATCACAATGGTGGGCAATGATTATGGGTTAATCTTCGATAGAATAAATTACCCCATTTGCCCACCCTACAGTTAATGGTAATTGTTAATTGGGAAGATTGTAGGGTGGGCAAAGCCAGAATATAGCTTAATTCATGTAGAAAATAGATATCTTACCCACGTAACACCTAAATAATAATGGTGGGCAATGATTTTGAGTTAATCCTAAATAAAATAAGTTATCCCATTTGCCCACCCTAGAGTTTTTTCTCTTTAAGTGAGCATTTAACGATTAAAAATTTATATAGCTTTTAGTTTAACACAACCATGATAGTTGTCATGGTCTAGAAGACTGTGTTTATAATTGCGATCGCTTAACAATAGATTGTCTTAAATAAGCGATCGCATTATTTGAGCTTAAGATTCCTGTTGTGTTCTATTGTGATTAAAAACTTCAAATACTTGACGGCAAAAAGATCTAAATCTTTCTGCAATATCCTTAGCCGGTTGATAATCACCTTCTAGCTGCCAGCTTTCTACTGTTGACAGTCGCCACGCTTGTCCCTGATGATTAAAAGCAGTTATTTCTAAACCCACCAACCTTTGGATTTTATCTACGGGATCTTTATGAAACCTAATCTGTACTAACATACTCCGACCTTGAAAGCGAGGACTCCATCCAGGTAAGTGAAAAGCAATATCAATAGAGTGAGGATCGACTAATTCCAGGGTTCCAGGATCATTTACCCAGGGTTGAAGATCAGCTTTAGCATCGGGAAAATGGGTTTTAAATAAATGAACAGTGGAGGCAATTTTTGTAGCGATTTCTACACCTTGAGCTTTTTCCGATGCGTTCATGTTTTAGTTTCCTCTTGATAAGTCCTAGTCAATAACTAATTTTAGCCATCCAGCTTTATTCTATGTCAGTATCTAAATTAATTCACCGATTAAAGACTATAATAAACTTAAAGATTTTGTTTAATTTTTCATCAACTAAAAACTCTCATAGGCATTACAATAGCTGTAGAGAAGTTTCTAATTAAGCCACCCAATGGTGAATAAGCGTTCTCAACTCTAGTCTTAATTTCGGCTTCTTTGCAACTATTCACCCCCTTGGAACTGTCTTTGAGGCAATAGCCGTCATGGCATCAAATCAAGATAAAGATCAATTCTTCTACCCTCGGTATCCCTATCGTGGGGAAGTAAAACCGGAAAATGTAGTTTTTAACGCTAACTTACAAGAGTTTGCTCAAGAAGTTAACTATCTTTGTAATTTAGAAACAGCAGGAAAAATTAAACCTGAACAAGCTTATCAAAAAATTAAAGAACTATGGAAAAAACTCAAACTGTCTAAACACGAATTGAAAATAGGAGAAAATTTATTTAACCAAGAGTTTGATGACGATAACGAAAACGGCACTGAAAATGAATAGCTTGACCGATCGCACCGTCTCAAGTAAATAATATTGTAACTATTACATGGTTGCTCATAATGTCCCGTTCTAAGGCAATACAATATTATATAGCTGCCCGTCTTCTCCTTGCCCCCTTAATGGTGTGGACTATTGTTACTTTGGTTTTCTTGCTGTTACGGGCAACCCCTGGTGATCCGGCGGATGCTATTTTAGGAAACCGTGCGCCAGAAGCCTTAAGGGAGAGTTTAGGGCTAAATAAACCCCTCTGGTTACAATATTTGGCTTATTTAGGTCAACTCCTTAGCTTAAACCTGGGAACATCTGTTACCAGTCAAGGGCAGTCCGTTTGGGAAATTATTACCCAACATTTTCCAGCTACTGCTGAACTTACTTTTTATAGTATGGTGGTGGCCATGGCTATTGGAGTCACTATCGGTATTTTATCCGCTTCCCGACCCAATACTGCTATTGATGTGGGGGGGGCGACTGTTTGGCATCATCACCTATTCTTTGCCCATATTTTGGGTGGGAATGCTCTTTCAGTTAATTTTTGCGGTACAGTTGCGCTGGTTTCCTCTAGGAACCCGTTTTCCCATCAATCAAACCCCTCCCAATGGCCTGACTGATATCTATACCCTTGATAGCCTTTTTAGCGGTAACTTGGGGCAATTTTTCACCGCAGCCTACTACTTAATTTTACCCTGTTTTACCTTGGGTCTATTATTGAGTGGCATTTTTGAACGCATGGTGAGGGTAAACTTAAGACAAACCTTACAAGCAGACTATGTAGAAGCGGCTAGGGCTAGGGGTATCCCCGAAAGACGAATTTTGTTGGCCCATGCCCTGAAAAACGCTCTCATCCCTGTTATTACCGTCTTTGGATTGACGTTTGCGGCACTATTGGGAGGTGCAGTGTTAACAGAAGTGACCTTTTCTTGGCCAGGGTTGGGAAACCGTTTGTATCAGGCGATCGATGTGAGAGACTATCCCACAGTACAAGGTATTATGGTCTTTTTTGGGGCTATTGTGGTAGTAGTGAGTATTTTAATCGATTTAATTAACGCCTACATTGACCCCCGTATTCGTTATTAATTTATATTCAAACAATATGCAATACTTAGATAAGATAAAAACAATTTTTCGACAAATTTTAACCCTAATTTTGGTCGGGTTTTCTCTTGTAACATTAACCTCTTGTGCTGCTACTGGGAATCAAAATCAAGTGGTTTTATCCATTTTAAGCGATCCTAAAACTTTCAACGCTGTCTTATCCCAAGAGTCTCCTAATATTTTTGGTTTAACTTATGAAGGGTTAATTACCGAGAATCCTTTAACAGCAGAAAAAGAACCAGCTTTAGCAGAATCTTGGGACATTTCTGAGGATAAATTAACTATTGTTTTTACCTTAAGAGAAGGATTAAAATGGTCTGATGGAGAACCATTAACAGCAGATGATGTTATTTTTACTTACAATGATTTGTATTTGAATGAGAAAATTCCTAACAATTTTCGGGATAGTTTCCGAGTTGGCAGTAAAGGAGATTTTCCCAGCATTAAAAAGTTAGATGACAGACGCATAGAATTCAAAATTACAGAACCGTTTGCCCCCTTCTTAGATAATGCTGGTGTTCCTATTTTACCTGCTCATATTTTGCGTCAAACCATCCAAGAAACAGATGGGGAAGGGACTCCCAAATTTTTATCAACTTGGGGAACGGATACACCACCAGAAAATCTTATTGTCAATGGTCCCTATAAACTTAAGGAATATGTGACAAGTCAACGAGTTGTCTTTGAGAAAAATCCTTATTATTGGAAAAAAGATCAACAGGGAAATCAGTTACCAAATCTTGAAAATGTTGTTTGGGCAATTGTGGAATCAACAGATACCTCTTTATTACAATTTCGCTCAGGTAGTTTAGACTCTATTAGTGTTACTCCTGAATATTTTTCCTTGTTAAAAAATGAAGAAGACAGGGGGAATTTTACGATCTATAATGGGGGTGCGGCATACGGCACTGTGTTTATTTCTTTGAATCAAAACCGAGGAAAAAGGGAGGGCAAACCTTTAGTTGATCCCATTAAAGCTGAGTGGTTTAATAATGTTAATTTCAGAAAAGCTGTTGCCTACGGAATTGATAGACCTCGAATTATTAACAATATTTATCGTGGTTTAGGTAGTCCCCAAAATACACAAGTTTCTGTACAATCTCCCTACTATAATCAAGCAGTAGAAGGTTATGATTATAATCCAGAAAAAGCCAAAGAATTATTATTAAAAGAAGGCTTTACCTATAATTCAGAGGGACAGTTATTAGATAGCAAGGGAAATGAAGTTGAATTCAATTTAATTACCAACGCAGGAAACAAAATTAGAGAAGCGATGGGAGCGCAAATTAAAGAAGATTTAGGACAATTGGGAATGCAGGTTAATTTTAGTCCTTTAGCCTTCAATGTTTTGGTAGATAAACTCAGTAATTCCTTAGATTGGGAAGCGCATATTATCGGTTTTACAGGAGGTAATGAACCCCATTCTCCTAATCTTTGGTACACCGATGGGAACTTACATATGTTTAACCAAAAACCTCGACCTGGAACCAAACCTCTCACCGGAAGAGTAGTATCAGACTGGGAGAAAAAAATTGAGCAATTGTATATTACAGGTTCTCAGGAAGTGGATATGGATAAACGTAAAGAAATCTATAACGAAGCACAAGAGTTAGTATCAGAATATCTGCCATTTGTTTATCTAGTTAATCCCTATTCTTTAGCTGCGGTTAAAAATCGTTTTGATGGGATTGAATATTCTGCCTTGGGGGGTGCTTTTTGGAACATGGAAAAACTGTCTGTCAATGATGTTAGCCAAGAATAATGTAAGGTTAAACAGAATTTAATGTTTAACCTTGTATTTTTAATAAATATTGACTAGAATGGAACGAAAATTCATGCAATTATATTGTAGGTATAACTACGTATGTTCAAAACAATCCTCAAAAACTTCCTATGGGTAACCCCTGTGGGTTTAATGATGGTTTCTGGTGGTCAAACAACTGCTGCCACCATCTTGTTAGATGATTTTGATTCTTTACAAGGAACCAGCAATAAAGAATGTAAGATTTATTGGGATTGAGATCACAAAGACTTAAAGTACCTACAACCTAGTTATTGGACTTTGGACAAAAAAATTTTGTTAGCGTATATTTTACGCTAAACTAAAATCCCAAAATATCGGCTCTGTATCAGTCAATAAAATTGTCTGACAAATAGGGCTAATCTATAGATTCTGAGGAAAACTAAGGAGCTTTTAAGTTTTCAGTTGATTTTTTGCTCCCTTTCTTGATAACATCATGACGAGTTCGTGGGGCTTTTTTGTAACCTTTAATACGTCCGGAAGAAAAACCTCGACGTTTGGGAAATTTGGCGAAAGTCCCCAAGGTCGTAATTATTCTTGAAAAGTCTCTTTGAACTAGACTAGGGGTGATTTTGATGGATTTATTAGTCTTCAAATACTGTTCCCAATCACGGGGTAAAACCACAGCTAATTTTCTGGCAGCCCACAAATTTACAGAAGAAAGAAGTGTTAGTTTAAACCAATTTTCTTCATGATGTACATCGGGAGTTAAATAAGATGTCATCAATAATCTTTGTTTACCAAATCGAAAAAGATGTTCCATGTCATAACGTTGTCGATAACACTGATAACAATCAACTAAACTTAACTCATCGCGCCGAGAACCAATAACAATAAGCCACATAGGTTTTCAAATACTATTTCTTTCTTGAGCTCTGACAACTATCTGGAGTAAAGTAAAGGGGTGATTGTTCATTTTATAGTTTTTAGTTCCTCTCATTAACATCTGTTTCCATCCCGAAATAGTCACTGTTAATTGACGACCTTTTTTCGTTGTAAAGGGAACATGATGAACTTCATCATGTTCAGTCCAAGTTTGGTCATCTTTAAGGTCAAATTTATCCCCATACCAACGGGGAGCTAATTGTCATATTATTCGTTATCAGGTTAATCGAAAGGGAACAATCTACTGGTATTATAAACCACAGGCTGCTGAATCAATTTTTCCTATGGCCACTAATAATGAGAAAAAAACCAAATATAAATATTTAGGACGAGCCGGAAGTTCTGCTCATATTGATGCTGTAGAAAAACTCACTAGAAGAAATCTCATTGATGAATTAGAACGAGTCATTCAATCTCTAACTGAAAGCTACTTAGATATCTATATTGGAACCGAAACTGAATGAAGCTATTTAATATTTAAAATCCCCTAAAAAGATGGAAAGAGAGTTTTTAAAACCCCCTTAATTCTCTATTTTAGCTCTGGAGATATGTTTAGCGTAAAATTTACGCTAACAATTGTTTTTTATCCAAAGTCCAAGAGACTTAAGTTCGTTGAGTTGTTTGTTAGCGGTTTCGATACGTTGTGTGACTGTCATGGTTTAGACCTCTTTGTTTTTTGCTTATGTAATAGGGTCTACTTGCTAAAAGTTTAGCAATCTCCATCATATCAGACCCTTGCTTTTCGTGGAGTTTTATTATCTTATCTTGGTAATGAGCCTCTAAGCTCCTAAGCTCCGCACGATGCTCAGCTTCTATTATTTTGAGTTGAGTCTCGTAGGACTGTTTTGCTTTACTTTCTATCCCAGACTCCGCACTTCAAAATGTAGTATAAAAAAATACATAGTTTTAAAAAGTCCGAAAATCATACCTGGGCAAGAATATTTCTCTTTTCATTAAATTTTTAGGAAAAATAATCAAATTAAGAAGATTTATACCCATTGAAAACTTAGCAAGACTCAGCACAAACGAAGGAGAGTTTCCTCTTCTCATTTGATATCATTAGACTCTTATTCTTTTATTATTTTTGCTTTATCCAATTCAATTTATAGATAATATCTTTCACAAGATGCAGGTAATAAACTCAATATAAAACGCCTTTCTCCTGTTAAATTGACAATTTGTTTAACTCCGTTTAAAATCACATAATGAATACCTTGAAAACATTGAAATATCCACCTCAAAGTCGGACGCAATGTTACTTTTCCTACTTGATTATTTATTCCTTTTTTGACTCTTTTTAAACAATTTCTTAATTCTCTTTGCCCCAAGTTATAAATCAACAAACACAAAGACATTAAAAATAACATTGTTTCTATTCTTTCTGGTTTTTCAACGAAAAAACTATCAGTAAAAAATAAGGGATCTTTCAAAAATCGAAATCCTCTTTCCGTAGATTGCTGGTTTTTATAAGTTATCAGAATTTCACTAGCTTCTAATTTATTTTCCTCTACTAAGTTAGTTGCTAAAATAAATTTTCCTGCTTCTTTAGTCTTTCTACTTATCTCTTCATCTTTTTTGATGATCAGACTAATCATTTTATAAATCTTTTCCTTTTTTTTCGAGTAAGTTTCAATCAGTTCAACTTCTTTTATTTCCAACAATCTCAATTTTTTATTAATAGCTTTTAATTTATATCGAGCAGCTTGAGGATGTTCAAATTCTTCAGATTGTATTTCTTTAAGAAATTTTTGGGATTTCTTCTCTTCTTGGGAAAGTTGTTTTTCTAGTTTTTCCAAATCACTTTTCTGTCTTTTTTCACTCAAGACTATTAACCAAGTTTGCTTGATTCCACCATAAGTAACAATTTCTTCTTTCCAGGTATAACTTTCTAAATTTAGGTCACTTCTTTTTTCTTTATCTTCATCTTTTACTTCTTCCACCTCTATATTTTGCACTAATTCTTTTGCTTTTTTTATGGTCATTGGAACTCTCGTTATCCATTTTAAATGTTGGATTAGTTGGAGATTTTCTTGACCATATAAAGCACTATCACAAACCATGATACTATCAAACTTTATTTGCTTTTTGAATTCTACTAAAACTTTTCCAAATACAGCTTTATCAGATTCATTTCCATCTCCTACTCTCACAAATAATGGAATATCTCCATCTTGGCTTGTTATTAAATCCAAGACACATTGTTTTAAGTCTGGTCTATGATCCCGAGAATATCCTTTCTTAATAAAAATTGGTCTTTCTTTAATAATTTTTTCTTCTTCCTGTTTCTCTTTATCTTCTTCCCTTTTATATTCTCCATCTAAATGAAATGATGTGGGATCTAAATGGGAGTATTTAAGGTCTATTTTAAATTTTTTAATTACTTCTAAAACTACTTCAATAAAAATATCATTTAGTCCATATTTATATAATTCATCCATTACTCTCCCAATTTTATCATCATTAAGGTAATCAGGTTTAATTCTTTCTCCTAACAATTTCTCAATGGCTTTATCTTGAAAAAACTGACTGAATAAATATAGAGGTCTTGAAACAAATCCTAGTCCATTGATTAAAATAGACTTAACTACTGTACCTGCTGAGATTTTTTCTCTAACATCTATTCCTAATTTATTATTAATTATTTTGACTATTCCTATTTCATCAATTAAACCAGCTACTATCCCTAAATGGTCTAAATTTTTAACTTGTATTTCTTCTAAATAAGACATTTTTCGCTCTTTTTTTACAGAGGAAACAACTTAAACAATTATCCCACTTTTTTGTCTTCAAGAGCTTAAGCAATTATACTTAATTGTTAACCCCAGGCTTGTAGTATTTAATGCTACTTTTTGAAGTGCGGAATCTGGGTTCTATCTCTGCTTTGTTGACTTCAGGGGGGACATCAATGCGAACAACAAAGGTTCCACCTGGTCTCTTTTCTATTCCTTGAACATCAACATTTTCTTGTCCGTATTCATTCTGTAACTCTTTGAGAGAGAGAAGGAAGGCTTTCCAATCAATGCCATCCAAAAATACCAGGTCTACTGTTTCTAATGCCTTTTGAAACAGTTTGGTAAACTCGCCAGGCTCAAAGTTTCTATTAAGGTCATGAGGTCTACGTTCCTGTTGGTCTTGTCTTAAGTAGACGTAGTCACAGATTACATTTTCTAGGTTAGTCTCACTGTTGATATTCCAATCTTGTATACAAGCTCCAGTCAAGGTTGCCCCATCAAAGTTAGTCCGTAACGCTCGAACTCTACTGAGGTTAGCTCCTCTGAGGTAGGCCCCTTTTAGGTCAGCTCCTGTGAGGTCGGTTCCTGAGAGGTCGGTTCCTGAGAGGTTAGCTCCACTGAGGTTGGCTCCTGAGAGGTTAGCTCCACTAAGGTTAGTTCCACTGAAGTAGGTTCCTGTGAAGTAGAAGTAGGCTCCTCTGAAATCGGCTCTACTGAGCTTGGTGTCTTCGAGTCTGCAGCTATCGAGGTAGGCGTTTCTGAAATCGGCTTGAACGAGGCCGGCCCCTTTTAGGTTAGCTCCTGAGAGGTTGGCTCGTCTGAGATTAGAGCCTGAGAGGTTAGCTCCACTGAGGTCGGCATCACTGAGGTCAATTTTCACATCAGGATTATCTTCTCGCCATAGATTCCAAACCTCTACGCCCTCTTTTTTAAGTGTTCTTAGTTGCTCTTGGTTTGCCATTCCTTTCAATACCTCACAAAAGATTGTCCCACGTTTTGATAAAACTCTCTTGGGGGTTATTCCATTTTCCCTTGTTAAGGGCAAGTAAAAGGTCTAAAATCCGCGCAACCCTGATTACGTAGTAATCTCAGCGATGTCCTGTCCCCCTCTAAAATCTGAAAAAAGGCGGAGACGGTTCATTCTTGATTAGAACCCATGTTCTATCCTGTTTTTTCAGTTTTCTAAAATCTTTCAAGGTCTTCACAGGGAGATGAGTAAGCCCTAATCGGAAGTAAAAATCCTTTTCTACGTTGAACCCCACCAAATGAAGATTATCCTCCCTAGAAATAAGTGCTTTCTTGAGGCTTAGGATTTCCTTTTCTGAAAATCTCCCTGTCTCAACATCTTCCAAGACTTTAGAAAAATCTACTTCCCCACCCTTTTCCTCATTTAGTTGTTCAAGTAGCTTTATTTTGGGATTTGTTTTCAATCCTGAAGGATTGACTCCTCTTACTTTTGAAATGATAGAGTTTCCTTCTTCATCAAAGATTGTGTAATCTGCTTTATTTATCCATGAAACAGACCTAAAAATCTTTTGATTTCTGTGAGATTTTAGTTCTACTTTGAACCTGAAGGGAAGTTCATACATTCGCCAAAAGTCTTTAATGTGCTGTAATAAAATGTCTTCATTTGGTTTCACAGAAGTTATTGTGATGCTTCTGTGATTGTTGAGTATTGACCTATTTGCAAGAACGTTTAAACCTGGTCGTTTTCCCCTTTTCAACACCCTTACCTTATCTATTTCAAATAATCCCCCATCAGTGATTGAAAGAATAGTGTCAAGTGCTTTATTCATCTGCCAGCAACCTATTCTTCCGGCGGCTGTGATGTTATTTGCTACCAATGTATTTCCAACGTCAAAAAACCTAGAACACATTACTCCATAAAGTGAGTTTATGAGAAGTTTCAAACCATCTGATTTAGACTTTTCTCCTCTATGTTTAAACTCCATTCTTTTGTCAAGAATAGGTTCCAGGTAGTCGCCAATCATAACTCTCAAACAGGTTTTTGACCCTCCAGTTTCAACTGAAGATAAACCTCTTCGGTTAGTTTTCTTTCTACGATATATTTTCCCTTTCAAAGATTTGCTTACAAACTCCTGTGGATTATTCGTTATCCAAGATTTAGGGAACCAGCAAGCAGCTTCAACTTCACAATCTAATAACTCACTCATTTCTTTGTTGGTGCAAACTTTTCGTAAGACTTCAAGAAGTTCCCACGTTATCACTGTATGATAGAGTTCATTTCTCGCCAAACATAGATTTATTGAATCTTCAACTTTCTTTGCTAAATCCTCAGTTTCAGCGTTAAAAAGTTTTTTCATTTTCTCCTTGTTAATGTCCATAGATAGTAATAAATCTTGGTCAAAACTTAGGCGTCCAGATATGAATATTTGGAAACCATACGGAACAAACTCTTTCTCATTTTTATTTAGAAACTGACGAAGGGTTAAAGGTCTGCTGACATTATCCTGAAAGTAAATCTTAGGTCTCCCAATAAAATAGGGTTGGGAGACTAACGCCGTCCCATAGCAACCTTGAAGGTCTATGTCTGCAATGTTTTCAGCATAGTTCTCATAAGGTCTTTCATTCACACATCTTCCCCCATAGACAAGTCCTAAAGTCCATGAAGACCCCTCTACTCTGTGAGCATAAAAAGATTTACCATTCACCCCTAGTCCTTTTATTTTAGGTTTTACAGGTTTTTTAGTGTTTATGTTCAAACCTTCTTCAGTTAGTGGAATGTAATCGGGAAAAACTCCATGTCTGCAAATAGCTTCTTCCATCTTTGGGTGTAAGCTATAGATGAAAGAAGTGAAGGCGTGGGCTGACATTCTTCCCATAGTGTAATGAGGGTCTAAAAACTTTACTGAATGTCCTGCTTCCCTCATAAGATTTTCAAGGTTATTTTTAAAGTTCAAATGCACTTCCTCAGTAAGATTTACATCGTTTTTTAGATAGGTTAAAAGCTCCTCATAATCTTCATGATAGTGTTTGGAAATGTTTCCCATGTCAAAGTTGGGAGACTTACCTTCAACAAACTGAGAATCAATGATTTCTCCACTTGCTTTCAATCCTTCAGGATTGAGACCGATAATGTCCCTTAGTCTTATTTTTATGGTATGCGAAAACCCCTTTACTTTAGGACTTTTTATTTCAAGTTTCCCATCGGGGAAATAGAGGAGTGAGGTTTGACCTTGCCATTTCCCCGATTTGTCAAAGTGTTTTCGGTTAACAATACCTACCAACAAATCTTGTCCAAAAAAGTTTATAAGGTCTCTGTCAGACCAAGTAAAAACGAAGTCAGCGGAGAACTTTTTTATCCGAGGGAAAGAGTTATGGAGGTAGCATACAACCTCAAAAATAGGATTTTTAAAGTCATCACTCATGAAGTCGGTGAGAATATCATAGTGACCATCTGTCAGTGAAACCCGTGTGTAGCTTAGAACATCTTGTTTTGTTCTATTACAGAACTCTGAGTCATAATAGATAGTAATCATGTTTTAGCCCCCAGAGTTATTTCTGGGGTGTTTTTTGGTTTAGAGTGTTATAAAGTTGGAGGAGGATTGGTTCTCCCTTCCATTCAGGTAATAGCTTTCCGTAATGCTTACAGAACTATGACCCAAACTTCTGCTGAGTAAGTGGATGTCGCAACCATTGTCTAGGGATGTCATTGAATGTTCATGTTTAAACTTGTGAGGATGAATATTAGCATCAATCCCTAATCTTTTCTTCAGTCGGTTTAGCATAATGTTCACAGCTTGTCGTTTCAACTGTTCATCCCTTTGGTAAGCAGTGAAAACAAAAGTCGGGTTGAACTCAGATTTTAGTTCTGATAGTTCAAGAAATAGTTCCTCTGGTAAGTTTAGACTTCTTTCCTTATTTCCCTTTCCACTGATAAAGACTTTATTCTGATAGAAATAACTCCACTTCAAACGTAGAACTTCAGATACTCTCAGTCCAAGGAAATACATCATTTTTATTATCAACCTGTCTCTTTTACTATTCGTCCCGTCAACCATCTTACGGATGTCTTCATTTTCTATTCTCATAGATGCTATCCGTTTATTTACCTTGGGACTTTTTACCAACACAGCGACATTAGACGTAAGGTAGCCTACCTTGTAAGCGAAGGAGAATAGAGACTTCACGGTAGAAAGTTTCCCTTTTATCGTGCTGGGTTTATTCCCTTTCAGTTCCAACATTCGGACAAATCCGTGTATGTCTTCAATCTTGACCTCTTCAAGAGAGAGACCAATAAATCTGATAAACTGCTTGATGTTTGATTGATAATGCTGTCGGGTTAACTTACTTGATTGGTGAAGTAGCCAGGTAGTTATAAGCTCACTATCATTTTCTGCTCTCGTAAGGCTGTTCATTTGTTCTAATGTTTACAATAGTTGTTGTTTTGTTAATACTTATTATAGGCTATTTAGTCAACGTGAGTTTTAGAATGTTAGTTAAATAACATTCACTCTGTGAAAACGATGAAAAGATGGTGGAAGAAGAGGAAAAAAACTAAAGTAGAAGTGAAAAAGATTTGGCAAGAATCTGGTAAAGGAGAAAAAAGGATTATTTGGGAAAAGCCAAAAGTCTCTTCCATTAGAAAGTTTGCTGATTGGTGGGAGACTACTCCTGTTGAGAAGTTTCTAGAAGATGTAGACTACTTACTAAAAAAAAGTGCTTTTCTGAGTGTTATCAGTCTCCTGGCACAAATCACCATTATTATTAGTTTGATAACTTGGATAACTGGGATAGAAGAAAGAAGAGAAAATGAGATTTTTGCTACTTGGCAAGTGGTCAATCAAGCCAGTGGTAAAGGAGATAAAACAGGGGCGGTAAAAATAGGATTAGAAAGACTGCTAAAAAATGATTTTTCTTTAGCAGGTCTAAATCTCAGTAACACACAACTGTATGGAGCAAATCTTGAAGGAGCAGAGCTGTGGGGAACAAATCTTCAAGGAGCAGGTCTGGTGTCAGCAAACCTTGAAGGAGTATACCTGGGAGGAGGAAATCTTAAAGGAGCAAACTTGCGCGAAGCAAATCTTCAAAAAGCAAACCTGTCGGGAGCAGAAAACCTAACTAATCAACAAATAAAACAAGCTTGCTTTTGGGAGAAAACATCACAGAGGAACATAGAGACTTACTTGAAGCAAACTACCAACGGGTAGTTATCACGCTAAAAAAAGGAGTAAAACATGAAAATCAAAACTTATGAAGATGGTTCTATTGCTATTACAGAAAGTGGTTCTAAAAGAATTTGGACTTTTAGTGATAAAGGCCAGTTAGAACGCTTTTCTATTGGTAGTAAGATTTTTAACAAGGATAAAGAGTTAGTAAGTCATGGTTAGGACGCACCAGAAAATTGGGCTGCACCTACACAAAAACAACATAGAGAAAGTCAGGGGACAAATAAACACAACGGGTAAATGCTTCTCCCAGATAGTAAATGAAGCACTCAACTATTATTTTACACATCCTACAACGGAGGTTTATGACAGACCCAAGCAACACACGACCATTTGAAGATAAACAGAGTTTATCAATGTCCACTCAGGCCGCTTATAACAAACTCTTAGAAGGTAGAGGAAAAAAGGAACCCACCACACACTTAGAAGTAGTAAAATTTTGGTTGCAACGTTCGGGTTGTAAATGGTGTTATAACGATAAAGGTTATTACTGGTTTAACAAGGAAACCCACGTCTGGGAACTCTACAGATCCCTAACAGAGTGGTTATTACGTTTCAAGTTGTCAGAGGACACACCCTCTAAAGAACTAAAGGAGATGTTCCCCTGTGTGCTAAAGACTAATAAGGATGAGGGTTCTATCAAAAAGCTCCCTAAACCATCGGGTGTTATTCCGTTTTCTAACGGGGTTTTTGACATAAAAAAAGGTAAGTTTAGAGTAGGTGCAGAACCTCAAGACTATTTATTATCCCTTGGTGAAAACTTTTACTACTGGGATTATGAAGGTGAGAAACCTGTGGAAATTCTGCACCTTATTGACATGATGTCAGGGGGAGATGAAAAGCTACGGGAGCTTATTCTTGCAGTCTGTTGGTTAAACATTGTAGGTGTGCAGGAACGGCGTTATGATGGGTTCAAAAACTGTTTTATTCTCTGGACTTCTAAGGATGGTTATAGCGGACGTAGCACCTTGTTTAACATTCTGGACACTTGCTCTGGGAACAGAATTTGTCATTTAGAACGCTTGGAAGACCTTACAGACGCTAACCCCGAATTTCTCACAAAATCTGCGATCGCCAAACACAGAAGCCTTACAGGAAGTGGGTTTGAACAGAGCGATCGCAGATTTCCCCAACCAACAGTCTGTTGTCAGATTTTAAGTTAAAATCAACCCGAATTAGACAAAGATGAAAAGATAAATCAATCACTCATTTTTCCAAAAAAAATTATTAATAAAATCTCTAATAGTACTAGATTGTTAGAATAAAATATCCTATAATTTAATTATTAAAGCAATTTACCTTAAACTGATTTAATGAGTCCCAGTCATCCCCGAACCCCTCGTCAAGTAATCAACTTTAGTAAACAGAAAGGAAAAGAAATAATCGCTAATTTTGATGGGGGACTAATCACTTCAGATGCGGGGATTGTCTGGATAGCTGAGTTGGATAAAAAACTGGGAATTACGGAGAAGTTTGGTAACTGTTTTCAAGATCATCGTCATCAATCTTATGTAGATCATTCCGTTCATGAGTTATTAGCACAAAGGCTTTATGGAATTATTTTAGGCTATGAAGATGTCAATGACCATGATAAATTACGTCACGATCCTGCCCTTAAGATCGCTTTAGAAAAGCTTAATGAACTTGAAGATAAAAAGGGATGGTTAGCTGGAAAAAGTACAATTAATAGATTGTAATATTGTCCTGAGACTATTCTCGACCAAAAAACGAGTCGTTATCATAAAATAGAACCCAACTTTGAAGCCATTGAAAAATCTTTTGTCGAATTTTGTTTAGAGTCTTATAAAAAACCTCCCTTAAGTATTATATTAGATATGGATGTCACGGATGACCAAGTACATGGTAATCAAGAAGGGGCATTTTTTAATAGTTATTATCACGGAGTATGTTATGCTCCTTTATATATTTTCTGTGGGCATCATTTATTAGTTGCTAAACTTCGTTCATCTAATGTAGATCCAGCCGATGGAGCCTTAGACGAATTACAAAGAATTATCGGACTAATTAGAGAAAAATGGTCAGAGACTCATATCCTAGTTAGGGGTGATAGTGCCTATGCCCGTGAAGAAATCTTCTATTTTTGTGAAAATCAGTCTTTAGTTGATTATGTTATAGCTATGGGAACAAATGGCGTTCTTAAGTTACGAGCGGATGATGTAATTGAAAAAGCCAAACATGAATATGAAAAAAAACTAGCTCCAATAACTGAATTAATGGATAGTTTATTTCAGAAAAAAGAAGATTTAGAAGAAGTTAAAAAATTAGTACCAATTTCTACTTGGTATCGCTCTATTCGTTATAAAACAGAAAAGTCATGGAGTTGTCAAAGAAGAGTAGTGACAAAAGTTTGTTATGGAAGTGATGGCTTAAAAATGCGCCATATGGTGACATCTTTGCCCGTTTCAAAATTCCACCCTCAAAACTTTATACAAAAAAATACTGTCCGAGAGGCGAGATGGAAAATCGGATTAAAGAACAACAATTAGACTTGTTAGCTGATAGAACTTCAACTCAAACATTTCAAAGTAATCAACTAAGATTATGGATACATTCCTGGGCTTATGTTCTCATAAATGCTTTTCGTCAACACTGTTTAAAAAAAAACTTCATTGGCTAAAGCAACTGTGGGAAGAATACGTCTAAATCTTCTTAAGTTGGGAGCCAGAATAAAGATTAGTTGTAGAAGAATTATTATCGCTATAGCTAGTGCTTGTCCTTATCAAGATATTTTGTCTATTGCTAACAAAAGAATTAAAACTATTCCTAATACTGGATAAGTAGAATAAGTTGTTTTTAAAAAAAGATATCTATCATAAGTTGTTGACTGACTGATACTTTCATTTAGTCTTATTTATCGTGGAAAAAATCAAAAGTTAATATAATTATTCCCTCTTAAACTCAATTTTTGGATAATCAAAGTCAATTTTTTTATTCATCTATATTCAAAATTTCTATTAGTCCTAAAAATTATCATTTTTCATCTCTGGATTGGGCTTTCAAATTAATTTGTGAGAAATCCGGGTAACACCCTATCAAGGTTAGAGGAAACCAATTCGGTCTATTGTGATGAACGGGAGAGCGTCACGTCTGCTAGAGCTAACTGGGTTAGCATTCTCAAGCGGATGGTAGGGGGTCATCAACCCCTAGAAGTCAAAAAGCTTTATAAGGACAAGTTTATTCTCAAAGGCCATTGGGTGGTTAATCAAGCTACCAACAATGAGGAACTATTCTATGACGTGGGGAAAGCACTTGAGGAACGCATTATCACCATCAAGACACAAACCATCCCTAAAGTAGAAATTGACAAGTTCAATAGTGATTTAGTCCGCACAACTCGGTTGTATAGTGAAGAGGAGGCCACAAGGTTTGTCTATTACCTTTATAAAAAGTTTCCTTACTTTGAGGACTGCTTATCTACCATCTCTAAGCTAAAACTTGAGTTTGCACACGAAACACGCAAAATAGCTGATAGTAGTAGTCCATTTGATGGGTTCCTTGAGGAGTGCTTAGAACCTAGTGCAGCTTAGCAAAAATAATCCACCAGTCACTTATGATCTTTAAAGCCCTTAAATTTCCAAACGAACGGCTTAGCAAAATGTTGATTAAAGTAATCAATAAAATTGAGAATTTTTTGGGATAGTTCTTCAGTTGAACGGACAGTAATTCTTTTGAGTAAACGCCGGACTAAGATCGAAAACCAACACTCAATTTGATTAAGCCACGATGTATGTTTGGGAATATAAACAAAGCGAATTCGATGAGATTCATCTGATAAAAAATCTGCTCTGCTGTCCATAGATTGCAAAATCCCCTCCTTTTCTTTTCTCCCCAAATCAATAGTAATTCCACAGCTTTCTGCTACTAATTTGACTAAGCTTTCCGATTTATGAGTGTTGAGTTTATCTACAATAAAAATCCATTCTGCTTTTTCATCAATCTTAATCGTTCTCTGGATATGTTCAGAAAAATCTTGTTCTGTTCTTGTCGGTCCAATAGAGGGACTAACAACTTTTCCTCTTGCCACATCCCAGTTCGCAATCAAGCTTAAAGTTCCGTGTCTTTCATATTCAAATTCGATTTTTTCTACTTGTTTAGGCTTGATTCTTTTGTTCGGAAATAATCTCTCAAGAGCTTGAATCCCTGTCATTTCATCTGTACTAATTAAATGAATTCCTTGTTCTAACAAAGTTTTAGCTTCTTGATGAAGTTCACAGATATATTTGACTTGCTTTTTAAATTTTAAGGGATCATCAATTTTGGCATTTAACCAGTAACGAACGAGATGTGGTTGTAATGTCGCTTCCTTTTAAAAAACGCCCCACACTACGGGGGGAAATCTTTTCGACAATTCCTCTTTTTATGGCTTCATCCGCCAACTCTGAAGGTGTCCAATGGCTCACTGGTCTGTCTGATTTTTCACATTCTTCACAAGCGATCTCTACAATCTGGACTACTTGTTCGACCGTAAAGGATTTTGTTGTTCCAGGTCTTGGGCGATCGCTTAAAATTCCTTTGATCAAGACCATTAATGCTTTCTCCGTTACCTGTTGTTCTTCGGCGGCACTCAGTTTTTCTCTCTCCTCAAACCATCGCGATCGCCACTGACGCACTTGTACTCGGTCTAATTCTAATCTTCGACTAATCGAACTATTGCTCTCTCCTGATGCTGCGGCTAAGATTAGCTTGGCTCGTCTAACAAGGCGATAGGGGTTTGTTGTCCCTCTCACTATTTGTTGGAGTACTGTTTTCTATAGGTTGGAGAGGTTAATTGGCAATGCTTTTATCATGGACATCAACTTCGAGATTCTTCCGTTAGTTTCATTGAAACACATTGTCGTGGCTAGTCACGAAAATTTCTGTAAAAATCTGGTAGATTACTTTCGCCAAGCTGCACTAGTATGTTCAGACCACAACCTAAACAGAAAAGAAGGACCCCAGAATGGATCAACGCAGGAACCGGATTAATAGGAATAGCGATAACAATAGTTGCCCTCATCGTATCAATGCAAGGGAACCTTACCAAGCTAAGGGCTGACAGCGAGATGATTAAGCAAGATATTAGTGAAATCAAGGGGCAAATATATCCTCGAACCGAAGCAGAAGCACAATTTAACGCACTTCAAAACGAGTTCCAATCAGGCGATCGCCTACTAGAAGAGAAGATTAAACACCTTGAACAGCCATAGACCGAAACTCGTATTACACGAGTCTGTCATAGATTCGTGTCTATATACTACAAACCAGAAAGCAGAAAAACCATATTACAACCCCAAAAACATAAGTACAAATATCTATCTAAAATCTAAAGCGTTTATTAAGGTGCGAATATTAGCCCCTGAAACGTATTCTATATCAGCACTTCCCTACTCTTCCCTCATCTTCCCACTTAAGTCTTTGTGATCTCAATCCCAATAAATCTTACAAAGAATTCGGAGCGCCTCTTGCTTCATCCCTTAATACCGGTGTGGTAGGGGGTCAACGGGAGATGCTCGTTGTTTCTCCTGGACTTGCTGGAAATCCTGGTTTTGACCTGATATCTGACGCGGGTGCTAATCCTGGCGTATTGACCTATGATTCTGGTCCTCTTTCTAGCAACATTGCTACTTCCATTGTGCGCTGGGATGGAACCCAAGCAAATGCAATGTTGGAAGATATCTCACTCGATTTTGATCTTGATGATGGTATCGGAGACCCTGGGTTTGATGCAACCGGCATGGGTATGAACAATGCCTTTATCTGGGAGGGATTTGACTTAGATGTTGCTGACGGGGGCGGATCAACTTTCCTCAAAATGAGAGCTTATAGTGGGACTTCAGCCACAGAGCTTGTCTCGGAGTTGATTCTTGAACTTAATGAAGATACCATCGCTGACTTGTTGATCTTTAGGTTTGATGATTTTGACAGCATTGCGACGACGATCGCTCCAGGGGATGCCATGTTGATGGGGGCAGACTTTACTGCTTTAACCGCTATTGAATTCGAGATTATGGCTCCAGGAACCACAGACGTTACCTTAAACTTGCTAGAATCTGGTGATGCCGGAGGTAATCCTAGTGGTCCTCAGGATGTTCCTGAACCTGGTATGGTTATGGCTTTGGCTACTCTTGGCTTAACTGGTTTATTAGCTAAAAGAAAAAAAGCTAACTAGGATTTTTTGTAAGTAGAGAGTTAATTATTAATTCTCTACTTTTTTTTCATAAACATTCTACAGAAATATAGAGATTCCTCGTTCCTCGGAATGACAATTTAGAAAGATAAATTATCTATTGATAAGAATATGGGATAAGACCTAGCAATAGCTGAGTTTTATCCCATATTTTTCAAAGAGTTTTTATCCTTGAATCTTGTACTGTTTTAAACAGCAGCTAATCCATGAGCGGACATTTTCATGATCTCACGAGTAGAGAAACCAATATTACCTAAAGCTTCTCCATAGCTAATCATAAAGTCTTCCACTAAAGCCTCTTTTTCCATTCCTAGAATTTCGGCATCGTCTTCGACTTCGTTGAGCATTTGCCAAACAATGGGTAAATTTTCTTTATTGGCTTGTTCTAGTTCTGCTTTAGAGGCTTCAAAATTCTCTTTTAACCAAACTTCCCCAAAGTTGAGGTGACTGTATTCATCTTTGACTACATTTTCCGTGATTTTACGAGCAAAGGGATCAGCCACGGGAATATAGATATTATAAGCAGCGATCGCAAAAGCTTCGATAATCAAAGATTGAATCAATAAACAAGTCACAATTTTGCCTTCGGCCTTAGCAGTTTGAAAGTTGCCATGAAGTTGGGAGAAAAATCGTTCAGCATAGTCCATATCTGGAGTAACCTTCAGATTTTTGCCACAAGCTTGAAAGCCTTTTTTATGACGGTTTTCCATCTTAGAGAGACGAATTAACTCATCCTTGTCTCCTGGAAGAAGTTCGCCCATATCAATGTAATTTTCGTAGGCTTCTTGTTCTCCTTCAATGACAATAGCGTTGATGCGACTGTAAGCATCTTTATAAGTTTCGCTGTTAAAATCAAGTTCTGAGCGTACGGCAAGCTCTTGCATAAGCTATTTTATCTCCTTTGTTTTATGAACTAAGTTCGTGATTAAATGGGTTTCCCTAATTAGGTTAACGCAACTGACGATGTTAAGTATCGGTCAAGGGTTAGTAACCTTCGGCTATTGTCCATCTTATAAGTTCTCCTCTAAATGTATACACTTTAGGCAGAAAAGACAATTCAACAGATATGATCACAGAACACACAATCACGATTGGTTCCTTAGAATGGTTTTATCGGGAAGTTACCCCCAATAACCCCAACAATAAACCCCCAGTGGTTTTGCTTCATGGTTTGCCCAGTCATAGTTATATTTGGCGCAGGGTGATGGATAATTTAGGAGAGCAGGGGTTTCGGGCCATGGCCCCTGACTGGATCGGTTCGGGGTTTTCTGCTAAACCAGATAAAAGGGACTTCCCCTATACCTCAGATGCTTATGAGAAGGCGTTAGGTGAGTTTCTCGCAGGGTTAAAACTAGATCAGGTATCTTTAGTTGTGCAAGGGTTTTTGGCTTCTGTAGCCATCCAATACGCTTTTAACCATAGCCATACCATCCATCGCTTAATTGTCCTCAATACCCCTTTATCCCCTGAGATTAAACTCCCTTGGTTAATGCAGCAATGGACTATTCCCTTTGTGGGGGATATGGTGACTCAAGATCCCTTATTGGTGGATCGTACCCTGGAAAAAGGCAGTGGTTTTGTCATCGAAGACCAAGATTTAGATATTTTTCGAAAACCCTATCTAAAAAGTTCCGCGGTGGGACGAGCTTTGTTAACCACCACGAAAAATCTCAAACTATCTCAAACCATGAAAGACATAGAAAAGGGGTTTTCTGCTTGGGATGTTCCCACCTTGATGCTTTGGGGTATGGCCGATCCCTGGTTATCGGCGGATATTCCTGAAAAATTGACAGCTAACGCTTCTAATATTGAGATGGTGAAATTAGATGAGGCGAAACATTATCCTCAAGAACACTGGCCCAAAGAAGTTAGCGAAGAAATTATTACTTTTTTGCGTCGTCAAGTTGTATAAAATTACTGTCAGGTGGGCAATGCCCACCCTACTTCTGACTTCTGCTATAAAGCTTGAGCTAAATTAGATAACTGTTGACTATTTAAAACTTTACGTAACGTCTCGGCAATATGATGGGGATCTAAACTAACTAAAATATAGGGTAATTGAGCTTCAGCTAATTGTTCTAAAGCGTCACCAGTATTGACTTTGTTTTCTTGTTTTAGTTCAATATAATCGCTATTTTGTTTTAATTCTTTAATAATAACAGGGGCAAGAGTAGCGTAGGAATGTTGAGGGTTGCCAATAGCTGATGAGGCAGTTTGGGTTAAATCTTGCCAACTTTTAACCTTTGGGAAAAGTTGACCTAACTGACCACATAATTTTTGGAGACTTTGGCGACTTTTTGTGTTTGCTTTTTTCTGAAACAGGGATAACATTTCGGTCAATAATGCTCTTACCTGAGCAAAAACATCTTCATTACTAGAACTGTCTTCGTTATCCAGAATTTTGGTCAAATAGGCTTGAAGTTCTTTAAAAAAAGGTTCTGCTTCCTCAACAATTTTATTCGCTTCCTCTGGGTTGAGTCCAAAAGTTCCTTGGAGTTTTTCAATTAGACTCTGTAAAACATCGTATCCCTTTAAGAATAAAGATTCTAACTTTTGATCCGTAGTAATCTTATTTTCTCTGAGAATTTTAAAAGAATCTTCTAAGCGGTGAGCAATTTTTTGAATACTACTATAACCTAACATGGCGGCTCCCCCTTTAATTGAATGTGCCGCCCGAAACATCTCGTTAAGTCGTTCTTGATCTTCTACCACAGCAGATAGTTCTAACAGTCCCGTTTCCAGGGTTTCTAGATGTTCTTTGGCTTCCTCAATGAAATAACCCAGTATTTTTTGTTGATCCACAATAGTTCCCCCCTATGAGCCTTGAGCGTATAATGTTATATCCCAGATTCCGCACTTCAAAAAGTAGCATTAAATACTACAAGCCTGGGGTTAATAATTAAGTATAATTGCTTAAGCCCTTGAAGACAAAAAAGTGGGATAATTGTTTAAGTTGTTTCCTCTGTAAAAAAAGAGCGAAAAATGTCTTATTTAGAAGAAATACAAGTTAAAAATTTAGACCATTTAGGGATAGTAGCTGGTTTAATTGATGAAATAGGAATAGTCAAAATAATTAATAATAAATTAGGAATAGATGTTAGAGAAAAAATCTCAGCAGGTACAGTAGTTAAGTCTATTTTAATCAATGGACTAGGATTTGTTTCAAGACCTCTATATTTATTCAGTCAGTTTTTTCAAGATAAAGCTATTGAGAAATTGTTAGGAGAAAGAATTAAACCTGATTACCTTAATGATGATAAAATTGGGAGAGTAATGGATGAATTATATAAATATGGACTAAATGATATTTTTATTGAAGTAGTTTTAGAAGTAATTAAAAAATTTAAAATAGACCTTAAATACTCCCATTTAGATTCCACATCATTTCATTTAGATGGAGAATATAAAAGGGAAGAAGATAAAGAGAAACAGGAAGAAGAAAAAATTATTAAAGAAAGACCAATTTTTATTAAGAAAGGATATTCTCGGGATCATAGACCAGACTTAAAACAATGTGTCTTGGATTTAATAACAAGCCAAGATGGAGATATTCCATTATTTGTGAGAGTAGGAGATGGAAATGAATCTGATAAATCTGTATTTGGAAAAGTTTTAGTAGAATTCAAAAAGCAAATAAAGTTTGATAGTATCATGGTTTGTGATAGTGCTTTATATGGTCAAGAAAATCTCCAACTAATCCAACATTTAAAATGGATAACGAGAGTTCCAATGACCATAAAAAAAGCAAAAGAATTAGTGCAAAATATAGAGGTGGAAGAAGTAAAAGATGAAGATAAAGAAAAAAGAAGTGACCTAAATTTAGAAAGTTATACCTGGAAAGAAGAAATTGTTACTTATGGTGGAATCAAGCAAACTTGGTTAATAGTCTTGAGTGAAAAAAGACAGAAAAGTGATTTGGAAAAACTAGAAAAACAACTTTCCCAAGAAGAGAAGAAATCCCAAAAATTTCTTAAAGAAATACAATCTGAAGAATTTGAACATCCTCAAGCTGCTCGATATAAATTAAAAGCTATTAATAAAAAATTGAGATTGTTGGAAATAAAAGAAGTTGAACTGATTGAAACTTACTCGAAAAAAAGGAAAAGATTTATAAAATGATTAGTCTGATCATCAAAAAAGATGAAGAGATAAGTAGAAAGACTAAAGAAGCAGGAAAATTTATTTTAGCAACTAACTTAGTAGAGGAAAATAAATTAGAAGCTAGTGAAATTCTGATAACTTATAAAAACCAGCAATCTACGGAAAGAGGATTTCGATTTTTGAAAGATCCCTTATTTTTTACTGATAGTTTCTTCGTTGAAAACCAGAAAGAATAGAAAAAATGTTATTTCTAATGTCTTTGTGTTTGTTGATTTATAA
>Ga0064013_1041_pt1 | contig 27033 bp, 31 predicted proteins | sample CrowatWCoCulture_FD_61583 | JGI IMG/M metagenome (GOLD analysis project Ga0064013, IMG submission 61583) | Marine cyanobacteria communities from the University of California, Santa Cruz, USA, analyzing cyanobacterial DNA methylation -... | ecosystem: Host-associated > Microbial > Bacteria >...
ATTACAATTTGGGTATGACATTACTGCAATTAGGAGAATATCAAGAAGGCTGGAAAGAGTACGAATGGCGTTTGCAAACTCCACAATTTATGGCTTTTGATCCGCCTCAATGCCGTTGGCTTTACCTTACAATTCTGACTGGCGTTGGTTATTAGATAGAAACGATAGTCCTTGGTATCCTTCTATGGAATTATTTAGACAACCTCAACCACAAGATTTGCATTCTGTTTTTACCATTATGTCCGTTGACATCCTCACCGTCCTCCGCTACGCTAAAGAACGGTGATTCCCTAAAATAAGCTTAACTGCCTGTATTTAGGGGTGGTTGACGCTTCACAGGATGCTGCTACAGATGAAGTAGTCTTACGCCTTCCTCCACGTCCGTTTTTAGTGTCCAATTGACCACATAGTTTTTGGAACGTGAAAATTAAGTTTCTCCACCGGATACTATAACCAATGTTGACGGGGGTTAAATTGTTCTTTTTCCCGAATTTGTTGATATAAAGCCCTTTCCTCCTCACTTATTTCCGAAGGGATAGCAATTTGTATTTCTACCAGTTGATCCCCCCGTTTTCCCGAACTGTCGGGATAACCTTTATTAGCTAACCGTAACCGTTGGCCGGGACGCACCCCTTTCGGTACAGTCATTTTAACCAAACCATCGATAGTAGGAACCTCCACAGAACCCCCTAAAATGGCTTCACTAGGGGTTACAGGCACTTGACAAGCGATATCGCTACCCCGTAACTCAAAAACAGCGTGAGGGGTGATGGTAATCTTAAGATAGAGATCCCCTCCTTGGAGTCCTTGACCTTTGAGGCGAATTTTTTGCCCATCGATCATACCAGAAGGCATATCCACTTCCAGCGATCGCCCATCTTCTAAGCGAATGCGTTCCCGTCCCCCCCGATAGGCTTTTTCTAGGGGAATATTTAACTTCGCTTCCACATCCCTCGCACTGCGAGAAGGGTTAACTACTTTAGCCCGTTTTGTCCCCCCAGGGTTGTAGTCTTGGAACCGCCAAAACTCGCTATCCCTTTTGTAACCACTGTTATTGTTGCCATTACGAGGGGGTCGAGATTGGGGACGAGGAGGACGACGTTTGCTTTTGCCAAAAAGACCGCGATCGTATTCAGCCGCTTAGCTTCATCGGAGAGAATATCGTAAGCTTCGTTAATACCCTTAAATTTTTCCTCTGCTGTCTTATCCCCCGGGTTAACATCAGGATGACACTGCCGAGCGAGTTTCCGAAAAGATTTTTTAATCTCCTCGGCGGTGGCATCTCGAGAAACCCCTAAAATGGCGTAGTAGTTACGAAGTTGCTGCATATATCAGTGTAAAACGGGACTGGGAATCGGGTATGATTTCTATTTTAGCTTAACTGCCAGAAGCCCCACGCTGTATTTTCCCCAAAAACACCCACGCACGAGAGCGTGGGATGAATGGCAGTCAGAGCTTTTTAACACAAAACAGAAATCTTGTGCTAGAATAATTTATATAAAATTAAATTTCCTCTAAAATGCTACGAGCTATCAAGGTAAGGTTATATCCAAATACAGAACAAAAGCAGTCACTGGAGCAAAGCTTTGGTAACTGCCGATGGTTGTGGAATTATTGCCTTAACTTGATGAACCAAACGTATATAGAGACAGGTAAGGGTTTGTCAGGGTATGAGGTAAAAAAACTTATACCTCAGTTAAAGAAGCAATACGAATGGTTATCCCGAATTTCTCACAAAATCTGCGATCGCCAAACACAGGAGCCTTACAGGAAGTGGGTTTGAACAGAGCGGTCGCAGATTTCCCCAACCAACAGTCTGTTGTCAGATTTTAAGTTAAAATCAACCGAATTAGACAAAGATGAAAAGATAAATCAATCACTCATTTTTCCAAAAAAATTATTAATAAAATCTCTAATAGTACTAGATTGTTAGAATAAAATATGCTATAATTCAATTATTAAAGCAATTTACCTTAAACTGATTTAATGAGTCCCAGTCATCCCCGAACCCCTCGTCAAGTAATCAACTTTAGTAAACAGAAAGGAAAAGAAATAATCGCTAATTTTGATGGGGACTAATCACTTCAGATGCGGGGATTGTCTGGATAGCTGAGTTGGATAAAAAACTGGGAATTACCGAGAAGTTTGGTAACTGTTTTCAAGATCATCGTCATCAATCTTATGTAGATCATTCCGTTCATGAGTTATTAGCACAAAGGCTTTATGGAATTATTTTAGGCTATGAAGATGTCAATGACCATGATAAATTAAGTCACGATCCTGCCCTTAAGATCGCTTTAGAAAAGCTTAATGAACTTGAAGATAAAAAGGGATGGTTAGCTGGAAAAAGTACAATTAATAGATTGGAATATTGTCCTGAGACTATTCTCGACCAAAAAACGAGTCGTTATCATAAAATAGAACCCAACTTTGAAGCCATTGAAAAATCTTTTGTCGAATTTTGTTTAGAGTCTTATAAAAAACCTCCCTTAAGTATTATATTAGATATGGATGTCACGGATGACCAAGTACATGGTAATCAAGAAGGGGCATTTTTTAATAGTTATTATCACGGAGTATGTTATGCTCCTTTATATATTTTCTGTGGGCATCATTTATTAGTGGCTAAACTTCGTTCATCTAATGTAGATCCAGCCGATGGAGCCTTAGACGAATTACAAAGAATTATCGGACTAATTAGAGAAAAATGGTCAGAGACTCATATCCTAGTTAGGGGTGATAGTGCCTATGCCCGTGAAGAAATCTTCTATTTTTGTGAAAATCAGCCTTTAGTTGATTATGTTATAGCTATGGGAACAAATGGCGTTCTTAAGTTACGAGCGGATGATGTAATTGAAAAGCCAAACATGAATATGAAAAAAAACTAGCTCCAATAACTGAATTAATGGATAGTTTATTTCAGAAAAAAGAAGATTTAGAAGAAGTTAAAAAATTAGTACCAATTTCTACTTGGTATCGCTCTATTCGTTATAAAACAGAAAAGTCATGGAGTTGTCAAAGAAGAGTAGTGACAAAAGTTTGTTATGGAAGTGATGGCTTAAAAATGCGCCATGTGGTGACATCTTTGCCCGCTTCAAAAATTCCACCCTCAAAACTTTATACAAAAAAATACTGTCCGAGAGGCGAGATGGAAAATCGGATTAAAGAACAACAATTAGACTTGTTAGCTGATAGAACTTCAACTCAAACATTTCAAAGTAATCAACTAAGATTATGGATACATTCCTGGGCTTATGTTCTCATAAATGCTTTTCGTCAACACTGTTTAAAAAAAACTTCATTGGCTAAAGCAACTGTGGGAAGAATACGTCTAAATCTTCTTAAGTTGGGAGCCAGAATAAAGATTAGTTGTAGAAGAATTATTATCGCTATAGCTAGTGCTTGTCCTTATCAAGATATTTTGTCTATTGCTAACAAAAGAATTAAAACTATTCCTAATACTGGATAAGTAGAATAAGTTGTTTTTTAAAAAAGATATCTATCATAAGTTGTTGACTGACTGATACTTTCATTTAGTCTTATTTATCGTGGAGAAAATCAAAAGTTAATATAATTATTCCCTCTTAAACTCAATTTTTGGATAATCAAAGTCAATTTTTTTATTCATCTATATTCAAAATTTCTATTAGTCCTAAAAATTATCATTTTTCATCTCTGGATTGGGCTTTCAAATTAATTTGTGAGAAACCCGGGTTATCTCTAGCTTATTCTGCCTGTTTGCAACAAGTATGTCTAAATCTAGGCGTCGCTTTTAACAACTTCTTTGAAAGACGTGCTAAGTAGGGTTTGCTGAATAAAAGCAAAACCCTATTCTTTAAAAGGTTACACCCATATTCGCGATCGCAAAAAAGATCAGCTTTGTCGGCTACAAACCGCTATAATTGGTAGAAACACCTCCCAGTTGTTGGTCAAGAACAAATGTATCGAAAAGAGGAGCAACCTTTACCGCCCCCAGAAAAATTTGAATTACCTTTCGAGGGCAAATTGTCCCCCAATAATCGTTGGGTAATCATGGCAGAGTTGATACCTTGGGATGATTTTGAGGAAGAATATGCTAAACTTTTTTCAGCAGAAAAAGGTGCGCCAGCCAAACTATTTAGAATGGCATTAGGGACATTAATTATTAAGGAAAAATTAGGAACAAGTGATAGAGAAACTATAGAACAGATTAGAGAAAATCCCTATCTACAATACTTTATAGGTTTAAATTGTTATCAACAAGAGCCACCACTGGAATCTTCAATGCTAGTTCATTTTAGGAAAAGAATTGATGGAGAATTGATAAACAAAATCAATAAAAAAATAGTAAAAAGAGAAATAGACAAGAGTGATAAAGAAGTAAAAAAAAAGGATTGTCTCCAAGAAAAAGGAGAAAAAATAAAAAATAAAGGTAAACTAATTTTAGATGCGACTTGTGCGCCAGCAGACATCAAATACCCAACGGATTTAGGCATATTAAATCAAGCCAGAATTGAGACAGAAAGAATAATAGATAATCTTTATAAACCATTAAGAGTAAAATTGAGAAAAAAGCCGAGAACTTCTAGAAAAATTGCTAGAAAGGAATACTTAAAAGTAGCTAAAAAACGAAAAGTATCTTATCAAGAAAGAAGAAAAGCTATCGGGAAACAGTTAAAATACCTTAAGAAAAATTTAGGAAATATAGAAGACTTAATTCAAGCTGGGGCTTCCCAGGAAAATCTGAGTAAAAGACAGAAAAATTGTCTAGAGACTATCAAAAAAGTTTATGAACAACAACAGTCAATGTGGGAGAATAAGACCCAGAGTGTTCCTCAAAGAATTGTAAGTTTAACTCAACCGCATATTCGTCCAATAGTGAGGGGAAAAGCAGGAAAACCAATAGAGTTTGGAGCTAAACTCTCAGTAAGCTGTGTAGATAACTATGTGTTTCTAGACAAAATAAGTTTGGAAAACTTCAATGAATCTTGTCATTTAAAAGAACAAGTAGAAAAGTATAAAGAAACGTTTGGCTATTATCCCGAATCCGTCCATGTAGATAAAATTTATCGAACTAGGGAAAACAGAAATTGGTGTAAGGAAAGAGGTATAAGAATCAGTGGTCCGAAGTTAGGAAGACCTCCGAAAAATGTCAGTGAAGAAGAAAAGAAACAAGCCCACTCCGATGAATGCTTCCGTAATGCTATTGAGGGAAAGTTTGGACAAGCTAAACGAAGATTTAGCCTAAATCTCGTGATGACAAAACTCCCTGAAACCTCCATTACATCTATTGCTATTACATTTTTAGTTGTCAATCTTTCTAAACTTCTGAGGCAGTTTTTGTCGCTTTTTTTGTCCTTATTTACTAATAATAGAACAGGGGAACTCATTAAACCACCTTTCATTAATTTTGATTATACTTTAAACAATTTTTATGTACTAAAACTTATTGATTTGTCAGAAAATTCTTGGTCAAAAGTGGCATAAATTTTGGAGAAACTTTTTCAGCAAACCCTAAGTATCCTAGATTTAAGTCGAAACGTGGTAGGCAGTCTATACAGTACCCTCAAAACGTCAAAGTATTTGATAACTACTTGAAAATTCCTAAAATTGGAGATGTAAAAGCAGTTATCCATAGACCTATTGAGGGTAAGATTAAAACTGTAACTATCAGTAAAAACTGTTGTGGTCAATACTTTGCTTCTATCTTATTTGATGATGGTAAAGAAAAGCCAGAAGCATCAACAGAAGGAAAAGCAGTCGGTATTGACGTAGGCTTAACCCATTTTGCTATTACCAGTGATGCCTCTAAATTTGATAATCCAAGATTTCTCACCAAATATGAAAAGAACTTAAAACTTAAGCAGCAATAACTATCTAGAAAACAAAAAGGTTCTAATAACCGTAATAACGCTAGAAGGAAAGTTGCAAAAGTACACCGTAAAATAGCTAACTGTCGTGAGGATTTTCTACACAAACTCTCTCGTAGGATTGTTGACGATAACCAAGTCATTGTGACAGAAAATCTTAACGTTAAAGGTATGATGAAAAACCATTGTCTGGCTAAAGCCATAGGACAAGTGGGATGGGGAATGTTCATGACCATGCTTAAATACAAAGCAGAACAAGATGGAAAAACCTATCTTGAAGTTGATCGGTTTTTCCCTTCCTCAAAGACTTGTCATGTTTGCTTAAATCAAGTGGGTAGTTTACCCCTTGATGTCAGAAAATGGACTTGTAATAACTGCCATACAACACACGACAGGGATGTTAATGCTGCAATTAACCTCAGAGAAGAGGGACTACGAATTTTGACCTGTGGGACACGGGACAAAGCCTATCGCCAGACTGTAAGCCGCAGTAATAGAGGACGCAAGAAATCTACTACTGTGCTTGTCTCTGGGTAGGAAACCCACGCTGTACGCTTGCGTCAGCGTGTGGTAGTTCAAAACCAATCATCATCCTCTTCATCCCATTGGTTTTCTTTGGGAATACGACGGGAGCGATCGCGGGTGTAATAGCTATCGGAGTCTTTGGGAGGATAGCGACGGGGTTCAGGAGAAGGACGACGGGATCGGGGACTGGGGCGATCGCCGCTGTCCCATTCATCGTATTCGTCATCGTAACGATCATTGCGTTCATAACGAGAAGGAGGAGAACCATAGGTTTGACGCTCATCATAACGACGTTCATCGTAACGGGGTTGTCCATAGTCTGATCTTTCTGGATAACGGGGTGTATCATAATCGTTACCATAACTTGAACCACGGGGAGTATAAGGATAGTCGTCCTCATCGTCTCCCACTAGGGTACGACGGATAGAATCAAAAATGCCCTCATCTTCTTCATCCTCATATTGTAAACGCACTTCTCGCTTCAGTTCGTACAAAACATCTTCTAAGTCTGCTTGCGCCCGATCTAGTCGTCTTTCGTCGTCTTTATCTAAACTATCCATGATCTCTGCATTTAAAGCTTCGATTTGACGACGATAACCACTGGTAAATTGGGTTCCAAAGTCCAAAGTAACGTCTTTTAAACGACGTAATGCCTGATCCGTTAGAGCTTTGGCCTTATTCCGTTTTTCGATCCTTTCCCTTCTCTGTCTATCTTCCTCAGCAAACTCCGCTGCTTCATTAATCATCCGATTAATTTCCCCTTCGCTAAGAGTAGAAGCACCTTGAACCACCACACTTTGTTCTCTGCCTGTGGTGCGATCGCGTGCCGTCACCTGTAAAATTCCGTTAGCGTCGATATCAAAAGCTACCTGCACTTGAGGAATGCCCCTTGGTGCTGGTGGTATCCCTGTTAATTTAAACCGTCCCAAGGATTTATTATCCTTAGACATTTCCCTTTCTCCTTGCACCACATGAACCTCTACCATAGTTTGATTATTTTCCCCAGTAGAAAAGATATCGGAACGACGTACAGGAATAGTGGTGTTACGGGGTATCAACTTTTTAGTGACACCTCCAATGGTTTCCAAACCCAAAGACAGAGGAGTAACATCCAATAACAAGATTTCTTTCACTTCCCCTGCCAAAATACCCGATTGAATGGCCGCCCCCACCGCTACTACTTCATCGGGGTTAACATTTTCGTTGGGTTCTTTATCGATAAAACTCCGTACCAGGGCTTTGATCATGGGCATTCTAGTCCCCCCACCCACTAACACCACCTCATCGATCTGTACAGGGGTTAATCTAGCATCGTTCAAAGCCCGTTTAATGGGACGAGTGAGACGACTTACTAAGTCTCCGCAGAGATCCTCGAATTGAGGGCGCATCAGACGGGTTTCTATGTGCTTGGAACCCTCTTCGGTGGCAGTAATGAAGGGGAGGTTAATATCGGTGACACTGACCCCTGATAGCTCAATTTTCGCCTTTTCTGCTGCTTCTGTCAGCCGTTGTAATGCTTGTCTATCTTTACGAAGGTCGACTTTTTCCTGTTCTAAAAATTGCTCGGCCAACCAATCGACAATGCGTTTATCAAAGTCTCCTCCTCCTAGTTGGGTATCCCCACTGGTAGCTCTGACTTCAAACACTCCATCTCCCACTTCCAACACAGATACATCGAAAGTTCCTCCTCCTAAGTCAAAGACGAGAATTTTTTGTGACCTTTCTTGATCCAACCCATAGGCCAATGACGCTGCTGTGGGTTCGTTGATAATTCGTAAAACCTCTAATCCAGCGATTCTGCCAGCGTCCCGAGTGGCTTGGCGTTGGGAATCGTTAAAATAGGCCGGAACGGTGATCACGGCTCCTGTAACAGGTTCTCCTAAGTAGCGTTCCGCTTCTTCTGCCAATTTACGGAGAATTTTAGCTGAAATTTCTTCGGGAGCAAAGTCTTTTTTGAGGCGAGGACATTTTATTTTAATGCTACCGTATTCATCCCGACGGATGGTGTAGGGAACTTGTTTTGATTCGGGGGTTAATTCTGGGTATTTTCGTCCCATAAACCGCTTCACCCCATAATAGGTGTTTTGGGGGTTCAAAACCGCTTGTCGTCTGGCCATTTGTCCAACGACTAATTCTCCATCTTTATTGAAGCCAACCACAGAAGGGGTAGTACGCATTCCTTCTGAGTTGGCGATCACGACTGGTTTTCCGCCTTCCATTACTGCAACGACAGAATTAGTTGTCCCCAGATCAATGCCGACTACTTTGCCCATGTGTGTTTGTTTCTCCAGCTACTCCATTTAATCGCGGATAGTGTTCGTTCGAGAGTTTAGCTTGATTATGTCTCGTTGACAATATTGTATCGAATTGTCATGCGTTATCGTTGCTCAGTTATCAAACGGATTTCGGAGTTCGGAGTTGATCTGGTTATTTTTGCAACTTATCGAAAAATTGGGTTTAAAACCTCCCCCTTTTAGGGGGACTTGATTTAGGGGTTGACATTACCTAACTGGTTAGTTTAACATAGTGTCGTAAGTTTGGTAAAGATAAGGTTAAAAGCGTACAAGTACCGTATATATCCAACAGAAGCCCAAAAAGACTTGTTAATTAGGTCTTTTGGGTGCGCTCGTTGGTTTTACAACTATGCTCTTAACCTAACAAGCCAAACCTACAAAGACACTGGTAAAGGGTTGAGTCGCAACGACATCATTAAACTTTTACCTACACTTAAAGAAGAGTACGAATGGCTGCCTGAAGCACCTTCACAAGCTTTACAGCAGGTAGCTTTAGACTTGTCCAGTGCGTTTCTTAACTTCTTTGGGAAGCGCGCCAAGTACCCTAATTTCAAGAAGAGGCATAAAAAACAATCTATCAGATTTCCTCAAGGAATCAAGCTAGAAGGGGACTACTTAACATTACCTAAAATAAAGAAAGTCTACTGTAAGGTATCTAAATTGCCCCAAGGTAAGCTTAAGTCCGTAACTGTTTCTATGACCCCCTCTGGTCAATTTTACGCCTCTTGCTTGTACGATGATGGGAAAGAAAAGCCTGAGCCTAACTCTCAAGGCAAGGCGGTCGGTATTGATGTAGGGTTAACCCATTTCGTTATAACTAGCGACGGTACTAAGCACGGTAATCCTAAATACTATCGTAAGTATGAGAAAAAGTTAGCAATTAAACAAAAACAACTTAGCCGTAAGCAAGAATGCTCTAGTAACCGTAATAAAGCTAAAGTTAAAGTTGCTAAGGTTCATGAAAAGATAAGCCGATGTCGTGAGGATTTTCTACACAAGCTAAGTCGTAATTTAGTTGACGAAAACCAAGTCATAGTAGTAGAAAATCTGGCGGTCAAAAACATGGTGCGGAATGCACCGCCGCTTTCCACCTTGAATTCAATTCAAGGTGGGTCGGCGGTTAAGAACCATAGCCTAGCCAAGTCTATTAGCGACGCTGGTTGGGGGATGTTCTGCACCATGCTTAAGTATAAAGCAGAATGGGAAGGAACAACTTACATTGAAGTTGATAGGTTTTTTCCTGGCTCTAAGACCTGTAACGTATGCCTAACACAAGTGGACAGTTTGCCACTTAATGTTAGAACCTGGACTTGTGAGCATTGTCAAACTACCCATGATCGTGACATAAACGCTGCTAAAAATATCAAAGATGAAGGATTACGAATTTTGGCGGGAGGGCATCTCGCTGCTGCTTCTGGAGTTCGAGTCAGACCAAGCAAAGGCACTGCTTTTGCAAGGCGTTGAGCGGTGAAGGAAGAATTCACTCGCCATAAGGGCAGTGGAGTTGTCAACAAGTTATGATATCCCTGTCACATTTATTCCCTTAAGATAAAATCATGAAACAGTGGTACGAAGAATTATTTGAAAATTACGCTCTTAAGTACGATCAAGAAGGGTTTACTAAAGGAACTGTTGGTGAGTGTGATTTTCTTGAAGAAGAAATTAATTATGATAAAAATACCAGAATATTAGATATCGGTTGTGGAACAGGCAGACATTCTATTGAATTGGCCAAACGAGGTTATCAAGTAGTAGGTATCGATTTGTCAGATTCCCTATTAAACAGGGCTAAAGACAAAGTGCTTGGGGAAAATTTATCTCTTGAGTTTTATAAACATGATGCTAGAAATTTACCTTTTATTGATGAATTCGATTTGGTCTATATTATGTGTGAAGGGGGATTTTGTTTAATGGAAACCGATGACATGAATTTCCAAATTCTTGCTAGTGCAGCTAAGGCTTTAAAACCTGGGGGACTGTTTATTTTTACGGCTTTAAATGCTTTATATCCCCTCTATCATTCCGTTAAAGATTTGATGGATGATAATATTAATTCTGGAAACACGGAAAATCATTCTTTTGATTTAATGACTTTTCGAGAGTCGAGCATTTTTAATATTGAAGATGATCTGGGCAACAAAAAAACAATTAACTGCAATGAAAGATATTATGTACCCTCAGAAATTACTTGGTTATTACAAACACTAAATTTTAACCCAGATTCCGCACTTCAAAATGTAGTATAAAAAAATACATAGTTTCAAAAAGTCCGAAAATCATACCTGGGCAAGAATATTTCTCTTTTCATTAAATTTTTAGGAAAAATAATCAAATTAAGAAGATTTATACTCATTGAAAACTTAGCAAGACTCAGCACAAACGAAGGAGAGTTTCCTCTTCTCATTTGATATCATTAGACTCTTATTCTTTTATTATTTTTGCTTTATCCAATTCAATTTATAGATAATATCTTTAACAAGATGCAGGTAATAAACTCAATATAAAACGCCTTTCTTCTGTTAAATTGACAATTTGTTTAACTCCGTTTAAAATCACATAATGAATACCTTGAAAACATTGAAATATCCACCTCAAAGTCGGACGCAATGTTACTTTCCCTACTTGATTATTTATTCCTTTTTTGACTCTTTTTAAACAATTTCTTAATTCTCTTTGCCCCAAGTTATAAATCAACAAACACAAAGACATTAAAAATAACATTGTTTCTATTCTTTCTGGTTTTTTAACGAAGAAACTATCAGTAAAAAATAAGGGATCTTTCAAAAATCGAAATCCTCTTTCCGTAGATTGCTGGTTTTTATAAGTTATCAGAATTTCACTAGCTTCTAATTTATTTTCCTCTACTAAGTTAGTTGCTAAAATAAATTTTCCTGCTTCTTTAGTCTTTCTACTTATCTCTTCATCTTTTTTGATGATCAGACTAATCATTTTATAAATCTTTTCCTTTTTTTTCGAGTAAGTTTCAATCAGTTCAACTTCTTTTATTTCCAACAATCTCAATTTTTTATTAATAGCTTTTAATTTATATCGAGCAGCTTGAGGATGTTCAAATTCTTCAGATTGTATTTCTTTAAGAAATTTTTGGGATTTCTTCTCTTCTTGGGAAAGTTGTTTTTCTAGTTTTTCCAAATCACTTTTCTGTCTTTTTTCACTCAAGACTATTAACCAAGTTTGCTTGATTCCACCATAAGTAACAATTTCTTCTTTCCAGGTATAACTTTCTAAATTTAGGTCACTTCTTTTTTCTTTATCTTCATCTTTTACTTCTTCCACCTCTATATTTTGCACTAATTCTTTTGCTTTTTTTATGGTCATTGGAACTCTCGTTATCCATTTTAAATGTTGGATTAGTTGGAGATTTTCTTGACCATATAAAGCACTATCACAAACCATGATACTATCAAACTTTATTTGCTTTTTGAATTCTACTAAAACTTTTCCAAATACAGCTTTATCAGATTCATTTCCATCTCCTACTCTCACAAATAATGGAATATCTCCATCTTGGCTTGTTATTAAATCCAAGACACATTGTTTTAAGTCTGGTCTATGATCCCGAGAATATCCTTTCTTAATAAGAATTGGTCTTTCTTTAATAATTTTTTCTTCTTCCTGTTTCTCTTTATCTTCTTCCCTTTTATATTCTCCATCTAAATGAAATGATGTGGAATCTAAATGGGAGTATTTAAGGTCTATTTTAAATTTTTTAATTACTTCTAAAACTACTTCAATAAAAATATCATTTAGTCCATATTTATATAATTCATCCATTACTCTCCCAATTTTATCATCATTAAGGTAATCAGGTTTAATTCTTTCTCCTAACAATTTCTCAATGGCTTTATCTTGAAAAAACTGACTGAATAAATATAGAGGTCTTGAAACAAATCCTAGTCCATTGATTAAAATAGACTTAACTACTGTACCTGCTGAGATTTTTTCTCTAACATCTATTCCTAATTTATTATTAATTATTTTGACTATTCCTATTTCATCAATTAAACCAGCTACTATCCCTAAATGGTCTAAATTTTTAACTTGTATTTCTTCTAAATAAGACATTTTTCGCTCTTTTTTTACAGAGGAAACAACTTAAGCAATTATACCACTTTTTTGTCTTCAAGAGCTTAAGCAATTATACTTAATTATTAACCCCAGGCTTGTAGTATTTAATGCTACTTTTTGAAGTGCGGAATCTGGGTTTTAAAAAAATTGAGATTTTTGGGGCAAAGCTTGGGGCGTTTAGTCGCAATGATAGCCTATCACCAGATAATTACGAAATGTTGGTCATTGCTCAAAAGTAATATTAACAAACAAAACATTAACATCTCTTATGTTTTTTTAATAGAATATTTGTTGGCAATCTGTTGTTATTAAGATGATAAACATTGGGAGTCGTTAAAATAGGCCGGAACGGTGATAACTGCCCCGGTAACAGGCTCTCCTAAGTGACGTTCGGCTTCTTCTGCCAACTTACGGAGAATTTTAGCGGAAATTTCTTCGGGAGCAAAGTCTTTTTTGAGGCGAGGGCATTTAATTTTAATGCTACCGTATTCATCCCGACGGATAGTGTTACGATAATCTGCCATAGCAAGATTTGTGCAAATTGTTAAGTTTATGGGATAATTTGTAACATAGATATTAAGATTTGCTTAGAGTATAGCAATGACTGAAAAAACCCAAGAAAAGACCCTAGCCGAACTCGCACCACCCGACCACGAATGTCGCCTCTGTGGCTACGTTTATGAGACAAAAAAGGGCGATGCCAAAGCAAACGTTCCCCCTGGAACACTTTTTTCCGAACTCCCCAGTGGCTGGAAATGCCCCGTCTGCGCAGCCAAACCCAATCAGTTCGTCAGTATTGGCGCAACCAACGCTCCCTCCGGGTTCCAAGAAAACCTAAACTATGGCTTTGGTGTCAACACTCTGACCCCAAATCAAAAAAATCTCCTGATTTTTGGAGGATTGGCCGTAGGTTTCGTGTTTTTCCTCAGTTTATACGGGTTAGGTTAACTCTGTGACCTTGGTAATGCTTTAAACAAGCTCAACCAACCAACAAATGACAAAATCAAATTTTTAGCCGTCCATTGACCTTGTATTTATGAGAAAACTGAAACAATTTGTAATATTAATAGCCATTTCCTTATTGTGTATTAGTTGCAGTCGGGTTCCATCCACCCTAGATAACCCCTGGAAAGCCCTTTCCTTGGAAACAGATGTAACATTCGCTGACATTGCCTTCACCGATGATCCCGATCACGGTTGGTTAGTGGGAACCAAAGCAGCTTTGTTTGAAACCACCGATGGAGGAGACTCCTGGGAAGAACGTAAATTAGAAATCGGCGACGACAAAGCTAGTTTCACCGGAGTTAGTTTCAACGGCGAAGAAGGCTGGATCACCGGAAAACCTGCTATCCTGTTACATACAGAAGACGGTGGGGAAAACTGGTCTCGCATTCCTTTGAGTGAGAAACTTCCTGGCGCACCAGATGGTGTGGTGGCACTTGCCCCCGAAACCGCCGAAATGGTCACCAACTTAGGAGCTATTTACAGAACCGACAACGGAGGGAAAACTTGGAACGCCCTAGTTGAAGGTGCTGTGGGTGTTGCCCGTAATATTGAGCGATCGCCCGATGGTCGTTACGTCGCAGTTTCTGCGCGGGGTAACTTCTATTCCACCTGGGAACCTGGACAAGGGGAATGGACTCCCCATAACCGCAACTCATCCCGGAGATTGCAAGCGATGGGTTACAGTGGAGAAGGAGGTCTTTGGTTACTAGCCAGAGGTGGACAACTTCAATTTTCTCCCCCAGAAGACTTAGAAGACTGGCAAGAAGTGGTTTATCCAGAACCTTCCACCAGTTGGGGTTTACTGCACTTAGCCTATCGTACCCCCGAAGAACTTTGGGTGGCTGGCGGTAGCGGTAACTTGTTGGTAAGCTTTGATAATGGAGAAACCTGGGAGAAAGATCGGACTATTGAAAGCGTGCCTTCTAACCTTTATAAAATCGTTTTTGTTAATGCCGAAAAAGGTTTTATTTTGGGACAAGATGGTGTCTTACTCAAATATGAACCCGGATCAGAAACAGCTTAAAATCTTCTTATTTCAAGAAGTGTGTCAAACTGCTTCGGAATCGTAGTAGACTAGAGTTTACCATTCGTAATAAATTTTCAGATCAGAGGAGAAACTTAAAATGTCAGGTGTTACCGGAGAACGTCCGTTTTCAGATATTGTTACCAGTATTCGTTACTGGGTTATTCATAGCATCACCATCCCCATGTTATTCATCGCCGGTTGGTTGTTTGTTAGCACTGGGTTAGCTTATGATGCTTTCGGGACACCTCGTCCTGACCAGTATTTTACTCAAGAACGTCAAGAACTACCCATTGTTGGAGATCGTTTTGAAGCAAAAGACCAGATCACAGAATTTAATAAGTAATCAAAAATTCGGCAGTAATAACGTAAGTCCAAAAGGTGATTTGTCTAAGAAAATTTTATACTCCTTGGGACACAGGGAGTCTGCCTCGGTACAGTTAAAGCTGTACGCCAGGAGCTTGCCACGAAAGTGAGTAAAACCTGGGGAGGCTGAGTCAGACCAAAACAAGACTTGTCTTGGGTCAACTTCGGCCAATGAAAGAGGAAACCCCAAACGAAGTATAGCCGAGTTTGTGGGTATGTCACTAAGTAGTTTAGTTTAGAACAGGTTTAAAACAATGGTAAATGCTACCCCCAATCAACCAATTTCATATCCCATTTTTACCGTCAGATGGTTAGCGGTTCATACTTTAGCCGTTCCTTCTGTCTTCTTTGTCGGTGCGATCGCCGCTATGCAATTTATTCAACGCTAGGAGTTTATTCATGGATAGAAATGAAAACACTAACCGTCAACCAGTCGAGTTAAACCGTACATCCCTTTATTTAGGATTACTTTTAATCGCAGTCCTCGGCATTCTCTTTTCCAGCTATTTCTTTAATTAATTCATTTTTGTCAGGTAACATCTAGGAGGTAAAATCATGTTTGCAGATGGTAGAATTCCCCTTTGGCTTGTAGGTTTAATCGCTGGAATGGGAGCTATTTCCGTTCTCGGCCTTTTCTTCTACGGCGCTTATGCTGGTTTAGGATCTTCTATGTAGAAGTCAATTATCAAATTTCAGTATGATTTCTCAACAACCGCCTATTAATAATAATGGGCGGTATTTTTTTGGGAATTATCTCTGAGTAATTTCAAAAAATCAACCTATGTTAATGGATTTGATATAATAAAGTATGGAGCGCAAATTTATTCTTAATGGTATTACTTTTATCTGGAATGAGGAGAAAGCAAGGCAAAATAAAATTAAGCATAAAGGTGTTACCTTTGAAAGAGCAATAGAAGCCTTTTTTGATCCCTTTTTAGTTGTTGTAGATGCTAGTCGTAATTATGAAGCAAGAGATGCCATTATCGCCATGGATAAACAAAATTATCTTTTATTTGTGGTTCATCTTCAACAGGAAGATGACATGATTAGGATTATTTCCGCCCGTAAAGCTACCCGTAAAGAACGCAATTATTATGAAAATTGAAACCTTAAAACAAAGATTAAAAAAAGATCGCCCCATGAAAACAATTACCCTTCGTATTCCTGAAGATGTGGTTGAAGACTTAGAGAGAATAGCACCCATATTAGGTTTTTCTGGTTATCAACCTTTAATGAGAACTTATATTGGACAAGGGTTACGAGAAGATTTAGAGAAACTAGAAAATAGTCCGTTTTTGGAATTGATCGAAAGTCTTAAACGTCATGGTGTGGAAGAAGATATTATTAATAATGCTCTTGAAGAAATTACTTATAATTCCGATAATAGTTGATGTCCATTTATCTATTGTAAATTGAAAAATAACTAACTATTGTAATTTAGTTGGGTTTAATTCGCTTTCCAATGTTAAAGTTAATTTATCGGCAATTCCTTCGATCCAATTTTCATCTTGTTTGGTATAACTACGAGGAACATTCGCTCCTAAAATTATCGCCCCATTACTCCCTAAGGGTTGACAAATAACCCCTTGTGTGTTGGGTGGCAAATAATCAAATTCAATTTTGCCAGGATACAAAGTTAAATTCACCAGATAAACAGCTTTTTGCTTTTCTAACACTCTTTTTAAGATTTTTCCAGGAGTAACCTGAGAACTTTCCCCTAAAATACCTCGACGCAACAACACTTGATCCTGATAATAGACAACCAAAGATTGAGTTACAGTATTTTTTAAGAGCATCACAGAAGCCCAAGCTAATTCAGTTTTGATAGAATCAGATAAGTTAGGGTTAAACTCGATGCCTTCCTCTCCGATCAAAGTAACAGCATCAGGCGATCGCGGTTGAATTTGTTGCCAAATTAATCCCACTAAAATTAAGACACCACTTAAAATAACCCCCACAACATCGGATCTTGCTTGAGACTCAGTTAACTGTACTGTTGTTAAGCGATTTATTAATAAGAGTATTCCTCCTAAACCACCAGCAAAAAGAGGAATTAATCGTAAAACTCGGTTAGGATCTGATGCCATAATAATTGCTAAACCTTGAACATAGTTTACAGTTGTATTTTTGGGTAAAAATTAGATAGAATTGAGTAATAATGCTTGACATCTGACTTTTGGTCGGTTATCTTACCTTGAACACAGTTAAATTTGTAGTAAAGTAAGACAAACTGGGATAATTCTTAATCCTTAAATTATAATCTATGACTATAGTGACACAGCTTACCCTAACATTCAATTATTTAGGAGCATTCCTCCCCATTGACAGCGTTTTGTCCACTCAAGGCATCATGGTGATGTTATTGGCGGCCTATGGCTTGGCTATGTGGATGTTTCTCACCAGCGCACCCAAAGTTTACACCATCATGGTATCGGATCTAGAGGTTGCTCGGCAATTCTATGAGGGTTTACTACAGTTAAACGTGGCTGATGTTCCTCTTCATTATTATTACAATTATGAACAAAGTTTGGGAACCGCAGGAATTGACGCTTTTTATATGTATTCAGATGCTACAGCAACCGCTACCAGCAACTATGGAAACAGAGATGGACTTTGGTATCAACTGAAAAAAAATACTCAACTTCATATTATAGCGGGTGCCAGTTACGGTGAGAAAAACCGTCAGCGTCATGTTTGTTTTGATAATGAATGTTTAGAGGATATTTTATTAAGAGTTGAGTCTAGACGTTTAAAATATAAAGTTCGTCGCAGAAAACCTCTCAACTTTTTGGTTAAAGATATCGATCAAAGAATTATTGAAATGGTAGAAGTTAAAAATTAACTATTTGAATAAAAATTAACTTTAAGGTGGGCAAAAGATTCAATCATTCTGTGAAGTTTTTGAGCTTTACCCTTTGCCCACCCTACTATCTATACATTTACGTAGGGTTTGCTGAAAAAGTTTCTCCAAAATTTATGCCACTTTTGACCAAGAATTTTCTGACAAATCAATAAGTTTTAGTACATAAAAATTGTTTTAAGTATAATCAAAATTAATGAAAGGCGGTTTGATGAGTTCCCCTGTTCTATTATTAGTAAATAAGGACAAAAAAAGCGACAAAAACTGCCTCAGAAGTTTAGAAAGATTGACAACTAAAAATGTAATAGCAATAGATATAATGGAGGTTTCAGGGAGTTTTGTTATCACGAGATTTAGGCTAAATCTTCGTTTAGCTTGTCCAAACTTTCCCTCAATAGCATTACGGAAGCATTCATCGGAGTGGGCTTGTTTCTTTTCTTCTTCACTGACATTTTTCGGAGGTCTTCCTAACTTCGGACCACTGATTCTTATCCCTCTTTCCTTACACCAATTTCTGTTTTCCCTAGTTCGATAAATTTTATCTACATGGACGGATTCGGGATAATAGCCAAACGTTTCTTTATACTTTTCTACTTGTTCTTTTAAATGACAAGATTCATTGAAGTTTTCCCAACTTATTTTTTCTAGAAACACATAGTTATCTACACAGCTTACTGAGAGTTTAGCTCCAAACTCTATTGGTTTCCCTGCTTTTCCCCTCACTATTGGACGAATATGCGGTTGAGTTAAACTTACAATTCTTTGAGGAACACTCTGGGTCTTATTCTCCCACATTGACTGTTGTTGTTCATAAACTTTTTTGATAGTCTCTAGACAATTTTTCTGTCTTTTACTCAGATTTTCCAGGGAAGCCCCAGCTTGAATTAAGTCTTCTATATTTCCTAAATTTTTCTTAAGGTATTTTAACTGTTTCCCGATAGCTTTTCTTCTTTCTTGATAAGATACTTTTCGTTTTTTAGCTACTTTTAAGTATTCCTTTCTAGCAATTTTTCTAGAAGTTCTCGGCTTTTTTCTCAATTTCACTCTTAATGGTTTATAAAGATTATCTATTATTCTTTCTGTCTCAATTCTGGCTTGATTTAATATGCCTAAATCCGTTGGGTATTTGATTTCTGCTGGCGCACAAGTCGCATCTAAAATTAGTTTACCTTTGTTTTTTATTTTTTCTCCTTTTTCTTGGAGACAATCCTTTTTTTTTACTTCTTTATCACTCTTGTCTATTTCTCTTTTTACTATTTTTTTATTGATTTTGTTTATCAATTCTCCATCAATTCTTTTCCTAAAATGAACTAGCATTGAAGATTCCAGTGGTGGCTCTTGTTGATAACAATTTAAACCTATAAAGTATTGTAGATAGGGATTTTCTCTAATCTGTTCTATAGTTTCTCTATCACTTGTTCCTAATTTTTCCTTAATAATTAATGTCCCTAATGCCATTCTAAATAGTTTGGCTGGCGCACCTTTTTCTGCTGAAAAAAGTTTAGCATATTCTTCCTCAAAATCATCCCAAGGTATCAACTCTGCCATGATTACCCAACGATTATTGGGGGACAATTTGCCCTCGAAAGGTAATTCAAATTTTTCTGGGGGCGGTAAAGGTTGCTCCTCTTTTCGATACATTTGTTCTTGACCAACAACTGGGAGGTGTTTCTACCAATTATAGCGGTTTGTAGCCGACAAAGCTGATCTTTTTTGCGATCGCGAATATGGGTGTAACCTTTTAAAGAATAGGGTTTTGCTTTTATTCAGCAAACCCTACGTAGGGGTCAACGGCCGTTGACCCCTACAATACAGAAGAAAACTAATTATATTACATCAAAAATAATTATTTACTTGAAAAAATTGGTGGGGGGTAGAATATGAGAGTTTATCTTCTAAATCATAGCCTAAAGTAGGGTGGGCAATGCCCACCCTACAATATTTTGTAGTTATTATTAAGCAGGATAAATGCGTAATCTACGGTTAGGTTCCTCCCCAAAACTATCAGATTGTAGACGATAATGTTCCACTAATTCGTGCTGCATTTTCCTTACTTTAGGCGATCGCGGTAATAATTCCACGGGTTGACCTTTGGGTAATACAATCTGTTCTACCGCCAGTCTTGCCTCCTCTAACGCCTCCAACTCATCATCATTACCCCCACGGGTAAACAGCCGTAAATCTGCTGTTTCAGGGGTTTTAGCCTCATCCATACCCAATAATCGTTGCAAGGTTCGAGTAATTTGGGGAATGGTGTTAGATTTTACCCCATGAATCGGTACTTGACGCATTTTCGCCACTTGACGCAACTTAGACTGATTTTTGAGATGGGAACGCAACGCCACCACCACATCTGCATTATCTAAGTCTTTGGTCAAAACAATGGGTAAATTTAAAACTTCGATCACCTGTTCTAATTGCGATCGCCCAATACCATAAGGATAGATATAAACAGGAAAATCCTCACCATTGGGACCAGGAACCCTGATTTTATCCCCTTTAGGTTCCGGTTGAGTCCAAGAAGCATCTAAAAGGCGATCGAATTCCGAGGCCGAACTTAAATTGCTCCCTCTTTTACCTGCAAAAGGAGTTACAGGGGTCATTTTACCCGATGCACGCCAACCCTTGGGTTGCTGTACGATTCCCCCTGAGTTACGCCCAAAACTGGCAGGGTTAGGGGTGATATCAGGTTCTTCCTGGGTAATTTGTACTTCCCCTTTTTCATCAACTGTTCTTACTTGGGGCTTGGGGTGTCCACTGCGCAACAAAATATCGATAGTGTTGGCCACATCCTCATGAATCACCCATTTTTGCCTCTCTAGCATTTCAATAGCAATTTCAAAGGTAGGGGGAGCTTTCCGTTCTAAAACCGTTTTCTGGGACCCTCTACGTCTGGCCTCATCATCCCCCAAAGTTACCGCTTGAATACCGCCAATGAGGTCGGAAAGAGTGGGATTTTTCAGCAAATTTTCGATCTGGTTACCGTGAGCAGTCCCAACTAACTGAACCCCTCGCTCAGCAATGGTTCGAGCAGCTAAAGCTTCTAATTCCGTGCCAATTTCATCGATAACGATCACTTCGGGCATATGGTTTTCTACGGCCTCGATCATGATCTTATGCTGTAATTCAGGGGTTGCCACCTGCATCCGTCTGGCCCGGCCAATAGCAGGATGAGGAATATCCCCATCTCCAGCAATTTCATTGGAGGTATCGATAATAACCACTCGTTTATCAAAGTCATCGGCTAAAACCCTGGCAATTTCTCGTAATGCCGTGGTTTTGCCCACTCCAGGGCGACCTAATAGTAGCAAAGATTGTCCTGTTTCCACTAAGTCCCGAATCATGGAAATGGTGCCAAAAACAGCCCTTCCCACACGACAGGTTAAACCGATAATGTCTCCACCACGGTTACGCATGGCGCTGATTCGATGTAGGGTGCGTTCTATCCCTGCTCGGTTATCACCGCTAAAGATTCCTACTCGTTGAATACTGTATTCTAAATCAGCAGCAGACACAGGAACGTCTCCTAAGTAGATAGACTCCCCAGGAAAACGAGCTTCTGGAACTCGTCCTAAGTCCATCACGACTTCCACTAAGCGATCGCAGTTAGGATGCTCCTTGAGACAATGAGAAATGCTTGAGGGTAAAATATCGAGCAGTTGACTCAGATCATCGGTAATCTGCATCCGTTGAGATAAAACGGTTTCGGGTATAGATGGCACTGTTATGGCTGATGGATTTAAAAGTTTATTTATTTTGGGATCTAACATAATTTAGCAAGCTTCGTCAAGATAGTTACTGGGAGATTAAACAACTGATAACTGATAACTGATAACTGACTTTACCTCCCCTTCAAAGGTGAAACCAAAGAATAAGCAGTATCTAAGGCTTGCCAGAATGGTTGGGGAAAATCGGTTATTTTTGATGATATTAATTGTGTTTCCATGGTGTTTAAAAAAGGAGATATTAAAGTGCGGGCATAACTGCCGTAAGCGATCCCTGCTATGGTGGGTTTGCTGGATGATGAAGATCCTAATAATCCCAATTCTTTTAATCTGGGTACGGTATAGTCATTGGTTCCCCCTGCTAGTTGTACCCATCCTGGTAAACCAGATGCTAAAACTTTTTTGCCAAGTCGAATGGCTGCATGGGTGGTTCCTTTGCCAATGTCTCCACTCATGGGACGACCATCGGTTTGCCAGATTAATTCACAGGGTAGGGGGGAAATAATCTCATAAAGTGTCTGTAAATAGTCAATTAATCCTTTGCCGTCGGGACAGCTAATGGCCAGCAGTTTTAGTTGTTTGATCCCTGGAGATAATTGTTGCCACAGTTCCTTAAATTTTTGTTCTCTTCCTACTTGGGTATGAATTTCGATCGCATCGACTCCATTACTTTTCAGTAACTGTAAAATTGTTTCTGGTGTAATAGTTTGCGATCGCGTTTCGATTAAATTTAGGGGACACACAGGCAAACAACGACCACATCCGTAACATCGCTGTTCTATAATTCCCGATGGGAGGATCGCTTGTGCTGGACAGATTGACTCACAAGGGCGTAAGCAATCTGATGGACATAATCTTTCGTCAAAATAGGCTTTACGAAAGTGGGGATCTTCTCCATCGTTTAAACTAACCATTAACCAGGGTTTATTTATCTGGGGATACCCTTTATTTCTGACGATTTCTGCCCATTCCATTGCTAGGTTTATGCCTTCCCTGGCAGCTTTTATAACCGCCGGATCAGCAGCAACATCGATACAGTTAGCACCGACTAGAGCATAAATCAAGGACAGGCTACGGATGGCCGGCAAGTCTTGAAAACTTGCGCCACAAATGAGTTTGAACCATTCTCCTGCCCTCAGAGATGTTAAAGGGGATAAAAAATCATTCACTCTTCCATTTTACTGCTTATAATCAAGGGTTGTTTCCTGTTTTCCTAATTTCTTTTTTTATATAGCGTTTCTCGCAACGAGTGAGGTACACCTAATATCCCGCCTCCTAACTCCGAACTCCGAACTCCGAACTCCTAAAACTAGAAAACTGTGTACCTCACAAGTATGGGAACTGCTATAGTTACTCCTTTGAACTCATCTCTTTCTATACTACACCATATTACTGGCATATTTCAAGCAAGACATTATCTTCTCGTTTTACATATTTGTTTGATCGCGGCGATCGCCACACAACTAATTCCCCCTAGTTCTAATAACCAATTAAGACGAAATCCTGCTAATTGCCAACCTAATAATTGATCAACATGATGGAAAGATGCAGCACGAATAATGATAAAAGTCAAGAGAAAAACTACACCAAATAGAGGTAAGATAAATTGTTTTACTTTTCTTCCCATGCCTTGAATAAAAAACATGAAACTGGCAAAAACAATAGTGATTAATCCAATAATAAAATTTTTTTGAACCGAACGACGCTGCTCATACCAATTTTGTTCTATGGCTATATTTTTAGCTATTACAGTAAACAAAGATTGCAAATCTAATTGTTTGTTAATTCCCAAAAGCAATAAAAATAAGCCCGTTACCCACCAAATCCAACTATCTCTTCTATTTTTATGTCCACATTTAAAATAACAAAAAGCTGTCAAAAAATAGGAAAAAACAGTTAACCAACCTAGAATTGTTGGATCACCAATTCCAGGTTGCCAAGAATTACCCGAAATTATAACGGCACAATTGTTCAACAAAATATTCATTGTTTTGAAAACTATTATGATTTCACTATATCTATCAAAGAACCAAACAAATGAAGTCCCTAAATAAATTACTTAAAAAACTGAAAACCATCTATGCTCAACAATAGGGACTAAGTATAGTATGATAGTTAAACTATATCGTGACTTATATATCTACCAACTCGAGGTTAAAATTTTTTTAACCTTGTTCTGGTGGTTGTAATATTTTTTAACCTGTCGATCCTCATAAATAATCACAAATTTGAATGAATTATATCTTAGTATTTGGGTTACTCCTAGCAGGACTGGTATTATTAGTGGTTGGGGCGGAAATTTTAGTTAGAGGGGCATCCCGTTTAGCGGGCAGTTTAGGAATTTCCCCTTTAGTTATTGGTTTAACCATTGTTTCCTACGGAACCAGTTCCCCTGAGATGGCAGTAGCCATTCAATCCAGTTTAGCCAATCAAGCAGAGTTAGCATTAGGGAATGTAATTGGCAGTAATATTTTTAATGTTCTAGTTATTTTGGGCTTATCATCCCTAGCTATCCCCTTGATGGTAGCGCAACAGCTAATTCGTTTAGATGTACCGATTATGATTGGGGTATCCTGTTTAACCCTCTTATTCGGACTGGATCGTACCATTAATCGCTCAGATGGTATTATTCTTTTGCTTGGAGGTATCATCTATACAGTATTTTTAATTTATCAGGGGTCAAAACAACCAGATGATCCAGACTCAGACTACGAAGCAGAGTACGGGGATAAAAGTCCTTTATCTTTAGGACAATGGACTCAAAACATTGCCTTTATCTTATTAGGGGTTGGCTGTTTAGTCTTGGGATCTCAATGGTTAGTGGAAAGCGCCACAGATATTGCCCGTCAAATAGGGGTCAGTGATTTAATTATTGGTTTAACCATTGTGGCCGCCGGAACCTCCCTGCCAGAACTAGCTACATCCGTTGTCGCTGCCCTCAAAGGAGAAAGAGATATTGCAGTGGGAAATGTAGTAGGGAGTAACATTTTTAATATTTTAACCGTGTTGGCCGTTTGTGCTATTGTTTCACCTGTTGGGGTTCCCGTATCTGATGCAGCACTTTACTTTGATTTACCAGTAATGGTAGCCATTGCCATTGCTTGTTTACCCATTTTCTTTACAGGGAATGTGATCGCCCGTTGGGAAGGCTGCTTATTTTTGAGTTATTATATCGCCTACACCACCTATCTCATTTTGTATGCAACGAATCACCATGGACTAACCCTATTTATCAGCGTCATGGTCTTTGTTATTCCTCTTACTGTTATAACTTTAGTAATTTTAGCCCTCAATAGTTTCCGAGAAAAACGACAAAGCAAGCAAGTGACCAATCATTCCTTAGAAGATCAAGACGAAATAAATTAGAGAACAAAGAAATTACCCGGAAAAATAACATACAATGAGTATTGCCAACAGGAAAATTGAGAACATGGACATTGTGTTAAAAATTGGCGAGCAAGATATTTCCTCGGTGGAACTGTATCCTCTACTTGCCCAATATCGCTTACTGCCACAACTAGCTAAACAAATTATCATCGATCAAGCGATCGCTTCTATTACCTGTACCCCCGAAGAAAGCACTGTCGCTAAACAAAGGTTCTATCAGAAACAGCAAATAGCAGATGAAAACCAGCTAAAAGTGTGGTTAGATCATCATGGCATGACTCCAGAACAATTAGAAAAATTAACGGTTAGAGACTTAAAAATAGAAAAATTTAAGCAGCTTACCTGGGCCGATAAGTTAGACCCCTATTTTGTCAAATGTAAGGGACAATTAGATCGGGTTTTGTCAAATGTAAGGGACAATTAGATCGGGTGGTTTATTCCTTAATTCGCAGCAAAGATCCAGGAGTCGCTCAAGAACTTTACTTTCGTATTAAAGAAGGAGAAAATACCTTTAGCGAGTTAGCCAGACAATACTCCCAAGGTTCTGAAGCCCAAACGGGAGGCTTATTAGGTCCGGTGGAACTCAATACACCTCACCCCAAAATAGCACAAATTTTAGCAGCCAGTCGCCCCGGACAACTTTCCCCACCTACTCCAATAGGAGATTGGTGGATTATTTTACGCCTAGAGAAATATATGTCGGCACAGTTGGATGACAACACCAGACAAAGATTACTTAACGAACTTTTTCAAGGTTGGTTAATGGCACAAGTTCAAAAAAGTGTTACTTTCTTACCTGCTCAAACTTTGCCAGAAGTGGCAACGGAAAATTAGACTGTTTTTAGCCCCTTCGTGGGGAGTTTTAAAAGTAGGCAGGAGTTGAAAGGTAGAAGCTTCGATCAAGATTGAACTTGAGAACTAATGACAGCAATAATAACACCAATTAAAATGATAACTGCCCCTATTAACACTAAAATAGAGGGAATTTCCTGGAAGAGAACAAAGCCCAAAAAACTAGCACCAATGGGTTCAAATAGAATAGCTAAAGTGACTAAAGTAGGAGATAACCAACGCACTGACCAATTAATGCTAGTATGACCAATTAATTGTGAAAAAATAGCCATTAAAATAACATATAAATAGACAGAATTAGGATAATTGGTATAACCATCACCAAAGATAAACGGTAAGGGAAAAAGAAGCATAGCAGCCGTTGTATATACAATGACACTATAACTACTAATTTTTAAGCCCTGTTGTTGTGCAATTTTGCCAAAAATTAAATAGAAACTGACAAAAAAAGCTCCCATCAAGGCTAAGGTATTTCCTAACATCGGGCTACTATACGAGTTATTACTATCACTACTACCCCAAGCGATTAAAATACCACCAACTAAGGCAATAATGATTCCTAAAATTGTTAGTTTTTTGGGTTTTTCTTTAAACCAAAACCAGGATAAAATAGCTACCCAAATCGGATTTGTTGTCACTAAGGTTGTGGAGGCAGTAATAGAAGTAAACGATAAAGAGTAATCCAACAAACAAAATGCAATGATAAAGAAAACCCGGCAGCAATAGCATAATAATAGGCTTTAATAGTCACTTTATTGGTAACTACTTTCTGCCAAGCTGGAAGTAAGACTAAAGAGGCAATGATTAGACGAGAAGCTGCTAAAAAAAGACTAAACTCTAATCCTAATTTTTCCGAAGCTTGTAAAGCAAGACGGATAAAAATTGCTGTGGAGGAAACCGATAAAATACCAATAGTTAGAATCAGACTAACTTGCCAAAGTTGCGGCGATCGCATTTATTTTAAATACCTATTTTTCAAGAAGTTAATATTTTATAATATTTTAACCTATTGCCCTAAGTAAAATTGATGGGTTAGCAAAAGTAGAAATAAATGAAAAAT
>Ga0064013_1042_pt1 | contig 23995 bp, 32 predicted proteins | sample CrowatWCoCulture_FD_61583 | JGI IMG/M metagenome (GOLD analysis project Ga0064013, IMG submission 61583) | Marine cyanobacteria communities from the University of California, Santa Cruz, USA, analyzing cyanobacterial DNA methylation -... | ecosystem: Host-associated > Microbial > Bacteria >...
TCTGCGCGCAGCGCTGGGAGGGGACGGATCTCGGACCGATCGCCGAACGTTTGGACGGAGCCACGGGAGCCGACATCGAACTGCTGGTGCGCAGAGCACGCCGGGCGGCGCGGAAGGCGCGGCGGGAGATGGTGTTGGCCGATCTCTCCGATTGCCTGCTGCCGGAAGCCGCCCCGTCTTCGGAGCTCCTGTGGCGTGCCTGCGTCCATGAGGCAGGACACCTCGTCGTCGGTACCCGACTCGCCTCCGTTTCCGGCTGTCGCCCTGTCATCGCCAAGGTCCAAGCTCGCGGACAGACGGTCAATGTCGGCGAAACGGTCTTCGAACGAGAGCCCGGCGGCGACGTCACGAAGGATAGTCTCATGGCGGAGATCGCTGTCTTGCTCGCCGGAACCGCCGCCGAAGAGCTCCTGATCGGCTCACGCGGCGTGGGCGCAGGCGGCCCTGGGACATCCGACCTCGTCATGGCGACTAACATCGCGAAGCGCATCGAAGCGGTTTACGGCCTAGGAACGATGCTAAGGGCAGTTGACCAAAGTGAGCTGATGCACGGCGATTCAGACCGCCATGGACTCGCCGTCGAGCGGATTCTGCGCGCCTGCATGAGCGAGGCGAGCGCCATCCTTGGGGCCGAGAAGCCGACCCTGCTGGCCACGGCGCGCGTTCTCTCGGCGACCGGGGTCGCCAACTGCCCCGTTTCCAACGATGAACGATCCGAACGCGTATCATCGGCAGCGCACGACGGCGCCACCGAGCCGAAGAGCAAGGGATTCGTTCGGGAGCGGAACACCTTTGTCGCTCACGACGGGACGTCAGGGTGCCTTGGGGCTGCCGCCGCCTCGATCCTCGAGGGTGAGCCAGAATGAAGGCCGTTCGCCAGCGAGGCTTTATCCGAAAAAAGACACGAAAGTTCATATGGCCCTGGTCGGCCCCCACCGGGTGGTCCAGGGCAAATCTTAGTTCATGAGCGGCCTTTGCGCCAAGGCTGGCGTGGCCGGCGAAGCTGGTCCGGGTGGCGAAGACGGCCATTGCAGAACCTGCGGTGCCGGCGAGCGGTAGCCCAATGACGAGTGCGGACGTGCCGTGTTGTAGTGGCGACGCCAGCTTTCGATCACGACCTTCGCCTCGGCCAGCGAGTAGAAGATCTCGCCGTTGAGGAGCTCGTCCCGAAGTCGGGCGTTGAAGCTTTCACAGTAGCCGTTCTCCCATGGGCTGCCCGGCTCGATGAACGCCGTTTTGGCACCCACGGCGACGATCCATTCCCGCACTGCCTTGGCGATAAATTCCGGCCCATTGTCCGAGCGTATATGGTCGGGCACGCCGCGCAGGATGAACAGGTCGGTCACGGCGTCGACGACGCTGGTCGAGTTCAGCTTTCGATCGATCCGGATCGCCAGGCATTCCCGGGTGAACTCGTCGATGATGTTCAGCATGCGGAACTTGCGCCCATCGTGGGTTCGGCTCTCGACGAAGTCGTAGGACCAGACATGGTCGCGATGCTCCGGCCTTAGACGGACGCAGGATCCATCGTTCAGCCAGAGCCGACCCTTCTTCGGCTGCTTGTGCGGCACTTTCAGCCCCTCCCGTCGCCAGATGCGCTCGACCCGTTTGACGTTCACCGTCCACCCGGCCGCATGCAGCAACGCCGTGATCCGGCGATATCCATAGCGGCCGTACTGGGTGGCGAGCGCGATGATGTCGGCGGTCAACGCCGCTTCATCAGATCGACCGGTCGGCGTCTTGCGTTGCGTCGAGCGATGCTGACAGAGCACGCGGCAGGCAAAGCGTTCGGACACCTTGAACATCGTCCGGACATGCTCGATGCAACGCCGACGGCGGGAGGGGCTCAGAAGTTTCCCGATGCGGCCTCTCGAAGGATCAGCTTCTCCAGGGTCAGGTCGGAGACCGCCTTTCGAAGGCGCTCGTTCTCCTTCTCAAGGTCCTTCAGGCGCTTGACCTGGTTGCCCTTCAGACCGCCGTATTCCTTGCGCCAACGATAATAGGTGAACTGCGTCACGCTGATCGCGCGCACGGCTTCAGCAACCGATCGCCCCTGCGATACCAGGACATCGACCTGCCGCAGCTTCGCGACGATCTCTTCAGGCTTGTGCTTCTTCTGCGGCATGCTCTCGTCCTCCAATGGCTCGAAAACCATACTTCAGGGAGGACCACTTCAGTGGGGGCAGACCACGGGATGGTGAGGATCCGCCATGCCGAGGGCTTCGAACCGACCGCGGTGGTCCGGCAGGTCCGGGGTCTGGGCTACGGTGCCGAGCCAGCGATGGCATCTGCCGACGGTGACGCCGGCGGGCACGATGATCCGGGCGTGCGAGACGTGTCCTGGTGGGAGACGAGGAAGGCACGCCTGACGGCTGCCTGCGGCGCGGCGCTTCTGGCAGCCTACATCCTCGGCAACTTCGTGCCTTCACTCGAGCGTCCGGCCTTTCTGGCTGCGCTTGCCGTCGGTCTCGTCCCCGTCGCCTGGCGAGCGATCACGGCCGCACGCTTCGGCACGCCGTTCTCGATCGAGACGCTGATGAGCATCGCCGCCATTGGGGCCGTCTTCATCGGCGCTGAGGAGGAGGCGGCGATGGTCGTCCTCCTGTTCCTGGTGGGCGAGATGCTGGAGGGCGTCGCGGCGGGTCGTGCCCGAACAAGCATTCAAGGCTTGGCTGCTCTCGTACCGAAGACAGCTTTCCTTGAGACGGACGGTCAGACGACCGAGGTGCCCGCGGACAGCCTTGCCGTAGGGTCGATCATCCTGGTCCGCCCCGGGGATCGGATCCCGGCGGACGGCACCGTCGTGGAGGGATCCGGCGAGGTCGACGAAGCGCCGGTCACCGGCGAGAGCGTCCCGAAGCGGAAAGTCGTCGGCGATCCGGTCTTTGCCGGCACGGTCAATGCTGGCTCGGTTCTTCGGGTGCGGGTAACGGCCGCAGCGTCGGACAACACGATCGCCCGCGTGGTCCGGCTCGTGGAGGAAGCTCAGGAATCCAAGTCGCCGACCGAACGTTTCATCGACCGCTTCTCCAAGGTCTACACCCCGGCCGTCCTCCTCGTCGGCTTCCTCGTCGCCGTCCTACCGCCGCTTCTCTTCGACGGTGTCTGGAGCGAGTGGATCTACAAGGGCCTCGCCATCCTGCTGATCGGCTGCCCATGCGCGCTGGTGATCTCGACGCCCGCCGCCATCGCCGCGGGCCTATCCGCCGGTGCCCGTCGCGGTCTCCTGATGAAGGGCGGCGCCGTGTTGGAAAGCCTCGGCACGATCACCGCCATCGCTTTCGATAAGACAGGCACACTGACGGCGGGCAAGCCCGTCGTCACCGACATCGTTCCGGGAAGCCGCTCGGCACAGCAGGTGCTGTCTTTGGCAGCCGCTCTCGAGAAGGGCTCGAGCCACCCGCTGGCCGTGGCGATCCTCGACCGGGCAAAGACCGACAAGGCGCCGACCCCGCCCTCTTTCGACGCAAACGCCGTTCCGGGAGAGGGCGTGGAAGGCAGCGTCGGCGGAGAGCGCGTGTTCCTCGGATCGCCGCAGGCAACCGCCGCGCGAACGAGCCTCTCGACGGACCAGGAGAACGCGATCGCAGCGTTGAACGCCGAAGGCAAGACAGTGTCTGTTGTTGTCGTCGCCGGTGCGGTCGCCGGCTTCATCGCCATGCGCGACGAGGCGAGGCGGGACGCGGTGGAGGGCCTTGTGAGCCTGAAGGCCTCCGGCATCCGGACCATCATGTTGACCGGCGACAACAAGCGCACGGCCGAAGCCGTCGCGGCGGGTCTCGGGATCGAGGCGCGCGCCGAACTTCTGCCGCAGGACAAGCAGCGCATCGTTCGCGAGCTTCAGGCCGAGGGCTTCAAGGTCGCCAAGATCGGCGACGGCATCAACGACGCGCCAGCGCTGGCGGCAGCCGACATCGGCATCGCCATGGGCGGCGGGACCGATGTCGCGCTGGAGACGGCCGATGCCGCCGTGCTGCACGGGCGCGTGAAGGACATCCCGGACATGATCGCGCTGTCGAAGAGCGTCATGGGGAATATCCGGACCAACATCGCCATCGCCCTGGGACTGAAGGCCGTCTTCCTCGTCACCACCATCGTCGGAATCACCGGCCTCTGGCCCGCGATCCTTGCCGACACGGGCGCGACCGTCCTCGTGACCGCCAATGCCATGCGACTACTCGGCTGGAGGCCGTCCTGAGCCAAGCCAAGGTCTCGCGTGGGTCGTGACCTACATGCAGCGGAGGGCAACTGGATGAGGAAACCAGATCCCCATTATCTGCATCTACCAGCGCACATTCGGCGAAACATGAGTTTGGAGGCCGTGACATGAGCAGTTTCTGGCAGGTTTTCTTGCTGGCTCTCCTGCCGGGAGCCGGAAATTTCGCAGGAGGGCTCGTTGCAGAGTTCTGGAAGCCATCCCCCAGGCTACTGAATTGGGCGCTGCATGCCGCTTCCGGAATCGTCATCGCGATCGTTGCGGTCGAACTGATCCCCGAGGCCGTCGACGTTCTGGCCGGCTGGTGGCTCGCGGCAGCCTTCGCGGCGGGCGGCGTCTCCTATGTCATGATCGAGGCCCTCGTGGAAGGACTTCAGAAGAAGGGCAACCGCGGCAGCCGAACGGGGATGTGGATGATCTACGTCGCCGTCGCGGTGGATCTCACCAGCGACGGCATGATGCTCGGAACGGGATCGGCCGTATCCAGCAGCCTCGCGATGGTTCTGGCGTTCGGCCAGGTATTGGCCGATGTCCCGGAAGGCTACGCTGCGATGGCCAACTTCCGGGACAAGGGGGTGCCCCGACGGCGTAGGCTGCTTCTTTCGGGGTCGTTCATCCTGTTTTGTGTCGGGTCCGCCCTCGTCGCATTCTTCGTACTGCGAGGTGCGGGAGACAGCGTGAAGATGGCAGCCCTCGTCTTCGTTGCCGGCTTGCTGACCGTGGCAGCCGTCGAGGACATGCTGGAAGAGGCGCACGAGGCGCGCGAGGATGATCGGGGATCTGTGCTCGCTTTCGTGGGAGGCTTCACCCTCTTCACGCTCGTGTCAGCCGGTTTGGAAACAGTGACGGGTGGCGAAGCCCGCGCAAGTGGCTCCATCGACGCCGTGTTTCCGCAAATCAGAACCCTCGGACGACACCTAATGCGGCGGCTCTAGCCGAAGGCGACGAAAATCGTCGCCCATCGCTCTTGACCTTCCAGCGAGTGGAAGCCCCACTTGTTCACAGCGAGGCTGCTTAGCCATCGTGACGTCACACGTCGGAGGTGTCGGACAGCCAGGCGGTCCGCTCGCCATGACCCGGTCTGGCTCCAGGATCGCCAATGTGCCGCGCTGGCAATTGGATCGAACGAGGAATAGCCTACGCTCATGCAGTTCATCGCCCGCCTGATATTTGTCGCACTCCTCGCCGCATTCGCGGCGAGTTCGGTTGCACATGCGGCTGGCTCGGCAAAGATGGCCGCCGACATGGTGGCCATCGACGTCGCATCCATGGACATGGCGGACTGCGAGGCCTGCGATGGTCCCGAAGTCGGCGGTATGGGTCCCACCTGCGATTTCCTTTGCAGTTCGGGTAGTTTTGCGGCCGTTCTCGGACCGCAAGGCGATCGGTTCGTCCAGCCGACGGGCGGTCTCTTGGACCCGGCGGTAACTGACGACCATTGTGGCCTGACGTCCCCTCCGACAGAGCAGCCCCCTCGAACTCTCATCTGATCTGACGCCCGGCGCTATCGCGTCGGGGCGTCTTGCCGTGACTATCGGTGCGTTGGCGCCGAAGCACGGTGGTGACCGATGCCGGATTATTTCCGGCTTTTCGGCAGACGACCAATCGATCAGTGAGAGTTGAACAATGGCTCGAAATCCCATTCCGGCGCCTTCGCGCGCCACCATGTCCGCCTCCGGGAGCCCGCAGGGCTTCCTCCATCAGACCCGACGCGGATTTCTGTCTGCTTCCTTGACCGCAGTCGGAATTCTGGCGCTCCCGGCCGCGTTGCGCCCGGCCATGTCGGCATCGTTCCCGGCCGTGGCTCTCGCATTCGACGGGAAGGCGCTGCTCGCCGCAGGAGCGACGCTCAGTCGCAGCGACGACGCTGGACGGACGCTAAGCACCTTGCCCGGGCCCGACGGCATTCTCGCGCTCGCAACCCACCCCGAGCGGCCGGGCCGCGTCGTCGCCGGGCTCGCTTCCGGCGGGGTTGCCGTCTCGGAGGATGGGGGGCACGCGTGGGAAGGTCGGGCGGTCGGAAACGGCGAAGGTGCCGTGGATGCAGTCACGATCGCGGCTCGCCAGCCCGACACGATGTACGCCGCGATCCGCGGCGACGGCCTCTGGAAGAGCGAGGACGCCGGCAGGAACTGGAGCCTCGCGATGGACCGCCCGTGGCTCGACGATGCGGAGCGTGATCTTCGGTCGCTTGCCTCGGTCGATCTCGCAACCGGCATGGGCGGGATCTGGATCTACGCGGGCACCGACACCGGGATCACTCGCGTTCCGGATTGCTTCTGCCGTTGGCAGGACGTTCAGCCCGGCAACGCGATGGACGCTCTGGTAGCCGGCGACGCACCTCCACCCGCAGCGCCACTGCCGTCGGGCGAGCCGGTCCATGCACTGGCTGGCGCGCATACCGCGTCGGGGATGCTCTATGCCGCCCTGCCGTCGGGCGTCTGGAGTTCACGGGACGCCGGCGTCGTCTGGTCTCGTTTGACGTCGGGTGACGCGTCCGCCGTGGCGGTGAACTCGATCGATCCTGAACACATCGTTGCCGCTCTGGATGGCGGCCTGAAGCAGAGCCGCGACCGCGGCATCACCTGGTCCGCGCTTGCGGCATCCTGAAGGATTTCATCATGAAGAACGCTCTCGTCATCACCTCGATCGCGGCCGTCGCGGTCGCTGGAGGCATCGCCTTCGCCACCTTGTCCTCGGCGCAGGATTCAAGTCAGTCGCCCACTGCCGCAATCGCCGCTGCGGAACAGACCGTGCCGTCCCGGCAGATCACGATCTGGCGGGATCCGAACTGCGGATGCTGCGACACCTATGCCGAATATCTGGGAGCGAAGGGCTATCAGGTGACCCGCGTCGACGATCCGGGTTTTGATCGGCGCTCAGTCGATGTCGGGGTGCCGCAGGATGGGATCGGCTGCCATCTCGCCGAGATCGACGGTTACTACGTCAGCGGACTCGTGCCGGCGGAGATCATCGAGCGCCTGGTGACCGAGCGTCCGCAGATTGCCGGAATCACGCTTCCCGGAATGCCGGGCAACGCCCCCGGAATGGCGCCCGAGAAGACCGGCACGTTGAAGACCTATGCCTTCGGTGAAGGCGGGATCTCCGTCTACTCCGATGAGTGAGTGCATGGGCGGAATGATGGACGGGCCGATGATGGGCCTGATGATGGCGGGCGGCGGGCTCGTGGCCTTGCTCGTCGTGGCGGTTCTGGTCCTCGGCGCCTTGGCGTTGGTGAGATACCTCCGGGGGCCAAAATGAAGCCGATAGCGATTGCTCTCGCCACCAGTTCTGCGGCGTTGGTAGTCATCGCCGCGCTGGCGCAACAGCACGGCGGCGAAGCGTCTGCGCAGGACGTCACCTTCCTGGGCGAGCCGGTCACGGCGAAGGATATCGCCGTCGGGCGGGATCTTTACGCCGCGAACTGCGCATCTTGCCATGGCGACAATCTGGAGGGTCAAGCCGACTGGATGCGGCGGCTCGAGAACGGCCGAATGCCGGCACCGCCGCATGACGAGACCGGGCACACCTGGCACCATCCGGATCGGCAGCTCTTCACCATTACAAGGCTGGGCGTTGGTGGGGTCGTGCCGGGGTACGACAGCGACATGCCCGCCTTCAAAGACGTGCTGACGGACGAACAGATCCGGGCAGTGCTCGCCTTCATCAAGAGCACTTGGCCGGAGCGCCAGCGCACGTTTCAGGCGGACGTTACGAGGAACGACAAGCGCCAGCCGTGAACGTGGCTGCCGCTCGAGATCTTGGCATCAGGACAACGTGCTGTTCGGAAACATCATCGCAATCGGAAGGAACTGAACTTGACCGACACATCTCATCCGGCCCCGAGGCCGCGCTCCGCTGGGTTTCGCATGCCGCTGGGCCGCAGGGGGCTGGTGATCGCCACGATGGCGATCACCAGCGCGGGGATGGCGTTGAACTGGGGCTGGCTCACGGCGATCGGGGCCGCACCGTTGATCCTGGCGCTCGCCCCCTGCGCTTTGATGTGCGCCACCGGATACTGCGTCATGTGCAAGAGCAAAAGCTGTGACGCAGACAGGAGCCCGACCGACGCGCCGGGTACGACCAGGGACTGAAACCAACTCAAACCGAGGTGACAATCATGAAGACGAACACCAGACTTGGCCTTGCGATCGCGTTCGCGGCCACCATTGCCGCACCCGTGACCTTCGCGCAGGAGGATGCCGCGCCTGAGAAGATGATGCAGGGCGACACCATGAAGGGCAGTGACATGCAGGGCGGCGACATGTCCGGCATGCAAGGCATGATGGGCGGTGAGGAGTCCGGCATGCAGGGCATGATGCAGATGATGCAGCAGATGCGCCCGATGATGGAGGCCTGCACCGAGATGATGCAGGCAATGGCCGCCCAGCCTCACCACGCCGTCCCGAAAAACGACGGCTAATAGTCGCGCAGGCCCGCACCGACAGTCGGGCCTGCGTCTCCCCGCTGAAAGAGACCCGATGAAATCAGCCTACCTCTCCCTGCCTCGCCTACGACTGCGGGCACTGACGGATATCGGCGCGCTCGGTATTGGCGCTGCGCTTCCCAGGCGAGGGTGCGCAGCGGGGCCTATCGGTCAGGCTCGTCACCGACGAGACGGCGCAACCGGGCCAACCCCCCCACGTCAAAGCCCGGGCGTTCTCGGTATCACGCCTGATCCCGGATCAGTTGACGAACCAACCAGTCGGAGCGAGAGAACACGGTCTCTCGCAGGCGCGTCGCGGCGCTCGCCGGGAAGGTCACAGCCGGTGGCAGTCCGCCGACGGCTTGGAGGGCGGATATCGAAACGTATCGTTCTCATCCTGGCGTTGATGCTCCCGCCCATTGGAAACGCTTCCGCGCACAGTTCCGACGCCCCGATCGACGAACTCATGGCAGAGCGGGAGCCCGCCTTCGAGCATTCCGATGGACGCCTTGCGCCACCGCTGAATGGGACCGCTGCGACGGATCGACGGTGCGTCTGGACGGGCTTCAGGACAAGATACTCGTGGTCAGCTTCGCACCCGCGGCCTGCGGTTCGCCTTGCATTGCGCAGCAGGCGCTTTTGCGCACGGTGCAAGAGGGGGTGAACATCACGCCGATGCGCGATCGGGTCACCTTCCTCACGGTGGGTGCCGCCTCTGTCGCAGACTTGGACAGATCGAACTGGCTGCCCGTCACGGTGGGCGACGGTGCCGCCAAGGCGGCGGCATCCTTCGCAGCCCTGTCGGCGCGTGAGGGCTACGCGCCAATGATCCATGTCATCGACCGCGGTGGACGCCATGCTGCGATCTTCCACGGCGCGGAATTCGCCCGCACGAACCTGATTGTCTACATCAACGCATTGACGAACGCGCCACCGCAGGAGCGCGGCTGGCTCGATATCATCCTTGAAGCGTTTTTTCGTGATCGCGGCGCATTTTCGGCTCCGCCTATTTTGACTACCGAGGCGCCCTCCGGCGCTGGATCTGATGACAAATGAAAGGTCGAAACCCATGATGTCCAAGCGGACGACATTCCTCGCCGGCGCGCTTGCCCTCCTCTCCTCGTCCGCGATCGCGGACGAAAGCGTCGAGATGTTCTCGACGTCCGGATGCGGGTGCTGCATCGGATGGATGAAGCACCTCGAGGAGGCAGGGTTCGAAGTTGAGAACGAGAATCTCGCGATGGCCGATCTCTACGCCAAGAAGATGGCGGCGGGTTTGAAGCAGGGCCAAACTTCATGTCATACGGCCCTCGTCAATGGCTACGTGGTCGAGGGTCACGTTCCGGCAGCGGAGGTCAAACGGCTCCTCGCAGAGAAGCCCGACGCGATCGGTCTAACCGTTCCCGACATGCCTGCCGGCAGCCCCGGTATGGGCGAGAGCGATGAACCCTACGAGGTCCTCCTTGTCGCGCGAGACGGCACCTCCACCGTTTATGCGCGGTATCCCAAATGAGGGTTGTGCACTTAGCGAGCGGGTTCCTCGTCTCCCTCAGCCTTCTCGGGTCCGTGATGGCGCATGAGTTCGAATCCGGAGGTCTCACGATCGACCATCCGTCGTCCCGCCCCACACCGCCAACGGCGAAGGCGGGATATCTGTCCATCTGCAATGACGGTGCCGATGCGGACCGATTGATTGGCGGATCGGCCACTGTCGGGGGCCGGTTCGAGATTCACGAGTCCTCAGTGGAGAACGGCGTCGCATGGATGCGCCGCGTCTAAGACGGAGTTCTCATTGAACCTCGGGAGACTGTGATCGTGGCTTCCGGGGGAACCCACATCATCCTGCTCAACCTGAAGGAGCCGACCGTCCGGGATAGCTCCTTCAGAGGAGGCTTCAAAAGGTCCGGCTTCAGTCGAAAACACCCACAATACGAAGCAAATCAAATAGCCCGCTTATCAAAGCAATCGAAGACCAACCGGCGGGAAAGTTCACTCTAAGGTATCAACACTCCCGCTAAGCGTCTCGACGCCGGAATTGGCGTCCTTCAGCGCCGCAATGTAATTAGGCGGGAAGAGCAAGTGGTTGACCGTTTCCATGCCCATAAAGTCAGCGATCTTGTTCGTGAAAGACGAGCAGTTATAGGCCACAGCATGCCAGAGCGGGCTGTTGCCCTGAAGCTGCCGGATACGGCCAAGGACACGCTGATACTCTTCCGGTGTGAGTGCGATGGTCATCTCGTTCTGAAGATACCTGATCTCGGTGTCACCATCCGAAAAGCCGGTCTCTGATGGGACCGGGGCGATATGTCCCATGGTATAGACAGCGTTGCCTCCTGCGGGGTGAAGACCGGCGATCTCGGTCATGTTCGAGATGAGGACTCCCCCATTGTCGTAGGGGACGTTGCCACGAGAATCGAGTTCGCCGAAGGCGACGAACGAGTGGCCGTAGCTCTCAGCATTGCGGGCACGGAAAGAGATGAAGTAGGGCTTCGCCAACTGGCCAACGGCGCTTTGCCCCGACCAGGGTGTGAACCGAACCTGCTGATCGGTCCCGGCGAAGCTCGTGGCAGGAGCACCGACCGTCATGTTCGAATTCGAAGAAGTTGATGAGCAACCGGCAAAGGCCGCGATCAAGATTGCGATCGCAGTGAATTTCGCAAGAAACTTTGCCATGTCGGTCGATCCCAAACGCGTCGTTGTTCAGCCACTCCGGCATGAGCATTCACGACTTGCTGTGAAAATATGGGTGAGGAGCAAACCCCTAGTGGCTGACTAAGGCCTAAGTAGGGTGGCGTCTAGGAAGCGGAGCGTGAGAGGATGACTTTCTTGAGTTTTCCGGTCCGTATTCTGGGGACGAGATTGAGAAGGCCCGCTTCCTTTGGCATCTCCGCCGCGCGCTCCCGCATCCCGAAGTGTCTTGGCCGGCAGCTCGAGGATAACGTGACGAGCGAGAACGCTGATCCGTTTGCATCCAAGAGCAAGGTGACGCCTTTCTTGAGTGGACGGTGCGCCCATCGGAAAAATTTTCCGATTTCATTGCCGCCATGCCTTCCGGGTACGTCGCATCAAACCAGGATACCGGACTCGAGTATGGACGTCTCTCTGAGATCATGATATCGATTCCTCAATGACGTTGCACCGATCCCATGCTTGGATGCCAGCTCGGCTGCTGACCGCCTTTGCGGTTGTGCTGAGCATGCTGTTTGCGTCAGTCGGATCGGTTGGGGCGGATATCCCCACTATGTCCACGCAGCCTCTTGCCTTGTCGATGTCCGCTCAAGTGGATGTCAGTGGGATGAGGGAGCATGTGCGCGATGGCGACCATGCTCCGTCCAAGGCTCATGACCACAAGGCTGTCGGCGGAAGTGACTGTGCGACGCACTGCGTTACGGCAGTCCCGCAGGCTGTCGGGCCGACCGACGCCATGCCGGTCAGTCGCAATCTGTCCTATCCGATCCTTACGACGGATCTGACCGGACAGTCCGGCCCCACCGCCGAGCGTCCTCCTCGAATCTGATCGTCCAGGGCTTTTCTCAGCCTTATTGCGTCTTCCGGCCATTCCTTGGTCGCAAGCGTGGACGTCAGGAAATCGCCTACGGCGAAGCCTGATCCTCTTCCTCCATGACCGGTTCCGCGAGGCGCATCTCGCGGCGAACGGTATGGCGTTCAGGTTCAACAATGAGATTCTCCATCATTGCCGGCATCCTGCCCGGCCTGCTTCTGGCGGGCTGCGCGGACGCTGCTCGGGGTCTGCCCGAAACAACCATATTCCCGTCGCCTGAGGACCCGAGCATCCTTGGCGGAACACCCAGCCGTGCTCCCGTCGTCGGCGCCTATACCCATCGCACTGTCCGCGAGCCGGCAGGCTTTCGCGGTACGGGCGTAGATATGGCGCCTGTTGCCGGCCGGGAGTCGGCACGATGAGGCCGCTGTTCAGGGTGAGCGGTGTCGTACTCCTGCCGCTGATCATGTCCGGCTGCGTCGCGGCTTCGGAGACATTCGAGCCGGATCTCGGCTTCAGTGTCGTGTCGGCAGACGCCGGACGCCGTCTGGGAAAGCAGACGGTCTGGGTCCAGGATCAGGCGCAGGCTGCCGCGGCCAACGAGCGGGTCCGGAACCTGCTTGCAACCAGATATGTCGGCGCCGACGCGGCCGTGCAGGTGGCGCTTCTCAGCAACAAGGCGTTGCAGGCAGACTATGCAGAGGTCGGATTGTCGGTTGCCGAACTCTGGCAAGAAGGGCTCGCCGTCAATCCGAGGCTCTCGCTCTCCTACAGCGGGATTGGCGTGGGACGGACGATCGAGGGGCTGATCGCCGCCAACATCATCCGGATGATGACCCGGGAACGGCGCCTCGACGTCGCCGAGGTCCGGGTCCTCCAGGCGCAATTGCGGGCCGTCGACGCAACGCTGGCGCTTGCGGCCAGAACGCGTGAGGCATGGATCGAGGCTGTCGCGGCCTGGGAGACGGTCGCCTATCTGAACCGTGCGAAGGTCGCCGCGGACGCTGCTGCCGAACTGGCCAGCGAACTGGGCCGGACCGGAGCGATGCCGAAGGTCGAACAGGCCCGCGAACAGGCCTTCTATGCCGAGCTCACCGGGCGGACGGCGGAAGCGCGACTGGCCGCGCAACTGGCCAAGGAGAAGCTCTACCGGGTGATGGGCGTATGGGGGAAGAATCTCGATTTCGAGGTTCCGAACGCATTGCCCGGACTGCCCGGCAAGCTGAAGGACTTCAAGGCCATCGAGGCCGAAGCCCTTCGCAACCGGGTCGACCTTCAGGTCGCGCGTCTCGAACTTGAGGCTCTGGCCCGGTCCTACGGCCTGACGAAGGCCACGCGATACGTGTCGGACCTGGAACTGGCTGCCGGCCTGGAAGTGGAGGAGGAAGTCGAAGAGCGGGAGGACGGAACTGAAGAAACGAACAACGTCGTTTCGGGTGTCATCGAAGTGGGGCTCGAAATCCCGATCTTCGACAGTGGGCAGGCCCGGCTTCGAAAGGCGGAATTCCAGTACCTGAAGGCGGCCAACCAGTTGGCAGCCAAGGCCGTCGACATCCGGTCCCAGGCACGAGCTTCCTACAAGGCCTATCGCGGTCGCAGCGATATCGCCCGCCACTACCGCTCTCGCGTCGTGCCATTGCGGACGACGATCGAGAAGGAAGCTCTTCTCACCTACAACGGGATGATCACGAGCACCTTCGATCTCCTCGCCGATACGCGGGCGAAGCTCGACGCGATCCTGCTCTCCCTCAACGCAAAGCGCGAATTCCACCTCGCCGACGCCGCTCTCACCGCGGCCGTCTACGGCGGAGGCGAAGATGCGTCCGAAGCCGCTGGTGACGCCGAGATGGCGTCGGCCTCCGGCGACGAATGATCGAAAGGATCCGAACGATGGTTTCGAGACGACAATTCATCGGGGCCGGAGCGGCTCTTGCAGGCGTCGCGGCGTGGTCGAAGACGTCGGCCATGGGGCTTCCGGAAGCGCCGATCATGGAAACGGCGGCCACCCAGCCGCCGCTGATGCCGACGGCCGGGCCGGACTACAATCCCGTGGTGACGCTGAACGGCTGGTCGCTGCCCTTTCGCATGAACAACGGCGTCAAGGAGTTCCACCTCGTGGCCGAACCGGTGGAGCGGGAGATGGGGGAGGGCATGACCGCCTATCTGTGGGGCTACAATGGCCAGGCGCCGGACCGACCATTGAATGCGTCGAAGGCGACCGGGTGCGGATCTTCGTATCGAACCGGTTGAAGGAGCACACGACCGTTCACTGGCACGGCGTCATCCTGCCCTGCGGCATGGATGGCGTGACCGGCCTGACCCAGCCGGGAATTCCGCCGGGCAAGACGTTTGTCTACGAGTTCGACGCCGTGAAGAGCGGGACCTTCATGTACCATCCGCATGGCGACGAGATGGTCCAGATGGCCATGGGGATGATGGGCATGTTCATCATCCATCCGAAGGACCCGGCCTTCATGCCGGTCGATCGCGACTTCGTTTTCATGCTGTCGGCCTACGACATCGATCCCGGTGCGTATCTGCCGAAAGTCATGGAGATGACCGATTTCAATCTGTGGGCGATCAACGCCCGGGTTTTCCCGGATGTCGCACCTCTCGTCGCGGCGACCGGCGACCGGGTCCGGGTGCGGGTCGGAAACCTGACGATGACCAATCATCCGATCCACATGCACGGTTACGACTTCGAGGTGACCTGCACCGACGGAGGATGGGTGAAGCCCGAGGCACGCTGGCCGGAGGTCTCGATCGACATTCCCGTGGGGGCGATGCGGGCCTACGAGTTCGACGCCGTCTATCCGGGCGACTGGGCTCTGCATTGCCACAAGTCGCACCACACGATGAACGCGATGGGACACGACATCCCGACGCCGATGAATGCCAACAAGGCCAGGGTTGCGGCGAAGATCCGCCAGATCCAACCGGACTACATGCCGATGGGCGAAACCGGGATGGCCGAAATGGCCGAGATGGCGATGCCACTGCCGGACAACACGATCCCGATGATGGCCGGCTGGGGGCAGTTCGGCGCCCTCGAAATGGGCGGCATGTTCACCGTGATGAAGGTTCGGGACGGGCTTGCGGCCGACGATTACGCCGATCCGGGCGATTACGAGTTTCCCGCCGGAACGGTGGCCTACGAATGGACAGGGTCACTCCCTGAAGCCCCTGTCGCGCCGGCTGGCAGCGCCGACGGTGCCGCACTACCCACACGCCATCCGCCAGGCGGGTCATGCCGGCCGGCGGCGATCATTCCGGCCATTGAGGCCGGGACGCAAGGGACACCAACCACAACCAAAGAGGACCATCCATGCGCAAACTTACGATGTTGCTGCTCGCCGCCACCTTGCCGCTTGCCCCCGTCACCGCTCTTGCGGCCGGGAGTCATTCCGGCGGGCATGAGGACGAGATGATGCTCGGCAAGCCGGCGGAGCCCGCGCAAGCGGGGCGAACCATTGCCGTGCGGATGCTGGAGACCGACGACGGAGAGATGCTGTTCGAGCCGTCGTCTATCGCGGTCAAGCGGGGCGAGACCGTACTTCTGGACATCCGCAACGATGGCGAACTTGAGCACGAGTTCGTCATGGACGGGCAGGAGATGATCCAGGAGCACAAGGTGCTCATGGAGAAGTTCCCGGAGATGGAGCACGCTGATCCGAACTCGGTTCGCCTGGAGCCCGGCGAGAGCGGCCAGATCGCTTGGACCTTCACGAATGAAGGCAGCTTCGAGTTCGCCTGTCTGATCCCCGGCCACTACGAATCCGGCATGCACGGTCCATTAGACGTGGCCGCCAAGTAATCTCAAGCACTCAATACGAGGAATGTTACAAATGAAAAAGATCCTCATTGCAGTTATTTCGAGCACGCTGCTCACCTCATCTGCTTTCGCCGGCGGGCTAGTGCCCGGATCGGAGGCTGGCATCGAAAGCCATGAGACTGCCGAACGCCTTGCGATTGCGGAAGGAGGGCATATCCCGGCAAACTCGGTGGACCACACGATATTCAGTCATCCGCCTCAGACATTCGGCTACAGCATTCCCCGTGCAGGTGTCAGCAACCACAACATCATTCCCGGCTCCGAATATGGGGTCGAGCGACTGGAAGAGACCAGAAGAGATCAGGTGCAGTCCGGTGATTTCGCCAACGCGGAAACATTTGCTCACACTTCACTCGGTTGGGACTTTCTCGTACCCGGATCAGAGTACGGGTTGCGGTAGCATTACCTATCGTTGGCCAGAACGATGGGTGTCTGGCCAATGTCTAATAAGCATCAGGAATTCATATCACTTAAGGAAGCCAGACCATGAACATGAAGAAGATTGCAGCCCTTGCCCTCCTTTCCTTTTCACTGACCAGTCCTTCGGCTGCCGCTGAATTTACGAAAGGCACCGTCCAGAAGGTCGACACCAAAGCCAAGAAGCTGACGATCAAGCATGAGGAACTGGTCAATCTCGACATGCCGGCGATGACCATGGTGTTCGTCGTCGCCGATCCGGCGATGCTGGAGAAGGCAAAGGAAGGTCAGGCGGTCCAGTTTGTCGCGGAGCGGGTTCGCGGCAAGTTGACCGTCGTCGAGATGAAATAAGCAACATTCCCGCCGGGCGGAGCCAACCGCTCGGCGGGGACCTTGCCCCAAGTCCCACTATCCAGAGACCCGTCTCATGAAATACTCGATCTTCGGCGCGATGATCGCGACCTCGACGATCGTGATGTTCGGACTGATGTATCTGAATACCTACAGCCTCGATCATATCCTCTTCAGCGAAACCCGGGCATGGATGGCGATCGTCATGGGCGCGGCGATGGCCGTCATCATGCTGGCCTTCATGCTCGGCATGTACCGAAACCGGACGACCAATATCGCGATCTTCGCCGCCGCGATCATCGCCTTCGCCGGCGCGGTCTATCACGTGCGCAGCCAGGACACGGTCGCGGACGTTGCCTGGATGAAGGCGATGATCCCGCATCATTCGATCGCTATCCTGACCAGCGAGCGTGCCAACATCTCCGATCCGCGCGTCCGCAAGCTCGCCGACGAGATCGTCGAGGCGCAGCGCCGGGAAATTGGTGAGATGAAGGCCCTCATTTCCGATCTCGAGGGCACGGTCTGATAGGCCGATCCCGCGTCCAAATCGAAACTGGCAGGCGTCTGCAACGGAGCGCGATTCACACCCATGGCAGTAATCGATCTTGCGGGAGATGAACTCCATCGAACGATGATCCGGGTTGAATCGCGCAATGAGATGCGGACCGTCATCTGGCGGTTCTTCGCATTGGCGGTCTTCGCGATTTCCGTCGTTTTGGAACCGGACATCGAAAGCCATGGGATTCACCTGATCCTGCTCGCCGCGTACACCGGCACGTCCCTAACCGCAGTGTTTCTCGTGGCGACAGGCGCGTTCCGAGCGAGTTTCAACTGGGTATACGTGTTCATCGACGCGGTGCTCGTCGTCTACCTCGCGGCAGAGCACATGTTCATCCCGGGAATCTCGGTGTCCGATGCGCTGGCCACGCCAAGTCTCGCCATCGCGTTCGTCCTCCTTGCGCATGCCAGCATGCGAATGCGTGTCGGACCCGTCCTCTTCTTTGCAGCGATCGTATCGCTCGGGTCCATCGTTACCGGAGCGATGTCACTCTTCGCTGACCCCTACCGAATGGGGCTCGCGCAGGAAGAGCTTCAAGCGGCAAGTGTCCGGCTCTTGGCATTCGCCGCTGTGGCGGCCATCCAGATCATGCTGGTCGTGGATATCAAACGCTTGGTGAGATCAACGTTGTCGAAGTCGAGTGAGCGCGCCAACCTCGCTCGCTTCTTTTCTCCGGGGACAGCCGAGCTCCTTGCTTCGAAAGGGTTGGGCGTTGGCTTGGAACGCCACGAGGCGGCCGTGATGTTCCTCGACATCCGCGGCTTCACTCGTCTCGCCGAGGAGATGCCCCTGGAAGAAGTCGCGTCACTGCTATCCGACTTCCGGTTCCGCGTTGTTGCGGTGGTGTCCGAATACGGTGGAACAATCGACAAGTTCATCGGCGACGGCGTCATGGTTGTCTTTGGCTTTCCCGCTTCCAGTGACCAGGACGTCGCGAATGCGTTCGACTGTTCCCAACAGTTGATCCAGCAGCTCGGCGCTTGGAGTGACCGGCGGGTTGGCTCCGGCGAACCAGCGCTTTCGTTCAGCATCGGGCTGAATCACGGGAGCGTCATCGGAGGTGTGATCCCCGCCGGGGCCCATAACGAATGCACCGTGCTAGGCGACGCGGTAAACCTCGCGAGCCGGCTTCAGGCAATGTGTCGGAGCCTTGACGCCGATGTCGTCATGTCACGTACAATGGTCGAACGGCTGCACGCACACCGATTGGATGGCCGCTGGGTCTTTAAGTCCCGGACGAGCATCCTTGGGCGGACCGGAATGTCCGATGTCGTCTATTTGCCATCGCGGCCGAACAGGACCGGCCGTGCCCGGACGGCTGGGCAAGGAGATACCTCATGACACCCGCCTCCACCCCGGCGATAGCCCCGCGGCAAACGGCTGCACGATCGACCGACGAAGCGTACAGGCGGTGGGGAGGGTCTGCACGATGACGCTTCCGATCAGTCGCCGAAGCTTCCTTTTCGGTTCGGGCGCGATGCTGGCGACGGCAGGTGTATCGATCGGGTCCGCCGCCACTCCACAGCGTCTCGTGGCTGCACCGGGCCGGGCGCAGATCGTGCCCGAAACATTCGCGGGCCCAACGCCAGTCTGGGCATTCAACGGTACCGCGCCCGGGCCGGTGCTGCGGGTGCGTGCAGGCGAACGTCTGGCCGTCGATGTCGAGAACGGCCTCGACCAGCCGACCAGCGTGCACTGGCACGGAATCCGGATCGACAACGCGATGGATGGCGTGCCCGGGCTGACGCAGGCGGCGATCGCGCCGGGTGAGCAATTTCCCTACGATTTCGTCGCGCCGGATCCGGGGACCTACTGGTACCATTCCCACAATCGATCCTGGGAGCAGAATGCCCGCGGGCTTCACGGGGCGCTGATCGTCGACGAGCCTGAGCCGTGGCGGGGCGCCGACCGCGACCTCGTTCTGGTCCTGGACGACTGGCGTCTCGCCCAGGACGGCTCCATCGCAGACGGCTTCGGCCAGATGATGGAATGGGCACATGGCGGCCGCATCGGCAACACGCCGACGGTCAACGGACGCCTGGGCTCAAAGATCGTCGTCCGGCCGAACGAGCGGGTCCGGGTGCGCCTGATCAATGCGGCCAATGCGCGGATCATGGAGATCGCCCTTGCGGATCTGCCGATGCACCTCCTGGCGCTCGACGGCATGCCGACGACGATCGAAGCGCTGAACGGAACCGTCCAGCTTGCGCCCGCACAAAGGGCCGACCTCCTGGTCGACTTTGCCGGAGCGGACGGAGACACGATCCCGCTGTCGCTCCAGACGCGGGATGGGCCCTTCGAGATGGCCACGTTCGCGCTTCAAGGTGACCCCGTGCGATCACGATATGCCGATCCTGTCGGGCTGCCGCTGTCCGGCCCGGCCGCTCTGCCCGAATTGTCGAACGCCTTCAGGACCGATCTGGTGATGGAGGGCGGCGCCATGGGCAGCATGCGGGGCGCCACGCATCAGGGCCGCTGGATGGACATGCGCGAACTCGTCTCGAAGAGCCGGGTCTGGTCGTTCAATGGGGTGGCCGGCGACATGGACGAACCGCTCGCGACCGTGGCGCGAGGCCGCCCGATCGTCTTCACCCTGCGCAACCAGACCCGATGGCCCCATGCGATGCATGTCCACGGCCATCACTTCCGTGTCGTCTCCCGCGACGGCAAGCCCGTTGCGAACCCGGTCCTGCGCGACACCGAGCTGATGATGCCCGACGAGACGATCGAGATCGCCTTCATCGCCGACAATCCGGGGAAATGGCTGCTCCATTGCCACATGCTGGAGCATGCCGCCGGAGGCATGATGACCTGGTTCGAAGTGACATGAGGAGACGCCGATGAGGGTATCGAAAGCGACCATTGCGGTCATCGCCGGCGCGCTCGCAATGGGCGCGTTCCTTGTCTGGTGGAGCCTGTCCGGGGGACCGGCATCCGACGCGCATATCGTTGCCGTGAAAGTGCCACAGCTCTCCGTCCGGGCGCAGCGTGGACAGGAACTCTTCGCCGCGAACTGTGCTGCCTGTCACGGGGATAGCGCCGGCGGCACCGAACAGGGGCCGCCGCTGATCCATCGGATCTACGAGCCTAACCACCATGGCGACCAGGCATTCCTGATCGCCGCGACCCAAGGCGTCCGTGCCACCACTGGGGCTTCGGAAACATGCCGCCTGTCGAGGGCGTGAGCGAGCGGCAAGTCGCCGACATCGTCGCCTATGTTCGCGAGGTCCAGGAAGCCAACGGCATCTTCTGAACCCGCCACGATCAGCATCAGGACAAGCATGACCAAGACGAGGATACCCCAAGCCCCACGCCGAGGGGGCATCCGGCCCGTGTAACCGGAGTGTTGTTCCATCATCATGGCTCTCTCCTTGGCGAGACGCCTTGCCTGACACCCCTGGAAATCAGCGCCCGAAGCATGGCTGGGGCTCGGGGAGGCAGTCGTAGGCCAACACGATTGCGTGCTGCGGTCTCGCTACCGGCAGAGCGCTGAAAAGGATGGTCCTCAGCCGCCCCAGACCAGCATCCGGACAGGCATCCAGAGGCCCATGCCGATCATCACGAGGTTCTCGGTCAGCGACACGAAGCCCAAGGGCACGTTCGAGCCGCCGCCGACGCAGGCGCATTTGAGTTCGCGCTTCTGCACATAGACCGCATAGAAGACCGACACGGCGCCGATCGTTCCGATGATCAGCGCGATCGGCGCCGACAGCCACGTGAGGGTGCCGGCGATCATCAGTAAGCCGGCCAGCGTCTCGCCGAACGGGTAGATCTTGCCGTAGCGCACCCATCGCTTGGCCAGGAGGTCGTAGTTCAGGAACATGGTCGAGAAGCTCTCGACGTCCTGGAGCTTCTGGATGCCGAGCAGGCACATGGAGATGGCGAAGAACCATTCGATCGCCCGGAGGGTGAAGATCGTATCATAGGCAGCGAAGGAGACGGCCAGCGCCATCAGGAAGGCGACCGAGAAGATGGCGATCACCGGCTGGTAGGTGGTCTCGTCCTCAGACTGGACCGACTTGCCGAAATGTTCGCGCAGGTCGGTGTAGCCGCCGACGCGATCGCCGCCGATGAAGGCCTGCGGCGTCGTCTCGACGCCATGCTTCGCCTTGAAGGCGTCGGTCTCCTCGCGGGTGGTCAGCCAGTTGTCGTCGACCGCGAACCCTTCGCGCTCGAGAAGGTCCTTCGACTTCAGCCCGTAGGGGCAGACATGCTCCTCCATGACCATCCGGTAGAGGACGGCCTTCTTTCTTGATGAAGAGGGCAATACAGCACTCATCATGATCCTCCCATGAACCGCGTTCGGCGAACAAACATCCATTCGTTGACCCTCAGTACCAGATGAGGTTTCCGGTAGCTGGAAGGTCAAGTCAGCGCAGAGAATCCGCTGTCGAAGCCTTTCGCCGATCAGGCGGGTTTACATCCGTAAAAGCCGCGATAGCCGACCTTCAGCCCCTGATCGAGCGTGAAGACCAACTCGGCATCGGAGCGCCAGTCGGCCTCTTCCCCCAAGGGACGGACGGCGACGGACACGCCCGGCGCCCCGTAGACGACGCCGGTCTCCGTCCGGTCTTGCACTTCCAGCGGCACGAGCACGCCGTTCAGCTTCATGGCTCCGTCGGCGCCGTCCTGCGCGGCCCAGAAGATGGGATCGGTCTCGGGGCTGCGATGGAAGACGCAGCGCGATCCGGCTGCAAGGATCTCGTCTGCCTCGGCCTTCGGCATCGGAGAGGGGTCGAGCGTCGAGACCAGGGCCTGGCCGAGGGCGTCCTCCACCGTGCCGACCTCGGCCGGCGGGTCCTGATAGATGGAATCGACCGTGTTGCCGTCCGACACCTCGGCGATGAGGTAGCGCATCTCGGCGATCTCGCGCCGCTGCGCCTCGATGATCTCGTCCGCCATCTTCCGCACGCGCGGATCGCGAATCTGCGCCCGCTCGGAGGTCATGATGGCGATGGAATGGTGCGGGATCATCGCCTGCATGTAGCTCGGACCGGAGACCGTGACCTGGCTGCGCACGAGCCACAGGGAGAGCGCGAAGACGACGATGGCGCCCGCGAAGATCGCGATGTTCAGCGCCTTGTTGGCATACATTCCCAGCATGTAGGCCAGCATGATGACGGCCATGGTGGCGCCCATCAGGATCGCCATGTAGGTGCGCGTCTCCGAAAAGAAGACGTGCTCCCAGGCGTAAGTGTTGAGATACATCAGGATGAACATCACCACGGTCGAGGTGAGGATCATCAGTCCAAATCGCACGTAAGACATCAGTCTGGCTTCTCCTTAGTCGGCCTGGGGGCGGGGGCGATGTCGCCCCCATTTCCAGTTTCACCGCCACCCCCCGGGTGCATCGTTCCGCCGGTATCGCTGGTCATCTTTCGAAAATCCTCAGAGGTAAGCCCGGGCAATCGCGCGACGAACGCTGTCAGTGCGACGATCTCTTCGGGTCCGTGGTGATCGCCGAAGGCGGCATCCCGGTCATCCTGATCCCGTTCTCGATGATCCAGCGGATCTCTTCTGGCCGCCACTCGGCCGCAGCTTCCACCAGATGTGGTGGCTCTGGTCGCATTCCTCGCGACCACTCCGCCGGGTCCTGACCTGGAGCGCCATGGCAGTAGACACAACTTTCAGCGTAATGAGCTGCGCCTTCAGCGATGAGCTCTTCCGGAAGCTTTCGGGCAACGCGACATCACTCGCGCGTCGTTCGACGGACCGGCGCATCGTCGTGTCCAAGGTCCAGCGCACGGCATCGGTATGCTGAGCAGAAGCCGCGACGTTGTATGCTCCCGTATATGTTACCGTGAGCCATATGGCGATCGTGGTCAGGACTGTCCCGATGATGCCCAAGAGAAGACCAAGTCCAAGCCCCTTCATCGTACATCTCTCCTGTCAAATTCGTCCGGTCAGTTCGCGCTCCCTGAAGGAATTGCCACGAGTTCGATGTCCGATAGAATGCGAAGCCGCTCTTGGGTGTTCCGCGGAACTTGAGAAGGTGGCTATGGGTGGCGATTGCTAATCTCGCTCCGAGGCCTTCGTGGAGGGACTCCAGAAGAGGGCAGCCGCCGAGCCGACCGGGGATGTGGATGATCTACGTCGCCATCGCGGTGGATCTCACCACCGACGGTATAAGGCTCGGAGCAGGCTCGGCCGTATTCAGCAGCCTTGCGACGGTACTAGCCCGGATCATGCATCAGGGCGCCCATGCATTTCGGGCGCGGTGGCGGCGCGGTTCGGGATGTCCGGGCTTTGAGGTTGCGGTTTCGGGGCGAGCGGAGGCGACGGCCGGAGCGGTCGTCAGATTGGCGCCATGCGCAGCAGTCGCTCAAGAAGCAGGCGCATCAGGGGTGCGGCGGGACAGGCGCTCGGCAGGCGCAGCGTGTCGAACTGTGCGCGCCGCCGCGGCGAGCGATTCGGCAGGGTGGCGCGCAGGGTCCACATCAGCCAGAAGGCGACGGCATGCAGGAAGAGCCTTAGCTGGTTGGCGGCGGTGCTGCTGCAGGAAGGGCGATCGGCGGGATGTGTGGAGACAACAGAAGAATTGAATGGCTGAGCCAAATTCAACCATGGTTGTGGTCACCTCTGCTAACTGGGCCGCGTGCCAAGAACATCCCCAAAAACAGGAACACCAATGCCATGCCGACAATGCCGATCACGACGATCATCGGATCTGACTGCCACTTCATCCCGGTGAA
>Ga0064013_1044_pt1 | contig 20871 bp, 22 predicted proteins | sample CrowatWCoCulture_FD_61583 | JGI IMG/M metagenome (GOLD analysis project Ga0064013, IMG submission 61583) | Marine cyanobacteria communities from the University of California, Santa Cruz, USA, analyzing cyanobacterial DNA methylation -... | ecosystem: Host-associated > Microbial > Bacteria >...
ACCAATTTAGGACAGGCAAATTTAAGCCAAGCAGACTTATGTTATGCCAGTTTAAGTTCAGCCTTATTGTATCAAACAAATTTATCAGGGGCAAGATTATGCAGGGCAAAATTAACACCTGATCCCTATCGATCCCCCTTTCCCACTGATTTAACAAAAGCCAATTTGCAAGGTGCTGATTTGAGTTATGCTGACCTTAGTAATGCGATTTTAGTTAATAGTAATTTAAGGGATGCAGATTTAACAGGAACGATTTTAACTAATGCTGATTTACGGGGGGCAATTATGCCTAATGGCCATATTCACGGTTAATCTATTTGAATCTTTAGAGAAGATAAATTTTACAGAATATAACCATGAATTACATTTACTATGTGGGGGTTACAAAGATTAATTAGAGATTTAAAAGAATGTTACCCTTAATTTTAGCGCAATCTTCATTTTAGCGCAATCTTCATCGGGTTCCGATGGCTCTTCTGCATTAGCAAATATAATTTCTATTATTATCTATTTCGCAGGGGCTTTTTTCTGTTTTAAGATTTATGAAAAATGTGGGGTTGAGAACCCGTGGTTTGCTTTTATTCCTATTTTGGGAACCTATGCAAATTTTCAAGCAGGAGATGAAGAAAATCCACTCTTGTGGACAATATTAGCTTGTATCCCTTGCGTGAATATTGCTGCAATTATTAAATTAATTATTGCTTGGGTAAATATTTGCAAAAAGATAAATAAATCCCCTTGGTTATTACTACTAATGCCTTGCTTTAGTGTTTTAATACTGGGATATTTCGCTTATGGTTAATTACTATAGTTAGGTTATTTATGATAAAATTGAAATACAGAAAGATCATTTTTTTGATTCTTATTGCTGTCTTAGCAGGGGGATCAATGGCTGCTTATTCTCAATCGGAAGTTAACTTTCTCAGAAAAACTATTCAGTTAGTTTTTTTTCAACAGTTCATGACACTGGTTATTTATTTAACTTGTTTTGGTCAAGATTTATTTAGTCGTCGGCACTAAAATTTTTTCTAGAAAATGCTCTTTAAAAAACCAACAAAATTTAAGCATTTATCGGCTCAAGAAAGAACAGCAAAAATCATTCAATTATTAATTTTGTTAATTCCAATTTTAGTAAGCTATGTAATTAATTTTGGGCTAAAAATCCCCTTACCAGGATGTCCATTATTGTCTTATTTAGGGATACCTTGTCCTGGTTGGGGACTAACCCGATCGTTTCAGGCGATCGCGAGAGTAAATATCTCAAAAGCTATCAATTTTCACTTATTTGGACCTGTTCTTTTTATTATATTTTTAACTTTAGTGTTCCATCTCATACAAGAAATCATTAGAAATAAAGATTTATCAAATACTTATATAAAAATAATTAAAAATTCAAACTATCAGATTCTTTTTTTGTTAGTTTTATTTAGTTATCATGGAACCAGACTACAAAGCTTAGGTCAAACAGGAGAATTAGGTCAATCTTTCCTTAACTCTCCTATTATACAGTGGATTTCAACCGCTAACTGGTCAGTGTTAATGGACAATTGAATTTGTATGAGACTAAAAGCGGTGAGCGACAAGGTCTGAGATGCTCAAGGAGTCATCAAACTTTGATATTTAATTGCTGTTTGTTAGGTTTAAAGAGATCGATAGCTCAAAAACTTTGCTAACGTATGAGTAAAAGGACTAAATTGCACTCTCTCTAAAAAACAAAAGTACCACTTTTGCTTAATCAACCAAACTGATCATTACCTAATGTTTGGGGGAAAATCGGCCTAGAATAGTAGAAGGTTTAAACGGTAAGTTAAACTGTTCGACCCTGCATTTAGGCTAACTTGAGTCAAGATTCACACAATCTTGATGATATTAAAGCAAAAACTCTCCCCGATTTTTAGTAATCGAGGCTACAATCGGATAGGTATTTAATTTTCTTGAGTGAGGATTGTGAGGTTTTGGTGACAATGGAGTGAACAAGCACCCATAGTCAGATATACCTCTAATCTCGCACTACCGAGGAAAATTAACTCTATCCCAAAAACAGTTGGCGAAGACTTACCCAACTAACTCAACTGATAATTGACAATCATTTCTAATTTTGCATCGAAGGAGCAAGAGGAAAACGGCATGACGCAGGCTAACGACCTATTAACCCTTACTGAATCTCAGATAGAAGTATCGTTCTTTATAGACGAAGATTTGGAGACACCTAGCAATGATATTGTTGAACCAGAAACCAAGAAAACGCGAAAGATAAGTGCTTCTCGTCGTCGGGATCCCAGTAAGAAAAAACCTTACACCGAGGATTCGATACGGGTTTATTTGCAAGAAATAGGTCGCATTCGACTTTTAAGAGCAGAAGAAGAAATCGAACTGGCTCGAAAAATTGCTGATTTACTGCAACTAGAGCGTATCAGAGAAGCATTATGGGAAGAACTCGATCAAGAACCCAACGACGATCAATGGGGCCACAGAATTTTTCAATGGGAAAATATTGAGCAAAGGCTTTGCTCTCAAAAAAATAAAGAACCAAAATGGTCTGATATAGTTGCTGAACTGAACAAGGCAGAAATCATCTCAGACTTAGAAAAAACTTGGAAACAACAGTCCAAGGCTTATCTGCCGAAGTTTAAGCGTCGCTTATATCTCGGACGCAGAGCCAAGGATAAAATGGTTCACTCTAATCTCCGTTTGGTGGTTTCCATCGCCAAAAAATACATGAATCGTGGTTTATCTTTCCAAGATTTGATTCAAGAAGGTTCTTTAGGTTTGATTCGTGCGGCGGAAAAATTTGACCATGAAAAGGGGTATAAGTTCTCTACTTATGCCACTTGGTGGATTCGTCAAGCCATTACCAGAGCGATCGCCGATCAATCTCGCACCATTCGCCTTCCGGTTCATCTTTACGAAACTATTTCCCGTATCAAGAAAACGACAAAACTCCTCTCCCAAGAAATGCGTCGCAAACCCACTGAGGAAGAAATTGCAACTCGCATGGAAATGACCATTGAGAAGTTACGTTTCATCGCTAAATCAGCACAACCACCCATATCCCTAGAAACCCCCATCGGGAAGGAAGAAGACTCCCGTTTGGGGGATTTTATTGAAGCGGATGGTGAAACCCCAGAAGATGAAGTTTCTAAGAACCTGCTACGGGAAGATTTAGAGAATGTTCTCGATACCTTAAGTCCTCGGGAAAGAGATGTTTTGCGGTTACGTTATGGGTTGGATGATGGACGGATGAAAACCCTAGAGGAAATCGGCCAGATTTTCAACGTTACCCGTGAGCGCATTCGTCAAATCGAAGCCAAAGCGTTACGGAAGTTACGTCATCCCAACCGCAATAGTATTCTCAAAGAATATATCCGCTAGGGAGACACCGGGGACTGGGGTGGGTTCACAATTATTAATTGTTAATTGTTAACCCTACACCCCGTCTCATCTTCCTAATTTATATTTGCCAATTTCCAGTAAATCTCTAGCTCCTGTGATACCCTGTCCCATAAATAATAAAAGGGCAAAACAATTAAGGATAATATGAGCATTTCTCCAACGGTTTGACTTATCTTTATAAATGTCCTTCACAATAGCTAAGGAAAAAATCATTAATAAAGCAGCAGTTATTCCATAATAGTAATGGGATAGTGCGATTCGTTGAGCTAGAAAGCTGACATCCAAGTACATTACAAGGATACAGCGTGTAGCTCGTTCAAGAGCCTTTTAAAAGGTAATCCAAAGGTTAAATGACCAATCACCCTCCGAAGAGAAAACAAAGCCTAGAGCGCATTCTTTAAAAGGGGTAAATACGAAGGTCGAATGGGTAAAACAACACCCAACAAAGCAATAACTAATAAAGTTTACATAACTTAATTAGTTATTACCGAACAATACTAGCTCACCACGAGGCTTTAAAAGAGGTCATTAAAGACAATAAAAAAGCCCCACAAGCAGCATTAATCGCAAGATTAAATCCCATAATACTAGGATGGTGTAACTACTATCGAACGGTCGCAAGTAAGGAAACATTTGCATCCGAAAACAACGTACTATGGAATATGCTAAGAGCTTGGACAGTTAACAGGAAAAAGAAAAAAACACCATTGTATGAAGCCCTTAGAAAATATTTCTCATACGGAAAGTACGGAAAATGGACGTTTCAAACAGAAGAAGCAGTCCTCTACTATCATGCCGAAACGGAAATAAAGAGACATCAATTGGTTAAACCTGACGCATCACCTTATGACGGAAACTGGACTTACTGGAGTAAAAGACGGGGAACATATACCGGGACACCAGCTAGAGTATCAAGACTCTTAAAGAAACAAAAAGGTATATGCCCTCAATGTAAGCAACACTTCACACCTGAAGACTTGATAGAAGTTGACCACATTATCCCTAAATCGAAAGGTGGTTTGGATACATACAACAATCTTCAAGCTCTACATCGTCACTGTCATGAGGCCAAAAGCAAAAATGACTACCTCTATGATTGGCACTTATAATGGCTATGAATGGAAAGACGATGTATTAACAGTACCCTAGACAAGGGACTAATTGCCGAGAGCCGTGTGAGGTGAAAGTCTCACGCACGGTTCGGACTGGGAGTCGTGGTAGGTGACTACCACTTCGACCCCTAATTATACCATTCATTAGTCCGACGAAATACGTTATCTTGGCACCCTAAAATAACTATTCCCATGCCGGTTAAAGTTGCAAAAATTCCTCTCCATTTTGCTTCCCTGGCATTGTGGAGAAAATAAAGAGAAACAGCGGTTAAAACAAACATTAAAATTAGGAAAATAAATTGGAAAAAATTAGTCCCCCATAGTTGCTTTTTGATGATATCTTCCCCAATGGGATAAGCTAGTCCAAATAGAGTAATTGCTACTACCCCAGTGGATAACCAACGCCCTATTTTAACGTGTTCTGTTCCCACGATAGGAGGAATTTTACTTTTCTCTTTATTAGCAAGAGCTAAACGTCTTTGACGGGTTTGCCAGGAATAATAAGAAACAATACCAATCAAAGGAAAAACAAAAATAACCGCTAATGCAGGATGGATGATAAGTAAAAAATCGACAGGTTTCATATTAATCCGACCATGAATACTTAGTGATTGAATGTAGCATAAACAGGGCAATATTACAGGCTATAAACCTGTGTTACTGTATAATACTATATACTTATAAACTATAAAAATCTTAGCTTAAAATTTTATGAGAAAATCATAAGCAGTTGATTATATAGCTAACACAACTAACAACCATATTTTCAGAGACTACAGCTTTGACCGCTACAGTGGGTTAGAATTAATAGGGGTGTGTTGTTAATCACATTTTGATTGACCCTCAACCTTAATAATCTATAGTTTCATTTTAAAACTTATGGCAGATAATTCATCACGGAACACCATTCCATTTGAACCTGGGAATAAAAAAAAGAAGAAACAAAAGAAAAATCCAGAAACCGTTAAAAAGTCCGTTAAAAATTCCCAAAAAAAACAAAAAAGCTCTGATGATGCCAGTTTAAGTGCCATACCTGACAGCGTTAGTCAGAGAATGATCAAAAGAATGGCCATCTTTTCGGGTATTCCTACTGCGTTAGGAATGTCCTCATTTTTTATTTTTTATTGGGTTGTTACTAATGACTTGTTAGATATTCCTAATTCTGTCGTGGGTGCAATTAGTCTAGGATTATTTGGCTTAGGAGTTTTGGGATTAAGTTATGGTATATTTTCCGCCTCTTGGGATGAAAACCAGGTTGGTAGTTTGTGGGGATGGCAGGAATTTACTCAAAATTTAGGTCGTACTGTTAAAGCATGGCGTAATGCTCGAGAGGAAGCTACTAAAAAAAATTAATAACCTTAAATTCTCTAGAGTGGGTTAGGTGTATTGCTAATTTAGTTCAAAGCAGTTCACAGCCCACCAATTTAACCTAAATAAAACACAATCCACCCATCTGCTCAAATTCTTTTTCCAATAAACTAATTAACCATTCATCTCCTTTTAATTTGGCCGTTTTCATTCGTCTTTCTATGTTACGACAAAGGTTTTGTAAGTGAATTTTATCGACTTCATTGACGGTCAATTTTTCAGTAGGTTTTGCGAAAATAGGACACATTTGACCCTCTGAAACCTGAGAGATGATTACTTGAGATTCAATATGATAATCAGTGATTTTTTCCTGTTTCGATAAACTAGAATAATTTGGTCTAATATGTCTAGGATATTGATATTGCCATTTTTGCCCACTGTGTTTTTGGGTCACGGTTTGATAACCAAGATCCAGAGCATTTGATTGATCATTTTCCACAAAACCATGTTCTGAAAATTTCATTTCATATTTGGGTTTGAAACCCCCTCCTTTAAAAACGGCCTAAAAGTTGAATTATCCCCGAAATGATAATGACAAATTAATTTTGTAGATAATGGATACCCCGATAGGTCATAGGTTTGAGTCCATGACCATGACGAGATGAAGTACAAGGATGATTTTTCCAATGGATACCCCGATAGGTTCCTTCAAACTCTGTATTAGTTGGTTTTAAGGTCATAGGGTCATGATTATAACTGATTCCACGAAATGACAGTTTCATAATTGATTTTCCTCTGATCGCTTTTCCCCATCTTTCTCTATTGGATGAGAAAATTGAGGAGTTTAAAAATACTTTCTGTATCTATTGTTACACTTTTTTGAGAAAATGTCAGGACTTCATAAAAATTTAACTGAAGATGACCCTGTTTTTCGGGGATTAATAGTTGATACTAGAAATGGTCAGCTATCTTGAACCCAAGCTGAGATCAATTTTCTATGGTTGCGATCGCAAGCGAACTTCTGGTTATCCTTTTGTTGATTTTATTTAATGCTATCTTTGCCCTATCGGAAATAGCCCTAGTTTCCTCTCGTAAAATTCGTTTAGAGCAAATGAGTCTCCAAGGCGATCGACGGGCAAAAATCGCTCTAGAATTGGCCAATGACCCCAACCAGATTTTATCAACGGTACAGATTGGTATTACCCTGATTGGTATTTTAGCAGGGGTTTATGGTGGGGCGAACCTCTCGGCACATTTAACGGTGGTTTTACAGCGTGTTCCTGGGTTAATGGTCCACAGTGAAGCCATTTCTATCACGTTGGTTGTCCTCTGTTTAACCTATTTATCTCTAGTGATCGGAGAATTAGTGCCTAAACGTTTAGCTTTGAGTGATCCGGAGGGAATTGCTACATTAATGGCTTTTCCTTTGTTGTATATTTCTCGTTTAGTTGCTCCTATCGTTAATTTATTAGGGACTTCTACAGATTTTATTTTATCTTTATTGGGTATTACTACCACCATCAGCGAACCTCCTGTAACCCAAGAAGAAATTAAAGTGATGTTGAGACAGGGTAAAGAAGCAGGAATGTTTGAGGAAGTGGAACATGAGATGGTGGAGAGGGTTTTGCAGTTAGGCGATCGCAGAGTTAGCAGTTTAATGACAACTCGTCCCGAAATTATTTGGTTAAATTTAGAAGATTCTGCTGAGATTAATCGTCAGAAAATTATTCATAGTACCCATACTCGTTTTCCTGTTTGTCAAGGCAGTTTAGAAGAAGTATTAGGCATTGTTCAGGTAACTAATTTATTGTCTAATTGTTTAGGTTGTCAGCAGTTTGATTTAACGGCATCTTTAGGACAACCTTTATTAGTTCCTGATAGTACCTTGGGTTTAAAAGTCTTACAATTATTTCAACAAACGGGAAATCATATTGCTTTGGTAGTGGATGAATACGGTATTATTCAGGGATTAGTGACTATTAATGATATTTTGAAAGCTATTGTAGGGGATATTCCTCGCATTGATGAAACTATTATCCCTTCTATTGTGCGTCGAGAGGACGGTTCTTGGTTAATGGATGGAACCGTAGCAGTGGATGAGTTCAAAAAAGTATTTAGACTAAAAATGATTCCAGGAGAAAAACAGGGTAATTTCCACACATTAGGAGGATTTGTTATTACTTATTTAGGGAAAATTCCTAAAGCCGCTGATAGTTTTAATTGGAAAGGTTTAAAGTTTGAGGTTATGGATATGGATGGTAATCGTGTAGATAAGGTTTTAGTTATGCCTATTAGTGAACCCTTATTTAACCAAACAACTAATGATATTTATTAATAGAAAACAGGAAAAAATAGGTAGCTTTTTAACTCTATCTCCCCTTTTTCTCTATTAAAAGTTACTTCCATTTTGATAAAGTCGATCAATTTCTTGTTGTTGAAGTAGACGTTGATCAATGACAGCATCTTGTTGATTGAAGTTTTCAATTTGCTCAAGATACTGATTACAATTAGCATTAATAGGTGGGGGAGGAGTGGTCATAGTCCTCTCTAAACAAGCTCTTTCAGTGCGTTCCCGATGAAAATGTTGCAAAATCTTTTCGGGGGTTTGAAAATAGAGTTGACGATTATGACGCATATTTTCGCGGTGAATTTCTCCACCGCAGTTAATTGCCCCAGGAATACATTCCCTAGAAGGAATGGAAATATTCGGACCGATATTACGCAGTTGAGCATCAGCTTTTGCTGGCGTAATTAAACTGAGTCCTATGGTGGTTAAAGATATGAAAACAAGGCTATGATTAAGCTTCATAGAATTACCTCGTGATAGTTAATGAAAGTCTTTCCGGTTCACAGGTGTTCACCGACAAGCTATCGGTACCTAGTGACAAATTTTTATTACTTTAGAATGGACTTAACGGGTGTCTAGAACTTATTTATAGTTTCTTCTCTGATATCTTCTTTAGCTTGTGTTTTCGCCTATTTGAGAAGAGACAAATTTATTTAGACCACGTTATAACCACCATTATACTAACACTTAATTTAAAAGGAAGTCAATCTTTAACCGATTAGGTTTGGCCATAATTTGTAAACATTAGCAATATGGGGGCTTAATATTATCAAGCCCTAAAGATAAGATATAATCCCAGATCGTAGGGTGGGCAAATAATCCTCATTATCTATCAAGGATTGAGATCATAAGATTTGCCCACCCTACATTTTCAGTCATAGATCGTAGGGTGGGCAAACTCAAGTAAATAGAAAATTAATCATCAAACCTGTATGAGTTTGCCCACCACACCTAACTAAAGCGCAATAGAGAAAAGTGGTGGGCAAATAATCCTCATTATTTATCAAAAATTCAGATCATAAAATTTGCCCACCCTACATTTTCAGTCATAGATCGTAGGGTGGGCAAAATCAAGTAAATGAAAAATTAATCATCAAACCTGTGTGAGTTTGCTCACCACACCTAACTAAAGCGCAATAGAGAAAAGTGGTGGGCAAATAATCCTCATTATTTATCAAAAATTCAGATCATAAAATTTGCCCACCCTACATTTTCAGTCATAGATCGTAGGGTGGGCAAAATCAAGTAAATGAAAAATTAATCATCAAACCTGTGTGAGTTTGCCCACCACACCTAACTAAAGCGCAATAGAGAAAAGTGGTGGGCAAATAATCCTCATTATTTATCAAAAATTCAGATCATAAAATTTGCCCACCCTACATTTTCAGTCATAGATCGTAGGGTGGGCAAAATCAAGTAAATGAAAAATTAATCATCAAAACTGTGTGAGTTTGCCCACCACACCTAACTAAAGCGCAATAGAGAAAAGTGGTGGGCAAATAATCCTCATTATTTATCAAAAATTCAGATCATAAAATTTGCCCACCCTACTTTTTATCTAACCACTGATTTAAACTATTTAAGTCCGTAAAATCAAATAAAGCAAGGGATAAATCATCTAATTGACTAGAAGATAATTCTTTGATTTTTTGTTTAGTTGTTAGAGAAAGATTACCTAATTTTAGATTAAGTTGACGTAAAATCAAACTTTGTTTTCCCTCTATTTCTCCTTTCTTTTCTCTTTGTTCTCCTTCTGATTTTATTCTTTCTTCTGGAGTTGAATAACGTTCACCATTTTCATCGTACCAATATAACCATTCTCTTTCAATTCCTTGATAAATTCCTGTTTCTTTCCCTATTCCTAAATTTAATTCTGATAACCAGATGGGTTCACCTTGTAATAATTCATATTTTCCATTATTTAATTGATAAACTTCTAATCTGGGTTTTCTTTTCCGTAAAGGATTATAAATTACATAATATAAGACTCCCATTTCTGCATAAAAATCTTTCTTTTTAGTATATTCTTTTCTCCGTTTATGAGAAACCACTTCTAATACTAAAAGAGGAACCTTTTGTTCCTCCCATAAAACATAAGATAATCTTAAATCTTCATCAATAATACGAGGAACTCCAACACTTAAAAACCCATCAGGAACAATAGCCGGTTCATAGGGATCATAATAGATACCCATATCCACCCCAAAATACCAATCTTCTCTTTCTGACCAAATTAATGCCAGAATATCTAATAAAAGATGAGGAATTAAGTCTTGTAATTGATTATCCACAGGTGTATCATCAGAGTCTGGTAAATCTTCAGCAGAGGGGAGACAATGCTTAGGATTATAGTTTAATAACATGGCATTATTTTGAGTTAGTTAAGTCTCGTAGGGGCTTAATAATATTAAGCCCGACAAAAATTGTTTATACAACAAAAATTTTCTTAAAACGGAATGGGATCATCTTCGTTACTAGAAGAAGTTGGCATAGGTTGTGACTCATCCATATCGTAGCTATCTTGATCGTAACTACTATTTTTCCTTTGAGATGATTTAGCAGTATCCAAAGAAACCACATTATCCATAGAGGAAGGGTTAGTTACCCCATCCACAGGATAAAAGCGAGAAATCACTAACTCTGCTCGTTTTTCCTTAAACCCTTCCTTACGTTCAAAAGTATTCATGGATAAACGGCCTTCCAAAATTAAGCGATCGCCTTCGGTGCAAGTTTCTTTCATCTGTGTCGCTAAACCACCCCATCCCACCACTTTTAGGGTAGCAGGGGGATCTTCGCTTCGTCGGCCTGCAAACTCCACCAACATTTGTGCAACTTCTCTTTGATTATCCGAAGTATAGCGTAATTCAGGATTCCGAATGACTTTCGCCATCAACACGCAACTATTCATTTATTTAACTTCCAAGATCAACGGTATTACTATTTTATCACTCTGCACAAGCTCCAATTTTCACTCATAATAAGAAAGAAAGCATTTACCGCAAGGAGCATTAATGATTAGTATTGATTTAGCTTTAAAATACACTCCCCTCCCTATTTCTGTACAACGCAAAGAAGTTGAGGATGCACAAGCACTTTATGAGCAGATTGTCAACTCCCTGAAGTCAGGCACTTCTGAGTTAATTGAGTTAACTTGTGAGAAACAAACGGAAAAAAAAGTTGCTGTGATGAGCGATCAAATCAGTGCTGTTATCCTATCACAGAAAGATGGTAGTGCAGCAGCAGGAAGGGTTCCTGGTTTCTTTGCTCTAGCTGACGCAGAATAGTAAATAAAGTAAAAGGCAAGGGAAAAAGAGATATTTTCTTTTTTCCTTGGGCCTAGAAAATATTGCCTTAACTATGGTTTGGGGTTTGTCGGCGAAAAGCCAAAATCATGCTAGAATTGGGGATGAATTAAGGAGAGGTGGCAGAGTGGTCGAACGCGCCCGACTTGAAATCGGGTTTGGTTAATAGCCAACGTGGGTTCGAATCCCACCCTCTCCGCTTTTTGGAGTCAGAACTCAGAAGTGAGAAGTTGCCTATCCCTATAGTAGGGATAGGCAACTTCCTAAGTATTATTCTCCTTTGCCCTCAAGCAACTAAACTGCTTGGACTTGACTTTGGGGTTGGAACTGGAAGAGAGAATAAACGACATTACGACGGATATCGATCATCATCTCTAAGAACATTTCGTAACCTTCCTGTTTATATTCAATGAGAGGGTCTTTCTGTCCGTAACCTCGTAACCCAATAGACTCCCGTAGCGCGTCCATTGACTGTAAATGTTCACGCCATAGGGTGTCTATCTGTTGCAAAATAAAGAAACGTTCTGCTTCTCGCATCAAACCAGGACGAACTTTATCCACTTGGTCTTCTTTGATGTCATAAGCTTTACGAGCTTCTTCGTGGAGAAAGATTTTCATCTCTGGGACGGTCATATCTTCCATGTCTTCAGCAGTCATATCTTCGAGGAGATACACAAACTCTTTGACCTTACTAACTAAGTTTCCTACATCCCATTCTTCGGGGGGTAACTCAGGGTTAACATAAGCGTCGACAATTTCATCCATTGTCTTCTCCGCGTATTGTAGCACTTGTTCTTTGAGGTCTAACCCTTCGAGTACCCGTCGACGTTCGGCATAAATAGCCCTTCTCTGGTTATTCATCACCTCATCGTATTCAAACACCTGTTTACGGGTGTCATAGTAGAAGGTTTCAACTTTTTTCTGGGCCCCTTCTAGGGAACGGGTTAACATTTTCGACTCGATGGGCATATCTTCCTCAACTCGGAAGGCCTCCATTAACCCGGAAACGCGATCGCCTCCAAAAATTCTTAGTAAGTTATCTTCTAAACTTAAGAAAAATTTAGTTGACCCAGGATCTCCTTGTCGTCCGGCCCTTCCCCGTAACTGGTTATCGATGCGACGGGACTCGTGACGTTCAGTAGCAATAACATGGAGTCCTCCCTTTTCTACCACTTCTTCCTGTTCTTTGTCGGTCAATGCGTCGTATTCTTCACGGATGGCTTTATAAACTTCCCGTAATTTTTCAATCACAGGGTCATCTGTGGGAGCATTTTCCGAGGCGATCGCAATTTTTTCTTCCGCTTCTAGTTCGGATAAACTTTGCTGTCCATATTCAGTAACTGCAAATTTTACTGCTACTTTGATCAGGTTTTCGGTTTCTTGGGAGAGTTGGGTGGGGAAAATATCGGCTGAGGGTTGCCATTTTTTCTTTTTGCTATCTTCACCAAAGCCTTGAGGACGACGACTACCATTGCCTCCTGTACCCCCTGCCATCAGGTTATCATCTTCTGGCATAACAATTTGAGGCATAAGATATTCCCGAATTTTTAGGCGGGCCATGTAGTCGGAGTTCCCCCCTAAAATGATATCGGTTCCTCGTCCTGCCATATTCGTCGCAATGGTAACAGCTTGTTGTCTTCCTGCTTGAGCAACAATTTCTGATTCTCTTTCTACGTTTTCGGGGCGAGCATTGAGAATGTTATGGGGAATGTTACTTTGTTGCAATAGATTAGAAATAACTTCCGATTTTTCCACACTGGTAGTACCAACAAGAATGGGACGACCTTGTTCGTGTAGTTCTTCTACTTCTGCTGCTACGGCTTTCCATTTAGCTATTTCGTTCTTATAAACCACATCAGCATAGTCATAGCGTTGGGGGGGACGGTTAGTGGGAACGATAGTTACTTGTAGGTTATAGACCTTTTCTAGTTCCGTTTCTTCGGTTTTAGCAGTTCCTGTCATCCCTGAAAGTTTGTTGTATAACAGGAAGAAGTTTTGATAGGTAATGGTGGCCAGAGTTTGGGTTTCTTTTTGGATGGGAACCCCTTCTTTAGCTTCGATCGCCTGGTGCAGTCCATCACTCCAGCGTCTTCCTGCTAAAACACGACCTGTAAATTCATCAACGATGACCACTTCTTTATTCTTGACGATGTAATTAACATCTTTGGTGAATAATTCTTTGGCTTTGATGGCGTTAAAAATGTAGTGGGCCCAAGGGTTTTCTTGATCGTAGAGATCCGTTACTCCTAATAGTTGTTCTGCGTTTTCAAACCCTTGATCCGTCATCAAAACATTACGAGCTTTTTCGTCTACTTCGTAGTCTTTGGGATCTTCCTCGTTTTCTTGTAGCTCTAGTTTTTTGGCAATTTCAGCAGCTTGAAGATATTTTTCCGTTGGTCTTTCTACTTGACCGGAAATAATTAAAGGGGTACGAGCTTCATCGATTAAAATGGAGTCAACTTCGTCGATGATGCAATAATTGGAGGGTCGTTGTACAACTTCAGCCATAGCGGTGGCCATATTGTCCCGTAAATAGTCAAATCCTAGTTCGCTGTTGGTGGTATAGGTAACGTCACAAGCATAGTTTTTCTTCCGTTCTTCTGGGTTCATTCCCGACTGTATCAGTCCCACGGTTAACCCCAGAAAACGATGGACTTGTCCCATCCATTCTGCATCCCGTCTGGCTAAATAGTCGTTAACAGTAACAATATGAACCCCTTTGCCAGTCAGTCCGTTAAGATATGCCGGCAGGGTAGCAACGAGGGTTTTTCCTTCCCCTGTCTTCATCTCGGCTATTTGTCCTTGATGGAGTACCATTCCCCCCAGTAACTGTACGTCAAAGTGACGCATTCCTAAGACTCGTTTTCCTGCTTCTCGGACAACTGCAAAGGCTTCTGGGAGAATATCCTCTAAAATATCCTCTAATTCTTCATCGTTGTTGGCTTTATCCAACATTTCCCGAAATTCAACGGTTTTTTCCCTCAGTTTTTCGTCGGATAATTGCTGAATATCTTCTTCGAGTAAGTTGATTTCCGCAACGATGGGCTGTAATTTTTTGATTTTGCGGGTATTAGGATCGCCAAATAGAGCTTTAAGCATAAGGTATCGTTTTATTCTTTATTCTATTTTATATGGTAGGTTGTCTTATCTTCTTCTCTTATTATCCTCAATTTTGTCTTGAGTGTTGTTTTGCTTTTATTCAAATATTGCTTTAAATTATCTTATTAATAAAAATATATAACTTATTTTTATTGCTTTTTCTGCTTAATCTAACTTCACGAAAAAAGAGTTTTTGCTTATTTTCCTAAAATTTGCCCGAAAATGAAGACTTGTATTTTTGTAACTTTTCAGATATACTGTTTTTGGAATAGGATAGGCTCCTTGTGAGTAAAAACAACAACAAGATTGATAAAAGCCTCTATTTTTCGTACTTTTAACCCTGTTGGGCATCAAAATAAGAGCAAAAAGACTACTGCCACCGACTATAGTTTTTATGTTCTAATAAATAATTTTTGTAAACTGAACTTGACAAACTGTGGGGATTTAAGTGGAGTCAAGATGATACAAAATAAACCATTTTTGATAGTATTTTTGATAATTATCCTTTGTTTTTCTTTATTGATGTTAGGTTTAAGATTTAAAAAAGAGGATTTTTCTCGTTTAGTGTATGGAGTATTTAGAAGCAGTTTTATTGCTCAATTTCGACACAATAATTATCAAACAGATTACTACAAAAAGAAGGGGAGAGAAGTTGAGAGAGGGTAGTGTGAGCATCCTGCTTACTGTACTCACAATAAGCTAAGTACATATAACAATCAGTTATCAGTTGAGAGAATTAAGTCTGAGTAGAAGGTAACAGGGAACGGGGAACAGAGAAGAAAAGGAATATCTGATGAATCATTGCTGATTGCTATATTGAAAATGGTGGGTTACGGTGGGAATAAAAACATCATCAGTTGATGTTATGGAAGCATTTACTGTTGAAGATTTAGTCATCTTTTTTTATTAATTTGAGAATGTCATTATTATATTGCCATTCCCGATATTGTTAAGCTCAATAAATAGAAAACAAAACATTCTGAAAAAAATAAAAATCATTCACACGATGATGCCGGTAAAATATCTTTAACTTGTTGATATTGGGATAAATAGTTTTCAAGTAGGGCAAACTGAGACGAGTTTAAACGATAATAGATCCAACGTCCTTCTTGACGAGATCGCACTAACTGAGCATCCTTAAGATTTTTCAGATGAAAAGAAAGTTTAGATTGATTAATCTCTAATTTTTCACAAAGATCACAAACACATAATTCTTGGGTTTTTAGTAAGGACAAAACTTGTAAACGAATGGGATCAGATAAAGCCCGAAACCCTAATAAAATAGCAGATGAACTGTTAGAAGTTGCGATTACCATCAATAAGTAGTCAAAATAAGTCTATTGTTTTTATCATAAAACAATAGGCAACAACTGCTCACTGCTAACTGCTAACTGATAACTGATAACTGAAGTAAATGGCTCGTCAACGTTCAAAATCCGATTTACCTACAAAAATATGTCCTGTTTGTGGCCGTTCCTTTACATGGCGCAAAAAATGGGCCAGATGTTGGGATGATGTTAAGTATTGCTCCGAAAGATGTCGCCGAAGACGTTCTCAAATACAGGATAACAACTGATGACTACAACCCAACCCAAACTGATCATTCATGGTGGTGCTAGTTCCCTAAACGATAAGGGCGGTTTAGCCAAAGTGCGTCCCATCCTCCATAATATTGTCACCGAAGTTTATCAATTATTGAACAACGGGGGAACAGCAGTGGATGCAGTGGTTAGGGGTTGTCAGTTATTGGAAAATGAACCCAGTTTCAACGCCGGAACTGGTTCGGTACTGCAATCCGATGGACAAATTCGTATGAGTGCGTCGCTGATGGAAGGGTTGAATCAAACCTTTAGCGGTGTGATTAATATTTCCCGTGTCAAAAACCCCATCAACTTAGCCAAATATCTGCAAGATGAAAGCGATCGCATTCTCTCGGATATGGGGGCTATGGAATTAGCCAGAGAACTAAATATCCCCATTTATGACCCCTTAACCGAGTTTCGGGCTAAGGAATGGATAGCAGAGTGGAAAGACGATTTTCAGAGCAAAATGGGGCGTTTATTCGCCAGTACAGAGTCGAATGAAGCACGACGGGGAACCATTGGTGTAGTTGCGTTGGATAGTCAGGGCAAAATTGCTGCTGGTACTTCTACGGGAGGAAAAGGCTTAGAAAGAATTGGCCGGGTGAGTGATTCAGCCATGCCTGCTGGTAATTATGCTACGGCCGAGGCAGGGGTAAGTTGTACTGGTGTGGGGGAAGATATTGTTAACGAATGCTTGGCTGCGCGGGTAGTGATTCGGGTGGGAGATGGCTTATCTTTGCCCGATGCCATGGAAAAGTCGATGAAAGAGTCTAAAAAACGCGATCGGGACTTAGGGGCGATCGCACTGGCTCATAATGGTGTAATTAGTTGGGGGAAAACCAGCGAAATTTTACTGGCAGCTTATCATGATGGTTCAACCATTGGGGATACTTTAGAATGGCAAACAGAAGAATTGATGGGGCATTGCTAAAAATTGCTGAGGTGAAGTATGTCAAAATATTGGGGGAATCAACAATCAAAATATGGCAATTCATCGGATTAGAATTAGTAAAGATAAATCAGAATTAGTGCAATCTTTAGTCGATTTTAATGGAGGGGTTGGACCGTTCCAAACCTACGCAGATGTGGTTACTTTTGCCGCAACATTAGGGGCTAAATATAACAAGCGTATTCCTCTTAACATTATCTCCAAAGAACCAGCACCTATCAGCTTAGAAATTTTTGTTTCTCGGGGTTATGATACAGTGATTAAACTATTAGCGATCGCCGAAACCAATGATCCTAATATTCTCTCTCTTCATGATCTACAAGCCTGGGGTTAATAATTAAGTATAATTGCTTAAGCTCTTGAAGACAAAAAAGTGGGATAATTGCTTAAGTTGTTTCCTCTGTAAAAAAAGAGCGAAAAATGTCTTATTTAGAAGAAATACAAGTTAAAAATTTAGACCATTTAGGGATAGTAGCTGGTTTAATTGATGAAATAGGAATAGTCAAAATAATTAATAATAAATTAGGAATAGATGTTAGAGAAAAAATCTCAGCAGGTACAGTAGTTAAGTCTATTTTAATCAATGGACTAGGATTTGTTTCAAGACCTCTATATTTATTCAGTCAGTTTTTTCAAGATAAAGCCATTGAGAAATTGTTAGGAGAAAGAATTAAACCTGATTACCTTAATGATGATAAAATTGGGAGAGTAATAGATGAATTATATAAATATGGACTAAATGATATTTTTATTGAAGTAGTTTTAGAAGTAATTAAAAAATTTAAAATAGACCTTAAATACTCCCATTTAGATTCCACATCATTTCATTTAGATGGAGAATATAAAAGGGAAGAAGATAAAGAGAAACAGGAAGAAGAAAAAATTATTAAAGAAAGACCAATTTTTATTAAGAAAGGATATTCTCGGGATCATAGACCAGACTTAAAACAATGTGTCTTGGATTTAATAACAAGCCAAGATGGAGATATTCCATTATTTGTGAGAGTAGGAGATGGAAATGAATCTGATAAAGCTGTATTTGGAAAAGTTTTAGTAGAATTCAAAAAGCAAATAAAGTTTGATAGTATCATGGTTTGTGATAGTGCTTTATATGGTCAAGAAAATCTCCAACTAATCCAACATTTAAAATGGATAACGAGAGTTCCAATGACCATAAAAAAAGCAAAAGAATTAGTGCAAAATATAGAGGTGGAAGAAGTAAAAGATGAAGATAAAGAAAAAAGAAGTGACCTAAATTTAGAAAGTTATACCTGGAAAGAAGAAATTGTTACTTATGGTGGAATCAAGCAAACTTGGTTAATAGTCTTGAGTGAAAAAAGACAGAAAAGTGATTTGGAAAAACTAGAAAAACAACTTTCCCAAGAAGAGAAGAAATCCCAAAAATTTCTTAAAGAAATACAATCTGAAGAATTTGAACATCCTCAAGCTGCTCGATATAAATTAAAAGCTATTAATAAAAAATTGAGATTGTTGGAAATAAAAGAAGTTGAACTGATTGAAACTTACTCGAAAAAAAAGGAAAAGATTTATAAAATGATTAGTCTGATCATCAAAAAAGATGAAGAGATAAGTAGAAAGACTAAAGAAGCAGGAAAATTTATTTTAGCAACTAACTTAGTAGAGGAAAATAAATTAGAAGCTAGTGAAATTCTGATAACTTATAAAAACCAGCAATCTACGGAAAGAGGATTTCGATTTTTGAAAGATCCCTTATTTTTTACTGATAGTTTCTTCGTTGAAAAACCAGAAAGAATAGAAACAATGTTATTTTTAATGTCTTTGTGTTTGTTGATTTATAACTTGGGGCAAAGAGAATTAAGAAATTGTTTAAAAAGAGTCAAAAAAGGAATAAATAATCAAGTAGGGAAAGTAACATTGCGTCCGACTTTGAGGTGGATATTTCAATGTTTTCAAGGTATTCATTATGTGATTTTAAACGGAGTTAAACAAATTGTCAATTTAACAGAAGAAAGGCGTTTTATATTGAGTTTATTACCTGCATCTTGTCAAAGATATTATCTATAAATTGAATTGGATAAAGCAAAAATAATAAAAGAATAAGAGTCTAATGATATCAAATGAGAAGAGGAAACTCTCCTTCGTTTGTGCTGAGTCTTGCTAAGTTTTCAATGAGTATAAATCTTCTTGATTTGATTATTTTTCCTAAAAATTTAATGAAAAGAGAAATATTCTTGCCCAGGTATGATTTTCGGACTTTTTAAAACTATGTATTTTTTTATACTACATTTTGAAGTGCGGAATCTGGGTTTGAAGAATATGCTAACGGTGGATTAGAACAACTTCAAGAAGATTTAAAAGGAATTGTTGACTACTCGGAACACTTACTATTATTATTAAACTTAGAAAGATTTCCTAAAAATGATTCGGAAGAAGAATTTGATCTAACTCGATTTCTCTAAGCAAGAAAAAATAATAATGAATATAAAGGAAAAAAAAAACAACTAAGAACAGAAATTATAACAAAAAGAGCTAGTCTATCAGCAACAGACTGGCAAGAAAAAAGCAAAAAAATATGTAAAAATTTAGAGAATCATTTATTGTTCCAAGAAGCAAAAACTATTTTAGCTTACTTTTCCATCCGTCAAGAACCAGATCTAACTACTCTATTTTCAACTAACCATAATTGGGGGTTTCCTCGCTGCGTAAATAAGTCTTTAATTTGGCATTCTTGGCAACCCAAAGAACCCTTATTAACGGGTAAATATGGCATTTTAGAACCTTCACCAAACGCACCAGTTATCAAACCTGAAAACGTTGATTTAATCTTGATCCCTGCCGTTGCTTGTGATTATAATGGATACCGATTAGGCTATGGTGGAGGGTTCTACGATCGCCTCTTAAATTCTCCTCAATGGCATTCTATTCCTACCATTGGTATTATCTTTGAATTTGCCCTTTTCTCTCAACTTCCTTATGAACACTGGGACCAAAAATTAAAGGCAATTTGTACAGACAAAGATGTTTTGAGCATATATACTTAGGGTTTGCTGAAAAAGTTTCTCCAAAATTTATGCCACTTTTGACCAAGAATTTTCTGACAAATCAATAAGTTTTAGTACATAAAAATTGTTCAAAGTATAATCAAAATTAATGAAAGGCGGTTTGATGAGTTCCCCTGTTCTATTATTAGTAAATAAGGACAAAAAAAGCGACAAAAACTGCCTCAGAAGTTTAGAAAGATTGACAACTAAAAATGTAATAGCAATAGATGTAATGGAGGTTTCAGGGAGTTTTGTCATCACGAGATTTAGGCTAAATCTTCGTTTAGCTTGTCCAAACTTTCCCTCAATAGCATTACGGAAGCATTCATCGGAGTGGGCTTGTTTCTTTTCTTCTTCACTGACATTTTTCGGAGGTCTTCCTAACTTCGGACCACTGATTCTTATCCCTCTTTCCTTACACCAATTTCTGTTTTCCCTAGTTCGATAAATTTTATCTACATGGACGGATTCGGGATAATAGCCAAACGTTTCTTTATACTTTTCTACTTGTTCTTTTAAATGACAAGATTCATTGAAGTTTTCCAAACTTATTTTGTCTAGAAACACATAGTTATCTACACAGCTTACTGAGAGTTTAGCTCCAAACTCTATTGGTTTTCCTGCTTTTCCCTCACTATTGGACGAATATGCGGTTGAGTTAAACTTACAATTCTTTGAGGAACACTCTGGGTCTTATTCTCCCACATTGACTGTTGTTGTTCATAAACTTTTTTGATAGTCTCTAGACAATTTTT
>Ga0064013_1045_pt1 | contig 19322 bp, 16 predicted proteins | sample CrowatWCoCulture_FD_61583 | JGI IMG/M metagenome (GOLD analysis project Ga0064013, IMG submission 61583) | Marine cyanobacteria communities from the University of California, Santa Cruz, USA, analyzing cyanobacterial DNA methylation -... | ecosystem: Host-associated > Microbial > Bacteria >...
CAAGCCGGAGAACATCATCGAGAAGATGGTCGAAGGCCGCCTGCGTAAGTTCTATGAGGAAGTCGTCCTTCTGAAGCAGAACTTCGTCATCAATCCCGACCTGACCGTCGAGAAGGCGCTGGCCGAGGCCGAGGGCAGCTTCGGCGCGCCGGCCAAGATCACCGGCTTCGTGCGCTTCGCCCTTGGCGAAGGCGTCGAGAAGGAAGAGAGCGACTTCGCAGCCGAGGTCGCAGCGGCCGCCGGCAAGAAGTAAGTTCCGCGCGTCGGACGCTCGTCCGGCGGCGACACCACAGACCGATCGAGGGCGTCCGCTTCACAAGCGGGCGCCCTTATTGTATCGCATCCCCAAGCGTGGCAGGCGTTTGCGAGAACGACCTGCTGCCGGATTTCCACATGCGTCCGCCGGTTCGGCGCGGCGTCGTCCGCAGATGCCCTCCCGGCAGCACGGCTTGGTTGCCGTCGCCGCTGCCTTGACAGGTGGGCCGCCGGACGCAGGCAAGGTGAGCAATGGCCTCCGAGATACGATACCCGCGGGTGCTTCTGAAGGTGTCCGGTGAAGCTTTGATGGGGTCGCAGGGCTTCGGGATCGACGTCGCAGTGGCCGATCGGATTGCCTCCGACATCGCCGAGGCGCATCGGCTGGGGGTCCAGGTCTCCGTCGTCGTCGGCGGCGGCAACATCTTCCGCGGCGTGGCGGTGGCCTCCAAGGGCGGCGACCGCGTCACCGGCGACCACATGGGCATGCTCGGCACCGTCATCAACGCGCTGGCCCTGCGCACCTCGCTGATCAAGCTGGGCGTCGACACCATCGTCCTGTCGGCGATCGCGATGCCCGAGATCTGCGAAAGCTTCTCCCAGCGCAGCGCACTGGCGCATCAGGCCGCAGGCCGGGTGGTCATTTTCGCCGGTGGGACCGGCAATCCGTTCTTCACCACCGATTCCGCCGGCGCCCTGCGTGCAGCCGAGATGGGAGCGGCGGCCCTGTTCAAGGGCACCCAGGTCGACGGCATCTATTCCGCCGATCCCAAGAAGCACCCCGACGCGGTGCGCTACGACACGCTGACCCACGACGAGGTCCTGCAGAAGGGCCTGGCCGTGATGGACGTGGCGGCCGTCGCGCTGTCGCGCGAGAACGACATCCCGATCGTCGTCTTCTCGATCCACGAGAAGGGCGAGTTCGCCAAGATCCTGTCCGGCGGCGGCCGGGCGACGATCGTCACCGAATAACTGCGTGCGCGCAGTCGAGAGCCGAAAAGAGGACATCATGGCCGAAATGGATCTGAACGAACTGAAGCGCCGCATGGATGGCGCGATCGCCAGCCTGAAGGGCGACCTGACGGCCTTCGCACCGGCCGCGCCTCGCCGAGCCTGCTCGATCCGATCTATGTCGACGCCTACGGCTCGAAAATGCCGCTCAACCAGGTGGCCAACGTCTCGGTGCCGGAGCCGCGCATGGTCACGGTCACCGTCTGGGACAAGCAGATGGTGGGCAAGGTCGAGCGCGCGATCCGCGAGAGCAATCTTGGCCTGAACCCGATCACCGATGGCGCGACGCTGCGCATTCCCCTGCCGGAGCTGAACGAGCAGCGCCGCAAGGAGCTGGTCAAGGTGGCGCACCAGTATGCCGAGGGCGCCAAGGTCGCGGTCCGGCATGTCCGGCGCGACGGCATGGAAACCTTGAAAAAGCTGGAAAAGGACGGCGATATCGGTCAGGACGAGAGCCGTCAGCAGTCGGACCGCGTCCAGAAGATGACCGATGAGACGATCGCCGAGATCGACTCGGCGCTTGCCGTCAAGGAAGCGGAAATCATGCAGGTCTAGCCTGTCATGGGCGTCGACCTCGTCGTCGCGGCGGAATGATCGAGGGAAGGGCTGATACGGTGCGGGATCTCCAACACGTCGCCATCATCATGGACGGCAATGGTCGCTGGGCGAATGCCCGCGGCCTGCCGCGCAGCATGGGGCACCGTCGGGGCGTCGAGGCCGTGCGCGAGGCGGTCCGCGCGGCGGGCGAGCTCGGTATCCAGTATCTGACCCTGTTCGCCTTCTCCTCGGAGAACTGGCGTCGTCCCGAGGCCGAGGTCGAGGAGCTGATGGGGCTGTTGAAGCACTTCATCCGCCGCGACCTCGCTGAACTGCACAAGGAGGGCGTGCGGGTCCGGGTGATCGGCGAGCGCGAGAACCTGACGTCGGACATCCGGGCGCTGCTCGAAGAGGCCGAGAATCTGACGCGCGACAACCAGCGCCAGACGCTGATCGTCGCCTTCAACTACGGCGGCCGCGACGAAGTGGCAAGGGCAATGCGGCGCATTGCGGCCAAGCACGCTGCCGGGGAGGTCGCTCTGGCCGATCTGACAGCCGAGTATCTCGACTCCCATCTCGACACTGCCGGCATTCCCGATCCCGATCTGATCATCCGCACGAGCGGCGAGCTGCGGCTGTCGAATTTCCTGCTCTGGCAGGCGGCCTATTCGGAGTTCGTGTTCCTTCCGTGTTTGTGGCCTGATTTCGATCGCAAGGCATTCGAGGAAGCCATCGCCGAGTATTTCAGCCGGGATCGTCGCTACGGCGGATTGTCACGCGAAATCGCTTCCTGATCCGATGGGATTGGAAATCCGGCGGTTCTTCGTCGCAGGCAGCTGGTCAGACCTCAGATCACGCGTCATCTCGGCGCTGATCCTGGGTGTGGTCGTGATCGCGCTGACCGCAATCGGCGGCTGGCCGTTCCGTGTTCTTTGTGCGCTTACCGGTGTCATCGTCTTCGACGAATGGGCGCGCATGACCCGTGCAAAGCGCATCCGGCCGATCTACCACTTCGCCCGTGGCGCACTCATCGTCGCGGTCATCGCGCTGATCTTCGATCTTGGTCTTCTGGCAGTGGCGATCGTCGGAGCGGCGATGCTGTTCATCGCCGCGACCGACCGCGACGAGCGCAGTGCCCGTTGGGTGCATTGGGGGCTGTTCTACGCTGGCGCGGCCGCTCTGGCGCCAGGCATGCTGCGCGGCAGCGATGCCGTTGGTCTTGCAACGCTGGGCTTCATCATCGTCGTCGTGTGGTCGACCGACATCTTCGCCTATTTTTCCGGCCGGACCCTCGGCGGTCCGAAGCTTCTACCCGCGGTCTCGCCGAAGAAGACGCTGTCGGGTGCCGCCGGCGGGCTGCTTGCCGGCACCCTTCTGGGCGCGGTCTACGCGCAGGTCGTCAGTGGCGAGCTCGGTGCCTTCATCATCGTGCTGGCGGCAGTGCTCTCGGTGGTTGGGCAGGCAGGAGACCTGTTCGAGTCCTGGATCAAGCGCCGCTTTGGCGTAAAGGATTCCGGACGGCTGATCCCGGGGCATGGCGGTCTGATGGATCGGATCGATGCACTGGTCGTGGCAATGACCGTCACCTGGCTGGTTGGGGTAGCCCTCGCCGGGTTCGCCGAGCCGGCGCGCGGCATCTTCGACCTGTGAGCCCAGGCATCCGCGCTAACATTCCGCCATGATTGCGACTTGTTCATCAAATGATATGGAAGGGCTTCTGCAGCGCGCTCAGGCGCATGCGAGTGCAGGAGAATCGCCTGATGTTCGGATACGGTCTCGTCCAGACGGGATGAGAATGTCGGGCGGGAACCGGCGCTCCGGGACGGAACGCGAAAGGGTACGGAATGGAATCGCCTGTCGGGCTCGCCCAGATCTGGAGCGGGGGCCTCATCTACATCGTCCCGTTCCTGTTCGTGCTGACGATCATCGTCTTCTTCCATGAACTCGGGCACTTCCTCGTTGGACGCTGGTGCGGAATCAAGGCTCTCGTGTTTTCGGTCGGCTTCGGCCGGAGCTGATCGGTTTCAACGACCGGCGCGGCACGCGATGGAAGCTCGCCGCGGTCCCGCTGGGCGGTTACGTGAAGTTTCTCGGCGACGAGAACGCAGCTTCCGTGCCGGACCGCGCCGCCGTGGACGCGATGTCGAACGAGGAACGGAGCGGCGCCTTTCCCGCAAAGAGTGTCGGGCGCCGGGCGGCGACCGTCGCCGCCGGACCCATCGCCAATTTCATCCTGGCCATCGTGATCTTCGCCGCCGTCGCCTTCGTGCAGGGCCGCGTAGTCGGTGATCCCGTGGTTGCCGAAGTGCGTGAAGGTTCACCCGCGGCGCCGCCGGCTTCCAGCCGGGTGACCGGGTGGTGGCGCTCGACGGCGAGCCGATTCGCTACTTCTCGGACCTTCAGCGCTACGTGTCCTCGCGCGCCGATACGCCGATCCTTGTGGAGGTCGAGCGCAACGGCGCGCCGGTCGAGGTGACCGTGACGCCGCGCAACGAGGTTCAGACGGACGGGTTCGGCAACGAGTTCACGGTGCCGGTCGTCGGGCTTGTGGCCAACAATGACGGGTCGTCGTTCCGGGTCGAGACGCTCTCGCCGATCGAAGCGCTGAGCTACGGCGTATCGCAGACATGGTTTGTGACGACTCGGACCGTCGATTTCATGGGGCAGGTGATCACCGGTCGTCAGAGCGCCGACCAGATCGGCGGCCCGATCCGGATCGCACAGGTTTCGAGTCAGGTGTCGACGATCGGCATCGGCGCATTGCTGAACCTCGCCGCCCTGCTGTCCGTCTCGATCGGACTGCTCAACCTGTTGCCGATTCCGATGCTGGACGGCGGCCATCTGCTGTTCTACGCCTTCGAAGCGATCCGGGGGCGACCGCTCAGCGAGCAGGTGCAGGAAGTCGGTTTCCGAATTGGGCTCGCACTGGTGATGCTGCTTATGGTATTCGCCTTCTGGAACGATATCTCGGGACTCGTGTAACGAGACCCGCCGGGTCGGGGGACTTGGGGGCTTGCAAACTGTTAACCAAAGCGACGATGTCCGTGACAACGTTGCAACGGCTTTTCCGATTCCTAAACGGACTCGGGTCAGTTTGCTTGAACGGACTCGGAAAGCCGGTACAAGGCAACGGTGCGCATTGCTCCCACTGCGTCTGGATACAATGATGAGAAGGTGGCTGGGCCAATGAGGGCTGGAACGAATATCTTGCGGGCGGTATCTGCCGTCGCGCTTTCCTCCACGGTTCTTGCGGCAACGACCTTCGGGGCCCAGATCGCCACTGTCACGGTCGCCGAAGCGGCGGTTGTCAATCGCATCGACGTACGCGGCAATCGCCGTGTCGAGGCGGATACGGTCCGCGGCTTCATGCAGGTGTCGCCCGGCCAGAATGTCACCGAGGCAGACCAGGACGAAGCGGTCCGGCGCCTGTTCTCTACGGGCCTGTTCTCCGACGTCCGCATCAGTCAGTCCGGCGGCACGCTGATCGTGCAGGTCGAAGAGAACCAGATCGTCAATCAGGTCCTCTTCCAGGGCAATTCGAAGATCAAGGACGAGCAGCTGATTGCTGCTGTCCAGACGCAGCCGCGCGCAGCCTATTCGGGCGCGACCACGCAGGCGGACGTCGATGCCATCCAGGCCGCCTACACGAGCATTGGCCGCAGCGACGCCATTGTCTCCGTGCGGACGCAGGAAATCGGCGAGAACCGCGTCAACGTCATCTATGATATCCAGGAAGGTGATCGCACCAAGATCGAGAGCATCAGCTTCGTCGGCAACAACGCCTTCGGCGACAGTCGTCTGAAGCAGGTGATCGCGCTGCGCGAGAGCGGTATCCTGAGCTTCATCCAGCGCAACGACATCTATGATCCGGAGCGCCTGCGCACGGACGAAGAGACCCTGCGCCGCTTCTACTACAATCGTGGTTACGCCGATTTCCGCATCGTGTCGTCGGTGGCCGAGCTGGACGAGAGCCAGAACAGCTACTTCATCACGGTCACGGTGGATGAGGGCGAGCGTTACACCTTCGGCAACGTCACCATCGACAGCACTGTCGCTGGCGTCGATACCGAGTCTCTCTACGGCGAGATCGAGACCCAGACGGGTGAGGTCTACAGTGCCAAGGATGTCGAGGACACGTTGGTCAACCTGACCAACAGCCTCGCCAATGCCGGTTTTGCCTTCGCCCAGGTCACGCCGCGTGGCGACCGTGATTTCGCCAGCCGGACGATCGCCATCGACTACGTCATCGATCAGGGGCCGCGCGCCTATGTCGAGCGGCTGGAAATTCGGGGCAACACCAAGACCCGCGATTACGTCATTCGTCGCGAGTTCGACGTGTCGGAAGGCGATGCCTTCAATCAGGTGCTGGTGCAGCGCGCCAAGCAGCGCCTCGAGGACCTGAAGTATTTCGAGAAGGTCTCGGTTTCGACCGCGCCCGGCGCCGAGCCGGACCGTGTCATCGTGATCGTCGACGTGGTCGAGAAGGCCACCGGTGAGTTGTCGCTGGGCGGTGGTTATACGACCGGTGGCGAGAGCTCTGGTCCGGTCGCCGAGATCGGCGTCACCGAGCGCAACTTCCTCGGTCGCGGCCAGTTCATCAAGGTGTCCGCCGGCTTCGGCGCCGATACCAGGAATTATAGCCTGTCCTTCACGGAGCCCTACTTCCTCGGGCGCCGGCTGGCGGCTGGTTTCGACGTTTACCGCAGCGAGAGCAGTTCGGGCGATTACGACTCCGAGCGCACCGGCGGTGACGTCCGCATTGCCGCGCCGATCACCGAGGATCTGACGGCCCAGATCGCCTACAACATCAAGCAGGAAAAGTTCGGCGACGATAACGGCACGACCTACAACCAGTTCACCAATGCTCGGCTGGTCGACGGCGTTGGCAACATCTTCGAGAGCACCTGCGGCACGCCGAATCCGAACGGCAACATCTTCGATCTGAATGGCAGCGCCGCCGTCGCACCGCCCTATACGGACTCGCCGATCATCAACGAGGCGATCTGCGAAAGCCCGTATCTGACATCGTCGGTGTCCTACACGCTGACCTACAACACGCTCGACAACACCAATGATCCGCGCAACGGCTTCTTCATCCAGGCCGGGCAGGAATTCGCCGGTGTCGGCGGCGACGCGAACTTCGTGAAATCGACCGCCAAGGCGAGCTATTTCCACCTGCTGAACGAAGAATACGACGTGATCGGTTCGCTCAATGCGGGCGGCGGCAACGTCACCTCTTTCGGCGGCGATGGCCTGCGGGTGTTCGACAACTTCTTCAAGGGCCAGGACATCGTCCGGGGCTTCGACTACAAGGGCCTCGGCCCGCGCCAGAACGGCGTGTCGATTGGCGGCAACAACTATGCCAACGCTTCGGCCGAGGCGACCTTCCCGCTGCCTGGCATTTCGCGTGATCTCGGCTTCCGTGGTGCGGTCTTTGCCGATGCGGGTTCGCTGTGGGGCAGCGAGTATGAAAATGATCCCGGTGTTGTCGGTGTCGATGCATCGCTGCGGGCGTCGGCCGGTGTCGGCTTGATCTGGGCATCGCCCTTCGGTCCGCTCCGGGTGAACTATGCGCATCCGCTGGCCAAGGAAGATTTCGACGAGACCCAGGAATTCTCCTTCGGATTCTCGTCCCGTTTCTGATCGACAAACTGGGGGCCGGTTCATCCGGCCCAGACCGTCCCGATGCATGAATTGACTTTTTTCCCGCGCGGCGACGGTCTGACCCTGGCGGAGCTGGCAACCCTCACGGGTGCGAGCCTGGGCGAGGGCGCCGACGCGAATCTGCGGATATCCGGTATAGCCGCCCTGTCCGAGGCCGGGCCGCATGATCTGACGTTTTTCGACAGCAAGCGCTACAGCGACGAGCTTGCCGCAACTCGGGCTGGATGCGTGCTGGTCGCGCCGAAGAATGTCGGTCTCCTGCCGTTGGGCATGGCGGCATTGGTCACGCGCAACGCCGCTTTGGCGTTCACCCAAGCGGGTAGGGCGCTGTTTCCGGGGGCGGTCCTACCGACGCCGGCTAGCGGTACCAGTGGCATTTCGCTCAAGGCGGACATCCATCGCGAAGCGAAGCTCGATGACGGCGTGACGGTGGAAGCCTTTGCGTCGATTGGTCCCGGCGTCGAGATCGGACGCGGCACGATCGTTGGTTCTGGCGCCGTCATCGGTGCCGGCTGCCGGATCGGCCGCGACTGCCGGGTCGGCTCGCAGGTCACGCTCACCCATTCGTTGATTGGCGACCGGGTCATCCTGCATCCGGGCGTGCGGATTGGTCAGGATGGCTTTGGCTATACCGCGGGACCGACAGGTCTCCTGAAGGCCGTGCAGATCGGCCGGGTGATCGTTCAGGACGATGTCGAGATCGGGGCCAACACGACGGTCGATCGCGGCGGGATCCGCGATACGGTGATCGGCGAAGGCACCAAGATCGACAACCAGGTGCAGATTGCCCACAACGTGCGGATCGGTCGTCATTGCGTGATCGTCGCGCAAGTCGGCATCTCCGGCAGCACGACCCTCGGCGACGGCGTCATGATCGGCGGTCAGACCGGCGTCAACGGGCACCTGACGATCGGGGATGGCGCGCAGATTGCCGCCGTCTCGTCGGTGGCCGGGGATGTGCCGAAAGGCGCGCGATGGGGCGGTACGCCTGCCAAACCCGTACGGGACTGGTTTCGGGAGCTCACGACGTTATCTGAGCTGGCGCAACGGGGACGTTCTCCAAGGAAGACAGATGAGTGACGACGCGATGGTACTGGAAAGCGCCGATATCCTGGAGATCATGGAGCTTTTGCCCCACCGCTATCCCTTCCTGCTTGTCGATCGGATCATCGACATTGACGGGGATCGCAGCGCGATCGGGATCAAGAATGTGACGGCGAACGAGCCGCATTTCCAGGGTCACTTCCCGACGGCGCCGGTGATGCCCGGCGTGCTCATCCTTGAGGGCATGGCCCAGACCGCCGGTGCAATCTGCACCCGCGCGACCGGAGGCGGCACGCCGCAACTGGTTTATCTGATGACCATCGACGGTGCGAAGTTCCGCAAGCCGGTAGTTCCCGGCGACCGGATCGAATACCACGTCACCCAATCCAAGAAACGCGGCAATATCTGGAAATTCGACTGCGTTGCGCAGGTCGAGGGCACCAAGGTTGCCGAGGCCGTGGTCAGTGCGATGTTGTCGCCGCGCGGCCCGAACTAAGCATGAGCGAGACGAGAATTCATCCGAGCGCCGTCATCGAGGATGGCGCGGTGATCGGTGACGGCTGCGAGATCGGCCCGTTCTGCCACGTCGGGCCGCAGGTGCAGCTCGGCGCCAACAGCCGCCTGCGCTCGCATGTCGCGCTGTGGGGCAACACGGTGATTGGCGAGAACGCGCAGATCTGGCCGTTCGCCTCGCTCGGCCATGCGCCGCAGCACCTGAAGTATCGCGGCGAGGACACCAGGCTGGTGATCGGTCGCGACTGCCTGATCCGCGAACATGTGACGATGAACCCCGGCACCGTGCAGGGGCGCTCCGAGACGACGATCGGCGACAATTGCGCCTTCTTCACCGGTGCCCACGTCGCCCATGACTGCATCGTCGGGCGCAATGTCACGGTGATCAACAACGTCATGCTCGCCGGTCACTGCACGATCGGCGACTATGCCACGATCGCCGGCGGCTCCGGCATTCACCAGTTTACCCGGATCGGTCACCATGCCTATGTCGGCGGCCTTGCGGCGGTCGAGGGGGACGTCATCCCCTTCGGCATGGTGCTGGGCAACCGTGCCTATCTGTCGAGCCTCAACGTCATCGGCATGAAGCGGGCCGGCTTCGATCGCGAAGCGATCCGCAATGTGCGCCGCGCCTACCGGATGCTTTTTTCCTTCGATCTGACGTTCAAGGAGAATATGGACGAGGTTCAGAGCGAGTTCCCCAACGATCCCCTCGTGCAGGATCTCCTCGGGTTTATCCGCTCGGGCGGTGATCGCGCCCTGTGCTTTCCGCGCCATCCCCAGCTGAGCTGACAATGGCCGGACTGGCTCCCGACCGGCCGGGCGAAGCTCTCGGCCTCGTGGCGGGAGGCGGTTCGCTGCCAAGATTGGTTGCGGACGCGGCGCGTGCATCGGGCTGGCGGGTTGTCGTGGTGCGGATCGGCGACGGCATGGTTGATGACTGGTCGGGATTCGAGGGGGGCGACTATCCCTGGGGCCGCACCGGCGACGCGATCGCCTATATGAAGTCCTGCGGGGTCCGGCGCATGGTGTTCGGGGGTACCGTCAGCCACCGTCCGGATTTCCGCTCTCTCATTCCCAGTTTCCAGACCCTGATCCGGCTGCCGGCGGCGCTGAAGATCGTGCGCGGCGGCGACGACCGGCTGCTGCGCGCCCTGTCGCGCTACATGGAACACCAAGGCTTCGAGATGCTGGCGGTGCAGGACATCGTTCCAAGGCTTCTGACGCCCAGTGGCAGGCTCACTCGCCGCGGGCCCGGCGCAGACGAGCAGCAGGCGCTTGTGCTGGCTGCCCGGGCCGCTGGCCGGCTCGGCGAACTGGATATCGGGCAGGCCGTCGTGGCGTCGCGGGACCGGGTGATCGCGCTGGAAGGGATCGAGGGCACGCGCGAGATGTTGAAGAGGGTCGCGGATCTGAAGAATCGCGGCCGCGTCGGGCGTTCTGAGCGCTGCGTGCTGGTGAAGAGCGTCAAGCCGACCCAGGACGAGCGCTTCGACCTGCCGAGCATCGGCTGCGCCACCATCGAGGAGGCGGCAGCTGCCGGGATTACGGCGATCGGAGCGACGGCCGGGCGCAGTCTGGTCCTGGAGATCGACGACGTGCTTGAAGCCGCCGAAGCCGCAGGCATCGCCATTGTCGGACTGGATCAGGACCTTGGCACGACTGATCGTGATGACGAAGGAGGCCGGCCATGACGACCATCGCCTTCGTGATCGGGGAAGCGTCGGGGGACCGAATCGGTGCCGATCTCATCCGCGCCCTTCGTCCGAAACTTGGCGACGAATTGCGGCTGGTGGGGCTCGGCGGCGAGGCGATGCAAGCCGAGGGTCTCGACAGCCTGTTCGACATCGACGAATTGTCGATCATCGGGATCGGCGCGATCCTGGCGCGGCTGCCGCAACTGATGCGCCGACTGTCGCAGGTGGCCGACGCGGTGATCGCCGCACGCCCCGATATCCTCGTCATCGTCGACAGCCCGACCTTTTCCCACCGGGTGGCGAAGCGGGTGCGCGACAGGCTGCCCGACGTGCCGATCATCAATTACGTGCCGCCGACGGTCTGGGCCTGGCGCGAGGAGCGGGCACAGAAGATGCGGGCCTATGTGGACCACGCCATCTGTATCCTGCCCTTCGAGCCTGCCACCATGGAACGGCTGGATGGGCCGCCATCGACCTATGTCGGCCATCCCTTGATGCGGGTGCCGGCGCTGGCACAGATGATCGCGGACCCGGCGCGCACCGCGCCGGACCGCGTTCCGGCATCGCCGCCGCGTCTCCTGATCCTGCCGGGGTCGCGCCGCGGCGAGATCAACCGGCTGATCGACGATTTCGGCCGTACCTTCGATGTCCTTCGCGAGCGTATGCCCGGCGTCACGGCGGTCATTCCGGCGCTCGAACGGCATCGTGGTCTGATCGAACAGAAGATCGCCGGCTGGGAGGTGAAGCCCGAGATCGTCACCGGCGAGGCGGCGAAATGGGTAGCTTTCGCCGAAGCCGACGCGGCGCTGGCGGCCTCCGGCACGGTGTCGCTGGAGCTGGCGCTGGCCGACGTGCCCATGGCACTGGCCTACCGGCTCGACCCGGTCGCCTACCAGTTCCGGCACCTGATTTCGGCCTGGACCGCGGCGATGCCGAACTTCATCGTCGGGCACGCGCTCGTGCCGGAGCATTTCCACGAATTCGTTCGGCCAGAAATGCTGGCCCGCAGGCTCGAGCGGCTGATGACGCCGACACCGGAGCGTGCGGCGCAGCGCGCCGGCTTTGCCGACATCCGCGAAATGATGCGGATCGACGTCGCGCCCGGCGAGGCGGCAGCCGCAATCGTCCTCGATTGCATCGCACGCGGCAGGACTCCCCGCCAGACGTAGAAACGGGCGCCGCAGCGCCCGTTGTTTCCGTTGATCTCGAAGCGGAAAGCGCCTCAGCCGCGCTCGTCGACGGCGACGTAGTCGCGCATCTCGGCGCCCGTATAGAGCTGGCGGGGACGGCCGATCCGCTGATGCGGGTCCTCGATCATCTCCTTCCACTGGGCGATCCAGCCGACCGTGCGCGCCACGGCGAAGAGCACCGTGAACATGGTGGTCGGGAAGCCGAGGGCCTTCAGGGTGATGCCCGAGTAGAAGTCGACATTCGGGTAGAGCTTCTTCTCGATGAAGTACTCGTCGGTCAGCGCGATGCGCTCGAGCTCCATCGCCACTTCGAGCAGCGGATCGTCCTTGATGCCGAGCTCGTCGAGGACCTCGTGGCAGGTCTGCTGCATGATCTTGGCGCGCGGATCGTAGTTCTTGTAGACCCGGTGGCCGAAGCCCATCAGGCGGAACGGATCGTTCTTGTCCTTGGCCCGCGCGATGAACTCGGGGATGCGGTCCTTGGTGCCGATCTCCATGAGCATGTTGAGCGCGGCCTCGTTGGCGCCGCCATGGGCAGGTCCCCAGAGGCAGGCGATGCCGGCGGCGACGCAGGCAAACGGGTTGGCGCCCGAAGAGCCGGCCAGCCGGACCGTCGAGGTCGAGGCGTTCTGCTCGTGATCGACGTGGAGGATGAAGATCCGGTCCATGGCCCGCGCCAGCACCGGGTTGATCCGGTAGGGCTCGCACGGCACCGCGAAGCACATGTGCAGGAAGTTCTCGGCATAGGCGAGATCGTTGCGCGGATACACGAAGGGCTGGCCGATATGGTACTTGTAGGCCATTGCCGCGATGGTCGGCATCTTGGCGACCATGCGCAGGCTCGCCACCATCCGCTGGTGCGGATCGGCGATATCGGTCGAGTCGTGGTAGAAGGCCGACAGGGCGCCGACCGAGCCGACCATGACGGCCATCGGATGGGCGTCGCGACGGAAGCCGGTGTAGAAGCGGCTCATCTGCTCGTGCACCATGGTATGCCGGGTCACGCGGTAGACGAAATCGTCCTTCTCGCGGGTCGTCGGCAGTTCGCCGTAGAGCAGCAGGTAGCAGGTCTCGAGGAAGTCGCCGCGCTCGGCCAGCTGGTCGATCGGGTAGCCGCGATGCAGCAGCACGCCCTCGTCACCGTCGATATAGGTGATCTTGGATTCGCAGGACGCAGTCGAGGAGAAGCCCGGGTCGTAGGTGAAGAGACCGGTCTGCTTGTACAGCGCCGTGACGTCGACGACGTCCGGTCCGATGCTGCCGCTGCGAACGGCCAGATCCGCATCTTTCTGACCCAATGTGAGCTTCGCCGACTGTTCCGTCATGCGTTTTCCCTTCGATGATAGCCGCGCAGGTATCGACCTCTCGCAGCGCACACAGATTGTTCAGATGCCTGACTACTCCAAACCCGGGAGTGCGACAAGTTTCCGATCACGCAATGTGTTGCACCGCAATAGTCCTGTCCTTGGTTAGGCCGACTGGTCGGCCAGCCGTGCCAGCGATTCGTCCCGGCCGAGCACGGCCAGGACATCGAAAACGCCTGGCGATGTGGTGCGACCGGTGAGGGCCGCCCGCAGGGGCTGTGCAGCCTTGCCCAGCTTCAGGCCGTTCTCCTCGGCATAGGCGCGTACTATGGCCTCCAGTTCCGCGGCAGACCAGTCCGGGGCCGCCTCGAAGCGCTTGGCGAGCGCGCCGACGATCTCGCGGCCGCCATCGTCGAGAATCGCCGCCGCCTTGTCCTCGAACGACAAGGGCCGGTCGGCAAACAGATAGGCGGTGCTCTCGGTCAGCTCGACGAGGGTCTTGGCGCGCTCCTTCAGCCCGGGCATCGCCGCGGTCAGCTTGGATCGGATTTCGTCGTCGGAGCGGGTCTTCAGGATGCCGCCATTGGGCAGCACGTCGCGCTCGGCCATCAGCATGTCGACCAGTTCCGCGTCGTCACTGCGCCGAATCCAGTGGCCATTGAGGGCTTCCAGCTTGGCGAAGTCGAAGCGTGCGGCGCCCTTGTTGATCTCGCCCAGATCGAACCATTCGATCATCTCCTCGGTGGAGATGATCTCGGAATCGCCATGGCTCCAGCCAAGCCGCACGAGGTAGTTGCGCAGCGCTACCGGCAGATAGCCCATGGCCTGATAGGCCTCGATGCCTAGCGCGCCGTGGCGCTTCGACAGCTTGGCGCCGTCGGCGCCGTGGATCAGCGGGATGTGCGCCATCACCGGCACGTCCCAGCCCATCGCCTTGTAGATCAGCGTCTGGCGCCCGGCATTGGTCAGGTGGTCGTCGCCGCGAATGATGTGGGTGACGCCCATGTCGTGGTCGTCGACGACCACGGCCAGCATGTAGGTCGGGCTGCCGTCGGAGCGCAGCAGCACCAGATCGTCGAGATCCTTGTTGGGAAAGCGGACGTCGCCCTGCACCTTGTCGCGGACGATCGTCTCGCCCTCCAGCGGCGCCCGCAGGCGGATCACCGGCTTGACGCCCTCGGGGGCCTCGGACGGGTCGCGGTCGCGCCAGCGGCCGTCATAGCGCGGCGGACGCTTCTCGGCGCGTGCGGTCTCGCGCATCTCTTCCAGTTCGGCCTGGCTGGCGTAGCAGCGATAGGCCTCGCCCCGGGCAAGCATTTCCTCGACCACCTCGCGATGGCGGTCCGCCCGCTCGTACTGCGACACCGGCGGCTCGTCGGCGGTCAGGCCCATCCAGTCCAGGCCGTCGATGATGGCCTTGACCGCCGGCTCGGTCGAGCGGGCGCGGTCGGTGTCCTCGATCCGGAGCAGCATCTTGCCGCCCGTTGCCCTGGCGTAGAGCCAGTTGAACAGCGCCGTGCGCGCGCCACCGATATGCAGGAAGCCCGTCGGCGAGGGGGCAAAGCGGGTCACGACGGCGTCCGTCATGGTCTCTCCGATATTGATACGCTGAGTGTTGGGAGCGACCGGCGTGGATCGCTTTCGCTTGGCGGCTGTGTACCATAGGCGAGGGGAGAGACAAGCCGACGGGACCGGACGGCATGGACAGCGCCAGCGATCGCGACGAACGCGCAGGCGCGGCCTTCGGGCGGCGCGACGCCGTTCGGGCAGCGTTCCGGCGCTGGCGGGCGACGATCGCGCTGCCGCCGCGCGCCCGCTGGCGCCGTCTCGGCCGGGAATGGCTTGCCGACCAGCTTGCCGCCGAGACCCGCGCCCGCAGCGGTTTCCTCCTGGTCCCGCTCGGCCTGATGATCGGCGTGGCGCTCGTCCACGGCGCCGGCTGGGCTCCGAATATCTGGCTGACCGTTCTCGCCGCCATCGCCAGTCTCGGCCTCGCGCTGCGCCGTGTGGGGCGCCCCGTTCTGCACCCGATGCTGATCCTTGCGGGCTTCGCCCTGGTCGGCACCGCCCTTGCGATCGGCGAGATCCAGCGCACCGAAACGACGATCCTGTCCGGCCAGGCGACGGTGCGCATTGCCGGTCCCGTCGTCTCGCGGGAGCGGACAGAGGACGGACGCTATCGCTATGTGATCGCGGTCTCAGAAACCGAGCGACCTGTTCTATCGAGACCGCCGGAGCGCGTGCGTATCGTCGTCGGCAGCCGACATGAACCGATCGCGCCCGGCGGCGTCTATCGCGGTCTCGTCCGGCTCGGGCCACCGTCCGGTCCGGCCTTTCCCGGCGGCTACGACTTTGCCATGGCGCCGTTCTTCGCCGGGATCGGAGCCTATGGCTATTCGCTCGGCGCGCCGGAGGCCGAGCCGACGCCGCCCGCGGCGAGCAGCGATGGACGCGGCCTTCTGGCCGAACTGCGGCATGTGCAGACCGAGACGCGCCTCGCCCTGACCGAGCGGATCAGCACTGTGATCGGCGGCCGGGAGGGCGCCATCGCCGCGGCCCTCATCACCGGCAAGCGCGCCGGTATCCCCGACGATGCCCGCGAATGGCTGCGCGGCACGGGGCTTGCCCATGTCCTGTCGATCTCGGGCCTGCACATGGCGATCGTTGCCGGCTTCGCCATGCTCGCCGTGCGGTCGTCGCTATCCCTCGTGCCAGCCATCTCGCTGCGCCTGCCGGCCAAGAAGATCGCGGCCTTTGTCGCGCTGGCCGTCGCGGCGATCTATCTGGCGATCTCGGGCGCCAATGTCGCGACCCAGCGATCCTTCGTGATGCTGGCGATCATGCTCGGCGCGGTGCTGATCGACCGACCCGCCTTGACCCTTCGCAACGTCGCGATCGCGGCCATCGTGGTCACCCTCGTCGCGCCCCATGCAGTGATAACCGCCAGCTTTCAGATGAGCTTTGCGGCGACCGTGGCGCTGATCGGCGGTTATGCAGCCCTGTCGCAATGGCGGGCGGGGCGAGAACGCGGCCGGGAGACGGACAGGGGCATCGGCGGCAAGATCGTCGTCGCGATGGGGGCGATCATGATCACCTCACTTCTCGCCGGATCTGCGACCGCCCCCTATGCCGCCTATCATTTCCACCGGCTGGCGGCCTTCGGTTTCGTCGCCAACCTCCTGACCATGCCGCTCTTCACGCTGTGGATCATGCCGCTGGCGCTGGTGGGGACGCTGTTGATACCGTTCGGGCTCGACGCCTGGCCATTCCAGGCGATGGGCTACGGCCTCTGGCTCGTCCTCGAGATTGCCCGCAACGTCTACGCCTGGCTGCCCGACCAGGCGATCGGACGCACGACTGCATTGGGACTTCTGCTGCTGACGGCGGCGATCCTCACCGCGTCCTGTCTCGCGAGCGGTCTGCGCTGGCTCGCCCTGCCGCTGGCATTTGCCGGATTCGTCGCCGCGCCGGACAGGACGACCCCACCCGACCTCCTGATCTTCGAGGACGGCAAGGAGGTCGCGACCCTCGCGGCGGACGGCCAACTCGCCTTCCTGCGCGCACGGCCCAGCGGCTTTATCGCCGAACAATGGGAGCGGGCCTTCGAGGCGCGGGCGCCACGGGGTACGGACACCGAGCGAATCCGTGCGACGATTCCCGCGGAGTGCGCGGCTAAATATTGCCGCTTCACCACGCGTGGTGGCCTGAAGGTGGTCTGGACGGAGGATTACGCCCGCACGGGCGATGCCTGCGACGAGGCGGACGTCGCCATTGTCTCGCGCGCGATCCGGCTGACGGAATGCCGATCCGGCGCCGTTCTGGTGACCCTGCGCACGCTGCGACGCACGGGATCGCTGGCGATCGGCCGGGAGGCTGCGACGGGCCGGCCCCGCATCGCGCAGGCAATCAACGATCCGCCCGAACGGTGGAACGTCCACCGGCTGGCGCCCTGGCCGGAATATTGGCGTAAGCCCGCCGCGCCGGACCCGCCGGTACCCGTCACGCAGCCGGCGTCGGCGACCGTCAGCAATGCCGGCAGCGCAGGCCGAACCGCGACGGCAGCGCCCTGAACGAGGACGAACCGGTTTTGGGCTTCGCTGCCTCGGGTGCGAGGCGCGAGGAATCTTTCAACCGTTCCGGGCCCAGCGCGCTTCGTCCGGAGCGGTCAGTAGCGGCGGATCAGGCCGATCAGCTTGCCCTGGACCTTGACCCGGTCCGAGCCGAAGATACGGGTTTCATAGGCCGGATTGGCCGCCTCCAGCGCAATCGTGTCGCCGCGACGGCGGAAGCGCTTGAGCGTCGCTTCCTCGTCGTCGACGAGGGCGACGACGATCTCGCCCGGCGTCGCCGTGTCGCCCCTGCGGATGACCACCGTGTCACCGTCGAGAATGCCGGCCTCGATCATTGAATCGCCCTTCACTTCGAGAGCGTAATGCTCGCCGCTGCCCAGCATGTCCGGCGGAACGACGATGGAATGGGTGTTGTGCTGGATGGCCGAGATCGGCACGCCGGCGGCGATGCGCCCCATGACCGGGATGGCCGTCGAGGCGGAGGCCTTCGCCGGTGCCGGCTGCGCCGCGGGGGCGGGCCGGGCGGTGTCGCGACTGCCTTCGATGACGCTCGGCTTGAAGCCGGTGCGTCCGACAGGGGCCGGGCGGCTGCCCTGAATCGACTCCGGCAGCTTCAGGATTTCCAAGGCGCGGGCCCGGTTGGGCAGGCGGCGGATGAAGCCCCGCTCCTCGAGCGCGGTGATCAGGCGGTGAATGCCGGACTTGGACCGCAGGTCCAGCGCGTCCTTCATTTCATCGAAGGACGGGGGCACACCAGTCTCGCGCACCCGATCGTTCACGAAGACCAGAAGATCGTGCTGCTTGCGCGTCAGCATCCGGGCGACTCCTCAAAACAAAACCTGAACAAACCTATCTGTTCTAGTTGTGTTCCGCAAGTGGCTCCAGCGCCGTCAAGGGGACGTAATCGCAAGGTTCGCCCGCTTCGGCAGGTGCGGCGCGGACCGGGCGAACGAGCAGCGCATCGGCTGCGGCATAGATCGACAGCAGCGAGGAATCCTGCCGCGACAACGGCACGATACGGGGCGGGCCGGCACCGTCCGGTTCGATCCGGGCGCGAACGAAATCCGTGCGGTCGCCATTGTCCGGCATCGGCGCGGCGAGAATGCCCCGGCGGTACAGGGGACGCGCGGGACGGCCCGCGAGGCGCCGGACCAGCGGCGCCAGGAACAGGGTCGCGGCGACCATGGAGGAGGCCGGATTGCCGGGCAGGCCGACGACCCGCATGTCGCCCAGCCTGCCGGCCATCAGGGGCTTGCCGGGGCGCATGGCGACTTTCCAGAAGTCGAGGGAGACGCCATGGGCAGCGAATACCTTGCCCACGAGGTCGTGGTCGCCGACCGATGCGCCACCGATGGTGACGAAGATGTCGGCGCCCTCAGTGATCGCCTGCGTCAGCTGGGCATCAATGGCCGCTTCCCGGTCGGGCGCGATGCCGCAATTCAGCGGCAGGCCGCCGGCCTCGCGCACCAGTGCGGCAACGCCGAAGGTGTTGGAGGCGACGATCTGCGAGGGGCCGATGGACTCGCCGGGCAGGACGAGTTCGTCGCCGGTCGCCAGAATCGCGACGCGGGGTCTGCCGCGAACCGGGATCGCTGGATGGCCGCCACTGGCGGCCAGCGCAATGGCGCCCGGGGTCAGTACGGTGCCGGCGGTCAGAAGCGGCGTCCCGGCGGTGAAGTCGATTCCCGCCGGGCGGATGTGCTGGCCGACGACGACAGGTGCCGTCGCCGTGACGGTGCCGTCCTGACGGTCGGCGTTTTCCTGGATCAGGATGGCGTCGGCGCCGCCCGGAACCGGCGCGCCGGTGGAAATGCGGATGGTCTCGCCCGGCTGCAGTGTGCCGCCATAGGCGTGGCCGGCGGCCGATTCGCCGACGAGGCGCAGGGAGGGGAAGGGCGCTTCGTCGCCGAGGTCGGTGGCGCGGACCGCGTAACCGTCCATGGCCGAGGCGTCGAAGGCCGGCTGGGTGCGCAGTGAGGCAAGGTCCGCGGCCAGAATGCGGCCCGAGGCGTCGCGCAGGGGCAGCGTCTCGGTTCG
>Ga0064013_1046_pt1 | contig 18912 bp, 21 predicted proteins | sample CrowatWCoCulture_FD_61583 | JGI IMG/M metagenome (GOLD analysis project Ga0064013, IMG submission 61583) | Marine cyanobacteria communities from the University of California, Santa Cruz, USA, analyzing cyanobacterial DNA methylation -... | ecosystem: Host-associated > Microbial > Bacteria >...
TGGTGGACGGCCGCCATCGACATAGAGCTTGCCCTGATGGGATCCGTCAGAGCGCAGCCTCGCGGTGACAATGCCCTGGACCTTGGTCGCATCGGCGTCGTCGTCCGAGGTGACGGCCTCCAGCACCACCGCGCCGGCGCCGTCGCCGAACAGGACGCAGGTCGACCGGTCTTCCCAGTCCAGAATCCGCGAGAAGGTTTCCGCGCCGATCACCAAGGCCCGCTTTGCAACGCCCCCCTTCAGATAGAGATCGGCGGTCGTCAGCGCGTAGACGAAGCCGCTGCACACCGCGTGGACATCGAAGGCAAAGCCATGGGTGATGCCCAGCTTGTGCTGCACCTGTACGGCGGAGGCCGGGAAGGTGTTGTTCGGCGTAGCGGTCGCCAGGATGATCACGTCGATATCGGCGGGCGTCAGGCCGGCCGCGTCCAGCGCCTTGCGGGCCGCGCCCTCGGCAAGCGACACCGTCGTCTCACCCTCGCCGGCGATATGGCGCGCCTCGATGCCGGTGCGCTGGCGGATCCACTCGTCAGAGGTCTCGACGATGCCGGCGAAGTCCTGATTGCGCATCATCCGCTCGGGCAGAACGGAACCAGTCCCGCGGATCACGGATCGGATGGACATCGTCATGGAGTGCTGCTCTCGGGGGTCGCCGGTACGTCGTCGGACACACGCAGGTGAAAGTTTTCCAGGTCGGCTTCGATCTTCTCGCGCAGGCCGTGCCGGGCCATTGCATGGGCCAGATCGATCGCCGCCGCGATGCCTTCGGCGTCGGTCCCGCCATGGCTCTTGATGACGATGCCGTTGAGGCCGAGGAAGACGCCGCCATTGACCTTGCGCGGATCCATCTTGTCGCGCAGCCGCTGGAAGGCGCTGCGGGCCAGCAGATAGCCGGCGCGAGCCATCCAGGTGCGGTTCATCGCCGCCTTCAGATAGGCGCCGATCTGGCGGGCGGTGCCCTCGGCAGTCTTCAGGGCGATGTTGCCGGTGAAGCCCTCGGTCACCACCACGTCGACGGTCCCCTGGCCAAGATCGTCGCCCTCGACGAAGCCGCGATATTCGATACCCGGGATCGGGGTTTCCTTGAGCAGGCGCCCCGCCTCGCGGATCTCGTCCTGTCCCTTCACCTCCTCGACTCCGATGTTCAGAAGACCGACGGTCGGCCGCTCGACACCGAACAGCGCGCGCGCCATGGCGCCGCCCATCATCGAGAAATCGATCAGCTGCTGGGCGTCAGCGCCGATCGTGGCGCCGACGTCGAGAACAATGCTCTCGCCACGCAGCGTCGGCCAGATCGCCGCGATCGCCGGGCGTTCGATATTGGCCATGGTGCGCAGGCAGAATTTCGCCATCGCCATCAGGGCGCCGGTGTTGCCAGCCGAGACCGCGACGTCCGCCTCATGGGTCTTCACCGCCTCGATGGCACGCCACATGGACGATTTGTACCGCCCCTGCCGCAGCGCCTGCGACGGCTTGTCGTCCATGCGGATGGAGATCTCGCAATGGTGGAAGGTCGATGCGGCCTTCAGCTCGGGATGCTGGTCGAGCACCGGCAGCACCGCCTCGCTCTGGCCGAACAGGACGAACCGCGTGCCGGGATGCCGCTGGAGCGCGATAGCCGCTCCCGGCAAGACGACGGAAGGGCCGTGGTCGCCGCCCATGGCGTCGACCGAAATCGTGATACCAGTGTTTGAAATCAATGGTCTCTCGCCTTTGCGCACGGCGTCTTGGCCGCGCGGCGCGAAGATATCGGTTTACGCGTGAACAGCAACCGCCGAATTGAAACAGTCATTCGCCCTTGGCGCCCTTGGTCTCGCGCGGCACCAGCGTGGTGAGCACGTCGAAGGCCGAGCGGACGCCCGCCTTGGGGTCGGGATCGGTATCGACAGCCTCGAAGGCGACATCGGATTCGCGCGGATAGGGATCGAGCCCCAGCGACACCGCCTCCATCAGAAACGGCCCGACGTCGATCTGCGGTCCGCGGAAGGTCTCCGGCGGATCCTCGCTTTCCAGATCCACGTGGATTTCGTTCTCGCCGGTCTGCGGCACCGGCGCAAGCCGCGAGCCTTCCGGCACGAAGGTGGTTTCGAACGCCTCGTTCAGCGCCTGGCTGACCGGCTCCAGCGTCACGACGCTCTCCTGGACCAGAATGGCGCGCAGGCTGCCCTTCACCTTCACCCCCTCGCCGCGCCAGCGCGAGGCGGTGAGGTCGGCCCGCAACTCGCGGACCTCGAGGATATCCAGATGCCGGGCCAGCGCGGCACGCTCGGCCTCGTTCGCCTCGTAGCGGATCTCGAGGCCGTCCCGCGGCAGCTTCTCGGCGGCGATGTGAAGTCGGATCGGGTCGGGCCCGGTCTGCGGATTGGTCATGGTCAGGTCCCTGGTTGAAGCGTGCCGGCCAGAATCGTCTCGGCCGCGATCGCTCCAAATCTCTCGTTTTCCGCCATCATGTAGGTCGCGAGGCGCGCGCTTGCATCCTCCGGCGCGTCTGCCGGCACCGCCCGGCCTTTCAGGCCTGTTGCCAAGGCCGCCGCGTCGTCGGCGTCGAGCGCAGCGTCGTAGACCGAGACCCGTTCGTAGAAGACGCCGGCCAGCTTGCGCATGCGCTTCGGCACTGACGGATCGCCGACGCCGAGTTCGCGGATCGAATCCTCGATGTCGGTGATGAAGCGATCGACCACCTCCTGCGCCAGTGGCCGCAAGGTCGGCTCGTTCCGGCAGCGCCGCAGAAACAGGAAGACGTGCACCGACAACGCCTCGAAGCGACCCATCACCGTGTCGGGAATGGCGCAGGCGAGATAGAGGTCGTCCTGGCGCGATCGGATCACCAGCGCGGCGTAGAGATCGTCGACGACTTCGCGATTGCGCGCCTTGAGACGACGGTTGGCTCTGAAACGTTGAAACATTGCTGGGCCGATCAATGGCTACACTGCCACGGGCGGTGCCACACCGCCGGATCGATTGCAACGTTCCCGCAGGTGCTTTACCAAAACGCATCCGCCGCGCTTGCGCGTCAGCCGGAAGCGCTCGTTCGCGGGCAGCCCGCCGGCCGGCATCCGAAGCCGTGGCAACGGACCTGCCTGCCGCGTATCGGCGATGGCCCCAAGGAGTAAGACAGCGTGAAGCCTTCCGTCCGATTCAAGCGCCCTCTCCTCGCCTCGGCCGCCGTAATGGCCGCACTGACCCTGTCGAACTGCACGACCAGCGAAGTGCTGACCCAAGGCTACGTGATCGACGAAAAGACGGTCGAACTGGTGCCGGTCGGCTCCAGCCGCGAGCAGGTGTTGCTGGCGCTTGGCTCGCCCTCGACCACGGCGACCTTCGACAACGAGGTGTTCTACTACATCTCCCAGAAGCGGGTCCGGCCGGTCGCCTTCATGAAGCCGCAGCTCGTCGACCAGAAAGTGCTGGCGGTCTATTTCGACGGCGAAGGGCGGGTCGCACGCATCGCCAATTATGGCCTGCAGGATGGCCAGCCTTTCGACTTCATCTCGCGCACCACGCCGACCGGCGGCCAGGATCGCACGTTCCTCGGTCAGATCCTGACCGACACCGGCAGCGGCAGCCCGGGCCCGAACCTGTAGCCTCGCGACGGCGCCAGGTCCTCAAACGAGAAAGGCCTCGCGGACTGGCGTCCGCGGGGCCTTCTTATTGGGTAGTATTCGCGATCAGTTGTGGGCCAGCACCGCCAGGAGCAGCAGCGCGACGATGTTGGTGATCTTGATCGCCGGATTGACCGCCGGTCCGGCGGTGTCCTTGTAGGGGTCGCCCACCGTGTCGCCGGTCACCGAAGCCTTGTGAGCATCGGAGCCCTTCTCATGTCGCACGCCGGCGCCGTCCACGAAGCCGTCCTCGAAGGACTTCTTCGCATTGTCCCAGGCACCGCCACCCGAGGTCATCGAGATGGCGACGAAAATGCCGGTGACGATGACACCGAGCAGCATCGCGCCGACCGCCGAGAAGGCCTGGCTTTTGTCGGCGATCAGATAGACGCCGAAATACACCACGATCGGCGCCAGCACCGGCAGCAGCGACGGTACGATCATCTCGCGGATCGCCGATTTGGTCAGAAGGTCGACGGCCCGGGCATAATCCGGCCGCTCGGTCCCGGCCATGATGCCCGGCTTCTCGCGGAACTGACGGCGGACCTCGTCCACCACCGAGCTCGCGGCGCGGCCGACGGCGGTCATGGCGATACCGCCGAACAGGAACGGGATGAGCCCTCCGAGCAGCAGACCGACCACGACGAAGGGGTTGGTCAGGGCGAAATCCGGTTCGACACCTCGGAAATACTCGAAGCCGTTGCCGGCATTCGCCTGCTCGACGAAATAGGCCAGATCGTAATTATAGGCCGCGAACAGCACCAGCGCGCCGAGACCGGCTGAGCCGATCGCATAGCCCTTGGTGACCGCCTTGGTGGTGTTACCGACCGCATCGAGCGCGTCGGTGGACTTACGGACATCCGCCGGCAGGCCGGCCATTTCGGCAATGCCGCCGGCATTGTCGGTAACCGGGCCGAAGGCGTCGAGCGCCACGATCATGCCGGCGATGCCGAGCATGGCCGTCACCGCGATGCCGGTGCCGTAGAGCCCGGCGAGCTGGAAGGTCGAGATGATGCCGGCGACGATGACGATCGTCGGCAGCGCCGTCGATTCCAGCGAGATGGCGAGGCCCTGGATGACGTTGGTGCCGTGACCCGACACCGACGCCTCGCTGATCGAGCGGACCGGCCGGAAGCCGACGCCCGTGTAGTATTCGGTGATCCAGACGATCAGGCCGGTCACCACGAGGCCGATGATGCCACAGACGAACAGGTTGAGACCGTTGATGGTCATGCCGATGCCGCTTGACCGATGTCGCCGAAGCCGATGGTCGCCCAGGTGGCGACGGCGATGCCGACGATCGACAGGAGCGTCGTCGCCCAAAGGCCCTTGTAGAGCGCGCCCATGATCGAGCCGTTCGAGCCGAGACGCACGAAGAACGTGCCGACGATCGAAGTCAGGATGCAGGCACCGCCGATCGCCAACGGGTAGATCATGACGCTTTCGATAATGTCAGTGCCGGCGAAGAAGATCGCGCCGAGCACCATGGTCGCGACGACGGTCACGGCGTAGGTCTCGAACAGATCGGCCGCCATGCCGGCGCAATCGCCGACATTGTCGCCCACATTGTCGGCGATGGTCGCCGGGTTGCGCGGGTCGTCCTCGGGAATGCCGGCTTCCACCTTGCCGACGAGATCGCCGCCGACATCGGCGCCCTTGGTGAAGATGCGCCGCCGAGGCGGGCGAAGATCGAGATCAGCGAGGCACCGAAGCCGAGCGAGACCAGCGAGTCGATCACCGTGCGATCGGACACGTCGAGGCCGATCCAGACGGTCAGGACGTAGAAATACACGGTGACGCCGAGCAGCGCGAGACCGGCAACCAGGAGGCCGGTGATGGCGCCGGACTTGAAGGCGATGCCGAGGCCGAGGCTGAGCGAGCGCGAGCAGGCCTGCGCCGTGCGCACATTGGCCCGGACCGAGACATTCATGCCGATAAAGCCGGCCAGACCGGACAGGACGGCACCGATGACGAAGCCGACCGCCGCGTAGATCGACAGGAGCAGCGCGGTGACGATGGTCACGACCACGCCGACAATGGCGATCGTCGTGTACTGGCGGGCTAGATAGGCCTGGGCGCCTTCGCGGATGGCCCCAGCGATTTCCTGCATCCGGGCATTGCCCTGGTCGGCCGCAAGGACCGATCGCGTCGCCCAGCCCGCATAGGCAAGAGCCAGCAGCCCGCACAGGGCCACCACTATGAGAATTGTCGGCATGCTGTCCCCTCGATCCGTGCCGGTTTGGTCCGGCAATCTTCGATTGTTCTGCCGAAGACGGGGAAGGCTCCCCGCCTTGCCAAGCGGGTCGAGGTTATATGGAGTCGGCAAGCCGTCAAGCGCCGTGATCTTCGGCACGACGCGGTCGCGGTCAGGCTGGATTTCAGGCTCGCATCCGTCCGGTCCGGACGGGCGCCCGGCACGAGGATCTCAGTCGGCAGCCGGTTGCAGCGGCGCGAAGCGCGCCTGCAGGACGAGAACCGTGAGACAGACCAGCACCACCGGGAAGACGACCATGTTCATCGTCTCCCATCCACCGGCGACGAAGGTGCGCCCCGACAGGAAGGACGCCAGCGAGACCGACGAGAACAGGACGAAGTCGTGCAGGCCCTGCGTCTTGTTCTTCTCGGACGGGCGATAGGTCTCCGCCACGATGGCCGTCGAACCGATGAAGCCGAAGTTCCAGCCAAGCCCGAGCAGGACCAGGCCGGTCCAGAACTGCCAGACAGCGAGACCCGACAGGGAGACGGCGGCGCTGGCCGCCAGCAGCAGGAGGCCGGTCGCGACAATGCGCTCCTTGCCGAAGCGCTGGATCAGCCGGCCCGTGAAAAAGCTCGGGCCGAACATCGCCAGGACGTGCCACTGGATGCCGAGCGTGCTGATGTCCTTGGACAGGCCGCAGCCGACCATGGCCAGCGGTGCGCCGGTCATTACGAAGCTCATCATGGCGAAGCTGCCGACGCCGCAGCACAGGCCGGCCAGGAACCGCGGCTGCGCCACGACCGTCGCCAGCGGCCGCGCCGGCAGGATATCGGCCGGATGCCCCTCGTCGGGACTGTCGGGAATGCGCAGGAAGGACAGGATGGCGGCGCCGGCAAGGCCCAGGAAGACCAGTCCGATGAACGCGCCGGCAAACTCCACCGGCAGGAACAGATCGGCCGTATAGCGCACTGTCTGCGGGCCGATCACCGCGGCGAAGATGCCGCCGGCCAAAACGATCGAGATCGCCCGCGACTGGAACGAGCGGCGCGCGCCGTCGGTCGCGGCGAAGCGATATTGCTGGACGAAGGAGCCGCCGACGCCGATCAGCATCAGCGCGAGGGCGAACAGCCAGAAGCTTTCCTGGAAGAGCGCAGTCGCTGCGACCAGGCCGCCGGCCGAGGTGACCAGCGCCCCCGAGATGAAGCCGTAGCGGCGACCGACCGCGCGCATCAGCGCGGCTGCCGGCAGTGCGCCGAGGGCGACGCCGAGATTGTAGCCGGTCACCGGCAGGGTCGCGAGCGACTTGTCCGCCAGAAGCAGCCAGGAGCCAGCCAGCCCGCCGATCGAGATGGCGACGGGCCCGGAGGCGCCGCACAAGGCCTGCGCAGCGGCCAGGATGATGGCGTTGCGACGGACGGTCTTCTCGCCGAGCACCGGCCCAGCGGCTGGCGTTCCGGCGACCGGGCTCACGCCGAGGGCTCACCGCCGGCTGCGCCGCGACGCGCGGTGCGGGTCTCGCCGGGCCTCTCGGCCCGCACGCTGCGCGCCACGCGGTCGAGCACGGCGTTGACCAGGCCCGGTTCGTCGCCGGTGTAGAAGGCCTTGGCGACGTCGATATATTCCGAGACGATCACCGCGACCGGCACGTCCTTGCGGTTCGACAATTCGTAGGTGCCCGCCCGCAGGATCGCCCGCAGCGTCGTGTCGATGCGCGACAGCGGCCAGTCGGTCGGCAGCGATGCGTGGATCTTGGGATCGATCTCGGTCTGGCTGCGCACGACACCGGACACCACGTCGCGGAACCAGCCGGCATCGGCCTCGCGATAGGTCTCGCCGTCGATCTCGCTGCCCAGCCGGAAATTCTCGTATTCCGCGACGGTCTCCAGCAGCGCGGTGCCGCCGACTTCCATCTGGTAGAGGGCCTGCACGGCGGCGAGCCGTGCCGCGCCGCGCTTGTTGGCCTGCTTGACCGGCCGCGCCTGAGGTTCGGAACTGGACATGATCAGGCTCCCATCTGCTCGCGCAGTGCAATCATCGCCAGCGCCGTACGGGCTGCGGCACCGCCCTTGTCCTTGCGCTTCGGGTCGGCCCGGTCGCGCGCCTGTTCTTCGTTCTCGACGGTCAGGATGCCGTTGCCGAGCGCAATCGACTCATGGACCGTCAGATCGGTCAGCGCCCGGCCCGATTCATTCGACACCAGCTCAAAATGATAGGTCTCGCCGCGGATCACGCAGCCGAGCGCGACGAAGCCGTCATACTCGGTGCCCGCTTCGTCCGCCGCCCCGAGGGCGAAGCTGATCGCGGCCGGGATCTCGAGCGCCCCCGGAACGGTGACGACGTCGAAATCGGCGCCTGCTTCCGTCAATGCCGCCTTCGCGCCTTCCAGAAGGAGGTCTGCGATGGGGTCATAGAAGCGGGCCTCGACAACGAGGAGATTCAGCTTGGCAGCCATTGCGGTGTCCTTCGGGGAAGCGATGGCGTGGGTTACCCCTCGCGCGGCCTGCACGCAACAGGATCGAGGCGGCGAAAGCGTGTCGCAACGGGCAAAACCCGCAAAGACATGCAGAAAAGACGATGGATCGCCGCTCGCTTGGAGCCTCAGCTCCCCGCCGACCGCGCGCCGAACAGCCGTTCAGCATAGCGCGCGATCTGATCAACCTCGAGATTCACCCTGTCGCCGGCTTTTCGCGCGCCCCAGGTGGTCACGTCCAGCGAGTGGCGGATCAGGAGAACGTCGAAGCGGTCGCCATCGACGCCATTCACCGTCAGCGAGGTGCCGTCGAGGCAGACGGAGCCCTTGCGGGCGATGAAGCGGCTGAGGTCGCCGGGCGCCTGCAGGGTGAAGCGCACGGCCTCGCCCTCCTCGGTGACGGCGACGATCTCCGCCTGCCCGTCCACGTGACCCGAGACGAGATGGCCGCCGATCTCGTCGCCGATCTTCAGCGATCGCTCGAGATTGAGCGCACTGCCCTCCTCCCAGCTACCGGCCGTGGTCAGACGCAGCGCCTCCTCCCAGGCCTCCACCTCGAACCAGCGGTCGGCGTCGTCCGCCTGGGGCAGCGCCGTCACGGTCAGGCAGACACCCGAGCAGGCGATGGACGCGCCAAGCGCGATCCCGGCCGGGTCGTATTGCGTGGCGACGCGAAAGCGGCGGCCGGCGTCGAGGCGCTCGGTGCGGACGATCCGGCCGACGTCGGTGACGATCCCGGTGAACATCAGGCGGCCCTTCTCTCGAACTCGTACCAATGGTCATCGCCGAAGCGATATTCGCGGACCAGGCGAAAGCGGCTGCGCGCCGCGGCGACGTCGATCGGCGCACGCACACCCTCTTCGCCGATCTCCACCGGCCCCTGCACCAGAATCAAGCGATCGACGAGATCGCTGTCGAGGAAACTGGCGCCGGTCTCGGCGCCGCCCTCCACCAGCACGCTCGCAACGCCCGTCGCCGCCAGATCCTCCAGCAGCTCGGGCAGTGCGATGCGGCCGGTCTCCGGATCGGCCTCGCAGGCGATGAACTGCACGCCCTGCCGGGCCAGTGCCGCCCGGCGCTCGGGATCGGCGCTGGCGAGGGTGGCGATCAGCGTCGGCGTCTCGGCGGCAGTGCGCGCGATCGTCAGGTCAGGCGGGGTCCGCAGCCGCGGATCGAGCACTATGCGGTTGGGCGACCGGTCGGCCATGCCCGGCAGACGGCAGTCGAGCCGCGGATCGTCTTCCTGCGCGGTCCCGGCACCGATCAGAATCGTATCGTGGCGCGCCCGCACCAGATGGGTCTGGGCGTCGGCAACCGCCCCGGTGATCTTCACTTGGCCGCCGCCGCGAATGCCGATTCGGCCATCGCTGGACAGCGCCATCTTTAAAAGAACTTCCGGCCGGCCCGCCCCATGCCGGGTCAGATAGCCCGAGATCGGCGCGGCGGCCTCGGCGGCCATGACGCGCGGCGTGACCGACAATCCGCCGGCCCGCAGGATCGCATGGCCACGGCCATCGACACGCGGGTCGGGATCGGCCGCTGCCGAAACGACGCGCGCGATTCCCGCCGTCACCAGCGCCTCGGCGCAGGGGGGCGTGCGCCCGTGATGGGCGCAGGGCTCCAGCGTGACATAGGCGGTCGCGCCGCGCGCAAGCTCACCGGCTTCGGCGAGCGCGCCCGTCTCCGCATGCGGCCGGCCGCCGATCGCGGTGACACCGCGGCCGACAATGCGCGGGCCGGTTCCGTCGTCGCGTACGATCAGCGTCGCCACCGAAGGATTGGTCGCCGTGCGCCCGACATGGCGCTGGGCGTAGCGGATGGCGGCCGCCATGAAGCGCCGGTCCACGTCGGTGGCCGGCCGTTCGGCCGCGATCGTCGAATTGCCCTGCCCGGTCACGAGGATGGCTCGTCGGGCGTGGTCTCGTCCTCGTCGATCGCCGCGGGGCCGTCGCCGCGTCCCAGCTCTCCGATCAGCGACTGGAAATCGCTAGCCTCGCGAAAATCGCGATAGACGGAGGCGAAGCGGACATAGGCCACGTCATCAAGCCCCTTCAGGGCTTCCATGACCATCTCGCCAAGCGCTTCGGACCGCACTTCCTGTTCGCCGGACTGCTCGAGCCGGCGCACGATGCCGGAGATCAGCCGCTCGACCCGGTCGGGATCGACGGAGCGCTTGCGCAGCGCCACCTCGACCGAGCGCGCCAGCTTATCGCGATCGAACGGCACCTTGCGGCCGGACTTCTTCAGCACCTGAAGCTCGCGGAGCTGGATGCGCTCGAAAGTCGTGAAGCGACCGTTGCAATCCGGGCAGACCCGCCGGCGCCGGATCGTGCCGCCATCCTCGGCGGGGCGCGAATCCTTCACCTGACTGTCCTGCGATCCGCAATAGGGACAGCGCATGGCACCTCTTCGATCTTGGAAGCGTTCATGCGTGCCGATGGCCGGCGCGCATGATCCCTGGCTGGGCCGTGCCGGCCCCGGCGGCTGTCAGAGGCCTTCGTAGATCGGGAACCGGTCCGTCAGCGCGACGACCTTCTCCTTCACCGCAGCCTCGACGGCGGCGTTGCCCTCTTCGGAATTGGCCGCCTTCAGGCCGTCGAGCACCTCGACGATCATCCGGCCGACTTCCTGGAACTCCGGCACGCCGAAGCCGCGGCTGGTGGCTGCGGGGGTGCCGAGCCGGATGCCCGAGGTCACCATCGGCTTTTCCGGGTCGTTGGGCACGCCGTTCTTGTTGCAGGTGATGTTGGCGCGGCCGAGCGCCAGTTCCGACGCCTTGCCGGTCAGGCCCTTCGGCCGCAGATCGACGAGCATCAGATGGGTATCTGTGCCGCCCGACACGATGTCGACGCCGCCCTCGCGCAGCGTTTCCGCCAGCGCCCGTGCGTTCTCGCAGACCGCCCCGACATAGGAGCGGAAGCCCGGCGTCAGCGCCTCGCCGAAGGCCACGGCCTTGCCGGCGATGACGTGCATCAGCGGTCCGCCCTGCAGGCCCGGGAACACTGCCGAGTTGATCTTCTTGGCGATCGCCTCGTCATTGGTCAGGACGATGCCGCCACGGGGACCGCGCAGGGTCTTGTGGGTCGTCGAGGTGGCGACATGGGCGTGCGGGAACGGGCTCGGGTGGAGACCCGCGGCCACGATGCCGGCGAAATGCGCCATGTCGACCCAGAGATACGCCCCGACCTTGTCGGCGATCGCCCGGAAGCGGGCGAAGTCGATCTGGCGCGAATAGGCCGAGCCGCCCGCCACGATGATCGCCGGCTTGTTCTCGACCGCCAGTGCCTCGACCTGGTCGTAGTCGATCAGCCCGGTCTCCAGATCGAGACCGTACTGCACGGCGTTGAACCAGCGCCCCGACAGATTGGGCTTGGCGCCGTGGGTCAGGTGACCGCCGGCGTCGAGGCTCATGCCGAGCAGCGTGTCGCCCGGCTTCGACAGGGCCAGGAGGACCGCCTGGTTGGCCTGGCTGCCGGAATTGGGCTGCACATTGGCGAATTCGCAGCCGAACAGCTGCTTGACCCGGTCGATCGCCAGGGTTTCGACGACGTCGACGAACTCGCAGCCGCCATAATAGCGCCGGCCCGGATAGCCCTCGGCATATTTGTTGGTCAGCACCGAGCCCTGCGCCTCGAGCACGGCGCGCGACACGATGTTCTCGGACGCGATCAGTTCGATCTCGTGACGCTGGCGCGACAGTTCGTTGCCGACGGCGCCGAAGATGTCGGGGTCGCGGTCGGCCAGCGAGGCGGTGAAGAAATCGCCGAACTCGCGCGACGCATCGTTACGAATGGCCTGGCTCATGATGGTCTCCTTCGGGCGGCGCGGCGACCCGGCGGGGTCCTGCCACGAGATGGCTGCGCCAATACCATAGCCGCTTGCGCAGCACCAACGGCGAAAGGCCGCGCATGAAAAAGGCCGGGCGCATCGCTGCACCCGGCCCGCATATGGTCGCCGTGACGCGGCTCAGTAGCCGTCGTCGCCGCGGGCGTAGGGGTTCTGCTGGTTCGGCGCATAGGCGGTCGCCGTCAGTTCGCTCATCGCCAGCTGCTCGACGCCGTCGCGGTGATAGATGTCGTCGCGGAACTGCACGACCGTCGGATCGGTCGCCCAGGCGGTGATGTAGGTGAAATGCACCGGCACCGGGTTCTGGAGGTCGATGTCCTGACGCTCGCGGGCGGCGATCACCTGCTCAATGCGCTGGCGATCCCAGCCCGGCACGTCGCGGGCCAGCCAGACGATCAGGTCGCGCACGTTCTGAACGCGCACGCAGCCCGACGATTCGAAGCGCATCAGCTCCGAGAACAGGCTCTGCTGCGGCGTGTCGTGCATGTAGACCGCATGCGGGTTCGGGAAGTTGATCTTCACCGACGCCATCGCGTTGATCTTGCCCGGATCCTGGCGGAACAGGTACTTCACCGCCTCTTCCGTGTTCCAGTCGATCGTCTGCGGCGGGATTTCCTGACCATTGCTGTCGAAGATGCGGATGGCGTTCCGCTCCAGATAGGTCGGGTCCTTCTGCATCAGCGGGATGATGTCCTTGCGGACGATCGACACGGGTGCATGCCAGTACGGGTTCAGGTTGAGATTGGTGATGCGCGAGTCGAGGATCGGCGTCTGCCGGTCGACCTTGCCGACAACCGCCGTATGGCGCTGCACGACGCGGCCATTCTCGACAGCCTCGATCGAGGCGGCCGGAATGTTGACCACGACGTAGCGCTGCCCGAGATCGGTGGCGAGCTTCTCGCGAAGACGCTGCAGATTGGTCTGGAGCTGGCCGAGCCGCAGGTCGGCGCCGACATTCATCGCCTTGTAGGTGTGGCCCGAGACGACGCCGTCGGCCGGGAGGCCGTGACGGGCCTGGAAGCGCTTCACCGCCGCATCCACATAGGTGTCGAAGGCGGGCGATCCGCCGGCATTGCTGCCGAGGTCGCCGGCGATCGCCAGACGCTGCCGCAGCACCGGCACGGTGCGCGACTGCACGCCGATCTTCAGCGTCTCGCCTTCCGGCACCATGGGCCAGCCACCGCCCTGCACGATGGCGGAATAGCTGTTGATCGCCTCCTGCAGCGAATAGATCGTGTTTTCGGAGAGCACCGGGGAGTTCGAGGCGACCTGACGGACGTTGGAGCCGCGCGTGTCGAACTGATCGTCCCAATTGCCGCGCGTCGGCGCCTGCAGCAGTTCGCCGAGGGCGTTCTGCGCAAAGGCGGCGCCGGGCAGCATCGCTGCACTGGCGGCCGCCGTGCCGAGCACGAAGCGACGGCGGCTGAGCCGCTTGCCGTTGCACGCGTCGTTGGAAATCGTCATCGAAACTCCTCGTGGATATGCACGTCCTGCAGAACCTAGCCCGTCATGGTAAACGGAAGCTGACGCGTCTTGCCGGACTCGCCCGCTGACCAAGCGTTACAAGCTCGTAACGCACTCCAATATGGCCAAAGCATGAAGCCGCAAGCCCGCTTTGGCGCGGCCTTGGGGGCTGTCGCCGCGAGCCTGTCCAAAGGGCCACCGGGCCCTTGCGCGATTCACGCAAGCGTGAAGACAAACGCTTGGCGCCACAGCGCTTTTCCTGTCGCTCCGAGCAACAGGGACTGGAAAGCGCACCACGTGCGCCCTATAACTCATGGACAGATGATACGCAGCGATTCGATGGTTGCCGCCCTGCCTTTTGGCAGGCGCCGCGCGCGCTCGCCGCGACACAGTCTTTACAGGCAACTTGCCGCCGCCAGATCGGGGCAAGTTCAATGCAGTTGATATGATGATGATCTGCTTTGCGCGCGCCGGGATGGCCTGCACGCCGAGCGGAACGAGAGAGGAACCGGCCCCATGATGGAAGTGCTGCGCGAAAGACTCGCCGAACGTTCGATGCTGCGCGGCAGCGACCCCTCGGGCACCCAGACCGGGACGATCCCCTATGCGGTGGTCGGCGACCAGCCGGTCTTCCTGCTGATCACCTCGCGCCGGACCGGCCGCTGGATCTTTCCGAAGGGCTCCCTGATGGAGGGCCTGGCCCCCTGGGAGAGCGCCGCGCAGGAAGCCTTTGAGGAAGCCGGTGTCGAGGGGCACGTCGATCCGGCCCCGCTCGGCACCTACCGCACGCTCAAGCGCGGGCTTCGCCAGACCAAGGTCCTCGACGTGACGCTCTATCCGCTGCGGGTCGAGCAGCAGCACGACGCGTGGCAGGAAATGCGCCAGCGCTACCGGCATTGGGCAACGTTCGCCGAAACCCGCCGCCTGCTGACGGAAAAGCCGGTCGTCGAGCTGACCGAGAAGCTCTACCGCCGGCTGACCGCTAGCTGACGACCATCGCCGACATGGCGAGGTAGAGCAGCGCCGAGAGCAATGCTGCCGCGGGCACCGTAATCACCCAGGCGGCGGCGATGCCGAACAGATGCTGGCGCCGCACCAGACGGCGCCGCTCCCGCTTCTGGAAATTGGCGATCGCCTCCTCCGGCGTCGCGTTCAACCGCGACGTCTTCAGGAACAACGTCCGCGGCTGCACGCCGGGATTGACCAGCCGCGGTTCGACTTGAACTCGCGCAGGAAGCCGACGCCGAAGATCGCGCCCACTGCGATATGGGTCGAGGACACCGGCAGGCCGAGGCTTGAGGCCAGCAGCACAGTGATCGCGGCCGACAGGGCGACGCAATAGGCGCGGATCTCGTTCATCTTGGTGATCTTCTCGCCGACGGTGCGGATCACCCGCGGTCCGAACAATGCCAGGCCGACGGCGATGCCGATCGCGCCGATCGACAGCACCCAGAGCGGCAGGACCACCTGCCCGTCGGCGGTCGATCCCGACGAGGCGGTCGCGACGATCGCGGCCAGCGGTCCGACCGCATTGGCGACGTCGTTGGCGCCATGGGCAAAGGAGAGCAGCGCGGTCGCGAAGATCAGTGGCGGCACGAACAGGCCGCTGATCGTCTTGATGCGGCTGTCCATCCCCGTCGAACGCCGCTGAACCCACGGGCGGGCGACGAGCCAGCCGACGAGGGCGAAGGCGAGCCCGCCTGCCACCACGTGCATCGGCTCCGGCGTCCACAGACGCTTCAGGCCCTTGGTCATCAGATACATCGCGAAGATGCCGGACATCAGCGCCACCAGCACCGGCACCCAGCGCCGGGCCGCCGCGAGACGGTCCTCGCGTTTGAGAATCAGGGTCTCGACCAGCGCCAGGAGCAGCGCCGCGATGCCGCCGCCCAAGGCCGGCGAGATGATCCAGCTGGCGACGATCGCGCCCAGCATCGGCCATGCGACGATCCCCGCGCCGGCTGCCGCGACGCCGGAGCCGACGACGCCGCCGACAATGGCGTGGGTGGTGGAGATCGGCGCGCCGAAGACGGTCGCGAGATGAATCCACAGGCCGGCGGCCAGGAACGCCGCCATCATGATGAGGATAAAGTCGATCGCCTCCATCGCCGCGTGCGGCTGCAGAAGATCGCGGGAGATCGTGCTGACCACGTCGCCGCCGGCGATGATGGCGCCGGCACCCTCGCAGACCGCGGCGATCGCCAGCGCACCGGCCAGCGTCAGCGCCTTCGACCCGACGGCCGGGCCCATGTTGTTGGCAACGTCGTTGGCGCCGACATTCAACGCCATGTAGCCGGCGATCACCGCGGCGATGACGACGAGATAGGTCAGCGGTCCATCGGCCACGAAGACGCTGGCCAGCGCCATCGCGCCCAGAAGGAAGAGCACGGCCATGCCGGGCGCCGCGACCGTGCGGGCCGAACCGTAGGTGGCCGTTTCCAGCGAAACGACCTTTTTCAGATCCTTGTCGAGGGCGCTTTTCGGCATTTCTTGAAAACAGCTCCGTCACATAATGTCGGGCGCCCTTAGCACATGTGTTCCCCGATGCACGCTGCGCCGCACGATGCCGGCGCTGCTGTCGCACAAGCGCCACGGCGCCGGGGCCGGCCTCGCCTGCCCGATACGGCAACAGCCGGCAGGGTCACCTGCCGGCTGTCGGTTGCAAGGCGAAGAACGGTGGCGCTAGTCGGACTTGTGCTCCGGCTTGCCCTTGCGCTCGGTGGACGCCATGTCGTCGAGCTCTTTCTCGCTCATCGACTCGTACATGCCTTTCGACGCGCCCTGCAGATCGGAGACCTTGGTGTCACCACGCTTGGCGGACAGGGCCGCGCCGGCGGCCTTCTGCTGTGACTTGGACTGAGCGGGCATGGATACCTCCTCGAGTTGCCTCGAGCGCCAAACGTCATGGCGTCGATGCCGTTCCCGACGGCTACCGTGGGGGCGGCGGCAACAGACCCGCACGAAACTGCGGCAGGCACGACGGCGGCCCGCCCTTCCTTGCTGCGGCTGGAACGAAACAACGCGCCGTGCGTCGTCGAAGCGCCCGCCAATCGCCAAGCGTCATAAACAGCCACTGCCGAGCCATGATGATCCCAACGAGCTTCTTCGACCGTGACGTCGTGTCCGCGGCCCGGGACCTGATCGGCGCGACGCTTGTCGTCGACGGCACGGTCGGCGGCACGATCGTCGAGACCGAGGCCTACGACCAGCAGGATCCAGCCTCCCACAGCTTCAAGGGCGCGACGGCGCGCAACGCCGCAATGTTCGGCGAACCGGGTCGGGCCTATGTCTATCGCTCCTACGGCATCCACTGGTGCTTGAATTTCGTCTGCGAAGCGCCCGGCAACGCAAGCGCCGTCCTGATCCGGGCGATCGAACCGACACTCGGCCTCGACGTCATGGCGACCCGGCGCGGCCTCGCCGACATCCGCAAGCTCTGCGCCGGTCCGGGGCGACTCACCCAGGCTCTCGGGATTACCGGCGCCCAGGACGGCTGCCGGCTCGACGCGCCGCCGTTCCGGCTGGAGCCGGCAGGCGCATCGTCGCAGATCGTCGTCGGGCCGCGGATCGGCATCACCCGGGGCGCCGAGACGCCGTGGCGGTTCGGCCTCGCGGGCTCGCGCTTTCTCAGCGCCCGCTTTCCCGTCGACGCCCGACCGGGCGACCCATGACGCCGATGCGGCCCCGTCACGCGCCACCGCCGGCACGTGACGGATCGCCGCCGGTCCGACACCGACCGACGAGTTGCGTTGCGCCGCCCGATGACCGACCCTCGCGCGGCGATTCCCGGAGACGATAATGCAGCAAGAAGGACGCCGGTCCGCCGGGCCGGGCAAGACCGATCCCCTGTTCGACAGGAACAGCCCGACGCCGGCGACCAATGCCGGCGCGACGGCCGATCCGCGCGAGATGCTGCGGGCGGTCTTTGGCCATGCGGCCTTTCGCGGCCAGCAGGAAGCGGTGGTCGACCAGGTCGTCGCCGGCGGCGATGCCGTCGTCCTGTTCCCGACCGGCGCAGGCAAGTCGGTCTGCTACCAGATCCCGTCGCTCTGCCGCCCGGGCGTCGGCATCGTCGTCTCGCCGCTGATCGCGCTGATGCACGACCAGGTCGAGGCCTGCGCCAGGCCGGCGTCAACGCCGCCTCCCTGAATTCGTCCATGAGCGACGAGGAGCGCGACGCGGTGCGCGCGGACCTTCTCGCCGGCAGGCTCGACCTTCTCTACGTCACGCCGGAGCGGATCGTCAGCGAGGGGTTCCGGCGCACGCTGTCGCGTGTCCGCATTGCTCTCTTCGCCATCGACGAAGCCCATTGCGTCAGCGCCTGGGGGCACGATTTCCGGCCCGAATACCGGCTGCTCGAAACCCTTGCCGACGATTTTCCCTCGGTGCCGCGGATCGCCCTGACCGCGACCGCAGATCCGACGACGCGGGCCGACATCATCGAGCGTCTGCGGCTGACCGATGCGCCGGTCTACATGACCAGCTTCGACCGGCCGAACATCCGCTACGCCATCGTCGAGCGCGACAATCCGAAGAAGCAGCTCCTGTCGTTCCTGGAACGGCACGAAGGCGCCAGCGGCATTGTCTACTGCCTGTCGCGCCGCAAGGTGGAAGAGACGGCGGCCTGGCTGAACACCCAGGGCATCCGGGCCTTGCCTTATCATGCCGGGCTCGATGCCAGCGTGCGCGCGGCCAACCAGGCGGCCTTCCTCAACGAGGAGAATCTCTGCCTCGTCGCGACGGTGGCCTTCGGCATGGGGATCGACAAGCCCGACGTGCGCTTCGTCGCGCATCTCGATCTGCCCTCCTCCGTCGAAGCCTACTACCAGGAGACCGGCCGCGCCGGGCGTGACGGCCAGCCGAGCGACGCCTGGATGGCCTACGGCATGCAGGACGTGGTGCAGCGCCGGCGGATGATCGATCAGGGCGGCTCGGAGGAGACCATCAAGCGGGTCGAGCGCGCCAAGCTCGACGCCCTTCTGGCCATCTGCGAGACCGCCGACTGCCGCCGCGCCGCCATCCTCGCGCATTTCGGCGAGCACCACGAGGGGCGTTGCGGCAATTGCGACACCCTGTCTGTCGCCGGTCGAGACCTGGGACGGCACCGAGGCGGCGGTCAAGCTCCTCGCCGCCGTCTACCGCACCGGCGAGCCGGTTCGGCTCGGGCCATGTGATCGACGTTCTCCACCGGCAAGGCAACCGACAAGGTCGTGCGCGCCGGCCAGGACGCGATCCGTCTTCGGCGGCAAGGACACCGAACAGCGTGTCTGCAGTCTGTCGCCCGGCAGCTCACCGCATCGGGCCTTCTGACCATCGACCACGCCGCTTTCCGG
>Ga0064013_1047_pt1 | contig 18445 bp, 13 predicted proteins | sample CrowatWCoCulture_FD_61583 | JGI IMG/M metagenome (GOLD analysis project Ga0064013, IMG submission 61583) | Marine cyanobacteria communities from the University of California, Santa Cruz, USA, analyzing cyanobacterial DNA methylation -... | ecosystem: Host-associated > Microbial > Bacteria >...
TAAATAAAGGATTGAGAGACAATTCAACGACTGAGTGAGCTTGTTGGTTACTGGAGAGGGCATCGAGTAATTCTATAATAGTTTCTTTTCTAGCTTTTAGTCCTTGGAAGAGGTTAGACCTCCACACCAGGAATTCCTCGACAGACGTAGCCGTTTCATTTTTGGTCATTTTTAAAATTTATTACCTTATAAATTAGCTGAATATATACGCTAACATCAAAAGAGGTTGTTTGTTACAGTTAAGGCTAATGTCATCACATTCCGAACTTAAGACCAGTCAAGATGTCCACCTGAGAGCCAAACAAATTAAGAGTCTAATTCGCTCTCTTAAACAGAAAATAAAGAAAATTGAACGGGAAGGGGAAGTAGCACCAGCTAATTGTCATATTATTCGTTATCAGGTTAATGGAAAGGGAACAATCTACTGGTATTATAAACTACAGGCTGCTGAATCAATTTTTCCTATGGCCACTAATAATGAGAAAAAAACCAAATATAAATATTTAGGACGAGCCGGAAGTTCTGCTCATATTGATGCTGTAGAAAAACTCACTAGAAGAAATCTCATTGATGAATTAGAACGAGTCATTCAATCTCTAACTGAAAGCTACTTAGATATCTATATTGGAACCGAAACTGAATGAAGCTATTTAATATTTAAAATCCCCTAAAAAGATGGAAAGAGAGTTTTTAAAATCACCTTAATTCTCTATTTTAGCTCTGGAGATATGTTTAGCGTAAAATTTACGCTAACAATTGTTTTTTATCCAAAGTCCAATTATAAGTTTTGATTTGCGCCGTAACCCATCACAGATTTTTTGTGTATTTTCATACATTCTCCAGCACAATCTCAGGATAGCCCCTGAGCTTGTCGAAGTATGCTCAAACTACTCTGTCTGAAATTTATTTAATATATCAACAAAATTACCATGACCAAAATTGCTAAACTATTAATTTTTATTTTCTGCCTTAATATTACCCCAATTAAAGTAACCGCTCAAGATACTCCTATTTACGATTATCGAGCTATTTTTCACCCTGTAATTAGCAAAAATGGGATGGTTGCCTCTCAAGAAGATTTAGCGACTCAGTCCGGTTTAGAAGTCTTAAAAGAAGGAGGAAATGCCATTGATGCAGCAGTAACAATTGGCTTTACATTAGCCGTTACTTTACCCCGTGCCGGTAATTTAGGGGGCGGAGGCTTTATGTTAATTCATTTAGCTGATCAACAAAAAACCGTTGCCTTGGACTATCGAGAAAAAGCTCCCTTAGCAGCCAATTCTGATATGTTTCTTGACGAAAATGGCGAAGTTGATCAACAAAAAATAAAATTTAGTCATCAAGCAGTGGGAGTTCCAGGTACCGTTGCCGGGTTAGCAATGGCTCTAGAAAAATACGGGACAATTTCCCTGGAAAGAGCCTTACAACCTGCTATTAAATTAGCAGAAGATGGGATGATTGTTGATGAAGATTTATATAATTCTTTGGTATTTGCTAAAAGAAATTTACAGAAATCACCTGCTAGTTTAGCTATTTTTTATAAAGCGGATGGTAGCCCTTATCAAATCGGAGAAAATTTTAAACAACCAGACTTAGCCAATAGTCTTAAATTAATCGCTAATCAAGGAATTAAAGCATTTCATCAAGGGGAAATTGCTGATAAAATAGTCAGGGATATGGAAGCTAATAATGGACTAATTACAAAGGAAGATTTAGCCAAATATAAACCGATTATTCGAGAACCAATAGAGGGAAAATATCGAGGATATAAAGTTTATTCTATGCCTCCCCCAAGTTCAGGGGGTGTTCATCTTGTACAGATGCTGAATATCTTAGAGAAATTTCCCATTCAATCTCTAGGACATAACACTTCATCGACACTTCATTTAATGGTTGAAACCATGAAATTTGCCTACGCTGATAGGTTTAAGTTCATGGGAGATACCGATTTTGTTGACGTTCCCATTAAGCGTTTAATATCGAAAAAATATGCTGATCAAATAGGTGAAAAGATTGATTTAGAAAAAGTAATTCCCAGTCAAAATATTCTTCCAAAACCCGTATTTCAATCCAATGAAAGTACAGAAACTACTCATTACTCTATTATGGATCGTTATGGGAACGCCGTCGCTAATACTTATACTTTAAACTTTAGCTATGGTAGTGGTTTAACTGTCCCAGGAACTGGCATTTTATTAAACAATCAGATGGATGATTTTACAGCTAAACTAGGAGTCTCCAATGCTTATCAACTTATCGGGGGACAAAATAACAGTATTTCCCCAGAAAAACGGATGTTAAGCTCTATGACTCCTACTATTGTCATGAAAGAAGGGAAACCTTGGTTAGTAACAGGAAGTCCAGGAGGAAGTCGTATTATTACCACCACCTTACAAATTATTATGAATGTTATTGATCATGAGATGAATATTGCAGAAGCGACTAATGCAACTCGTATTCATCATCAATGGTTTCCAGATCAAATTCGTTTAGAAAGAGGATTAAATGGTGATACTATTGACTTATTAGAAACCAAAGGTCATACAATTAAAAGTAGCTTTGCCATGGGAAGTACCCAAAGTGTTATGTATAAAAAAGGTCAATTTCATGGCGCATCTGACCCTCGTAAACCAGGGGCATTAACATTAGGATATTAGGCTAATAATTAATAATTTATTGATTTTAATTTAATAGTAATCTTTACGGATACTGTCAGTATATACTATTATTACTGTATGTATTTTCTGGGATTGACGTTACCCAATGATCATCCATATCTTAGAGTAGAATAGGGAAAATTATTTCTTCTTATAACCCAATCTAGGATAAATTATGAATCATTCAGAGAATTTAAAACAAAACCTAGAAAACCTAACCGAAAAAACATTTTACTTTTGTTTAGGGGCAACGTCATCCATCATTGAAAATACTCAAGAAAACTTACAAAAATTATCAGAAAATGCACAAAAAACGGTAGAAGAACTAATTAAAATAGGAGAAGATACTTGTGATAATTCTCCTGAGATTAGTTTTCCTAAAGTTCACTTTCCAGAAGTTGATTTTCCTGAAATTAATTTTCCTGAATTTAAAACCCAAGACTATGTAAGTCAGTCTTTAAAAAGTCGTCTTTTTGTTCTTGTCAAAGGAGACAAAAACTTAGCACAAAGATTAATTACTTTACAGAAACAAAAAAATCCTGATCATCCTGAAAAATGGTATTGGGAAAAGGTAATTTATGACCTACAAAGACACTAATGAATTTTCAATGTCAACATAGTTAACTTAATCAACAGATGCAACCAATAAAAACATGAATTTCCTAAAACGTATCGGAATACTAGCCTTATTTTTTCTCGGAGTTTCCTGGGCAGTTTGTAACTTTCAAGGATTAGCCAATAAAGGAGAATTTGATTCTATTGTTCTTAACTTTAAACAAGATATTGCCATCACAGAAGTTGAAAATAAAATAAATAAAATCAGTAATAAGTATAGCCAAAAAATTTATTTTAACAGTGAATTTTCTCAAAAAGAAAGGGTTTATGTTCTTAAAGGGAATAAAAATATTCTCAAAAACATCCAACAATCTGAACTTAAGGAATTGACAGATTATATTGAACCAAACTATCAATATCATACCTTAGAAGCCGTTAATGACCCTAGATACAGTGAACAATGGAACCTAGAAAATATTAACATAGAAGCAGCCTGGAAACAAGCCAAAGGGAAAGGAGTAACCGTTGCCGTCATTGATACTGGAGTTAGTCGTGTTCCCGACTTACAAAGAACAGAATTTGTAGAAGGATATGACTTTGTTAACGATAAAAAAGACGCTACCGATGATCATGGCCATGGGACTCACGTAGCCGGAACCGTTGCCCAATCAACTAATAATAGATATGGGGTTGCTGGTGTTGCCTATCAAGCAAAAATTATGCCCTTAAAAGTGTTATCTGCTGCCGGATATGGTACCATTTCTGATATTGCCGAAGCCATTCGCTTTGCTGCTGATAATAAAGCCGATATTATTAACATGAGTTTAGGGGGCGGTGGTGCCAGTCAAATGATGGAAGATGCCATTAATTATGCCCACGAAAAAGGTGTGGTTATTGTGGCTGCTGCTGGTAACAGTGGGCTTAGTTCAGCCTCTTATCCTTCCCGTTATGCTAAGGTAATTAGGTGATTTCCAAGAAAAAGTTTCCCACCCATTCTCAGAATCTGTTTGTAGAACATCTCAAATAAGCGAAAAGGGAAAAATAAAAAGTTGTTCGCGGATACTTTCCGCGAACAAAAACCTCCCTATCTAAAAGAAAGAAATACGCTAACTTTTAAATTAGCTTTGACTATTTTTAAAAAGGAAATTCACTTAATTTTACACTCTTATTAACTTTTTAGACTAACTGGGTCTAATCAAAATATCCCATTTAGGTAAGTGAGGATTACGTTCTAAACGTTTCTCAATTTCCTTCATCTCTTTTTTCGTTAAAGAAATGCCTTTTTGATAAACTTTTTTACTTAACTTAACTATCGGATTTAAGCCTTTCCATGTCATAGTTTTTACCCAAGCTAACATCGTTTGAGCATTTCTCAGAAGTGTTCCGTTCCAATGCCTCTCTAAAATTCCCCAACATCTTTCTATGGGATTATATTTACTGTGATAAGGAGGAAAATATAGTAATTGAATAGATTTCTTAGTTTGGTCGGCAAACTCTACCATTCTCTTCAAAAATTGCCTTCTTATTCCACTATTTTCTGCTCCATTATCAACTTTAATTTGGATGTTCTCTAGTTGCTGCTTTTCAGTTATACTCAGACTTGTCCACCATTGCTCCAAGTTATCTACCATGAAATCACTCGTTTTATAAGAACTTCCAAAAGTTACATAAAGTTGCCCTGTATCTTCATCTACAATCCCACAAGGAACGTATTTTTCTTTAGTTCCCATATCATGATCTTGAGCTTGATTATAACCTCTGGTTTGTCCGCCACGTGAATATTCTCCTATTTCCACAGTTGCTTTACAATCCATACTTAAACGTTTCACAGAAGGGTCTTTTTTTCTATCTTTTTTCTCTATATTCTCGAAGATAGCGTCCGTCTCCGAGATTTTTTTTTAGGTTTAGCTTTTACCACTTTTCTTGATCGATAGCCCAAACGATTTAAAATATCTGCCATTGTCGAAGCAGCAGGAACCTCCTCTCCATTATATCCTAGATTTCTTAATTGTTTAATGGCTTCAGCCGCCGTTAATCTTGTATAGGCAATGGGGTTATTAAATGTGGGGTTTTGTTGTGCGTGAGCTTCGGCTATTTCTTTCAATGATTGGGCAACTATTGGGTATCTTTCCTCCCATTTTTTACATCCACTATTGACTGATTGTAATCCTAAACACACTATCCCAGTTCGTTTTTCATGTAATCCAAGTTGAACATTTTTTCTCCCCCAACCAAACACGATTTCGGTTTGTCTGGCACTTCCTCCACAATACTTGAGACACATTTCAGCTTGAAATGAACGACGCTCTGCTCCCGTCATTTTTGAGGCTGCTAAACGTAAATCATCGACCATCGACGGGGTTAAGGGATGATTTGTCTGTTTTAGCTTCAATTTACTCTCTCTAATCTTTTTACCTCTTCATTTTAATCTATTTCTTCTGTTTTTTCAGACAAGCCAATTATGAAATTTTAAAGTTGTGTACCAAGATCTGCTAACTCTCTGTTCCTTTTATTTCTTGAAAGCCTTTAGTCCAAGCGATTACCCCCTATGGGAAAAGCTTTCTCGGAAATCACCTTAGTGTCTCAGCTTTGAATGCTAATAATGAGAAAGCTTTTTACTCCAATTATGGGGTAGGTGTGGATATTTCCGCACCAGGAGGAGGACAAGATAAAAAGATCCTTCAAGAAACCATTGATCCTAGTAGTGGACAGGCAAAAATGGCCGGTTTTATGGGAACCAGTATGGCCTCTCCCCACGTTGCAGGAGTTGCTGCCTTAATTCGTTCTACTGGTGTTAAAGATCCTGAGAAAATTCGCAAGATTTTAGAAGAGTCTGCCAGAGAAGTTGAGAACGATAAATTAAACTATTATGGTTTCGGTCAATTAGACGCAGAAGCAGCCATAAAGTTAGCCAAAAAAGGACAGTTTCCCCTTCGTCTTGATCACGACTTATTAATGAAACTGTTAATGTTAGCAGTAGCCTATGTTTTTACCGCATTGTTTAGTAAATCTATTCGTTTTACAGCCCTTTTTCATCTAGGAATCGTCTTAGGAAGTTGTGGCTTTTTCTTGTTAAAACTGGTGGACATTTTCGATGTTCCTCAATGGCCCCTAAGATTAGTCAGTAGTCCTTTAGGACAATGGGGAAATGCGATTCAAGGTAGTGTAGATATCAATCCCATTTTTGCTAGTGTACTGATTCCTTTTTGTTTGATGGCATTACTATTAGGAAACAGAGATGCAAAATGGTTGGCAGTAGGGACAAGCATCGGAATGGCAGGATTTTTAACCGTGACCATCTTCACTTCTCCCGATCTTTGGTTATTAAGTTCCGGTTTAGTGTCTCAAATATTTTTAGGGGTTAATGCTTTACTTTGTTTAGCTTTAGTGAATTTATCCTTAAAAGAAAGCTAATTATTTAATGAAGAGAAAATCTGCGATCGCATTTTTTATGTTGTAGGGTGGGCAATGCCCACCGACAGTAACTATTTCTCAACTAAAGTAGGCGATCGCATTTTGCAATTAGGTTTTCATTGACAGAAAATGTTATATATTTCCCACAATTTGGGCATATTAACAATAATGAAATTTTTCAGTGATTGAGATTTTAAGTGATCTAGAATACATAGGATACAAAATTATGGCATTACACTCTTTAAATACTCTTCTTACTTTTCCTGAACAAGTTGCCTGGTAGGGATTAGATGACAATCAGGGTTTAGTAGCACTGGATATAATTGGTACAAATGATGGTAGCTTAGTCAACGCTCCCACTTGGAATACCCGCATTTCTCACAAATTCTGCGATCGCTAAACTTCAAACCATTATGTAGTCTGAGTTTAACCTTGATTTGAGGGGCGAGTAAAAAATAACAGTGTGCCATTTTAAGCGATCGCTTGAAAAATAAGCCACATCTAACCTCTAGCTGATTACTGATCAGTTTGTGAGAAATGCGGGGTAACTGTTTTCAAGATCATCGTCATCAATCTTATGTAGATCATTCCGTTCATGAGTTATTAGCACAAAGGCTTTATGGAATTATTTTAGGCTATGAAGATGTCAATGACCATGATAAATTACGTCACGATCCTGCCCTTAAGATCGCTTTAGAAAAGCTTAATGAACTTGAAGATAAAAAGGGATGGTTAGCTGGAAAAAGTACAATTAATAGATTGGAATATTGTCCTGAGACTATTCTCGACCAAAAAACGAGTCGTTATCATAAAATAGAACCCAACTTTGAAGCCATTGAAAAATCTTTTGTCGAATTTTGTTTAGAGTCTTATAAAAAACCTCCCTTAAGTATTATATTAGATATGGATGTCACGGATGACCAAGTACATGGTAATCAAGAAGGGGCATTTTTTAATAGTTATTATCACGGAGTATGTTATGCTCCTTTATATATTTTCTGTGGGCATCATTTATTAGTTGCTAAACTTCGTTCATCTAATGTAGATCCAGCCGATGGAGCCTTAGACGAATTACAAAGAATTATCGGACTAATTAGAGAAAAATGGTCAGAGACTCATATCCTATTTAGGGGTGATAGTGCCTATGCCCGTGAATAAATCTTCTATTTTTGTGAAAATCAGCCTTTAGTTGATTATGTTATAGCTATGGGAACAAATGGCGTTCTTAAGTTACGAGCGGATGATGTAATTGAAAAAGCCAAACATGAATATGAAAAAAAACTAGCTCCAATAACTGAATTAATGGATAGTTTATTTCAGAAAAAAGAAGATTTAGAAGAAGTTAAAAAATTAGTACCAATTTCTACTTGGTATCGCTCTATTCGTTATAAAACAGAAAAGTCATGGAGTTGTCAAAGAAGAGTAGTGACAAAAGTTTGTTATGGAAGTGATGGCTTAAAAATGCGCCATGTGGTGACATCTTTGCCCGCTTCAAAAATTCCACCCTCAAAACTTTATACAAAAAAATACTGTCCGAGAGGCGAGATGGAAAATCGGATTAAAGAACAACAATTAGACTTGTTAGCTCATAGAACTTCAACTCAAACATTTCAAAGTAATCAACTAAGATTATGGATACATTCCTGGGCTTATGTTCTCATAAATGCTTTTCGTCAACACTGTTTAAAAAAAACTTCATTGGCTAAAGCAACTGTGGGAAGAATACGTCTAAATCTTCTTAAGTTGGGAGCCAGAATAAAGATTAGTTGTAGAAGAATTATTATCGCTATAGCTAGTGCTTGTCCTTATCAAGATATTTTGTCTATTGCTAACAAAAGAATTAAAACTATTCCTAATACTGGATAAGTAGAATAAGTTGTTTTTTAAAAAAGATATCTATCATAAGTTGTTGACTGACTGATACTTTCATTTAGTCTTATTTATCGTGGAGAAAATCAAAAGTTAATATAATTATTCCCTCTTAAACTCAATTTTTGGATAATCAAAGTCAATTTTTTTATTCATCTATATTCAAAATTTCTATTAGTCCTAAAAATTATCATTTTTCATCTCTGGATTGGGCTTTCAAATTAATTTGTGAGAAATCCGGGTTACCAAACTTCTCGGTAATTCCCAGTTTTTTATCCAACTCAGCTATCCAGAAAATCCCCGCATCTGAAGTGATTAGTCCCCCATCAAAATTAGCGATTATTTCTTTTCCTTTCTGTTTACTAAAGTTGATTACTTGACGAGGGGTTCGGGGATGACTGGGACTCATTAAATTAGTTTAAGGTAAATTGCTTTAATAATTAAGTTATAGCATATTTTATTCTAACAATCTAGTACTATTAGAGATTTTATTAATAATTTTTTTGGAAAAATGAGTGATTGATTTATCTTTTCATCTTTGTCTAATTCGGGTTGATTTTAACTTAAAATCTGACAACAGACTGTTGGTTGGGGAAATCTGCGATCGCTCTGTTCAAACCCACTTCCTGTAAGGCTTCTGTGTTTGGCGATCGCAGATTTTGTGAGAAATTCGGGCGTAGAATTTGGTCAAGTATCATATCAAGTTAATGAACAACAAGGTTATGTCTTAGTAGCGGAAATTATCCGTACAGGAGACTTAAGTTTAAATTCAATGGTTGAGGTTAATGTAGTAGGAGGAACAGCAACAGAAGGTAGTTATGAAGATTATTATTATCTCAATAATTATGTTGAATTTTATCAAGAGCAAAGCCAAGAATATGTCAGCATACAACTGAATAATGACTCAATCATTGAAGGCATTGAAACCATTGAATTAGAAATTGTCAGTGGAGAAGAAGGTGATAATAATAATTATGTAGTTGGGACTCAGAATACCACTACTATTGAGATTCTTGATGATGATACAGTCCCTGATGACCAGACTGGTGGTTTCAACATATTAATCAACAATAATTACCACAACTATCAAGAAGAAAATGTCAAGTCTTATGGAGGTGAAGAACAAGATATTACAGGAAACGTTACTCTTCCTGATACAGATACAATTAATATTACTGGCAATAACTGGAAAGCCTTAGATTTAGCCTATACCATTGCTGAAGACAGTGTTTTAACCTTTGAATTCAAGAGTGATCAACGAGGTGAAGTTCAAGGAATTGGGTTAGATAAGGATACTTTCCTTGATACCACTCTCTTTCAACTTGATGGTACTCAAGATTATGGTATTCAAGACTTCCAATACACCGATGTGGGAAATTGGCAAAGCTTTACTATTAATTTAAGCGATTACTATGCTGTTGGTGAGGTCAAAAATTATCTAGTCTTTGCCAATGATGATGATAGTCAAAGTGTTAGTAATAGTCAATTCCGTAATATTGAACTGTATGACATTAACGGCATTAATGGGAGTATCATTGATAGTGATTTTCAGGTGTTAGTTGCACTTTACAACAGTACCAACGGTAATAATTGGTACGATAACACTGGTTGGAACACCTTGAGCAATGAAAATGTAGGTGACTGGTATGGGGTGACAGTAGAAGGCGATCGCGTGGTGAGTCTCGATTTAGGTAGTGATAATTCTGCCCTACAGCAATCTGTCAATAATTTAGTCCATGCAGTTGCCTTGGAATCAGGCAACAATTTAAGTGGGGAAATTCCTGCTGAATTAGGGAATCTGTCCAACTTGCAACAGCTTGATTTATCTGGGAACGAATTAAGTGGAGATATCCCCTCAGAATTAGGAAATCTGTCTAATTTGCAAGAGCTTAATTTGTCTAGCAACGAATTAAGTGGGGACATTCCCGAAACCCTGACAGATCGCTCATTTACTCTTATCCTCGAAAATCCCCCTTATGTGGTATCGGAAATCCCTGATCAAGACATTCAACCCAATGACCCCCTCAATCTCGATATTAGTGGTCATTTTGCCGATCTCAATGAAGATACCATCACTTATGAAGCAGAGAACTTACCGGAAGGTTTAACCCTGGATGCAACCACTGGAATAATTACAGGACAAATTACCACCACAGGAACCTATAGCATTACCGTAACAGGAATCGATAACGATGGTTCAATCTCCGACACCTTTGATATAAACGTCAGTGAAGAAAAATTAGACCTCAATAACTATAATCGTGTTACAAGAGATGATCAAACCTTGGGAGAAGCAGATACCATTACCCTTGATCATAATCTGCAAACCATCACCCTCGATCGCACCTACAAAGATCCTGTTATTTTTGCCCCATCTGTCTCCTTCAATGGTAGTCAACCTGCAAGCCCTCGCATTACCAATGTTACTAGCAATAGCTTTGACATCTACATGCAAGAACCCAGTAACATGGATGGTTTTCATATCCCAGAAACCCTGAGTTATTTGGTCATGGAAAAGGGAACCTATCAACTGTCTGATGGCACCTTACTGGAAGTGGGAAGCTTGGACACAGATGCAACAACCAACAGTTCAGACAGAAACTTAACCCCTTGGCAAACCATTGAGTTTGACATCGACTTTGGTGATACCCCTGTTATCTTTAGTCAAGTGCAAACCTACAACGAAAGCGACTTCGTGCGAACTCGTCAACAGAATGCTACCTCTAATGGGTTTCAAGTGGTTATGGAAGAAGAGGAAATCAAAGCCAGAAATGGGGAAGGACATCTTAACGAAAACATTGGTTATATGGCCATTACCTCTGGTTCAGGCAATAGTAATGGGGTTGTTTTCCAAGCTGGTAGCACTGATGACAGTGTTACCCATGGTTGGTCTAACATTGATTTTGGGGATGAATTTAACAATATACCCCATTTCTTCGCTTCTATTGCCACTTATGAAGGACCCGACCCCTCTACCCTTCGTCAGCAAAATTTAACCACTAACGGTATTCAAGTCAAAGTACAAGAAGATACCACCCTTGATGGGGAAACCAACCATACAACGGAAGTGGTGAATTATTTAGCCATGGAAGGGGATAACGGGTTACAAGGAACTGCCTATGATCCCCTAACCGGAAATACCGTGATTATGGGTACCGAAGACGATGATTATCTTTTAGGACTAGCTGAGAATGATACTCGCATAGGTAAGGCTGGCAGTGATATCTTTGTCTTAGAAAGCGATCAAGGAACCGACACTATCGCTGATTTTGAATCAGGAGTTGATTTAATTGGTTTGACGGGTAATTTAAGCTTTGGTTCTTTAACCTTAACCGATCTCGGTGACGATACTTCTGTGATGTTTAATAATCAGCAGTTAGCAATTATTAAAGAAGTTGAAACTACAGATTTAACCAGTAACCATTTTGCTGAAGTTACCATCTAGTTGTTGATTTTAAACCACTATATTACCCAATAACACTGTAGAGACGTTTCATGAAACGTCTCTACAAAAGTGGGGTATGGCAAGAAGATTTAGTATTAAAGATAATTACTTAGGCTTCAATATCCGAACTCATCAACGCCTCAAAGACATCAACGTATTTAGCTGCCGGGTGCTGCCAAGATACATCGTTAGCCATGCAAGCGAGACGCATCTGTTCAAACTTAGGGGTACCGTATTCTTGCAACGCCTTCTTAATACCCACAATCATAGCCTCCACGCCTTCTTCTAGCATTGCCTCTGAAACAGCTACTCCAGGCTTATCTGGTAGAGGAATTTTACCCATTAAAAAGCCAAACTGAGGCAGTACAGTATCAACCAACCCACCCACAGGAGCGACCACAGGAATAGTACCATACATCATGGCGTACAATTGGTTCAAACCGCAGGGTTCAAAACGGGAAGGCATCAAGCAATAGTCAGCCCCGGCGGTGATCAAACGGGCTAACTCAGGGTCAAACTTAGCCACCCCTTTAGCAAAGGGGTAGGTATTCTCAAGAGCTTCTAATTTTTCCTCTAATTTTGGCGCACCGGTACCGAGAATAACCACTTGGCAGTTGAGTTTTGCCAACTCAGGCATAGCCGCCATGATCACATCAGGCCCCTTTTGGTTTTCCAAACGACCAATGAAACCCAAAATAGGAATATCTGGGTCTACTTCTAAACCGCACTCTTCTTGTAAAGCGGCCTTGCATAATTTTTTCCCACTGTCCATTGTTTCGGCATCGTAGTTAGCGGGTATGAACTTATCTTTTTTCGGATTCCAACTTTCAGCCTTAGTTCCGTTGGTAATACCCACTAAACCCACAGACTTAGCGATCGCATCCAACTCAACCCCACCGGCTGGATCTGATGTAACTTCTTTAGCAAAGTTAGGAGAAACGGTCAACGCCTGATCACAGTTTAAAAAGCCGGCCTTGAGCCAGTTAAGCATCTGCATGGGTTCGGGGGCAGTGATCGGTTTAGTGGTTTTTTCGTCCAAAGGCGGAGGAGCAAATTGTGTATTAAAAGATAAGTCAGGTAAATACTTTTCGGGCAAGTTTAGTGCCTCAAATTTGGACATGGGGAAACGTCCTTGGAAAGCAATATTATGCAGTAACAAGACAGTTTTCGCCTTCAAGAAAGTACCAGAGGATTGATAGTATTCCTTCAAATACAGAGGAAGGAGAGCCGTATGCCAATCGTTGCAGACGAAAATCGTATTTTCCCCCATCTTTCCCTTGATGCCATCCGGTCCCAAGGGAACCACTAACGGTACTGCCAGAGCAGCTTGAGCAAGCATAGAAAAGCGTTCCGAGTTATCGATGTAATCAACAGCAGCTTTGGGCCCATATAACTTTTTGTTGACTAACGGTGTCTTAGATAAGTAAACATGATGATCCACCCAAATACGATCTACGCCCTTTTTATAAGAGTGGAAGTAGCGAACCTTAGTCGCTTCTTTCCCATACTTGACTTGTTCAAGAATTCCCGTATCCCAAGCGTCTTTATATTGGTCAAAACGTGGGGCAACGGTACAAACAGTATGACCCATTTTTGCCAACTCTTCCGGTAAACCTTCAGTTACATCACCTAAACCACCTGTTTTAGAATAGGGGGCAACTTCCGTGGAGACAAAGCAAATGTTCAACATATTGATGTTAGAAGTCTTAGAAATGAATATTCGATGGACTATAAAAATTTGAATTCTCGCTCATCATACCATGTCAGCCGTTCTATAAACTTAAAAATTAGAGCATAAGACTAAAAATAGAAGATTTAAAGTTTTTATACTTGTTTTAGGTGTTAAAGTCCCCCTAATTCTCCCACCACTCCCCCGTTACTGAGGGAAGTCGAAGTACACTCCCCAAACTCCCTTTCTGTTGGCAAAAATGAATAAGTATGGGAACAATGGTTAAATATAAAATAAAAATAATACTGTAAGCAACTAGCCGATGAACGACAACGCAACTGCTAAGAACCCCTTTCTAGAAGAATTTGACTATTATTTATTTGGCCAAGGGGATCACCACCGCATTTATGAGAAGATGGGGGCCCACCTTGTTGAGGTCGATGGAGTTTCAGGGGTATATTTTGCAACTTGGGCCCCGAATGCCCACGAAGTAGCTGTAGTGGGAAATTTCAATAACTGGAACCACGAAGCGAATAAGATGAGGAGAACCGAAGTGGGAATCTGGGAATTATTTATTCCTGGCATGAACGTTGGGGATCTCTACAAATATTCTGTCAAAAATCATCATCATTATTGTGTCTATAAGACCGATCCTTATGGATATCAGCAAGAAATTCGCCCAGCAACGGCATCTGTTGTAGCGGATCTTTCCACCTATACTTGGAAGGATCAAGAATGGATAGACAAACGGGAACGGAGCAACCCTGAAAAGCAACCCATGTCTGTCTATGAGGTCCATTTAGGATCTTGGTTACACACCAGTATTGATAACCCTCCCAAAGAAGGTACCAGTCTGGCTGTAGAACAAAAACCAGGGGCCCGTTACCTCAACTATCGAGAACTAGCAGACCAACTTATCTCCTACGTCAAAGATATGGGCTACACTCATATCGAGTTACTTCCTGTGACCGAATATCCTTTTGACGGATCTTGGGGCTATCAGGTGGTTGGTTTTTATGCCCCTACTTCTCGTTATGGTCCCCCTGAAGATTTTATGTATTTTGTGGATAAATGTCACCAAGAGGGTATTGGGGTACTTTTGGACTGGGTTCCTGGCCATTTTCCCAAGGATGAACACGGTTTAGCTTATTTTGATGGTGGCCCCCTATACGAATATGAAGATTCTCGCAAGGGAGAAATTAAAACTTGGGGAACTTTAGTCTTTGACTATGGACGCAATGAAGTGCGAAACTTCCTCATTGCCAGTGCCTTATTCTGGTTCGATAAGTATCATATTGATGGCATTCGGGTGGATGCTGTGGCCTATATGATTGAATTAGATAAAGGTCGAGAAGGGGACTGGATTCCTAACCAGTACGGAGATAATGGTCATTTAGAAGCTATTAGTTTCTTACAACATTTGAATAATACCATTGCCCATAATTATCCTGGGGTGGTAACCATTGCTGAAGACTCCACTGCTTGGGGAAATGTCTCAAGACCTGCCAGCGAAGGGGGACTAGGGTTTACATTTAAGTGGAATATGGGCTGGATGAATGATACTCTTAAATACCTCAAAGAACATCCTAACCATCGTTCCAACTGTCACAATAAACTGACCTTTAGTATCTGGTACGCTTTTGATGAGAAGTTCATGTTAGCCTTGTCCCATGATGAAGTTGTTCACCTTAAGGGACATTTGGTTAATAAAATGCCTGGGGATGAATGGCAAAAAATGGCCAATGTTCGTACCTTGTTAACCTATATGTTTGCTCATCCAGGTAAGAAAACTTTATTTATGGGCATGGAGTTTGGTCAAACCTCCGAATGGCAAGAATTTCTTGATCTTGATTGGTATTTGTTGCAATACGAACCCCATAAAGGTTTAAAACGCTTGGTACAGGATCTCAATAAAATGTATATCCGAGAACCTGCTTTATACATGGAGGACTTTAGTTATGAAGGGTTCGAGTGGATCGAGGCTAATGATGCACCCAGGGGCTTAATTTCTTTTGTCCGTAAAGATCCTGCTTCGGGGGATATGATTGTGGCTGTTTGTAACTTTAAACCTTATGTCTACGAAAATTATTGGGTTGGGTTACATTATCCAGGAGAGTATGTGGAATTAATTAATTCTGACTCCCAAGTTTATTGGGGTAGTGGTGTTTGTAATCCTAGCGTTATTCACACCCGTGAATGGCATGATGTACCTTGGTCTCATGCCCTAGAAATTACGGTTCCTCCTCTGGGAGCGGTACTCTACAAGCTTAAACGCTAAGAATTTCCTTGAATGATTTCTAGAGGTATTATCAGCTAATGCCTCTTTTTTCTGTTAAATTGACCTGAAAAGTTAGATGAAAATTTTAATTGTTTTAGATGAAAATTTTAATTGTTGAAGACGAAATGGAAATCGCAAAAATCATTCAAACCACCTTAGAAAGAGAATCTTTTGATTGTTTGGTGGCTTATGATGGTTTAACTGCTTTAGATTTATTCCAAAATCAAGAACCCGATCTGATTATTTTGGACTTAATGTTACCTAAGTTAGATGGCTTAGAAGTGTGTACTCGTATTCGTCAAAAAACAACGACAAAAGATCCTTATATTTTAATGTTAACAGCGAAAGGAGAAGAAATAGATCGAGTGATTGGTCTCTCAACTGGAGCCGATGATTACTTAGTTAAACCCTTTAGTCCTATCGAATTACTGGCTAGGGTTCGCGCCTTATTAAGAAGGAGTTTAAGACATGGTGGAACCCAAAATAATGTTTACGAAACCTCTCATTTTATGGTTGATTTAGATAAACATTCTGCTATTAAAAAAGCCGATAATAATACGGAAGAAATCCTAGAATTAACTACCCTAGAATTTAATTTATTATCCACTTTTATGAGTTATCCCGGAAGGGTTTGGAGTCGTACTCAACTTATTGATAAGTTATGGGGCAATGACTTTTTTGGGGATGAAAGAGTTGTGGATACTCATGTGAGAAGATTACGAAAAAAAATTGAACCCAAGACAGCCAATCCCACTTTTATTAAAACTGTTGTAGGAGTGGGATACAAATTTGAGGATGAAACTAATTAACAATAGCTAATTTTGGCATTAAACGATTTAAAACTTGTTTTAATACCATGGCAGTCCAATCAATATCTTCTAAGGTTGTTTCTATTCCCAATGTTAAACGAATTCCCCTTAATGCTTCTTTTTCTGAGTAACCCATAGCCAATAAAATAGGACTGGGACTTAATTTTCCACTGTGACAAGCAGAACCAGCACTAATAGCAATTCCGGCTAAATTCATTTGACGGACAATCATTTTACCTGTAACTTTTTCCGTTTTATCTGTTTCAAAAGGATAATTAATTACAAAACTAACATGATGAGGAAGACGATATAATCTATCCCCCGTAGGAACCAAATAGGGACAATTTGCCATCAAATCAAAGAGGCGATCGCGTAATCCTATCAAGCGAGAACTTTCTGCTATCATCTCTGTGGCAGCTAATTCTGCCGCTAGTCCAAATCCTGCGATCATCCCTACAGCTTGGGTTCCGGATCTTGTTTTCCCTTCTTGGCCACCACCCAAGAGTAAAGGTTCAATTTTCAGACCATTACGCACATATAACGCTCCTGCCCCTTGAATTCCATAAATTTTGTGTGCAGAAAGGGATAATAAGTCAATAGGGAGTCGTTGCACATCAATAGTAACTCTTCCTGCGCTTTGTACTGCGTCTGTATGAAAGAGAATGCCATGAGCATGAGCAATATTTCCTAATTCCTCAATGGGTTGTACCGTTCCCACTTCGCTTTGACCATGAATAATGGAAATAAGCACTGTATTCGATTGAATAGCTGGTTTTAAATCCAGGGGATTTATTATCCCTTGACGATTCACTGGCAAACGAGTAACTTCCCATCCTAACCCTTCTAAATAGCGTACTGGCTCACTGATGGCTGGATGTTCAACCCTAGAGATAATCAGATGTTGAGGTGTATCATACTGTCTAGCAACTCCCAAAATGGCTAAATTATCCGCTTCTGTCCCCCAGATGTAAAAATAACAGACTCGGGATCATTTGCATTGATAAGAGAAGCAACTTGTGTCCTGGCAATTTCCATAGTCATAGCAGCCCTTTGTCCCCACTGATGCAGACTAGAGGGGTTCCCCCATTCTTCCCTGAGAATTTGATTAACGTAGCTAACCACTTTTGAACGGGGAGGGGTTGTAGCACTATAATCTAAGTAAATTTGCATTATGGTCTAAAAATAAGAGCTTTGATTGGGCGGGAGATCAATGGGGTATTTCACCGGCCGGGTTTACATACATTATAGTCTTCGTGGGAAATAACCGCTTCTGGAGAGAGAAAGCTGCCATGATCCCGACAAATTAAGCGGTAATGTCGAGTCACGGGAATACTAATAACCCAGATTCCGCACTTCAAAATGTAGTATAAAAAATACATAGTTTTAAAAAGTCCGAAAATCATACCTGGGCAAGAATATTTCTCTTTTCATTAAATTTTTAGGAAAAATAATCAAATTAAGAAGATTTATACTCATTGAAAACTTAGCAAGACTCAGCACAAACGAAGGAGAGTTTCCTCTTCTCATTTGATATCATTAGACTCTTATTCTTTTATTATTTTGCTTTATCCAATTCAATTTATAGATAATATCTTTGACAAGATGCAGGTAATAAACTCAATATAAAACGCCTTTCTTCTGTTAAATTGACAATTTGTTTGACTCCGCTTAAAATCACATAATGAATACCTTGAAAACATTGAAATATCCACCTCAAAGTCGGACGCAATGTTACTTTCCCTACTTGAT
>Ga0064013_1048_pt1 | contig 18327 bp, 16 predicted proteins | sample CrowatWCoCulture_FD_61583 | JGI IMG/M metagenome (GOLD analysis project Ga0064013, IMG submission 61583) | Marine cyanobacteria communities from the University of California, Santa Cruz, USA, analyzing cyanobacterial DNA methylation -... | ecosystem: Host-associated > Microbial > Bacteria >...
GCCTTTTTCGTTTCGATCGTTCGTGCGTTCGGCTTAGCCGATCGTCTGGCCGGTCTTTTTCCAGTCGGCGAGGAAGGCATCGAGACCCTTGTCGGTCAGCGGATGCTTCACAAGGCCCTTCAGGGTTGCCGGTGGGACGGTCGCCACGTCGGCGCCGAGCAACGCGGCCTCACGGACATGGTTCGACGTGCGGATTGAGGCAGCGAGAATCTCGGTCTCGAAGCCGTAATTGTCGTAGATCCGACGGATGTCGGCGATCAGCCCCATGCCGTCGATATTGATGTCGTCGAGCCGGCCAATGAAGGGCGAGATGTAGGTGGCGCCCGCCTTTGCGGCGAGCAGCGCCTGCACGGCCGAGAAGCACAGCGTGACGTTGGTCTGGAAGCCCTCGTCCGTCAGTTCCTTGCACGCCTTCAGGCCGGCAAGCGTCAGCGGCAGCTTGATGCAGACATTGTCCGCGATCGCGGCAAGGAGCTTGCCCTCGCGGATCATTTCGTCGGCCTCGACCGCGGTCACCTCAGCGGAAACCGGCCCGTCGCAGACTTCGCAGATCTCCGCGATGATGTCCTTCATCGGTCGATCGGCTTTCATGATCAGCGACGGATTCGTGGTCACTCCATCGATCAGTCCTGTTTCGGAGAGATCCCTGATTTCGGAGAGATCGGCAGTATCGACAAAGAATTTCATGGCGCCCTCATTCGGCCTCGGGTGAATCTTCGCCGGATGCATAACAGCCCGGCCCCGGTTCGCGCTACACGCGACCGATCTGTCTGCTTCATATATGTTGCCCTCGCCGATCGAGAACACGATGATCGACCTTGTGCTCCGCCGAAGCTGCCGCCAGATAGGGATTGTTCCCGTTCTGATGGCCAGCCCGTCGCCTTCCGGGCACCGTGTTGCTCCTTAGAATGAGACCGCTTGTGCGATTCGGCTGTCCGAACGCCCATCCTGTCCAATACGTCCGGATCCCGCCTCGTGAACCAGACCGGCCAGCTTTTCACGACAACAACTGTGCCGGTGCTCGTCCCTTTGCCGGGCAAGCGCGCCTATTCATATGCGGTTCCGGACGGCATGAGCGTTCAACCGGGCGCGATCGTCCAGGTGCCGCTCGGCCCAAGACAGGTGGCCGGCGTCGTATGGGACGGTGCCAGCGACGACGTTGATCCCCGCAAGCTGCGCGCCATCACCCACGTCTTCGACTGCCCCCACTCGACAACACCATGCGCCGCTTCATCGACTGGGTAGCGGACTATACGCTCTCGCCTCCGGGACTCGTCGCGCGTATGGCTCTGCGCGCGCCGGCGGCGTTCGATCCGGAACCCTGGATTGACGGCATCGCCGTGACAGACAAGGCTCCGAGCCGCATGACGGATGCGCGCCAGAGGGTGATCGCGACGGCGGCGGAAGCGCCGACCTGGGCGCGCCTCGGCCTCGCCCATGCCGCAGGCGTGACCACTTCGGTCGTTGACGGCCTGATCAAGCAGGGCGTCTTCGAGCGCGTCCGTCTGCCACCTGCGCCAGCTGTCGCCGAGCCGGACACGGCCTACGGCAGGGCTGAACTGAACGACGATCAACGAACCGCTGCCGACGCGCTTTCGGCGATGGTCGCCGCCGGCGGTTTCACGGCTACGCTGCTCGAAGGCGTCACGGGCTCGGGAAAGACCGAGGTATATTTCGAGGCAGTGGCCGCGGCGCTGGAGAAGGGCCAGCAGGTTCTGATCCTCTTGCCCGAGATCGCCCTGACCCAGAGCTTCATCGACCGGTTCCATGCGCGATTCGGCGCACCGCCCGCTGAATGGCATTCGGACGTGCCTCCACGCCAGCGCGAGAAGGTCTGGCGTCAGATCGCGGAGGGGCGCGTGCGCATCGTCGCCGGCGCCCGTTCAGCGTTGTTCCTGCCGTTTCAGAATCTCGGTCTTGTCATCGTCGACGAGGAGCACGACCCTGCCTACAAGCAGGAAGAGCGGACCTTCTACCACGCCCGGGACATGGCGGTGGTTCGAGCGTCGCTCGGCGCCTTCCCCGTCATTTTGGCATCCGCCACACCATCGGTGGAAACCAGGGTCAATGCCGCCTCAGGTCGCTATGGCCACGTCCGCCTTACCGGCCGGTTCGCCGAAGCGGCCATGCCGGACCTGTCCTTGATCGACATGCGCAGTGCGCCCCCTGCCCGGGGACGTTTTGTCTCGCCTGTGCTCGGTGCAGCGATTGCCGAGACGGTCGCGAAGGGTGAGCAGGCGCTGCTCTTCCTGAACCGAAGAGGCTATGCCCCGCTGACTCTCTGCCGCGTTTGCGGGCACCGTTTCCAGTGCCCGGACTGCTCGACCTGGCTGGTTGATCATCGTCTGCGCGGCCAACTCCAGTGTCACCATTGCGGCTTCGCCGTCCCGCGTCCCGAAGCATGCCCGGAATGTGGAACGCTGGATCACCTGGTGGCCTGCGGTCCGGGAGTGGAGCGCATCGCCGAGGAAATGTTGGCCGACTTTCCCAAGGCGCGGACGATCCTCCTATCGTCCGACCTGCCTGGAGGGGCACGGCGTCTGCACCGCGAGTTGGATGCCATCGCCGACGGCGAGGCAGATATTGTCATCGGCACCCAGTTGGTCGCCAAGGGACACCATTTTCCGATGATGACGCTCGTCGGTGCCATCGACGCGGATCTGGGGCTGGCGAACGGTGATCCTCGCGCGGCGGAACGCACCTTCCAGCTCCTGCATCAGGTAACCGGTCGTGCGGGGCGCAGCGGTGGCCGTGCCAGTCGTGGGATGATCCAGACCTGGCAGCCGGAGCACCCCGTGATGCAGGCAATCGCATCGGGCGATGCGCGACGCTTCTACGAACGTGAGATCGCAGAGCGCGAACGTGCGGCCCTGCCGCCTTTCGGGCGGCTCGCCAGCATCATCGTCTCAGCGAACAGTCGCCGGGAAGCCGAGGAGTACGGCCGCGAACTGCGGCGGGCAGCGCCTCAGGATGGTACGATTGATCTTCTCGGCCCGCCGAAGCGCCGCTGGCCGTCTTGCGCGGACGCCATCGCTTTCGCCTCCTCGTCCATGCACCGCGTAAAGCGCATATCCAGGCATTCCTGCGGGACCTCATCACCGCTGCACCGCGCCCACGTGGCTCTGTGCAGATGCAGGTCGACGTGGACCCGCAAAGCTTTCTATAGGACAAGGAAAGGCAGACAGACTGGCGGCAGGCGAAAGGGAGGTCTTCATGCGTGTGCGGGATGGTTTCAGAGGGCGGATCACGGTCGCAGCATTGGCGCTCGCGACTGTCTTTGCGCTCTGCATGCCCGGACACGTTCAGGCGAATGATGCCGCCGTTCGTCTGGAAACGTCCCCCTTCGCACCGCCCAAGCCTGGCCAGACACCATCTCTCAACGCTGCTGAGACACCCCGTGTCCTGACCCTTGGCCTGATGCATTGGTTCCCCATCACTAGCCGCTGCACCTTCACCGATCCGAATCGTCACGGGGAGGATGAGGTTCAGGGCGCACCGGCCCCCTTCGTCTTCCTGACCATGGTCGACGGCAGCCAGACGGGACTCGAACGAGGTTATGTGATGGCCAATGGGCTCGTACGCGAGTTGGAGAAGGCCGGACCGCGGCCACCAAGGATGGGCTGTTGTCACGGTATGGCGGTCGGCTGGTGAACCGAGGATCAATGTCAATCTGGTCATCAGCGTCGTTCGCGACCGGGCCAACGAGACCCCAGAATTCGAAGGCAGCATGACCCTGTTCTGGGGGGACAAGAAGGAACAGGTCGAGATCGTGGGCGAGTGTCGAGACTGAGCTCGGATCAACCTCACAGGACCTCTGGATTTCACGTTGGAGCGCCCCAGCTTTCGGGCTCCCCGTTCGTGGCATGCCCCGCTACGGACGGAGACTGTGTAGCTTAGACAAGAGGCGGATGCCGTGAGTATTGGACTGATCGCGCTGCTCGATGATGTGACGGCCCTCGCCAAGGTGGCAGCCGCCTCGCTCGACGACGTCGCGGCTCAGGCCGCCAAGGCCGGCACCAAGGCAGCCGGCGTGGTCATCGACGACGCTGCCGTCACGCCGCGCTACGTCACAGGTTTCGCCGCAGAGCGCGAACTGCCGATCGTCGGCAAGATCGCCGTCGGCTCGCTGAAGAACAAGCTGATCTTTCTGCTGCCGATCGCTCTGGCGCTCAGCTACTTCGCCCCCTGGGCAATCACCCCGCTGCTCATGCTAGGCGGCCTCTACCTGTCCTATGAGGGGGCGGAGAAGGTCTATGAGGCCCTGTTCCCGCACAAGGCCCACGCGCACGAGGAAGAGATCGGCAAGGCCGTGAACGCGAAGACGCTGGAGGACCGCAAGGTCACCAGTGCCATCAAGACCGACTTCATCCTGTCCGCCGAGATCATGGCAATCACCCTGTCCGGCCTCGAGGTCGGCGGCTTCTGGACCCAGGTTGCCGTTCTCGCACTCGTCGGCATCGGAATCACCGCCGTCGTCTATGGCAGCGTCGCGATCATCGTGAAGGCCGACGACGTCGGCGTCGCGCTGGCGGGCAACCAGTCGGAATCAATTTTCGGTAGCCCGCTGCGCGGCATCGGTCGTGGCCTTGTGGTCGGCATGCCGTTCTTTCTCAAGGCCCTGACGGTCGTCGGCACCGCTGCGATGATCTGGGTCGGCGGCGGCATCATCGTGCACGGGCTCGAAGGCTATGGCGCGCCTTGGATCGGCCACACGATCGAACATCTGGCGGAAGTCGCCGCTCACGCGGTTCCGGTCCTCACCAGTGCCGTGCACTGGATCGTCTCCGCCACCGGAGCCGGCATTGTCGGACTGGTGACCGGCGGGGCGCTGATTCCCGTGATCGGCTACGTCGTCGCACCGGCATGGAAACGGCTGAACGGCCTCTTCGCCTGAGATCGCCCAACCCGCCTCATCCGGGTCCTCTGCACCGGCTCCTTGCTGCCCTTTCACCCTGGCGGGCGGGTCTCTATAAGCCCGCGGGCCAGCCGATCCCGCCAATGGAGCCCCGATGGACTTCGCACTGCCGCAGACCAATGCCGATATGCTTCCTTTCGGGGCAGCCTGCATCACCATCCTCATGGGCCTCGTCGCACTCTTTGCGCCACGAATCACGCTGCGACTTCTGCGGCTGGAGACCCGTCAGACCCATCCGGAAGCGCTGGCAGAATCACGCGCGACGATTGCCGGCTTCTGGCTGGGCGTCGGGATCGTTACGGTCGCGTTCTACAACCAGCCCTTCGTTCAGATGGCACTGGGCGCCGGCTGGCTGTTCACCGGCTTCGGCCGCTTTGTATCGATCCTGTCCGACCGCGGCGCTACCCTGTTCAACTGGGTGTTCCTGCTTGTCGCACTGGCACTGGCCGGGGCAGCGCTGGCGCCGGTTTTCGGCTTCATCCCCAACTGACGCCGGAATGCGCGAATTTGCGGCGCAAACCGCACCAAAGCCAAGTTGTCGCCGGGAAAACCCTATGCTAGAGGGTCCCCTGTCTTCGGAAGGGCAATGTGACTTGCTCGCACGCCTTCCGGTATTCAATTAACGGTTTCAAGATTTTGGGGCGATCTCGCTTCGGGGCGCAACGAACAGCTTGAACGGAACGCGAAAGAGAAACGGTCGTCCGTGGCACAATCATCCTCTCCCGTTTCGGGGGTCGCAGACCGCTACGCCCAGTCCCTCTTCGAACTCGCACGTGACAACGGCGCGGTCGAAACCGTCGAGTCCGAGCTCGTCGCTTTTCAGGGGCTGATCGACGAAAGCGCCGACTTCCGGCGGCTGGTTGAGAGTCCGGCCTTCACGTCGGGCGAGCAGCTGAGGGCGATCGATGCCGTCATGGCGTCGGTCAAGCCGAGCGAGCTCACCGGCAATTTCTTGCGCGTCGTGGCGGCCAACCGTCGTCTGTTCGCTTTTCCGGGCATAGTCCGCGGCTTCCGCGAGATGGCGGCCGATCACCGCGGCGAAATCGCCGCGGAGGTGACCAGTGCCCACCCCCTCACCGACGAGCAGCGCAGTCAGCTCGCCGAGGCTGTCGGCTCCTACGCCGGCAAGACCGTGACTATGCGCGAAAGCGTCGACCCGGCAATCCTCGGCGGACTCATCGTCCGGATCGGGTCGCGCCAGGTCGACACCTCGCTTCGCACCAAACTCAATTCGCTTAAGCTTGCACTGAAAGAGGTCGGCTGATGGACATCCGCGCCGCGGAAATTTCCGCAATCCTCAAGGACCAGATCAAGAACTTCGGTTCCGAGGCGGAAGTCTCGGAAGTCGGACAGGTTCTCTCGGTTGGTGATGGTATCGCCCGCGTCTACGGGCTCGACAATTGCCAGGCTGGCGAGATGGTCGAGTTCCCGGGTGGCATTCAGGGCATGGCCCTGAACCTTGAAGCCGACAATGTCGGCGTCGTCATCTTCGGCTCGGACCGGGCCATCAAGGAAGGCGACACCGTCAAGCGCACCGGCAACATCGTGGAAGTGCCGGTCGGCAAGGGCCTTCTGGGCCGCGTGGTCGATGGTCTCGGCAACCCGATCGACGGCAAGGGCCCGATCGAGTCCACCGAGCGCCGCCGCGTCGACGTCAAGGCGCCGGGCATCATCCCGCGCAAATCCGTGCACGAGCCGATGTCGACGGGCCTGAAGTCCATCGACGCTCTGATCCCGATCGGCCGCGGCCAGCGCGAACTCGTCATCGGTGACCGTCAGACCGGCAAGACCGCCATCATTCTGGACACCTTCCTGAACCAGAAGCCGGCACATGACGAAGACCGCGAGGCCGACAAGCTCTACTGCATCTACGTCGCCGTCGGCCAGAAGCGCTCGACCGTCGCGCAGTTCGTCCGCACGCTCGAAGAGCGCGGTGCGATGGAGTATTCGGTGGTCATCGCTGCCACCGCATCCGACCCGGCACCGATGCAGTACATCGCGCCGTTCACCGGCTGCGCCATCGGCGAGTTCTTCCGCGACAACGCGATGCACGCCGTGATCGCCTATGACGATCTGTCCAAGCAGGCCGTTTCCTATCGTCAGATGTCGCTGCTGTTGCGCCGTCCGCCGGGCCGCGAAGCCTATCCGGGCGACGTTTTCTACCTGCATTCGCGCCTTTTGGAGCGTGCCGCCAAGCTCAATGACGAGCTGGGCGCCGGTTCCCTCACCGCGCTGCCGGTCATCGAGACCCAGGCTGGCGACGTGTCGGCCTACATTCCGACCAACGTGATCTCGATCACCGACGGCCAGATCTTCCTCGAGACCACGCTGTTCTTCCAGGGCGTCCGCCCGGCAGTGAACGTCGGCCTTTCGGTGTCGCGCGTTGGTTCGTCGGCGCAGATCAAGGCGATGAAGCAGGTTGCCGGTTCGATCAAGGGCGAGCTCGCGCAGTACCGCGAGATGGCGGCCTTCGCGCAGTTCGGCTCCGATCTCGATGCCGCAACCCAGCGTCTTCTCAACCGTGGTGCGCGCCTGACCGAACTGCTCAAGCAGCCGCAGTTCTCGCCGCTGAAGACCGAAGAGCAGGTCGCGGTGATCTTCGCCGGTACCCAGGGCTATCTCGACAAGCTTCGGGTCGACCAGGTCGGCGAGTTCGAGCAGGGTCTGCTCAACTCGCTGCGCAGCGAGCACAAGGCCGTTCTCGACCAGATCGCCACCGAAAAGGCGCTCTCGGACGACCTCCGCGCCAAGCTGAAGTCGGCGATCGACAGCTTCGCCAAGAACTTCGCCTGAGCCAGGAAACCTGCCTGAGCTTCGCCCATTGGGGCGAAGCCAAGCCAGCGGGAGATAGCGCCAAGCCATGGCATCCCTGAAGGATCTGCGGAACCGCATCGCGTCGGTGAAGTCCACGCAGAAGATCACCAAGGCCATGCAGATGGTCGCGGCGGCCAAGCTGCGCCGTGCGGAAGAGGCGGCGCAGGCAGCGCGTCCCTATTCTGATCGTATGGCTACGGTTCTCGCCAATATCGCCGGCGCCGTAGAAGGCGACGGACCGCCGCTGATGGTCGGAAACGGTAAGGACGATGTGCACCTGCTCGTCGTCTGCACCGCCGATCGTGGCCTGTGCGGCGGTTTCAACTCCTCCATCGTCAAGCTGGCTCGTGCCCATCAGCGCGAGCTGGAGGCGGCCGGCAAAACCGTGAAATTCATGGTTGTCGGCAAGAAGGGCTGGGACCAGATGCGTCGTGACCTGTCGTCCAAGGTCATCGAACGCACCGATCTCCGGGAAGCGAAGCGTGTTGGTTTCGAGCATGCGGAAGCGATCGGTCAGACGATCATCGACCTCTTCGAGAAGGGCGAGTTTGATGTCTGTTCCGTGTTCTACTCCGCATTCCAGAACGTCGTCACGCAGATCCCGACTCGTCAGCAGGTGATCCCTGCATCGGTCGACACGAGCGCAGCCGATTCGACATCGACGATTTATGAGTACGAACCGGAGCCCGGAGAGATCCTCGAAGATCTGATCCCGCGGAACATCAAGGTTCAGATCCTGCACGCCTTGCTCGAGAACGCTGCCTCCGAACAGGGCGCGCGTATGTCGGCGATGGACAATGCCACGCGCAACGCCGGTGACATGATCGACCGGCTGTCGGTCTCCTACAATCGGCAGCGTCAGGCGCAGATCACGACGGAACTGGTCGAAATCATTTCGGGCGCCGAGGCGCTCTAGGTATCTGAGAGGAGGCCACCGATGGCTGACAACGCAAATTCAACCGGCTCGACGGGCCGCGTCGCCCAGGTCATCGGCGCCGTGGTCGACGTCGAGTTCGACGGCGGCCTGCCGGCGATCCTGAACGCACTCGAGTGCGACAATCATGGCAACCGTCTGGTGCTCGAGGTCGCTCAGCACCTTGGCGAGAACACCGTCCGCACGATCGCGATGGATCTGACCGAGGGTCTGGTCCGCGGCCAGCCGGTTACCGATACCGGCGGTCCGATCGAGGTTCCGGTCGGTGATGGCACGCTCGGGCGCATCATGAACGTCATCGGCGAGCCGATCGACGAGGTCGGTCCGATCCAGTACGAAACCAAGCGTGGCATCCACCAGGAAGCCCCGGCCTATATCGAGCAGTCGCCCGAGAGCCAGATCCTGGTCACCGGCATCAAGGTCATCGACCTGCTCGCACCTTACGCCCGCGGCGGCAAGATCGGTCTGTTCGGCGGCGCCGGCGTCGGCAAGACCGTTCTGATCCAGGAACTGATCAATAACGTCGCCAAGGCGCACGGCGGTTACTCCGTCTTCGCCGGCGTCGGTGAGCGCACCCGCGAGGGTAACGATCTCTACCACGAGATGATCGAATCCGGCGTGAACAAGGACCCGCACGAGAACAATGGTTCGGCCGAGGGTTCAAAGGCTGCGCTGGTTTATGGTCAGATGAACGAGCCTCCCGGTGCACGCGCTCGCGTTGCGCTGACCGGCCTGACCATCGCAGAGCATTTCCGCGACCAGGGTCAGGACGTGCTGTTCTTCGTCGACAACATCTTCCGCTTCACCCAGGCGGGTTCCGAGGTGTCGGCGCTTCTCGGTCGTATTCCGTCGGCCGTGGGCTATCAGCCGACGCTGGCGACCGACATGGGGCAGATGCAGGAGCGCATCACGACCACCAACAAGGGTTCGATCACCTCGGTGCAGGCCATCTACGTGCCTGCCGACGATCTGACCGATCCGGCTCCGGCAACGTCGTTTGCCCATCTCGATGCCACGACGGTTCTCAACCGTGCCATCTCGGAAAAGGGTATCTACCCGGCCGTGGATCCGCTGGACTCCAACTCGCGCATGCTGTCGCCGATGATCATCGGCGAAGAGCATTACGATGTGGCCCGGCGCGTCCAGGAAATCCTGCAGAAGTACAAGTCGCTGCAGGACATCATCGCCATTCTTGGCATGGATGAGCTGTCGGAGGAGGACAAGCTGACGGTGGCACGCGCCCGCAAGATCGAGCGCTTCCTGTCGCAGCCGTTCTTCGTCGCCGAGGTCTTCACTGGAGCGCCCGGCCAGCTCGTCCCGCTCGAAGACACGATCAAGTCGTTCAAGGGTCTTGTTGCCGGCGAATACGACCACCTTCCAGAGGCCGCCTTCTACATGGTTGGCTCTATCGAGATGGCCGTCGAGAAGGCTCAGCGCCTGGCTGCGGAAGCGGCGTAAGCGCCAACGAACGATGTGTGGAAGGCGGCAAACGTTCGCCTTCCCATTCCATGAAGCGCTCTTCCGCCGAATAGGGAGAAGAGCCAGACAGGCAAGCGACAGATGGCTGACAGCTTCCAGTTCGAACTCGTCTCTCCCGAGCGCCTGCTCCTGTCGGAAGCAGTGACCGCCGTCAACGTGCCGGGGGCAGAAGGCTACTTCACCGTCATGGCCCATCATGCGCCGGTAATGACAACTCTGAAGCCGGGTGTGGTGGTCGCCACACGCGAGGACGGTACGGAACAACGGATTTTCGTTCTCGGCGGCTTTGCCGACGTCAATCAGACCGGCTTCACGCTCCTTGCAGAACGCGCGACGCCAGTCGAGGAACTCGACGGGGCGGTGCTCGATAACGAGATCCGCAACGCCGAGGAAGACGTCGCCGACGCAAGCACGCCGGAAGCGAAGGCAAAAGCACAGCACGCTCTGGAACAGCTGAAACAGACGCGCAGCGCCATCGCCGCCTGATCGGCACGAGGCACGACGAGACAACCTGAAAGGCCGGCATCACGCCGGCCTTTTTCTTTGGCAGAACACAATGACCGCTGCTCAGCGCAGACGGCTCATGCAGTCAGATGGCGGAACGTGTCGAAAACCCTGCCATAAACTTCGCGCTTGAAAGGCACGATCAGTTCGAGAACTTCGTTCGCCGGCTTCCACGCCCAGTCGTCGAATTCCGCTCCGTGTCCTCCTGGCGGCGGATTGATGGCGATCTCACTTTCCTCGCCCTCGAACCGGAATGCGAACCAGCGCTGTGTCTGGCCGCGGAACCGGCCCTTGAACGCAATGCCGACCAGTTCCGGTGGAAGATCGTAGTCGATCCACTCAGGAGCCTCCTCCAGTAGGGAGACCGACTGCATGCCGGTCTCCTCATAAAGCTCGCGCTTGGCTGCAGGCAGCGGTTCCTCTCCACCGTCGATGCCGCCCTGAGGCATCTGCCAGAGCTGAGTTGCCCCGGACATCTCACCCTGATCCTCGATCAGACGTCGTCCGACCCAGACCAGGCCATGCTTGTTGAGCACCATAATGCCGACGCAGGGCCGGTACGGCAGGTTCTCGAACTCGATCGGCTTCATATTTCACCCGTTCCCCTTTGCCGGCAGCGGTACTCCCCTCCGGCAGTTATCGTGCGTTCATGCAAAGCAACAAGAGCCTGGAGGGTTCCGAGCTGAGAGCCTGGCAGGCGATCGGTGTTCCGAGCCGCTGCGAGTGTCAGCGGCGCTCCGGGTCATGGGCGATCGCCGAGATCGGTACGATCTCGATGCCGCGGCCCCTCGCCTCGCCGATCCACCGACCAATGGTCTCGACACTCATGTCGAAGGCTGATGCGACGCCGACGGCCGTTCCCTCGGCGCGTGCGATCCGTTCCAGCGTATCCAGTTGGCTCCGGATATCCGCGGGTTCTGGGCGCGGTCGATGACGAGGTCGGACACCGCCGAGGGAACATTCTGCAACTGTGCAGTATCGCTGGCCACGGAACGCAGCGACGATGCGTCGTCGAGATACATCAGACCGCGGCGACCGAGTTCCGAAAGCAGTTGCTCCATCGCCGTCGGGTCGCTGGTGAAGCGCCCGCCCATGTAGTTCATCACCCCCACATAATTGGTGATCGCCGCAAAGGAGGCGTGTAGCGCGTGGAGATCGCCGGCCGTAGCGTTCTCGACCGTCAACGTGTTTTCACCAGGGTCGACCTGAGGATAGCCGACGGGCTCCAACGGGATCTGGAGAATAAGTTCATGCCCCCCTCGGCGGGCTTCCTGCATCCAGCGATCGAGGCTGTTGCCGGCCGGCGAGAACCCGAAGGTGACGTCAGCAGGCAGCGTCCTGATCGCGTTCATAGTTCCGCTCTGGCTGATGCCGAGCCCGCCGACAACGATGGCGATCCGTGCCCCCGGCTTGCCGCTCCAGGCACCCGCATACACGTCGAATGGCCGCCGGCCGTCGGCGCCGCGCACCGGCAGCGGTCCGTAAGGGCCAGGCTCGATCAGTTCGTTGTCCGGAATATGCGCCGTACCCGAGGCCTGTCGAAACGACTGGGGATCCTCCACGCGGAAACCGACGTTCCCCCGGGGGGTGGAGCCATATCCGAGCCGGAGATGATGACCGGTACCGGTTCGCGCGTTACCGGCGCTGTCACAATCGAGGTTGGGCGGACGCCTCGGTAGCCGACGGCAGCGACGGCGCAGCAAAACGGTCGACCATCCGGCGCTCGGCTGTCCCATGAGCGCTGTTGCGAATGAGCCGGCGAGGATGGTTGCGGCTAGGCAAACGAAGCCCACGGTCCCAACAGACGGACGCCACCGCCGTGCGACGCCGTCTTCGAGGTCGAGACCCAGTGGCTTGTAGAGAGGACCGCGCATACCCCTTATGTAGAGAGCCAAGCTGGATTGGGGCTCGCGAGGTCGCAAACGACGGTTCAGCGAACCGACATGCAAAGGCCCGACCGTCCAATGGACGGCCGGGCCTTTGCAGCTTCAGCGCAACCGGCTGAGCACAGTCAGTTTGCGGCGTTCGCTTCCTGTTTGGGCGGGAACATCGCGTTCGACTTCACACCATTCAACAGGTCCAGAGCATACTGCAGCTGCAAATCATCCTCTTCCTCCGGCGGCACGTAGTCGAGCGACCCGGAGCCCTCGTCGGTTTCCTCGTTGCCGGTGATGTGCCCACGCAGAGAGGATTCGCCCCGCGTCAGGTCGTCCTCGGCATCGAGGCCCATCTGCTCGCGGATTTCAGGCGGCAGCGGCTGCTCAACGGTGATGTCCGGATCGATGCCGCGACCCTGGATCGAGCGGCCGGACGGCGTGTAGTAGAGCGCCGTCGTCAGCCGCAATGCACCGTTGGCGCCAAGCGGGATGATTGTCTGTACGGAGCCCTTGCCGAAGGAACGCGAGCCGACGATCGTTGCGCGGCGCTGGTCCTGCAAGGCACCAGCAACGATCTCCGAAGCCGACGCCGAACCGCCATTGACCAGAACGACGAGCGGCTTGCCGTTGATCTCGTCACCCGAGCGCGCGTTGTAGCGCCGGGTTTCGTCGGCGTTGCGACCGCGAGTCGACACGATCTCGCCCTTGCCGAGGAACGCGTCGGACACCGAGACGGCCTCGTCCAGAAGACCACCCGGATTGCGCCGCATGTCGAGGATGTAGCCCTTCACCTTGTCGGCGCCGACCTTCTCCTCGATGTCGGCGATGGACTCTTCCAGACCGACCGTCGTCTGTTCGTTGAACTTCATCAGCTTGATGTAGCCGATGTCGCCCTTCACCGAGTGGCGCACCGACGGCACCTTGATCTCGTCGCGCGTCACGGTCAGGCGCACCGGCTTGTTGGCCCCTTCCCGGATGATGACCAGATCGACGCTGGTGCCGATGTCACCCTTCATCCGGTCGACCGCTTCGCCCAGCGTCAGTCCGCGAACCTGCTCGCCGTCGATCTCGGCGATGAGGTCGCCGGCCAGGATGCCGGCCTTGTCGGCAGGCGTACCGTCGAAGGGAGAGACGACCTTCACCAGCTCGTCTTCCATGGTGACTTCGATACCCAGGCCACCGAACTGGCCGCGGGTCTCGGTCCGCATGTCGGCGGCCTGCTCGGCATTCATGTAGCTCGAATGCGGATCGAGCGACGTCAGCATGCCGTTGATCGCCGTCTCGACGAGCTTCTGGTCGTCCGGTTCATCGACATACTGGGCGCGAACCCGTTCGAACACGTCGCCGAAGATCGCGAGCTGCCGATAGGTGTCGGAACCTGCAGCATTCGCGGCACCGGCGTTCTGACCGACCACGGTCATTGCCGTTGCCCCCATCAGCGCCCCGGCAAAGAGTATCGAGAGCTTACGAATCATTCCTCGTCCTTCCAGAGGGTTGGTCGATCCACCAAGGTGACGGATCCACCGGCTTTCCGTCCTTTCGGAACTCGACGTAGAGCGCGGGCTCCGAGACGCCGAATTCGGCAACTGCAATACTCGCCAGGCGCTTGGCCCCCATCGTCGCGACGGGTTCCCCGGCCGACACGAACGAGCCCGGTTCCACATCAATCCGGGCCATTCCGGCCAAGACCACATGATAGCCGTCGCCCGCATCAAGGATCAATAGTTGCCCATAGGAACGGAAGGGTCCGGCGTAGAGCACATTCGCGTCTGCGGGGGCGGTGACGACGTCCTGCGCGCGGGCAGCGAATGATGCTCCGGTGGTTTCGCGGCCGATGTCGTCCTTCTCCCCGAATCCGATGAGCTGCTTTCCAGCTACCGGCCTCGACAATCGTTTTTTCATTGTCGAAAATGCGGCGGATGGCGCAAGTCGCGGCGCCTGACGGCGAAGTGACGCAATATCGTAGCGGCCCGCCGACGACGGCCGGGCGACCTTGTCCGCGGCCGTATCCAGCGCGGCGACCTCGACCGCCTCTTCAGGGCCCGGGTTCGAGGCGTCTGCGGCTGCAGTCTCTGTCTCGGCGCCGGACGATCTCTCGTCGGATGCGACTGCAGGGCTATCCTGCGGCGCTTCGTCGCCAGGAAGCGGCACATCCACCCGTGCGGTGGCCGATGTCTCGTTATCGCCATCCGTCCCGATGCGAGCCGTTCGCCGCGTCTCGTTGACGTCCTGCTCGCGCTCCAGCCTTTCGGCCTCCAGCCGGGTCGCCTGGCTGCGTGCCTCGGCCTCGGCTGCGACACTTGCCAGTTCCTGCGCTTTTTCCTCCGCAGCGCGACGTTCCGCCTCCGCCGCTTCGGTCGCCCTCGCCTGTTCGACATCGGCCTGCAGCGAAGCGATCAGGTCTTTGAGATCGGTTGCTTTCGCCGCCAGATCGGCGGCACGCGCTGCTTCGGCTGCGCGACGATCGCGATTGGCCGCTTCCAGCCGCTGCTTCTCGGCGATCAACCGTTCCAGCCGCTGTTCTTCCTTCCGATGGCGCGTGAGCTGTTCGGCGAAGCGCTGCTTCTCGGCCGATATCTCAGCCCTCACGGATGCCAGCCGTTCCAGGTCTGCCACGAGCGCAGTGGTTTGCTTGTGGATGGCGGGGACGACGGCGCCCAGCAGAATGGCGCTGCGGACCGAGCCGAGCGCATCGTTCGGCTTCACCAGCAACGCGGGGGGTGGCTTGCGTCCCATTCTTTCGAGAGCCGCCAGAACCTGTGCCAGGAGACCACGGCGCTCGCGCAGCGACGCCTTGATCGTTCCCTCCTCGGTCGCCAGCCTGTCGACGCGCTCTTCCGTCGCCGCGATCTCCCGGCTGATCCCCTTCTGGGCCTCGGCGGCCGAGATCATGGCGGCGCGAACACGCCCCTGATCCTCGGACAACGAAGCGATCTCCGCGTCCAGCGACCTAATGGTCTCTTCCGACAGTTCGATGCTTTGCGACAGGGCGACGAGATCCGCGGCGGTCTGGCGTCGCTGGCGTTCCAGGACGTCGGCACTCGCCGGTTCCACCGATCCCACCGCAATCGGATCCAGGCCCGAACGATCCGGCGAGACTGCACCATCTTCCGACAGAGCCAAGGAGGGCAGCGGATGCAGCGCAGCCATGGCGCACAGCAGGGCAGCGGTGATGTGCCACCGCCGGTATCTGCGTCCGTCGCCGCCTGTCCGCCCGTTGATCAAGACCGCCCTTCCCCGTGCAAATCGCAGGGATGTCATAGCTGATTTGGACGATAGAATCAGGCCGTTAACAAGCAATCAACCATCGCCTGACAAGCAGGGGGTGAACGCAACGGTCCGGACATATCCACATTTGTAGTCCGCACATCTCGCGTGGCCCGCCCATCTTGGCAGTTCGCACGGCCGTCCAGGGGAACGCATCTCGCGCGCCCTCTCTTGCCCCGAAGATCAGCTCCGGTGGTAGGGATGGCCCGCCAGGATGGTCGCTGCACGGTAGAGCTGCTCGGCGATGAGAATCCGCGCGATCTGATGGGGATAGGTCAGGCGGCCGAGCGATAGTGGCAGATCGGCCGATGATCGGAGCGTTTCGTCGTGGCCGTCGGGACCGCCGATGAGGACTGCAGCATCGCGCCGCCCCGCATCACGAAAATCAGCCAATGCCGCTGCGAACTCTTCCGACGAGAGCGTCCGCCCCCTTTCGTCGAGAACGATCCGCACACTGGTCTCCGCCAGGGGCGCGGTCAGCCGCGCCGCCTCGTCGCGCTTGCGTTCGGACGTCGTGGACAGACGTGATTCGGGGAATTCGGAAAGGCCAGCATAGTCCAGCCCCAGCGCTCCGCCCGTTTTCTTGAGACGATCGAGATAGCGATCCGCAAGCTCACGCTCGGGACCGGCTTTCATCCGCCCGATGGCCGCAATGGTCAGCCGCATCGTCCGAGCTCCTTCTCGGCCGAAGCCTGCTCATCGTTACGCTCTGGCCTCGGACAGCCTCGCCGCCACGGTCCAGAAACTGCGGCGTCCCCTTCGGAGGGACGCGCAGGGCTCTAGTGTACCGTCGAATCTCCGGCGTCGCCGACCGTCCACATCTTCTCGATGTTGTAGAAGCTGCGGACTTCGGGTCGGAAGATATGGACGATGATGTCGCCCGTATCGATCAGTACCCAATCGCCATTCTGCAGGCCTTCCACCTTCATTTCAGACCCAAAGCCTTGCTGCTTAAGGTCGCGAAGGAGGTTGCCGGCGACGGCGCTGACATGACGGTTCGACCGACCGGAGACGATCACCATGTGATCGGCCAGCGCGGACTTGCCCTGCATGTCGATGGAGACGATGTCTTCGCCCTTCGAATCTTCCAGACTCGAGGTGACGAGTTCGATTGCGGACCGGCCAACCGTAGCATCGGTGGCGGGCGCGTCAGAAGGAGAGGTCTCGAAGACGTCCTTCGTTTCAGCCGCAGGTCTCAGTGTCAATTTCCCTTTCCACGGGCGCGGACCAGAGTCCCGATTGGCCCTGATCAGGTCTCATGTAGGCAGCCATCCGTGTCCGTTTCAAGACATCTGACGCAATCAGCACAACTCTCGTTGCGGCAACAGCACAACGCGACAAGGATGTCAGGCCGTTCTCTGTCCCGGGTAGCAACACGCCCGATCATTCCGTTGTGTTTGTGCGGAGCGACTGGGCGCCCCCTAACGCATCACTTGCACCACCAGCCGGCACACCTCAGAACGAGCGACAGCGGAGCTAGGATACGCCTCCGTCCGGTTGGCAGTGACCCGGACCACGCCGACCTCGCCATCCTTCCCACGACAACCGGTGCTGCCCGGGGGCGATTGGGCAATCCGCACGACGCCGATTGAGATTTCGCCAAAGACCCCTGCGCACCAATGCAGCGGGCGTGCAATTTGCAGCGAAAGCGACTATCTGGCGGCATACAGTTGCAGGAGCGCGTCACCGGCGACGTTCCGCGGGCAGAACCGAACCGCGATCCCGGCGTGCCGGACGCGACTGACCGCCAACCGGCGTTCGGCCTCGCCGCCGCATGGCGCAGCAACACCATTTCGATCTGGAGAAGTTTCTCGTGAGCGCGACCGCCGATACCCTGCCGACCCGTGCCAATGCTTCGGCCACGCGATCCGATCATACGACCCGGCGCACCTTCGCCATCATCTCGCATCCCGACGCCGGCAAGACGACGCTGACCGAGAAGCTGCTTCTGGCCGGAGGCGCCATCGAGATGGCCGGTGCCGTCCGCTCGAAAGGCAATGGCAGGCGCGCCAAGTCCGACTGGATGGACATCGAGAAGAACCGCGGCATCTCGGTCACCTCGTCGGTGATGACCTTCGAGAAGCACGGCATCACCTTCAACCTGCTCGACACCCCCGGCCACAGCGACTTTTCCGAGGACACCTACCGGACGCTGACTGCCGTCGACAGCGCGATCATGGTGATCGACGCGGCCAAGGGCATCGAGGCGCAGACGCGCAAGCTGTTCGAGATCTGCCGGTTGCGTGACATTCCGATCGTGACCTTCATCAACAAGATCGACCGCGAAGGCCTCGATCCGTTCGAACTGCTCGACGAGATCGAGGAGCAGCTCGCCCTTACCGTGGCGCCGGTGGTCTGGCCGGTCGGCCAGGGCGGATTGTTTAAGGGCTGCTACGATCTCGCCGCCAACGACTTTCTCGTCGCCGGCAGCGACAAGACGGTGCATTTCGAGGGCGGACTGGACGACCCTGGTCTCGCCGAGGTGATGCACCCCGACACCTATGCCGGCTTCCGCGATGCGGCGGAACTCGCGCCGA
>Ga0064013_1049_pt1 | contig 16765 bp, 12 predicted proteins | sample CrowatWCoCulture_FD_61583 | JGI IMG/M metagenome (GOLD analysis project Ga0064013, IMG submission 61583) | Marine cyanobacteria communities from the University of California, Santa Cruz, USA, analyzing cyanobacterial DNA methylation -... | ecosystem: Host-associated > Microbial > Bacteria >...
CGCAGCACAACCGGGTCATCCGCCGCGGCGGCGCCGGCCGAGAATTCTGCGTCCGGCAACGATGAGGCGAAGGATCTGGCGCGTACGCCGATCCGCCGCAGGCCTGCGAAGGCCACGGCAAAGTCCGCGCCGACGGAGCAGCGGGCCGCCGACAGCGTGAAGCCGGCGGATGCCGGCGCCGGCGCGCGCAAGCCGGAAGAGGGCGCCCGGGCCGCCGCATCGAGCGACACAAGGCTCAGTGAGGCCTCGGTCATCCTCGAGGCTCCGACGGCCGAGGTCGAGGCCCGCACGGCGGCGCAGGAGCTGGCGGCCGAGACCGAGCTGCCGGCCGACCGCTTCGTCAATCGCGAGATTTCCTGGCTGCAGTTCAATCGCCGGGTGCTCGAGGAATCGCTCAATCCGGCGCATCCGCTCTTGGAGCGGGTCCGCTTCCTGTCGATCTCGGCCGACAATCTCGACGAGTTCTTCATGGTCCGCGTCGCCGGCCTGGCTGGTCAGGTGCGCGAGAAGATCTCGGTGCGCAGCATTGACGGGTTGACGCCGCAGGAGCAGCTCGACCAGATCCTCGTCGATGTCCACAACCTGCAGGAAGAGCAGCAGGCGTCGCTGGCCGAACTCGTCAAGGCACTGCGCGAGGAGAAGATCCAGATCGTCGGCGCGGGGGACCTCAAACGCGAGGACCGCGCCTGGCTGGAGAACCATTTCAACGAAACGATCTTCCCGGTCCTGACCCCGCTATCGGTGGACCCGGCCCATCCGTTTCCGTTCATCCCCAATCTTGGTTTCTCGATCGCACTGGCGCTGGTGCGCGAGCGCGATTCACAGAAGATGAACGCGCTCCTGCGCCTGCCGGTGGCCTTGCAGCGCTTCATCCAGATGGAGCCGAACGCGGCCGGGATGACCCGCTTCGTCCCGCTCGAGAGCGTTGTGGCGCTGTTCATCGGCAAGCTCTTCCCCGGTTACCGGGTCAGCGGCGCCGGCACCTTCCGGATCATCCGCGACTCCGACATCGAGGTCGAGGAAGAGGCGGAGGATCTGGTCCGGCTGTTCGAAAGCGCTCTGAAGCGACGGCGGCGCGGTTCGGTGATCCGGATCGAGTTCGATTCGGTCATGCCGGAGACGCTGCGCAACTTCGTTGCCAACGAACTCGAGGTGCCCGATTCCCGGGTCTCGGTCCTCGACGGCATGCTGGCGCTCGATTCGGTGTCGCAACTGTGCAAGTTGCCGCGCGGGGAGTTGAAGTTCACCCCCTACATCCCGCGTTTTCCCGAACGTATTCGCGAGCACAATGGCGACTGCTTCGCCGCGATCCGGGAAAAGGACATCATCGTCCATCACCCCTACGAATCCTTCGACGTGGTGGTTCAGTTCCTGCGCCAGGCGGCCCAGGATCCGAACGTCATCGCCATCAAGCAGACGCTATACCGTACCTCGAACGATTCCCCGATCGTGCGGGCCCTTATCGACGCGGCCGAGTCCGGCAAGTCGGTGACGGCGCTCGTCGAGCTGAAGCACGTTTCGACGAAGAGGCCAATATCCGGTGGGCTCGCGATCTGGAACGGGCGGGTGTCCAGGTCGTGTTCGGCTTCATCGAGAAGAAGACCCACGCCAAGCTGTCGCTGGTGGTACGGCGCGAAGAGGGCAAGCTGGTCAACTTCGTCCATATCGGCACGGGCAACTACCACCCGATCACGGCGCGCATCTACACCGACCTGTCCTACTTCACGGCCGATCCGGCGATCGCCCACGATGTGCAACTGGTGTTCAACTACATCACCGGCTACGCCGAGCCGACCGAGGTCAAGAAACTGGCGATCTCGCCGCTGACCATGCGCAAGCGCATCGTCGACCTCATTCATGCCGAGGCCGATCACGTGAGGCCGGCCGCCCTGGCCAGATCTGGATGAAGATGAATTCGCTGGTCGATCCGGCGATCATCGACGCGTTGTACCGGGCAAGCCAGGCGGGGGTCGAGATTGACCTGATCGTGCGCGGCATCTGCTGCCTGCGGCCGCGGGTCACCGGCCTTTCGGACAATATCCGGGTGAAGTCGATCGTCGGACGGTTTCTGGAGCACAGCCGAATTTTTTGCTTTGGCAACGGTCAGGGGCTGCCGTCGGAGGGTGCGATCGTGTATCTGGGCTCCGCCGACATGATGCCACGCAATCTCGACCGGCGGGTCGAGACTCTGGTCCCGATTTCAACGCCAACTGTTCACAGCCAGATTCTTTCCCAGATCATGCTGGGCAATGTACTGGACAATCAGCAGAGCTGGTCGGTGGCCGCGGACGGGACCTCGCGCCATATTGTTCCTTCGCCGGGCGAACAGCCGTTCAATGCCCAACGCTATTTCATGACAAATCCGAGTCTGTCGGGGCGCGGTAAAGCACTGAAGACGGATGCTCCAAAACTCATCGCAAGACAACGGGCAGAACACTCCCGGTTCGACTGAGCCGATCGCCCAGGGGCGGCTGCAGGACCGTCAGCCGGTCGCAGTCGTCGACATCGGCTCGAACTCGGTTCGGCTGGTCATCTACGAGGGCAATTGCCGTTCTCTGACGGTGCTGTTCAACGAAAAGGTCCTGAGCGGTCTCGGCAAGGGGCTGGCCCGCACGAACCGCCTGAACCAGTCGGCCATCGACAGCGCACTCGCGGCGCTGACGAGGTTCCGCCGGCTGGCGGTCCAGGCCAATGTGCGTGAGATCCACCCCATCGCTACCGCGGCGGCCCGTGAGGCTCAGAACGGCCCCGACTTCATCGCCGCAGCCGAGGCTGCGATCGGATCCGAAATCGCGATCCTCTCGGGGGAAGATGAGGCACGCTATGCGGCCGAGGGCGTCCTGGCGGGGTTCCACAAGCCAAGCGGCATTGGCGGCGATCTCGGCGGCGGCAGCCTCGAACTGGTGGACATCAATCCAGAGGGGTTCCAGGGCGGCCTGACCCTGCCGCTCGGGGGGCTGCGCTTGCGCGACTTGTCGGAGGGCGATCTGCAGCGCGCCCAGGCGATTGCCGACAGCCACATGTCCGCCTGCGCACTGGCCGGGAAGGGCGAGGGACGTCCGTTCTTCGCCGTCGGCGGGACCTGGCGCAACCTCGCCAAGCTGCACATGGAGCAGGAGAAATATCCCCTCCACGTGATGCATGGCTACGAAATCGACGCGGCTGGCATCGAGGCTTTCCTCGATCTGGTCATCCGCACCGATCCGGACAAGCTGCCGGGTATCGGTGCCGTGTCGAAGTCGCGCCGATCACTCCTTGCCTACGGCGCGGTGACGCTGAAGAGCGTGCTGCGATACCTGAAACCCTCGAAGATCGTTTTGTCGGCGCTGGGGGTGCGGGAGGGCTATCTGCATTCGCTGCTGCCGGCCGCGGAGCGGGCCAAGGACCCCCTTCTTGAATCGGCACGCGAACTGTCGATCCTGCGCTCCCGCTCGCCGGATCATGCCTGTGAACTCGTGCAGTGGAGCCGCCGCACGTTCGAGGCTTTCGGTATCGAGGAAACGCCGGAGGAGGATCGCCTGCGTGAGGCGGCATGTCTTCTCGCCGATATCGGCTGGCGGGCGCATCCGGATTATCGCGGCAAGCAGTCGCTCTCGATCATCGCACATGCGGCGTTCCCGGCGGTCGAGCATCGCGGGCGGGTCTATCTTGGCCTCACCAATTACTACCGCCACGAGGGCAGCTTCCAGCAGGTTCATCTGCCGGAGATCGAACGTCTGGTCGACGAGCGACTGATGCGGCGGGCCAGGATTCTCGGCTCACTGTTCCGAGTCGCCTATCTCCTGACCGCTTCGATGCCTGGTGTCCTCAATCAGATCAAATGGGCGCAGGATCCGCGCGGCGGTTTCACGCTGGTGATCCCCGCCGATCTCGCGGACCTCGTCGGCGAGCGCCCGGAGGGGCGCCTGCAGCAATTCGCCAAGGTTGTCGACAAGACACTGCGAATGGAGGTCCGCTGACGGTCCGATCGGCCGTCAGAGCGCGACGATCTCTACCTTACGGTTGCGATAGACGAGCGCGGTCTCACCCTTGAGAAGGTTCAGGGCGCGGTCGCCGAAGATCTCGCGGCGCCAGCCGACCATCGCAGCGATGGTCGCGTCTTCGCCCTTCCAGGCGAGCTTCTCCAGATCGTCCCCCGAAGCGATCATCTTGGCCGCGACGCCGTTTTCCTCGACAACGATCTTCAGAAGCACCTTGAGGAACTCGACGGCGGCCGCAGTCCCCTCGGGCAGTTGCGGCGGGCGCGGGATGGCCGGCAGATCGGCGCGCGGCACAGCCTGGGCGCGCTGCACGGCGGCAACGATCTCGCGGCCGGCATTGCTGCGCTCAAAGCCACGCGGGATCGTGCGCAGCCGCGAGAGCGCCTGTTCGTCGGTCGGCGCCTGCTGGGCGATCTCGTAGATCGCATCATCCTTCAGGATGCGGCCGCGCGGCTTGTCGGCCTCACGGGCCTCGCGCTCGCGCCAGGCGGCGACCTCCTTCAGGATCTGCAGCTCGATCGGCTTGCGGACACGCAGCTTCAGTCGGCGCCAGGCGTCATCGGGATGCAGGTCGTAGGTGGCGGGATCGGTGAGGATCGCCATTTCCTCGTCCACCCAGCGGGTCCGGCCCTTTTCGGCGAGTTGCGCCGACAGGCTGCGATAGACGTCTCGCAGATAGGTGACGTCAGCCAGCGCATAGGCCAATTGCTGGTCGCTCAGCGGACGCCGACGCCAGTCGGTGAAGCGCGACGTCTTGTCGATGCGGCCGTCGGTGGTGCGTGCGACGAGCTGGTCGTAGGCGATCGATTCGCCGAAGCCGCAGACCATGGCGGCGACCTGACTGTCGAACAGCGGTGCGGGGATGATGCCGCCAAGTTTGTGGATGATCTCCACGTCCTGACGCGCAGCGTGAAAGACCTTCACGATCGTCTCGTCGCGCATCAGATCGAAGAACGGCGCGAGATCGAGTCCGTCGGCAAGCGGATCGACGAGAACCGCCAGATCGTCGGACGCCATCTGGATGAGGCAGAGCTCGGGCCAGAAAGTGGTCTCGCGGATGAATTCGGTGTCCACGGTGACAAATTCGGCGGCGGCGAGCCGCGAACAGGCTTCGGACAATTCGGCGGTGGTGGTGATCGTATGCATGGCCATCCTTTAGACCGATCCGCGGCGCGGGCGAAACCCGGAAGCGTCGCACGCCGACGGAATCTTGACATGGGGCATGACGCATGCGCTTGTCCGCGGCGATTCCGCCGATCGAGAACGACCCGCCTGCGCGCGCATCGACGCAGCGTCGGCGCGGACCAGCTATTAGGAAGAACGCCATGCATCGCTATCGCAGTCACAGCTGCGCCGCCCTTCGCAAGGAGGATGTCGGCAACACGGTTCGCCTGTCGGGCTGGGCCCATCGCATTCGTGACCACGGCGGCCTGCTGTTCATCGATCTGCGCGACCATTACGGCCTGACCCAGGTCGTCGTGGATCCCGATTCCCCGGCCTTCGCCATCGCCGAGACGGTGCGCGGCGAGTGGGTGATCCGGGTCGATGGCGAGGTCAAGGCGCGCTCGGCCGAAACGGTCAATCCGAAGCTGCCGACCGGCGCGATCGAGGTCTTCGCCAAGGAGATCGAGGTGCTGTCGGCGGCCAAGGAGCTGCCGCTCCCGGTCTTCGGCGAGCCGGACTATCCGGAGGACATCCGCCTCAAGTACCGCTTCCTCGATCTGCGCCGCGAGACGCTGCACAAGAACATGATGCGGCGCACGCAGATCGTCTCGAAGATGCGCACGCTGATGGGCGATGCCGGGTTCTTCGAGTTCCAGACGCCGATCCTGACCGCGTCGTCGCCCGAGGGCGCCCGCGACTTCCTGGTGCCGTCGCGGCTGCACAACGGCATGTTCTACGCGCTGCCGCAGGCCCCGCAGCAGTACAAGCAGCTGATCATGATGTCCGGCTTCGACCGGTACTTCCAGATCGCGCCCTGCTTCCGCGACGAGGACCCGCGCGCCGACCGCTTCTATGGCGAGTTCTACCAGCTCGACGTGGAGATGAGCTTCGTCGAGCAGGAGGACATCCTGTCGACCATGGAGCCGGTGATCCGCGACGTGTTCGAGGCGTTTGCCGACGGCAAGCCGGTGAGCCAGACCTTCCGCCGCATCCCCTACGCCGAATCCATGCGCAAATACGGCTCCGACAAGCCCGACCTGCGCAATCCGATCGAGATGCAGGCCGTGACCGAGCATTTCGCCGGTTCGGGCTTCAAGGTCTTCGCCAACATGATCGCCGGCGATCCGGCGGTCGAGATCTGGGCGATCCCGGCCAAGACCGGCGGCAGCCGCGCCTTCTGCGACCGGATGAATTCCTGGGCGCAGGGCGAGGGCCAGCCAGGCCTCGGCTACATCTTCTGGCGCGAGGAGGCGGGTGCCGTCTCCGGCGCCGGGCCGCTGGCCAAGAACATCGGCGAGGAGCGCACCGAGGCGGTCCGCACCCAGCTCGGTCTTGAAGCGGGCGATGCCTGCTTCTTCGTCGCCGGGCGTCCGGAGGCCTTCACGGCCTTTGCCGGTGCGGCGCGCACGCGGGTCGGCGAGGAGCTGAACCTGGTCGATCGTGACCGGTTCGAGCTGGCCTGGATCATCGATTTCCCCTTCTATGAGTGGCAGGAAGAGGAAAAGAAGATCGACTTCGCCCACAATCCGTTCTCGATGCCGCAGGGCGGGATGGAGGCGCTGCAGAACGACGAGCCGCTGAAACTCAAGGCGTTCCAGTACGACATCGTCTGCAACGGTTTCGAGATCGCCTCGGGCGGTATCCGCAACCATCTTCCCGAGACGATGGTGAAGGCGTTCGAGATCGCCGGCTATTCGAAGGAGACGGTCGAGGAGCGCTTCGGCGGTCTCTACCGCGCCTTCCAGTATGGCGCGCCGCCGCATGGCGGCATGGCCGCCGGCGTCGATCGCATCGTCATGCTGCTCTGCGGCGCGAAGAACCTGCGCGAGATCGCCATGTTCCCGATGAACCAGCAGGCACACGACCTTCTGATGGGCGCGCCGAACGAGGCCTCGCCGGCGCAGCTGCGCGACCTCGGGCTGCGTATCGCACCGCAGACCAAGGCCTGAGGAAGCCGCCGGACGGGCACTCCGTCCGGCGCATCTTCAAGCCGGAATGAAAAAGGCCCCGTGCGTTCAGCACGGGGCCTTTGTCGTTCGAACAGCCGGGATCGGCGGGTTACTTCGCGTCGGCGTTGGCATCGACGGTGAGCGAGAGAACCTTCGGGAGGGTCTGCGGCGCGCCCATCGCGGCGCCCATGATCTGGGTGGCGGCGATCGGGTTTTCCGGCGCGATGGTGATCGACAGCGCCTGCGGATCGTTGAGGAACGTCGTCACGGCGCCGGTGACCTCTTCCTGGAACTCCCGGTTCTGCAGATAGCCGAGCACCGCCGGCAGCATCGCCGTCAAGTTCTGCACCAGTTCCTCTCGGCTCTGGCCGTTCTCCTTGGCGTAATAGTCGAGCAGCTTGCCGGTCAGGGATTCGTCGGTGAAGGTGATGTCGGCCGAGTTCAGTGACAGCTGCGAGATCAGACCCATCACCGCCATGCCGGTGGCCTGCTGGTTGTCGGGATTGCTCGCCATCTGCTCCTGCAGTTGCGACAGCGAATCCGCGAAGGCCGTCGTGTAGCCCGAGATCGCGTAGGTGAAGGACAACTCGCCCGCGTCCTCCACCGACAGCAGGAAGGGATCGAGCTCCAGCAGGCCGCTCTCGGGCTCCCAGTTCGCGGAGCCGTTCAGCGAGCCGCTGATGGTCTCGTAGCCGACGTCGCGGATGGCCTGGGTCACCTCGGGCGAGTCGCCCGCCGTCATGTCGGCGGTGAAGGCGCCGACATTGACCTCGGTGGCCAGGCTGCCGCTGTCGCCGATCTCGTTTTCCATCGACGCGTCGGACAGTTCGAAGACGGTCTTTCCGTCCCTGGCGAGGTTGATGCTGCCGATCGTCGCCTTGTCGAAAAAGAAGTTGGAGAGCTTCATGGCGGCGGGGGCGTTGGCAGTATCGGTGCCGGCGAGCATCAGGCCCTCGATGCTGACGTCGCTGATCTGGGCGCGCTTGCCGTCTTCCGTCTGGTCGAGTTCGGGGAAGGCGAGGCGCTCGACCGTCCAGCCCTCGGGCGTCGACCCGGCGACGTTCTCGAAGGTCAGGTCGCCGACATCGGAGTCTTCGCCAAAGGAGACGTCCTTCAGGATGACGTTCTCGCCGTCGGCTTCGGCGCTCGCATAGGACATCGAATGCTTGCCGTTCTGCACGAGCGTCTTCAGGCGCTCGCCGAAGGCCTGCGCATCGACCGCGAAGGCCGAGGTCGAGGAGAGAAGCAGCACGGCTGTCGCGGCTGCGGAAATGCCTGTCGTGGCGCGCATGGGAAAACCTTTCGCTGGAAGCCGGTGAGCCGATCGGTCCGGTGCTCGGTCGTCGTGCCCTGCGCGACACATATGGCGAGGTAGCCCCCGCGTTAAAGGGGGGCGCGGCGGCATGCGGCATTTGCCCGTCTGGCCAGCACCGACAAAGTTCGGGATAAGCCCGTTCCGGTGTTGTTCCCATCCGGTGCATGGCCTAGAGGAAACCGCATGGGCAAGGCTACCGAACCGCCGGCTGGTGGCGGCGATATCGAACCGATCGATCTGAAGGCAGCGCTGGAAGAGCGCTACCTTGCCTATGCGCTGTCGACCATCATGGGCCGGGCACTGCCGGATGTGCGCGACGGCCTGAAGCCGGTGCATCGGCGCATCGTCCATGCCATGCGCATCCTGCGGCTCGATCCCGGCCAGGGCTACAAGAAATGCGCCCGCATCGTCGGCGACGTGATGGCAAGTTCCATCCGCATGGCGACGCGTCGATCTACGACGCCCTGGTCCGGCTGTCGCAGGATTTCGCGATCCGCTACCCGCTGATCGACGGGCAGGGCAATTTCGGCAATGTCGACGGCGATAGCCCGGCGGCGATGCGCTACACCGAAGCGCGGATGACCGATGTCGCGACGCTGCTTCTGCGCGGCATCGACGAGGACGCGGTCGACTTCAAGAAGACCTACAACGAGGAGGAAGAGGAACCGATCGTCCTGCCGGGCGCGTTCCCGAACCTTCTTGCCAATGGCTCGTCGGGCATCGCCGTCGGCATGGCCACGTCGATCCCGCCGCACAACGCAGCCGAACTCTGCGACGCGGCGCTGAAGCTGATCGAGAACCCGGACGCCACCACGGACGCGCTGCTGCGCTTCGTGCAGGGGCCGGATTTTCCGACCGGCGGTGTCATCGTCGACAACCATGCCCAGATCCGCGAAGCCTACGATACCGGTCGCGGCTCGTTCCGGGTGCGGGCGCGCTGGGAGACCGAGGACCAGGGCCGCGGCGGCTACGTCGTCGTCGTCACCGAGATTCCGTATCAGGTCCAGAAATCGCGGCTGATCGAGAAAATTGCCGAACTGCTGCTGGCGCGCAAGTTGCCGCTGCTCGGCGACATCCGTGATGAATCGGCCGAGGACGTGCGGATCGTCATTGAGCCGAAGAGCCGCACGGTCGATCCCGAACTCCTGATGGAATCGCTGTTCCGGCTGACCGATCTGGAATCGCGCATTCCGCTCAACATGAACGTCCTGTCCGGCGGCAAGGTGCCCCGGGTCATGTCGCTCAAGGACGTTCTGGCCGAATGGCTGGCGCATCAGCGCGAGGTGCTGGTGCGGCGTTCGCGCTTCCGGCTGGCGCAGATCGAGCGGCGGCTGGAGATCCTCTCCGGCTATCTGATCGCCTTCCTGAACCTCGACGAGGTGATCCGGATCATCCGCGAGGAGGACGAGCCGAAGACCGAACTGATGCGGACCTTCGAGCTGACCGACACCCAGGCCGAGGCGATCCTCAACATGCGGCTGCGCTCCTTGCGCAAGCTGGAGGAATTCGAGCTCAAGCGCGAGTTCGACACCCTGACCGAGGAAAAGGCCGAGAAGGAAGCGCTGCTGGCTTCGGACGAACGCCAGTGGGCCGGCATTGCCGCCGAAGTGCGGGAGGTCCGGGAGACCTATTCCAAGAAGACGAAGATCGGTCGTCGCCGCACCATGTTTGCCGACGCGCCGAACCGCGCGCTCGACGACATCACCGTGGCGCTGATCGAGAAGGAACCGATCACCGTCGTCCTGTCGAAGAAGGGCTTCCTGCGCGGCATGAAGGGCCATCTGGCCGACTTCTCGTCGCTGGCCTTCCGCGAGGGCGACGGGCTGCAGCTCGCCTTCCACGCCATGACCACCGACAAGCTGCTGTTCCTGTCGACCGGCGGCCGCGCTTTCACCCACGGCGCCGACAAGCTGCCGGGCGGGCGCGGGCAGGGCGAGCCGATCCGGCTGGCCTTCGAGCTCGAGGACGATCAGGACATCGCGCTGGCCTTCGTCGCCGATCCCGAGCGCCGCCGCCTGCTGGTCTCCTCCGACGGCAATGGTTTCGTCGCCAGCGAGGCCGACATGCTGGCCAATACCCGCAAGGGCAAGCAGCTGATGAACGTTGCCGGCAAGACGACGCTCGCGCTGGCCGCGCCGGTCGGCGCAGGCGACCACGTGGCCATCGTCGGCGAGAACCGCAAGCTGCTGGTCTTCCCGCTGGTGCAGGTGCCGCAGATGACCCGCGGCAAGGGCGTGCGGCTGCAGCGCTACAAGGATGGCGGCCTGTCGGATGCCCGCGTCTTCGCCATGGCGGATGGCCTGACCTGGACCGATTCCGCCGGCCGCAGCTTTACTCGTTCCGAGACCGAACTCCTGGAATGGCGCGGCGACCGCGCCCAGGCCGGCCGGCTGGTGCCGAAGGGCTTCCCCAAGACCAACCGCTTCGACGGCTAGTCATCGGCCTTGCCCGGCATGCGGGCGAGGAAACGCGCGAAGGACGGGCCCGCTGCGCGTCAGTTGGCGCGGTTCTGCCCGGCGAGGCGCCGTCGACCGCGCACGCGCCGCAGTTCGGCGACCGAATGGGCGACCAGCGTCGCGATCACCACCCCGCCGCCCAGCATCGCCAGATCGACCGGGCGCTCGCCAAAGATCAGCCAGACCCAGATCGGTGCCAGCACGGTTTCGATCAGGAAGGCCATGGAAACGACCGGGGCGGGCACGAACATCGGCCCGATCGCCAGGCAGATCATGGCGACGGGGATCAGCACGCCGCCATTCAGGATCAGCCAGATGATCGCCTCGGAATGAAGCCCTTCGCCGGCCATGAAGGGCAGGGCGATCAGCGCCGGCAGAAGGCCGCCCAGCGCCGCGGTGTAGCGCATGTCGGTGCGCGAGCGCCGCGACAGGGTCAGCGCGAGGGCGATCAGAAAGGCGGTCGCCAGCGCCGAGAGGTCGCCCGTCCAGTTGCCGGTCTCGAAGCCCGCGCCGATGATCAGGAGCACGCCGAAGAGCGTCGCCGGGATCGCCAGCACCGTGGCCAGGGGCGGACGCTCGCCGATCAGCCACCAGGACAGGATCGCCGCGAACATCGGGTTGAAGGCGAGGATGAAGACGACATTCGCTGCGCTGGTGTTGAAGACGGAGAACACGAAGGTGGTGGCCGCCACCGAGAAGACGGCCACGATCAAAAGGCCGGTCCAGCCAGCGATCAGCTTCTGGCCGCGCGGATTGCGGATCCGGTCGATTTGCCAGATCAAAAGCACGGCGAGGCCGGTCAGCAGGCCGCGGACCGCCAGTACGGTCCAAAAGGCGCTCTCCGACATGCGGATCAGCGGGATATCGAAGGACAGGACCAGCCCGCCGATGCCGACAATGGCAAGGCCCTGGCCATAGGACTGGGCCGAAGCGGCGGCTTCGGGCGGGGACGAAACGGCGGACATGGGAACCTGCGAATGGTAAGTTACCCTGACCGGCTATCGTGCCGGGCGCAGCATGGCAACCGGCGCGACGTCCGGCGTCAGCCCTCGTAGCGTTCCCAGCCCTTGGGCAGCAGGTGTTCCTGCGGGCGGAAGCGGATCTTGTAGTCCATCTTGCGCGAGCCGTTCACCCAATAGCCGAGATAGAGATAGGGCAGGCCGAGCTTCCGGGCGCGCTCGATATGGTCGAGGATCATGAAGGTGCCGAGGCTCCGCTCGCTCTCGTCAGGCTCGAAGAACGAATAGACCATCGACACGCCGTCGGCCATGACGTCGCTGAGCGCGACCGCGACGAGTTCGCCGTCGGAATGCGGGCTGAAGGCCGAATCCGCGCCACGCCGGCGGTATTGCACCAGCCGCGTATCGACTTGGCTGTCCTCGACCATCATGGCGTAGTCGAGAACGCTCATCTCGGCCATGCCGCCCTCGGCGTGGCGATGGTCGAGATAGCGGCGGAACAGCGAATATTGCTCGCTCGACGGTTCGGCCTGGTCCATCCGGCCGATCAGGTCGCGATTGCGGGTCGCGACACGGCGCATGGAGCGCGTCGGTTGGAACTCGTCCACCAGAATGCGCACCGAGACGCAGGCGCGGCAGCGCTCGCAGGCGGGCCGGTAGGCGATGTTCTGGCTGCGGCGGAAACCGCCCTGGCTGAGGAGGTCGAGCAGCGAGGGCGCGCGCTCGCCGGTCAGATGGGTGAACACCTTCCGCTCGGACTGCCCCGGCAGATAGGGGCAGGGCGAGGGCGACGTGAGGAAGAATTGCGGCGTCTGCGGATGATGGACCGTCAAGGCCGAGCCTCCCGTCTCACAACGAATAATACCATGGGCCCACGATCGAAAATGTTAACCACACCAAAATCACGAGGGGAACACCGGCCTTGGCGAAGTCGACGAAACGATAGCGTCCCGGCCCCATGACCATGAGATTCGTCTGGTAGCCGATCGGTGTGGCGAAGGATGCGTTGGCGGCGAAGATGACGCAGGCGAGGAAGGCCTGCGGTGGCGCGCCCAGCCGGTTGGCGATGTCGAGCGCGATGGGGGTGAACAGCACGGCGGTGGCGTTGTTCGACAGGAAGTTCGTCATGATCGCGATGACGAGGAACAGGGCGGAGAGAATGATGGTCGGCGACTGGCCGTCCAGCGCGGCGACCGTACCTTCGGCGATCATCGCGGCGCCGCCGGTGCGCTCCAGCGCCGTCGCCGCGGCGATCGCCGCACCGACCAGCATGAAGATCGAGCGGTCGACCGAGCGGGCGGCCTCGCCGACGGTCAGGCAGCCGGTGGCGACCATGAGCACCGCACCGGTCACGGCAAGGACGTCGATAGGCAACAGGCCGGTGGCCGAGCCGCCGATGATGCCGAGGAAGATCGCGACCGCGAGCTTGGCCTTGGTGCTCTGCGGGATCGCCTGGGCGCTGTATTCCAGAAGCAGCAGATCGTGGTTGCCCTTGAGCGACGAGATCGCCGCCTCGCGGCCGCACAGGAGCAGCGTGTCGCCGGGCTCCAGCCGAATTTCCGACAGCGCCGAACGGGCCATGCGGCTCTTGCGCTGCAGCCCGAAGAGCGTGATCCCGAACTGGGTGCGCAGGCCGGAGAACTGCATCGTGCGGCCGGCATAGCGCGAACCCGGCGCCACCACCGCCTCGGCCATTACCATGTCGGGCCCGATCTTGCGCTGTTCAGCCGAGGAGCCGGACGGGTCGAGCGTCTTGATGGTCAGATTGCCGGCCGCCAGCGCCTTGGAGAAGGCTCGGCGCGTCGCCGTGACGATCAGCCGGTCGCCGGGCTGCAACGAGACGCCGTCGAAGGGCGGCAGGAAGGTCTCGTCGTCGCGCAGGATCATCCGCGGCATCAGATCGCCGAGATCGGTGAACAGGCCGGCCCGCGCCGTGCTGCCGACGAAGGCGTGCTCCTCGGTGATGTCGATCTCGCCGAGGAACTGCTTGCCGCCGGCATCAACCACGCGGCCCTGCGGGCCGTCCCGCGGGGTGAGGATGCGCGGCATCACCTTGATCACGTAGATGCCGCCGACCAGCGCGATGGCGAGGCCCGGAATGGTGAAATCGAAGAAGTCGAGGGTGATGCCCGAACGCGCTGCGACGCCCGCCACCAAGAGGTTGGTGGACGAGCCGATCAGCGTCGTGACGCCGCCAAGGATCGACAGGAAGGACAGCGGCATGAAGACCCGCGAGGGCGAGATGCCGCGCTGGGTCGCCAGCATGGTGAGGATGGGGATGAAGATCACCACCACCGGCGTGTTGTTGAGGAACGCCGACAGGACCGCGGCGGTCAGCAGGACCACGGCAATCGCGCCGGCCCCCGCCGTGCCGCCGATCCGCGACAGCAATTGCGTCGGCCGTGCCATGGCATCGGTGGCGAACAGGCCCTGGCCGACGATCAGCAGCGCCAGGACGGTGATCAATGCCGGATTGGCGAAGCCGGCGAGCAGGTCGCCGCTGGTGACCGCGAAGCCGGCCGCGTCCCGATAAGGGAACAGGGCGAAGAACAGCAGGAATGCACTGAGAGATGCCGCGGCGACGGCCTCGATCGGCCAGCGTTCCAGCGAGTACCCGATCACACTCACCAGAATGAAAAGGTAAGTGACCCAGACGTGTAGCGAATCCATAAACCGCCGCGTTCCGTTGTCCGCCTGACCTTATCCGTGTCGTGGGGGCGAATGGCAACCCGTGGGGTCAATCGAACAGGATCGGCCGAAGCGAACTTCGGCGCGATCAGCGGCGGGAAGCGTCCGGTCGGCGAGGACCTTCGGGCAAAGATGTCGCTGGGTTCAGCGGTCGCGGATGACCGCGGTTCCGAGCAACACGTCATGCAGCAACTGTTTGCGCCGCGTGAACAGGGCAACCAGCAGTACAAAGGGCGTCAGAACCGAAACGGACGCCCAGAACAGAACGCCATGCAGGACCGCCAGCGTCGGGTCGACCCTTCCACCGTCGAGCCGCGCGACACGCACGCCGGCCACCCGCATGCCCGGCGTGGCCTGCTTGGCACCGCCCATGGTGAAGGCGATGTAGACGATGGCGATCACCGGCAGGAGGATCGCGTAGAGGCCCCAGGCGAGGCCGAAGGAGACGATGCCGAGGATGAAGACGACGATGGCCGCCGGCACCGACAGAAGCAGCACCAGCGCGTAGTCGATCACGAAGGACATCATTCGCCGGGTACGCACGCCATCATAGAGCCGCGGCGCATCGAGATCCGTCGCGCGCGTTTCGGCCGTCCGGGTCATGGTGTCGTCGTACACGGGCTATCCTTCGTCGCCGTTTCCTATGGCCCTTCAGATGGTGACGATCACGGCCGCGTGCAACGGCGGTGCCGCAGCGGCGCCTTTCGTGCGAGGCGCGCGCGGCGCTCCCTCAGCGGCGGGGCATGCGCGCCGCGGACCGTTGGCGAGAAGTAGCTGAGGATGCCGGAGGCGCCGGCCCGCTTGAACGCGGTCAGGCTTTCCATCATCGCCCGCTCGCCGTCGAGCCAGCCATTGCCGGCCGCGGCCATGATCATCGCGTACTCACCTGAGGTCTGGTAGGCGAAGGTCGGGACGCCGAATTCGCGCGACAGTCGCGAGACGATGTCGAGATAGGGCATGCCGGGCTTGACCATGATCATGTCGGCGCCTTCGGCGATGTCCTGCGCGGCCTCGCGCACGGCCTCGTCGCTGTTGCCGTAGTCCATCTGATAGGTGCGCTTGTCGCCCTTGAGCATGCCGCCGGAGCCGACCGCGTCGCGGAACGGGCCGTAGAAGGCCGATGCGTATTTCGCCGCATAGGACATGATCAGCGTGTCGCGATGGCCGACCTCGTCGAGCGCCTGGCGGATGCAGGCAACGCGCCGTCCATCATGTCGGACGGACCGATGATGTCGCAGCCGGCCTCGGCCTGCACGACGGCCTGACGGCAGAGCGCCTCGACGGTCTCGTCGTTGAGAATCCGGTCGCCCTCCATGATGCCGTCGTGGCCGTGGGACGTGTAGGGGTCGAGCGCGACGTCGCAGAGGATGCCGACCTCCGGCACTGCGGCCTTGATCGCCCGGCTCGCCCGGCAGACGAGATTGCCCTCGTTGAAGGCTTCGCTGCCGCGTTCGTCGCGCTTGTCGGCGTCGGTGTAGGGAAACAGCGCGACGACCGGGATGCCCAGATCCCGCGCCCGCCTGGCGGCATCGACGCAGCCCTCGACGGAGAGGCGGAAGACCTCCGGCATGGAGGGCACCGGTTCCGGCGCGCCGCCGCCTTCGCGCACGAAGATCGGCCAGATCAAATCGTCGGCGGTCAGATTGGTCTCGCGCACCAGCCGGCGCGACCAGTCGGACTGACGCAGCCGCCGCATCCGCAGGCCTGCCGTCGCCGCATCGATCCGCGTCGTGATCGAAACTCCAGAATCGCCGGTCCGTGTCATGCGGCAGCATCCTATCTGTCTGTCGGGCGCGTTCGTCTCGCGCCTTTCCAGGAGAGGCGAGAACGGCGTCCATCATGCGCGGGGCCGATCGCCGCGCGGTCGGCTTCTGCGTATGCCTCGGCGCCGCGACTTCAAGATTGACGCGCTCTTCGCGTCCACCGTAGGTTCCGGCGCGTCGGGCGCTCGCCCGACCCGCATGCGGTCATCCGCCGCCATCTCTCCCCGCGCGACCGCATGCAAGGCGGCATAGGCGCGAACGGTCCGGAAGGTGGAGCCTCGTGATCAAGGGACTTACCCAGCGCGCCAAGGCCGAAGCGTTCAACCGGACGCTCGCCGTCTGGCTCTACCGTCTCGCGGCGATCGTGCTGTTCGTCGCGGGAGCCGGCTACTGGATCGCCTCGTCGGTTATCGAGGAGGGGCCGCTCTACCGCTTCGACCTGATGCCGCTGTGGTGGAAGATAACTGCACCGACGCTTGCCGTGCTCTACC
>Ga0064013_1050_pt1 | contig 16706 bp, 21 predicted proteins | sample CrowatWCoCulture_FD_61583 | JGI IMG/M metagenome (GOLD analysis project Ga0064013, IMG submission 61583) | Marine cyanobacteria communities from the University of California, Santa Cruz, USA, analyzing cyanobacterial DNA methylation -... | ecosystem: Host-associated > Microbial > Bacteria >...
GCCGCATCGCCGGCGCGCGCGCCGCGATGGCGCCGCAGCGCAGGTAATCGCCGAAGGAGAAGCCGCCCGGGATGACGATGAGATCGACATCGGGGATCGTCGTCTCCGTCTGCCAGACCGTCCGCGGCGCCTGACCGGTGATGGCGGTCAGGGCGGCGATCATGTCGCGATCGCGATTCAGGCCGGGGAGAAGAACGACGGCTGTTTTCATGGGTGCGGCTCGAAAGGTGAGGACGATCCGGCGGCTGCCTCAGGCGACAGCCACCGCTCTGAACGGTCGAAACGAGGCCGTCGACGCTCTCAGGCGATCTCGACGGTGTAGTTCTCGATCACCGGATTGGCGAGCAGCTTGTCGCACATGGCGTCAAGCTGCGCCTGTGCGCTCTCGCCATCGGTGCCGTGGAGTTCCACGTCGAAGACCTTGCCCTGGCGGACCGATCCGACGCCGTCGAAGCCGAGATGGCCCAACGCGCCCTCGATGGCCTTGCCCTGGGGGGTCCAGAACGCCGTTCTTCAGCGTGACGACAATGCGTGCCTTCATCACGATATCCGCCTGTCTCTCGAATAGACCAGTTTCAGCGCCGGTACCGGCTGCTTGACGGCACGGCGCCGCCTCACTTGACCAGTACCGGCCCCGAGGGGCGGGGCGGCTCGTTCTCGTTCATGATGCCGAGACGACGCGCGACTTCCTGATAGGCCTCGACGAGGCCGCCCATGTCGCGGCGGAACCGGTCCTTGTCGAGCTTCTCCTGGGTCTGCACGTCCCAGAGGCGGCACGAATCGGGCGAGATCTCGTCGGCGACGATGATCCGCATCATGTCGCCCTCGAACAGCGGCCCATCTCGATCTTGAAGTCGACGAGCTGAATGCCGACGCCGAGGAAGAGGCCGGAGAGGAAGTCGTTGACCCTGGATGGCCAGCGCCATGATGTCGTCGATCTCCTGCGGGCTCGCCCAGCCGGAAGGCCGTGATGTGCTCTTCGGAGACCAGCGGATCGTCGAGCGCGTCGGCCTTGTAGTAGAACTCGATGATCGAGCGCGGCAGCACAGTGCCTTCCTCGATGCCGAGGCGCTTGGCCAGCGAACCGGCGGCGACGTTGCGCACCACCACTTCCAGCGGGATGATCTCGACTTCCTTGATCAACTGCTCACGCATGTTGAGCCGCTTAATGAAGTGAGTCGGGATGCCATCTTGTTCAGGTGGGAGAAGATGTATTCGGAGATGCGGTTGTTGAGGACGCCCTTGCCGTCGACAACCTCGTGCTTCTTCTTGTTGAAGGCGGTGGCATCGTCCTTGAAGAACTGGACCAGGGTGCCGGGTTCGGGGCCCTCGTAGAGGATCTTGCCCTTGCCTTCGTAGATACGGCGCGACGTGTCATTATGCAGCTCTATCGTGGTGGAGGCGCCGGCCCTGGCCCGGCGCGAAGACGTCTGACGACTATGCCGCTCATTAGCCCAAACGGCGGACCTTAACAATCGTCGAGGGTGGCTTGCTCGGGAAGTCGTGCGGTTGTGGACACAAATCAAGGGCGCAGGCGCCCGTTCGCGGCCGAATGCGGCTTCAAAACATCCACCGCAGCCGGTAAGGATCAGCAAGGCCGAAGGGTTTCGTCCGGCCGATTGTACAAGGAGGATACGATGTCGCTGAACGACCGCGAGCGGGACTTCGAGTCGCGCTACGCCCATGACCAGGAGCTTCGCTTCCGTATCGAGGCCCGGCGCAACAAGCTGCTCGGCCTCTGGGCGGCAGAGCATCTGGGCAAGACCGGCGACGACGCGAAGGCCTATGCACAGGAGGTCATCAAGGCGGACTTCCTCGAGGCCGGCGACAACGACGTCTTCCAGAAGATCCGCAAGGATTTCGACGAGGCCGGCGTCACGCAGTCGGACCACCAGATCCGGCAGCGCATGGCCCAGTTCCTCGGCGAAGCCGAGACGCAAGTCCACAACGAATAGATGGCGCTTCCGAAACTTCGCAGCCGCCTCGGCGAAGGCGGCTTCGTGCTGTCATGCTGGCTCGGGATACCCGAACCGCTCGTACACGAGGCGTTTCTGCGCGCCGATTTCGACGCCGCGACATTCGACGTCCAGCATGGCCTCTTCGACGTGGGCTCCCTGCGGGTGGCGATCGAGCGCGCCGTCCTTCTCAACAAGCCGGCGCTGGTGCGCCTGCCGATCGAGGACCGGTCGCTGGGCGCGCGGTGCCTGGATTTCGGCGCCACCGGCCTGATCATGCCGATGATCGAGACCGCCGAGGATGCGCGCGCCTTCGTTTCGGCGGTGAAATATCCGCCGATCGGGCTCCGCTCCTATGGCCCGACCCGGGCGGCCCAGTTGCACGAATACGGAAACCGCGGCGGGTATGTACCCGACGCGCGGACCGAGACGCTGGCCTTCGCGATGATCGAGACGGCCGCGGCGCTCGAGAACCTGCCGGAGATCCTCGCGATCGAGGGGCTCGACGGCATTTTCGTCGGTCCGTCGGATCTGTCGATCGCCCTGTCCGGGGACGGCACGCTCGATCCGGGCAGCGAGAAGACCGAAGCCACGATCCGCGATCTTGCGGCATCGGCAGCGGCGGCCGGCAAGATCGCGGCGATCTATGCGATGACGGCCGAGGACGCCAAGCGCTATCGCGGCTACGGATACCGGATGGCCTGCGTGGGATCGGATTTCGGCGTGCTGGCGGCCGGGGCCGGGGCCCTGGCGAAGGCGGCGTCCGCCTGAGCCTAACTTGAAGTGCCTGGCGCCGTTCGCGGCGTCAGGCCGGCACGGTCAGCCGCGACATGAACTTGCCGAAGGTCAAAAGGCCTTCCGGCCACGGCCCGTGGCCGCTGTCGGCATTGATGTGTCCGGCCTCGCCGGCATCGATGAACAGCGAGCCCCATGCTCCGGCGATGTCCTCGGCGCTCTCGAGCGAGGAAAAGGCATCGTTGCGGCTGGCGACGACGACGCTCGGAAACGGCAGCGGGTCGCGGGGGTAGGGGCCGAAGGTCATCAGGTGCCGCGGGCGAATGCCCTCGTTCTCGACATCCGGGGGCGCGACCAGAAACGCGCCGGAGATCCGGTTGCGGAACTGCGGGATCGCCTGGACGGCGGCGGCAACGCCGAGCGAATGGGCGACCAGCACGACCGGCCGGCTTGCCTCGTTGACGGCGTCGGCAATCGCACCCGTCCAGTCGTCGCGCACCGGCTTCGACCACTCGGCCTGCTGCACCCGGCGCGCCGTCGACAGCTTGCGCTCCCAGCGGCTCTGCCAATGGTGCTCGGGTGAGCCCTTGTATCCGGGCACGATGAGAATGTCGGCGTCAGCAACTCGCATCGGCCCCAGATGCGGTCGGGGGATATGCGTGTCAAGGCGCGGGCGGTCGAAATCTGGCCGTGTGGCTAAGAGGTTGCTACCTTAAGCAATTGCCGCGCCAGGGCCGGTGACAAGCCGACGAGGCGGCGCAGCAGGGCCGCCTGACCGACCCAGATTTCCGGCTCGGCCCGACCGAGGCCGCGCATGATCCGGTCGGCCGCCGCGTTCAGCGGCATCCTGTGGCCGGTGAAGCTTTCGTTCAGCGGCGTTTCCACTACCGGTAGCAGGATCTCGACGATGGCGAGCCGGCCGCCGGCCTTTTCGGCCTGGTAGCGCATCGACTGGGTAAAGCTGCGCAGGCCCGCCTTCGTGGCGCAATAGACCGGATGGGGAACGGTCGGGGCCACGGCCAGCCCGCTGGTGTTGTTGACGATCATCGCGCTGTCCAGCCGGCTCAGCGGCGCGAAGAGACGCTGGCAGATGCGGATCGGCGCCCGCAGATTGACAGCGATCTGGGCTTCGGCGCGCGCGTCCAGTTCCGCGGGGTCGCTGCGGGCGAGGTCGCCCCGCTCCGAAATCCCGGCATTGTTGATGACGACGGAGAGGTCCGGGTGGCGCGCGAGGAGATCGTCGAGCGCGCCGTCCAGGGCCATTGTATCGGCCAGATCGACCGGCTCGTGAATGAGCGACGGATGAGTGGGTTCGGGCGGACGCCGCGACCAGACGACGACTTTGCAGCCCAGTGCCATCAGCCGCTTGGCGAGCGCGGCGCCGACACCGCTCGACCCGCCGGTCAGGAGGATCGTTCGGCCTGAAAGGGCAAAGCGCCGCGCCATTTTAGGCCGTCAGTCGGCCGGAAGGGTGACGGGAGCGTCGTCCGAGGGTGTCTCGCTGCTCTCGCTCGAGACGCCGGCCGCGTCGCGCGTGCCCTCGTCGGGGGTGGCGGTGAAGAACAGGAAATAGGCGATCGCGGCGACGACGATGACGGTCAGTGCGATCCAGATCGTGTGATGGCGCCGGTTCGGGCGCGAGGGGCCGCGGGGTGTGGACATGACTCTTCCTCCCGGTTGATCGGCTGCGACCGGCGGTTGCCGGATGCCGGGCGCAGCCCTCATCCTGCCAACCGCCGGTGACGTCGATTGTTCCGGATGCGGCGCGTCAGTCGGCGCGGCCGAAGACCCGTTCGAAGATCGTGCCGACATGCTTGGTGTGGTAGCCGAGGTCGAACTTTTCGCGGATCGTCGCCTCGGGGAGCGCCTTGGTGACCTCCGGATCGGCCAGCAGCTCGGTCAGGAAGTCCTTGTCCTCCTCCCAGACCCGCATGGCGTTGCGCTGGACCAGACGGTAGGAATCCTCGCGCGACACGCCGGCCTGGGTGAGCGCCAGCAGCACCCGCTGCGAATGGACGAGGCCCTTGAACTTGTTGAGGTTGGCCAGCATCCGGTCGGGATAGACCAGCAGCTTGTCGACGACGCCGGTGAGGCGGGCGAGGGCGAAGTCCAGCGTGATCGTCGCGTCCGGGCCGATGTAGCGCTCGACCGAGGAGTGGGAGATGTCCCGCTCGTGCCAGAGCGCGACGTTCTCCATGGCCGGCATGGCATAGGAACGCACCATGCGGGCGAGGCCGGTGAGGTTCTCGGTCAGCACCGGGTTGCGCTTGTGCGGCATGGCCGACGAGCCCTTCTGGCCGGGCGAGAAATACTCCTCGGCTTCCAGCACCTCGGTGCGCTGCAGATGGCGGACTTCCGTTGCGAGCCGCTCGATCGACGAGGCGACGACGCCAAGGGTGGCGAAGAACATCGCATGGCGATCGCGCGGAATGATCTGGGTGGAGACCGGCTCGACGGTCAGGCCCATCGCCTTGGCGACATGCTCTTCGACCCGCGGATCGATGTTGGCGAAGGTGCCGACGGCGCCGGAAATCGCGCAGGTGGCGATCTCGGCGCGGGCCGCGACCAGCCGCTCGCGGCAGCGCTCGAACTCGGCATAGGCAAGCGCCAGCTTGACGCCGAAGGTGGTCGGCTCGGCATGAATGCCGTGGGAACGGCCGATGGTGATGGTGTCGCGATGCTCGAAGGCGCGGCGCTCCAGTGCCGCCAGCAGCGCGTCCATGTCGGCGAGCAGGATGTCGGCCGCCTTGGTCAGTTGGACGTTGAAGCAGGTGTCGAGCACGTCGGACGAGGTCATGCCCTGGTGCACGAAGCGCGCGTCGGGGCCGACGATCTCGGACAGATGGGTCAGGAAGGCAATGACGTCGTGCTTGGTCTCAGCCTCGATCGCGTCGATCCGGTCGATGTCGAAGGTCGCGGCGCCGCCCTTTTCCCAGATGGTCTTCGCGGCACTCTCCGGGATCACGCCCAGCTTGGCCAGCGCATCGCAGGCATGGGCCTCGATCTCGAACCAGATCCGGAATTTCGTCTCCTGCGACCAGACGGCGACCATGTCGGGGCGGGAATAGCGAGGGATCATCGGCTGATATCTTTCGAAGACGAGCAGGAGAAGGGATTCGCGCCGTCTACCAGACGTTTCGAATCGCCTCAACGGACTCGGTTGGCCTGTTCAGTCCATCGGTACGGGATTGGCGATGTAGCGCAGGTCCGGGCCTTCGAAGCCGACCTGTTCGACGGCAATGATGGCGACCGCGGCAAAGCCGCCGTCGGGGCGCTCGAGGACCCGCACTTCGGCAATGCTGTAGTCGAGCGGGCAGCCGCGGCTGTCCGGAATGCTCGTATCCTCATGGACGAGGCGCGCCGCGGCGCCGGGCTCGGCGGCGATCCGCACCAGCCGGTAGCCGACCGTCTCGCCGAAATCTCCGCAATGGCTCGGGCCGGCGAGGGACAGCGTCTCGATCCGCAACTCGATGGGGCGATCCGGCGAGGGGGCGATGGCGCGGGGCAGGAAGCGCGCCCGGTGCGGATCGTCCGGGAGTTCGGTCGCCGGCTTCGCGAAGGCGAGCAGGCCTGCCTCGGGCCGGGGATCGTGCTCGGCGAACAGCGGCGCGGCCCGGCTGCGGGCTTCCTCGCGCGCCATGTCGAGAGTCGCGTTCTCGTCGTCCAGCCGCACGCGGATCGGTGAAGGGGCGATGAATCGGTCCTCGGTCAGATCGAGGAAGAAGATCTCGGCATAGGGAAAACCCGATCCGTCATGGATGCCCGACTGGCCGAAGGCGTAGACGTGGCCGTCGGACGAGAAGCCGTAGGATTCGAGGGTCGCGAAATCGCCGGCCTTCGCCATGCTCGGGAAGAAAACGAGGGCCGCGAGAACCAGCCAGCGCAGAAGACCCGTCGTGAACCGCGTTGGCATGTGGTCTCTCCCCAATGTCGTTGTGTCCGGTCCGCCTAGGCCGTCGACCAGACCGGCAGCCGATCATACGCCGTCGCGTTCGCCGCCGATACGCCGCGGGCAACGGCGCGCGCCATGGTGGCCGCGGCGGCGGCGGCGAGTTCCATCCGATCGATGGGGGCCGGCGCGATACCGCTGGTGCCGGTGGCGGCGGCAAAGACCAGGTCGCCGTCGAAATCGGTGTGGGCGGGCCAGATTGCCCTCGCGAACCCGTCCTGTCCGGCGATCGCCAGGCGTTTGGCTGCCGCCTTGTCGAGCACGGCGTCTGTGACCACGATCCCGATCGTGGTGTTGGCGCCGGGGCGCGGATGGAGCTTGGTGCGGACGACGACCGCATCCGCCGGCAGGGGCGTGGGCAGGCCGAGCCCGCCGAACTCGTCTTCCATCTCGAAGGGGGCGGCCCAGAAGTGCCGGCCGGTGCCGATGGTAGGGGAGCCGACCGCGTTGACGGCGACGAGGGCGGCGACGACGATGCCGCTCGGCAGCAGCGTCGAGGCGGTGCCGAGGCCGCCCTTGAAGGCCGCGGTGGTGCAGCCAATGCCGGCGCCGGCCGTGCCGATGGCGAAGTCGGCGGACGCGCTGCTGGCCGCCGCATAGCCGAAATCGCGATAGGGCGGATAGCGGTCCCAGCCGGCGCGCTTGTCGCCGCCATTGGCGAGGTCGAACAGGATCGCCGCCGGCACGATGGGTACGCGCACGTCGCCGACGGCAAAGCCGCGGCCGGCCTCCCGCAGGAAGGCCTGCACGCCCGAGGCGGCGTCGAGGCCGAAGGCGGAACCGCCCGAGAGCACCAGCGCGTCGATGCCGGCGACGGTGTTTTCGGGCGCGAGAAGATCGGTCTCGCGGGTGCCCGGAGCGCCACCGTGAACGGCGACGGAGGCAACCGCCGGCCGGTCGAACAGCACCGCCGTCGTGCCGCTCTTCAGGGCCTCGTCACCGCCATGGCCGACACGAACGCCCGCGACATCGGCGAGACTGTTGCGCGGCCCCGGACGCCAGATGCCGGACAGGGTCTCAGCTCCCGCCGGTTTCGGCGAAGCGGCCGCCGCGCCATTCGAAGACCCTGTAGAGATCGAGATCGGAATCCCCCTTGGCGTCGAAGCGGATCTCGCCGAGACGCGTCGGAAAGCTGTCGGCGTTCAGGATGTCGGGCAGCGGGCGGCCGGTCTCGGCGGCGCGGCGGGCGGCCGTCACGGCGATCTCGGTCGCGGCGAAGGCCGGGCCGAAATAACCCTGCGGCGGGAGGTCCGCATTTCCGTCCCCGGCGGATGGCAGTTCGGGGAAGCTGGTGCGCGGCGCGACGGCGATGACGCCCTCGGGCAGCGGTGCGTCGACGCTGGTCTCGTCGAGCAGTTCCTCGCCGCCGATCACCTGCAGCGTCAGGCCTGACGCCGCCGCGTCCCGGATGATGATCGCTACGTCCGGGCGGTCGCCGGCGATGAAGAAGCGGCTGATGCCGGTCCGTTCCAGCCGGCGCACGAGGCCGAACTGCTTCTCCTCGGCAGGACGGTAATTGTCGACGCTCTGGGGTTCGATGCCGCGATCCCCCAGCAGTCGGCGCACCGTGTCGGCAAGGCCCCGCGCCGCAATGGAGCCGTCGTCGATCAGGCCCAGCGGCTCGCCCTGCCAGCGCTCCACGATGGTTTCGGCGACCGCCTCTGCCTCGGCATCGGATCGCGGTGCGATGCGCCAGACCAGATGGCCGGTGCGCTCGCGCCGGTCGGTCAGCCGGTTGGCGCGCACGCCGACATCGATCGTTGGAATGCCGGCGTCGGTCAGCACCGGCAGCGCTGCCTCGATCGCCTCGGCGCAGAGGAAGCCGATGACGGCAGCTGCGTTCATGGCGACGAAGGTCTCGGCCGCCTGCCGGCCACCGTCGGCCGAGCATTTCGTATCGGCGTCGACGATTTCGATGCCGGCCGCCGGTTCCGCGGCTTCGGCAGCGGCCCGCGCGCCGGCGACGAGCTGGGTGCCAAGGATCGCCCGGCTGTCGCTCAGCGGCGCGGCAACGCCGAGAAGGACCGGCGTCGCCGCGGTCGTGGCATCGCTCGTCTGGGCGGCCGCCGGGGAACCGGACCCGAGGCCGGCGACAGCGAGGATGGCGAGGAGGGCGGCATGGCGGAACGGGCCGGGACGGAACTGCAGTATGGTCATGGGGCAAAGCCTACAGCAGCGGGCGGGCGAGCGGAATCGGCTTTCGCAGGCAGGCAAGCGCGCACACCACAAAGGACAGCGCGTTGCGGGCGGGAATGCGGCCCGCCCCCGTGCGAAACCGATCCGCGCGCCCTATGTTTACCCGCAAAGCTCCGGGATTCGCTCCCGCAATGTATGGACGATGGTTTGCTGACGACTTCGACAATCGACCGCGACAGCTTCCGCGACGCGATGAGCCGCTTTGCGGCGGCGGTACATCTGGTGACCACCGACGGGCCGGCCGGCCAGCGGGGCCTGACGGTCTCTTCCGCCTGCTCGGTCTCCGATTCGCCGGCCACGCTCCTGGTGTGTCTCAACATGTCGAGCCCGGAGAATGACCGCTTCGAGGCCAACGGCAATTTTGCCGTCAATCTGGTCGCCGCCGCCGACGAGCCGGTGGCTCGGGCCTTTGCCGGCGAGGGGCAGCTGGCGCCGGAAGAGCGGTTCGCCAAGGCCGAGTGGGACACGCTGCAGACCGGCGCGCCCGTCCTCACCTCGGCGCTGGCAAGTTTCGACTGCCGGCTGATCGAGGCGAGCGTCGTCGCCACCCACCGGGTGCTGATCGGCGAGGTCGTGGCGGTTCGCACCAATCCAAGGGCGGCGTCCCTGGTCTATCTCGACCGGGCCTACCGCCACCTCTGAGCGGCCGCGAGCCGGCCGACGACGCCATCTGCGTGAAGGAAGCGACGTGACACATTCATTGCCGGCATCCATCGACGAGACCGAACAGCTGCTCGACAGCCAGAACTACGTGGCGGACCGGGCGCTGGCGACGGTGCTGTTCCTCGCGCTGAAGATGGGCCGGCCGCTGTTTCTCGAAGGCGAGGCCGGCGTCGGCAAGACCGAGATTGCCAAGGTACTGGCCGCCGCGCTCGACCGGCCGCTGATCCGGCTGCAATGCTACGAGGGGCTCGATGCCTCCTCGGCGCTCTACGAGTGGAACTACGCCGCGCAGATGATCGAGATCCGCATGCGCGAGGCCTCGGGCGACATTTCGCGCGATGCCATGCGCTCCGAGATCTTCTCCGAACGCTTCCTCATCCGCCGGCCGATCCTGCAGGCGCTGGAGGGCGAGCCCGGCCGCGCGCCGGTACTGCTGATTGACGAACTCGACCGGACCGACGAGGCCTTCGAGGCGTTCCTGCTGGAAATCCTGTCCGACAACCAGGTGACCATCCCCGAGCTCGGCACCATCCGCGCCGCCGAGCCGCCGATCGTCATCATCACCACCAACCGGACCCGCGAGATCCACGACGCGCTGAAGCGCCGCTGCCTCTATCACTGGGTCGATTATCCGGCTTCGGACCGCGAGCTCGACATCGTGCGCCGCAAGGCGCCGCGGGCCAATGCCGAGCTGTCGGCGGAACTCGTCGCCTTCGTCCAACGGCTGCGCGGTATCGACCTGTTCAAGGCGCCGGGCGTCGCCGAGACCATCGACTGGGCCAATGCCCTGACCGAGCTGAACGCCATCGCCCTCGACCCGGCCCATGTCTCCGACACGCTCGGGGTGCTGCTGAAATACCAGGACGACATCCAGCGCATGGAACGGGGCGAAAGCCGCGAGATCCTGACCGAGGTGAAACGCGAACTGGCGAAGGCGTCCTGACGCCATGGCGAATGCGGATCCGGACGATGGCGCGCCGGCGGTTGCCGACCCCGAGGGCCGGCTGGCCGACAACATCGCCTATTTCGCCCGCGCGCTGCGCAAGGCGGGGCTGAAGCTCGGTCCGTCGGCGACGCTGGACGCCATCGCGGCGGTCAAGGCGGCGGGCCTGTCATCGCGCGACGATTTCTACTGGACGCTGCATACCGTGCTGGTCTCCCGGCACGAGGACGACGCCGTCTTCAACGAGGCGTTCCGGCTGTTCTGGCGCTCGCGCGAACTCATCGAGAAGATGATCGCGATGTTCTCGCCGACCGCGCCGCCGCGGCCCTCCAAGCCCGAGAAGAAGCGCGCCGGCGAGGACCGCGCCGCGGAGGCGATGTTCGAGGGCGCCAAGGAGCGGGTGACAAAGCAGGAAAAGCCGGAGATCGAGATCGACGCGAGCCTCACCGTCTCGGGCAACGAGGTGCTGCGCCAGAAGGACTTCGCCCAGATGAGCGTCGCCGAGGTCGAGGAGGCCAAGCGGGCCATCGCCGCCCTGCGCCTGCCACAGGACCGGGTGCGCACGCGGCGCTTTCGCAGCGATCCGCGGGGCGCCAAGATCGATCCGCGGGCGATGATGCGCGCCTCGATGCGCACTGGCGGCGACCTCGTCCTGCCGAAGTTCCGTTCGCCGCGCGAGGTGCATCCGCCGCTGGTGGTGCTGGCCGACATCTCCGGCTCGATGAGCCAGTACAGCCGGATCTTCCTGCATTTCCTGCATGCTTTGACCGAGCAGCGGCGGGGCGTTCATACCTTCCTGTTCGGCACGCGGCTGACCAACGTCACCCGCCAGATGCGCCACAAGGACCCCGACGAGGCGCTGGCCGATTGCGCCGGCGCGGTGCGCGACTGGTCCGGCGGCACGCGGATCGGCGAGGCGCTGGCCGAGTTCAACCGGGTCTGGTCGCGCCGGGTGCTGACGCAGGGCGCGGTGACGATCCTGATCACCGACGGGCTGGAACGCGACAGTGTCGACGACCTCTCGCAACAGATGGAGCGGCTGCATAAATCCAGCCGACGGCTGATATGGTTGAACCCGCTGCTGCGGTTCGACGGTTTTTCGGCCCGGGCAAAGGGCGTGCGGGCCATGCTGCCGCATGTCGACGAGTTCCGCGCGGTGCATTCGCTGGAGGCGATGAGCGCGCTCTGCGCGGCCTTGTCGGAGGGCGGTGACCGCAACACCGATCCGCGCCGCTGGATTGCAGCGGCCGATCGCGCAGCCGCGGCGGCCTGAGCCGCAGGCGGACCGGCAGGATGCTTGAAGGAAGACGCAAGATGAGCCAACCCGAATTCGACGTCCTGAAAACCGCGGAAGCCTGGGCGGGCGAGGGGCGCAGCCTCGCGCTGGCGACCGTCGTGGAAACCTGGGGCTCGGCACCGCGTCCGACCGGCAGCCATCTGGTGATCGATGCCGAGGGCAATTTCGAGGGCTCGGTCTCCGGCGGCTGCGTCGAGGGGGCGGTGGTCGCCGAAGCGGTGGACGTGATCGAGTCCGGCGCGCCGCGCATGCTGGAATTCGGCGTGGCCGACGAGACCGCCTGGCGCGTCGGGCTGTCCTGCGGCGGCCGGATCCGGGTCTATGTCGAACGGGTGAACTGATGGACCGCGCGCTTCTTTCCGCACTCAATGCCGAGCGTGAGGCCCGGCGGGCCGCGGTCGTCGTGACCGAGCTTGCCACCGGCACACAGCGACTGGTGCGCGAGGCTGAGGTGGCGACCGATCCGCTGGCTGACGAGATCGGCCGGGTGATCCGCTCCGGCAAGTCGGGGATCGTCCAGACCGGCGACGGCGAGGCGTTTCTCAACGCCCATCTGCCGCCGGCGCGGCTCGTGGTGATCGGCGCCGTCCATATCAGCCAGGCGCTGGCGCCGATCGCGCGGCTGGCCGGCTACGATATCGAGATCATCGATCCGCGCACCGCCTTCGCCACGCCGGAGCGCTTTCCCGACATCGCCCTCCATGCCGAATGGCCTGAGGACGTCCTGAAGGACCGGCCGCTCGACGCCTATACGGCGGTCTGCGTGATCACCCATGATCCGAAGATCGACGATTATCCGCTGATCGCGGCGCTGAAAGCCGGCTGCTTCTATATCGGCGCGCTGGGCAGCCGGAAGACCCATGCCAAACGCGTGGACCGGCTGGTGGAGGCCGGCATCGCGCCGCATCTGATCGAGCGGATCGAGGCGCCGATCGGTGCCGATATCGGTGCCGCTACGCCGGGCGAGATCGCCGTCGCCATCATGGCCTCGGTCGTCGAGGCCTTCCGCAAGCGCAAGATGTTCGCCGATCGCCGGGGCGAAACCGAGGCCGCATGATCTTCGGGGACGTCGCTCTTGCCGATGCCGAGGGCGCGATCCTCGCCCATTCCAAGGCGCTCGACCGCGGCCGGCTGAAGAAGGGCACGCGGCTGTCCGCCGACGATGTCGCGCGGCTGCGCGCGGCCGGTATTGCGACGGTGGTCGCGGCGCGGCTGGAGCCGGGCGACCTGACCGAGGACGCGGCCGCGGCCGCGATCGGCGCGGCACTGGCCGGCGCCGGCGTGCGGGCCGGGGCAGCCGCTACCGGGCGGGTCAATCTCTTCGCCGAGCCCGCCGGGCTGTTCATGCCGGATCGCGGCGTCGTCGATGCGCTGAACGCCATCGACCCGGGCATCACGCTGGCGACACTTGCCGAACATGCCCCGGTCGGCGCCGGACAGATGGTTGCGACGGTGAAGATCATCCCGCTCGCCGTGCCGGGCGCGGCCGTCGACAGGGCGGCGCGGCTCATCGCGGACAGGGCGGCCTTCCGGCTGGCGCCTTTCGCGGCGCGGCGCGTGGCGTTGATCCAGACCGAACTGCCGGGCGTCAAGCCGAGCGTCCTCGACAAGACGCGGCGGGCGACGGAGGCGCGACTGGCGCTCTCCGGCTCGACGATCAGCGAGGAGATCCGCTGCGCCCACGACACGTCGGCGCTCAAGGAGGCGCTCGAACGGCTCGGGCTCGCCGACATCACGCTGGTCTTCGGCGCCTCGGCGGTGATCGACGCCGGCGACGTGATCCCGGCGGCGATCGTGGCGGCCGGCGGCACTGTCGACCATCTCGGCATGCCGGTCGATCCCGGCAATCTTTTGCTGCTTGGCCGGCTGGAGGGGCGTCCGGTGCTGGGCGCGCCGGGCTGCGCCCGCAGTCCCAAGGAAAACGGATTCGACTGGGTTTTGAATCGCCTGCTGGCCGATCTTCCGGTGTCGGGCGAAGACATCAGGCGCATGGGCGTCGGCGGCCTCCTGATGGAGATCGCCTCGCGTCCGCAGCCGCGCGAGGCGCTGCCCAAGGAAAGCGAGACGCGGAGCGCGGCAGATGAAGGATGATGCCCGGCCGGTCGTGGACGTGGTGATCCTCGCCGCGGGCCGGTCCAGCCGCATGGGCGGACCGAACAAGCTGCTTGCCACCTTCGGCGGCGTGCCGCTGGTGCGCCGCTCGGCCGAGACCGCGCTCGCCTCGCGGGCCCGCCATGTTCGCGTCGTCGTCGGCCACATGCGTACAGAGATCGGCGCGGCGCTCGCCGGGCTCGATGTGTCGCTCATCGAGAACCCTGCCTATGCCGACGGCCTTTCCACCTCGCTGAAGGCGGGCTTTGCGGAGGCCGTGGCGGCTGGGGCGGACGGCGTCCTCGTCATGCTCGCCGACCAGCCGCAACTCGGGCCCGCCGATCTCGACCGGCTGATCGCCGCCTTCGCGCCTGCGGGCAAGGGCGCGATCGTCGCCGCCTCGGACGGTGGCAAGCGGCGCAACCCGGTGCTTCTCGCCACCGGCTTTGCCGACGAGATCGCGGCGATTGCCGGCGATGTCGGCGCGCAATCGGTGATCGCGGCGCATTCGGACACCCTGGTCACGGTGGAGATCGGCGCGGCAGCCAGCGTCGATGTCGATACGCCGGAAGCCATGCGCGCGGCGGGCGGGGCCATCGTCTCCGGCTGACACGCCTCCTCGGCGCGCCATCGCGTCGCAGTTGATCGTTCGGCCTGCGGCGGCATCTGCCGGTCTCGACGCAATCAGGGAAGGCCGGCACGATCATGGGCAGATATCTCATCTACGGCGGCAATGGCGGTATCGGCGAAGCCATCGCCCGGCGCCTGGCGACGGCCGGACACGACCTTGTCCTTGCCGGCCGCAACGACGAGGAACTGCGGGCGCTGGCCGGCGAGATCGGGGCGCAGACGGTGACCTGCGACGTGACCGACGACAAGGCCATCGCCACCGCGGCCGAGGCGGCGGGGGAGATTCTCGACGGGCTGGTCTATGCGGTCGGGACGATCAACCTGAAGCCCTTCGCCAGATTGAAGGGCGAGGACTTTCTTAACGATTTCAACCTGAACGCGCTGGGTGCTGCGAAAACGATTCAGGCGTCGCTGCCGGCACTGCAGAAGGCGCCGGACGGGGCGAGCGTCCTCCTGTTCTCCACCGTCGCGGTGGATCAGGGCTTTGCCGCCCATGCTTCGATCGCCATGGCCAAGGGTGCCGTCGTCGGGCTGACCCGCTCGCTCGCCGCCGAGTTCGCGCCGCAGATCCGGGTCAATGCCATCGCGCCGTCGCTGGTCGACAGCCCGCTCGGCAAGCGCGTCGCATCCAACGAGAAGATGGCTGAGGCGGTCGCGAAGATGCATCCGCTGCCGCGGCTCGGCCGACCCGACGACATCGCGGCGATGGGCGAGATCCTGCTCACCGATGCCGGGTCCTGGATCACCGGGCAGGTCATCGGCATCGACGGCGGGCGTTCGACCCTGCGCGTCGCGCGCGGCTGACCGGGCAGGGGCGGGCAGGTCTCAGTCGGGTTTGTTCCGGGTCACGGATACGCGACCGGCTTGCCAGCCCTTAACGAAGCGTTAACCATAGGGGCAGAGCATCCAGGTGCCGGTTCATGCCGGCCGGCACAGCCAAGGAGCTTGCCGATGCACACCCGCAACATCGATCCCCAGTTCGAGAACATGCTCAAGGGCTTCGGCCTGACCACGGCGGAAGTTCTCTACCGGATGCCGGATCATCCGGATTTCCTGCAGAGCTTTTCCTGGCAGTTCGAGGACTTGGCCCCAAGCTATCCGCGCCTGAAGCGCTTCCTTGACCATTGGGACCGCGAGATCGAGGCGGCGATCCACTCCGTCCGGGTCATGCATGCCGGCCTGATCCGGCCGCGCGAGATCCGGCTAGTCAAGGATGGCGGTCACCTGCACTGAGACTGCGGCGCCGGATGCTCGGGCCCGGACGGTTCAGGCGGGATCGTATTTGAAGGCGACCCGCACCACCCCGTGATCGCTGGTTCCCTGCGCGTGCTTGGGATCGTAGTGCAGATGGTCGTTGGCGATGTCGAGGCCGTCGAAGGCCCAGACCCGGTTGCGGCTGTTGTCATAGAGTTCGCGGCTGACCAGGATCTGGTCCAGGGATTCGAAATTGTTGTTGAAGATGTGCGTTTAGTAGACGTCGCGCGTGGAGCGGTATTCCTGCAGCGTCTGCGCGGTGTACAGGTCCGTGTCGCCGCCGCCGCGGCCTTCTCCCACCAGGAAGCGCGGCTGGCCCGTCAGGATGTTCATGGTATTGGACAGGGTGCCGTCATTGACGTCGCCCAGCACGATGACCGGCGTGTCGTTGCCCTTCATCTGGTCCGTCAGCATGTAGCGCAGCGCCGTTACCTCGGCGGTTCGGCGAATGGTCGACAGCGCTCCGCCGATCGCCTCGCTGTGCCGGGAATGCGCGTCCCGCTCGTACCAAGGCTCCCTGAAGATCCGGGTCGGCCCCTTCGACTTGAAGTGACAGACATAGACATGGATCGGGTCGGCCTGATCGGACGGGCGCATCTGGAAATGCAGGACGGGCCTGGAAAAGCTCGAGAGTTCGACCGCGATGCGCTCCGTCTGGGGATCGTCGCCGCCGCTGGCCAGGACGAGTCCTTCGGGAAAATTGCGGATCCATTCCGGCTCACCGACCAGCAGTTCCCTGCGGATCGCGGCCGCGCAGACGATCCTGCCGCCGGCATGGTCCTCGGGGACGAGCGTGACGTAGTCGTTCGCCAGACCGGCCGTTGCGAGTGCGCGATCGAGGGAGGCGCCGTGCCAGAGTTCCTGGAACGCCCATATGTCGGCGGGGAGCATTGCCATCATCGTGCTGGTGAAGGCAATCTTGCGCTCGTATTCCTCCTGCGACCAGCCGTCCCGGCCGTACATCGCAAGGCCCGGCTCGTTCAGATTGCGCAG
>Ga0064013_1051_pt1 | contig 16633 bp, 14 predicted proteins | sample CrowatWCoCulture_FD_61583 | JGI IMG/M metagenome (GOLD analysis project Ga0064013, IMG submission 61583) | Marine cyanobacteria communities from the University of California, Santa Cruz, USA, analyzing cyanobacterial DNA methylation -... | ecosystem: Host-associated > Microbial > Bacteria >...
GCCGCTGGGCGGCAGGATGTGCGGGCCGGGGCCGCGGGTCTCGCCCTTAGATCAGAGCGGCGGTCCGGGCAAACGCCGGTCGCAGGGGCACGGGCCATACGTACGATCGAGCGCGACGAGGCCGGCGCCGTGACTGGCCGGTGCGCGATGGCGGTGGCGATCGGGTCGTTGCGGCTGGCGGGTCGCCGGGAACGGACAAGCGGGAGACGACGGATGGATTCGCTGAAATTCGGAACGAGCGGACTGCGCGGGCTGGTGAGCGATCTCGTCGGCTGGCCGAGCTTCGGCTACACGCTGGCCTTTCTGCGCCACGTGCGGGACGGCGATCCGGCGGGCGCCGAGCAGATGGTGTTCTTCGGCCGTGATCTGCGGCGAGCAGCCCGGCGATCCTCGAGGCCTGCATCGCGGCGGCGCATGCCGCCGGTTTCCGGGCGGTGGATTGCGGCGCGGTGCCAACCCCGGCGCTGGCGCTGGCGGCGATGCACCAAAGCTGCCCGGCGGTGATGATCACCGGCAGCCATATTCCCGACGATCGCAACGGGCTGAAATTCTACGGCCGCGGCGGTGAGATCACCAAGGCCGACGAGATGGGCATCGCGGCTGAGTTCGCTGCCATTGCCGGGGCCGATCCGCGGCCTGAGCCGGAGGCTGGCGGGCAGGCGGCGGAACGCGACGCGCTGGCGGTCTTCGCCCGGCGCTATACGGATTTCTTCGCGCCCGATGCACTCTCGGGCCTGACCATCGGCGTGTTCCAGCACAGTTCGGTGGCGCGGGACCTGCTGGTGGCTCTCGTGGAGGCCCTGGGCGGTACGGCGGTGGCGCTCGGCCGCTCGGACGCCTTCGTGCCGGTGGATACGGAAGCGCACCGGCCGGAAGACGTGAAGCAGATCCGCGACTGGGCGGGGGAGGACCGCTTCGACGCGATCGTCTCCACCGACGGCGACGGCGACCGGCCGCTGGTGGCCGACGCCAAGGGGACGATCCTGCGCGGCGACGTGCTGGGGCTTTTGACCAGCCGGGCGCTGGGGCTGACGACGATCGTCACCCCGGTGACGTCGAGTTCGGCGGTAGAGACGTCCGGCATTGCGGACAAGGTGGTGCGCACCAGGGTCGGCTCGCCCTTCGTCATTGCCGGCATGGCCGAGGCAGCCCAGGAGGGGGCCGAGGGCATTGTCGGCTTCGAGGCGAATGGCGGCCTGCTACTGGGCTCGGCGGTGACCCGCGACGGGCGCAGCCTGCCGGCGCTGCCGACCCGCGACAGCGTGCTGCCGATCCTCGCCACGCTGGCGATGGCCAAGTGTCGCGGCATGGACCTGGCAGCGCTGGTGGCCGAGCTCGACGCCGGCCATGCGGCGGCGCACCGGCTGCAGGATGTGCCGCAGGCGGCGAGCGGCGCGTTCCTGACGCGGCTGGCCGAGGACGCGGAATTTCGCGCCGGCTTCTTCGCGCCGGCCGGCCGCATCGCCTCGGTCGATGCGCTGGACGGCGTGCGGGTGATCCTCGACGCCGGGCCGGTGGTGCATTTCCGCGCCTCGGGCAATGCGCCGGAGCTGCGCTGCTATGTGGAGGCGGGGTCGGAGGCGAAGGCGGCGGAGCTGCTGGCCTGGGGGCTGTCGGCGGCGGAGCCTGAGGTCCGGGGCTGACGGCGCCTGGCCGCATAGCGGCGCGACGGCTCGCGCCATCGGGACGCCGCTGAACCGGTAGGCCTCGCTGTCCGCCAGACGGTGACCGGAGCTGCCTGTGACCCGTTCGATGTCGCTGGGGCCGGTTGGTTACGGCCGTCGCTCAGCCGCGGGCGTAGATGTCCTCGATGCGCACGATGTCGTCCTCGCCGGTATAGCTGCCGACCTGCACCTCGATGAGCTTCAGATCGATCTTGCCGGGATTGTGCAGGCGGTGAACGCAGCCGATCGGCAGATAGGCGGCCTCGTTCTCGTGATAGAGGCGGACCTTGTCGTCGATGGTCACCTCCGCAGTGCCGTGGACGACGACCCAGTGCTCGGCGCGGTGGTGGTGGCGCTGCAGGCTGAGGCGACCGCCCGGCTTGACGCAGATGTGCTTCACCTGGAAGCGGGCGCCGATGTCGATGCGCTGGTACCAGCCCCAGGGTCGATGGATGCGCAGATGCTCGCTGGCTTCGCTGCGGCCGGCCTTGCGCAGCTTGGCGACCATGCGCTTGACGTCGGGGGCGGCGTCCTTGGCGGCGACCAGCACGGCGTCGTCGGTGGTGACGACCACGACATTGTCGAGACCGAGAACCGTGGTCAGCACGTCATCGCTGCGCACGAAGCTGTTGGTCGTGTCGATGGCGGCGACATTGCCCTCGAAGACATTGCCGTCGGCATCCTTGTCCTTGATGGCATGGAGGGAATCCCACGAGCCGATGTCGGACCAGCCGAAATCCGCAGCCAGAACGCCGCCGCGGCGGGTGGTTTCCATGACCGCATAGTCGATGGAGAGCGTCGGCGAAGCGGTAAAGGCGGCGGTGTCGAGGCGGATGAAGTCGAGATCGGCGACGGCCTTGTCGAGGGATTCTTCGGCGGCCGACAGCACGGCCGGCGCGTGATCGCGCAATTCGTCCAGCATGACACTCGAGCGGAAGGCGAAGTTGCCGCTGTTCCAGACGAAGCCCTCGGCGACGTAGCGTTCCGCCGTAGCCCGATCGGGCTTTTCGACGAATTTGTCGAGGACATGGGCGCCGTCGCCGAGCGCCTCGGAGCCGGGCCGGATATAGCCATAGGCGGTGGAGGGATGATCCGGCGTGATGCCCAGCGTCATGATGCGCCCGCCGGCGGCGAGTTTCGCGGCGGTGGCGACGGCGGCGAGGAAGCCGGGCTCGTCGCGGATGACATGGTCGGAGGCCAGCACGAGGCAGGTGGTGCCGGGTGCGCGGCGTTCGCCCATCAGCGCGCCGATCGCCACGGCGGGCGCGCTGTCGCGGCGCTCGGGCTCGAGGACGATGTCCGCCGCAACGCCGAGATGAGCGAGTTGCTCGGCACAGATGAAACGGAAATCATTGTTGGTGACGATGATCGGCCGGGCGAAACCCTCGCCGGTCACGCGCCGGACCGTTGCCTGGAAGGGCGAGACGCCGTCTTCCAGAAGCGCGATGAACTGCTTGGGCATGGTGTCGCGGGAGATCGGCCAGAGCCGGGTTCCGGCGCCGCCGGCCATGATGATCGGCAGGACCTGATCGCGCTGTTCCATGGCTTTCCTCGTCGTGTCCGAACGTCCGGCGCCGCCGCGGCCATGCCGCCCGCATGGGCCGCTGCGATCTGACCGAACACTGCTCTTACGTATCACGGAGAGGCAAGTACGGGGCGACGAAGTCGCGGCATGGTTGATGGCCCCCTTCGCCCGCGATCGGGTTCGCCGCGACGGCGCGAGCATTTTGACACTCGTACCTCAACGGTCTTCTATGCGCTCCTGACGGGGACCTGGGGCAAGGTCTCCAAGACGGGGGCACGGCGCGGGGAGGCGCCGGGAACGGGGAGGCTATCGATGAAGACGATGCAGGGGCCGGGAATTTTCCTGGCGCAGTTTCTCGGCGATTCGGCGCCGTTCGACGATCTGGCGTCCATCGCCGGCTGGGCGGCGGGGCACGGCTACAGGGGCGTGCAGCTGCCGACCTGGGACAAGCGGCTGATCGATCTGGAAAAGGCGGCGGGCTCGAAGGATTATTGCGACGAGATCACCGGCATCTGCCGCGAGGCCGGCGTCGAGATCACCGACCTGTCGACCCATCTGCAGGGCCAGCTCGTCGCCGTGCATCCGGCCTTCGACGAGGCCTTCGACGGTTTTGCGGTGCCGGAGGTGCGGGGCAACCCTGCGGCGCGGCAGGCCTGGGCGGTGGAGCAGATGAAGCTGGCGGCGAAGGCCTCGGCGCATTTCGGCTTCAAAAGCCACGTCACCTTTCCGGGCGCGCTGGCCTGGCCGTTTCTCTATCCCTGGCCGCAGCGACCGGCGGGCCTTGTCGACACGGCCTTCGAGGAACTGGCGAAACGCTGGGTGCCGATTCTCGACGCCTTCGACGCGGCGGGCTGCGATGTCGGCTACGAAATCCATCCGGGCGAGGACGTCTTCGACGGTGCGACCTTCGAGATGTTCCTGGAGGCCTGCGGCGACCATCCGCGCTGCCAGATCAATTACGACCCGTCGCACTTTTTGCTGCAGCAGCTCGATTATCTGGAGTTCATCGACATCTACCACGAGCGGATCTGCGCCTTTCACGTGAAGGACGCCGAGTTCAACCCGACCGGCCGGCAGGGCGTCTATTCGGGCTACCAGCCGTGGACGAAACGGGCCGGGCGGTTCCGGTCGCTGGGCGACGGGCAGGTGGATTTCGCCGCGATCTTCTCCAAGCTCGCCGAATACGATTATGATTCCTGGGCGGTGCTGGAATGGGAGTGCTGCCTGAAGAGCCCGAGCAGGGGGCAGCCGAGGGCGCGCCGTTCATCGCGAGCCACATCATCGAGGTGACCGACAAGGCCTTCGACGATTTCGCGTCCGGCGGGACGGATGCGGCGGCGAACCGGCGCATGCTGGGTATCAAGGGCTGAGGGGACAGACCATGACAAGCGAGGAACAGACGGAGACGCGGCCACGTCGCATACGGCTGGGTATGGTGGGTGGCGGGCAGGGCGCCTTCATCGGCGGCGTTCACCGGATCGCGGCGCGCATCGACGACCGCTTCGAACTGGTCGCCGGGGCGCTGGCCTCGACGCCGGAGAAGGCGCTGGCGTCGGCGGCCGAGATCGGCCTCGATCCCGAACGCAGCTACGGCTCCTATGTGGAGATGGCGGCGACCGAAGCCGAACGGGAGGACGGCATCCAGGCGGTGGCGATCGTCACGCCGAACCACATGCATTTTCCGGTCGCCAAGACGTTTCTGGAGGTCGGAATCCACGTCATCTGCGACAAGCCGATGACGACGACGCTGGCCGAGGCGCAGGAACTGGCGGAGATCGCCGCGGCGTCGGGCAAGGTCTTCGTCTTGACCCACAATTATACCGGCTATCCGATGATCCGGCAGGCGCGGGCGATGGTGGCGGCCGGCGATCTGGGCATGATCCGGATGGTCCATGCCGAATACATCCAGGACTGGCTGGCCGACAGGGCCGAGGATACCGGCTCCAAGCAGGCGGGCTGGCGCGTCGATCCGGCCAAGGCCGGGGCCGGCGGTTCGATCGGCGACATCGGCACCCACGCCCACAACCTTGCCTGCTTCGTCACCGGGCTGAAGGTGGAACGGCTGTCGGCGGATTTGTCGTCCTTCGTGGAGGGCCGCGAGCTCGACGACAATGCGAACATGCTGTTGCGGTTCGCCGGCGGGGCGAAGGGCATGTTGTGGGCGAGCCAGGTGGCGGTCGGCAACGAAAACGGGCTGTCGCTGCGGGTCTATGGCGACAGGGGCGGGCTGGAATGGCGCCAGGAGGAGCCGAACCGGCTGTGGTTCACGCCGCTGGGCGAGCCGAAGCGGCTCCTGACCCGCGGCGGCGCCGGGGCGAACGCGGCGGCGGCGGCCGTCTCGCGTATCCCGGCCGGCCATCCGGAAGGCTATCTGGAAGGGTTTGCGACGATCTATGCCGAGGCGGCGGAGTTGATCCACGCATCGGACGCCGGCGAGGCGCCGCCGGACGGGCTGGCGCTGCCGACATTGGCCGACGGGATCGACGGTCTGGCCTTCATCGAAGCCTGCGTGGCGTCGTCGCAGAATGACGGGGCGTGGACGGCGCTCTGACGCGCGGCCTGCGTTGCGTCCGCCGGTACGGCCTTGGCCAGGGCGACCGGCCGGCGGGACCCGATGGGAACTGACGAGATGGACGAGGCGTGATGTCGCGACCGACGATCCGGGACGTCGCCCGTGCGGCGGGGGTGAGTCTGGCCACGGTGGACCGGGTTCTGAACCGGCGGGCCGGCGTGCGGGCCGGGACCGTCGCCAAGGTCGAGGAGGCGATGCAGCGCCTCGACTTCACCCGCGACATCACCGCCGCGAATCTGTCGAAGAAGCGTCGCTATCGGCTGAGCTTCCTTTTGCCGGACGGCGACAACAGCTTCATGCGCGGGCTGGCGGCGGCGGTGCAGGCGACCTCGCGGCATTCGTCGCTGGAGCGCGCCGAGGTGACCGTCACTATGGTGCCGGCCTTCGACGGGCCGGCACTGGCGCGGGCGCTCGACGCCATCGACCGCACGGCGACGGACGGCGTGGCGGTGGTGGCGACGGATGCGGCGGAGGTGCGCGAGGCGATCGGCCGGCTGACCGCCGAAGGCGTGCGGGTGGTGACGCTGGTCAGCGATCTGCCGGGGGCCGGCCGAGACCGCTTCGTGGGGATCGACAATGTCGTGGCGGGCCGCACGGCCGCCGGTCTGCTCGGCCGCTTCTGCGGGGCCGCGCCGGGGCGGATCGCCGTCGTCGCCGGGTCGATGCTGCTGCGCGACCATGCCGAGCGACGACAGGGCTTCGAGGCGGTGATGGCGACGGAATATCCGCATCTGACGGTGTTGCCGCCGCTGGAAGGGCGCGACGACGCCGAGCGTGTCGCCGCGCTACTTGGCGCGGCCCTGGCGGCGGATCCACGGATCGTCGGGCTCTACAGCCTGGGTGCGGGCAATCGCGGCGTGGTGACGGCGCTCGACGCGGCGGTCTGGCCGGCCGGCTGCGCGTGGTGGCTCACGAGCTGACGCCGCAGGCGCGCGGAGCGCTGACAGACGGCACTTTCGACGCGGTAATCAATCAGGATGCGGGGCACGAGGCGCGCAGCGCGGTTCGCATCCTCAAGGCGCTGATCGACGACCGGGCGCTGGTCGAGGCGCAGGAGCGCATCCGGATCGAGATCTTCATGCGTGACAATCTGCCGTGAGCCGCAGCAGGGCGCGTCAGGGCGTGGCCATCGGCCAGGCGCACGGGATTGCGTGTCCGTCACGCAATGCTGCCTGATTTTCGCGCAGCGGCGATTGACGTCTGGTAAGCTTAGGATAGCGTGTGTCGTCTTCCCCGGGTGGGCCACATCGGAAGGGAAGATAACCGGGCGGCCCGGTGCGCTCCCAACGTGCCGGGCCGCCGCGACCGGTGAGGCACCGGTTCGGCGGCGGGGCAGGAGGCGGGCCGGGGCCGATACGCGATCGGCAGCCGGCCAGTCTGTCATGCGCGGGACATCGGGCCCCGGGCAGTCATCCGTGGGGCACGCGGCCCCGGGCGATCAGATGATCAGCCCTCGATGCGCGAACGGGCGTTGTCTTCCAGGTGATAGATGCGGACGCGGGCAATCTCACGCTCGACGGACCGGAAGCGGGCGTCGACGAAGGCGTTGTACATGCGGCGCATCGTGCTCGGGCGGGTGGTGGCCATGATCTCTCTCCAATGTTGCTCGGTCCCGGTCTGTCCGGCGTCGTTCCGATGAGCGAGATATAGGCGCTTCTGCTGCGCTGCGGTATCGGGATGCTTGCAACCGAGCCATGCAGTCAGTGCATGGGGCGGGCGCGCGCGGGGTCGCGTGCCTGTCACACCACATCGGCCCGGCCATGGGCGTACGAGCTCGATCGGCGATGCCGGCGACTCGCCACGAGGGTGCGAAGCAGCGCCGTTCAGAATGTGATGGAAGTTCGGATGGTGGGCGTGACAGGGATTGAACCTGTGACCCCTTCGATGTCAACGAAGTGCTCTCCCGCTGAGCTACACGCCCATCCGACGAGGCGGCTTTGACCACAGACCAAAGCGGTCGTCAATAGGGTCTTGCGGGCATTTAATGGGGAATTTGCCGGACGGCTCGGCGGTCGCGCAGGAGTGCCCGCGGATCGGCGGATTGCCGGTGGCCGGGCCGCCAAATGATGGACCAGCGGCCGGTTTGGCAGGACGCCGCGCGCGCCCCGGCGACGCTGTCTGGCGTGTGCGGCAGCGGGCGATTGCCCGCCGCGGCGAATCGAGCGGCTGCCCGCTGCCGGGTATCAGCCGGTCAGGCGGCGTCCTCGAGCATGCGGGCGACCTCGTCGACCAGCTCGCGCAGGTGGAAGGGCTTGGACAGGATCTTGGCGTCCTTGGGAGCCTTGGAATCGGGATTGAGCGCGACGGCGGCAAAGCCGGTGATGAACATCACCTTGAGGTCGGGATCGAGCTCGGTGGCGCGGCGCGCCAGCTCGATGCCGTCCATCTCCGGCATGACGATGTCGGTCAGGAGCAGCGAGAACGGCTCCTCGCGCAGCCGCTCATAGGCGCTGCCGCCATTGTCGTAGCTGACCACCTCGTAACCGGCCCGCTCCAGCGCCTTGGCGAGGAAACGGCGCATATCGTTGTCGTCTTCGGCGAGTAGAATCTTTGACATTCACGTTATCCGGATGCGCCGGGCGCAACGAAGCCGGCGGCTGTTCATTCAGGTCGCAATTCCATAGCAGAATGCCGGAACTTTTTCTAAAAGGAATCAGGATCCGGCGGTGGACGGCGGATTTTTCGGTGCGCCATCCAACCGGAAGGGGACAGTTTGGCGAACATACCCATGATCACGACGGCCTCCGGGACGGTGCCCGCCTTCGAGGTTGTCGAGCCGGACGAACCCAGAATTCCCTTTGTGTTCTGTTCCCCTCACAGCGGTCGCGACTATCCGCAGGCGTTCCTTGCGGCGACGCGGCTGTCCGGCGATTCGATCCGCCGGTCCGAAGATCTGTTCGTCGACCAGCTGTTCGAATGCGTGCCGGCGCTCGGGCGCCGCTGATCCGGGCCCGGTTCCCGCGGGCGTTTCTCGACGTCAATCGCGAACCCTACGAACTCGATCCGCAGATGTTCTCCGAGCCGTTGCCGGACTACGTGAATGTCGCCTCGGTACGGGTCACCGGCGGGCTCGGCACAATTCCGCGGATCGTTGCCGAGAACGAGGAAATCTATCGCAAGCGGCTGTCCGTGGCCGAGGCCTTCGCCCGGATCGAGACGATCTACCAGCCGTTCCACGCCCTTCTGGAAGAGCGGCTGCGCGCCACGCGCGAACGATTCGGCATGGCGATCCTGGTCGATTGTCACTCGATGCCGTCGAGCGTGCGGGCGCTGCCCGGCGGACGGCGGCCGGACATGGTGCTGGGCGACCGCTACGGAACCAGCGCAGGGGCGCGCCTGATGACGATCGCCACCGGCCGTCTGACGCGCCTGGGCTACGACGTGGCGCGCAACAAGCCCTATGCCGGCGGCTACATCACCGAACGATACGGCCGGCCGGCGATCGCCCAGCATGCGATCCAGATCGAGATCAATCGCGGGCTGTATGCCGACGAGCGCAGCTACCGCCCCCATGCGGGCCTTCCGATCCTTGCCGGACGGTTGGCCGAGTTCGTGGCGGGGTTCGCGGCGGATGTGGATGCCGATTACGCTCTGCCGACGGCGGCGGAATAGGCGCCTTCGGCCCGAAACGCCGACATGGCGCTCAAAAAGAACCGCACTGCGGGAGGGCAGCGCGGTCTGAGTCTAGGGAGGAAACGCCCGTAAGGGCCGCGATGCAAGCATCGCACCAACAGACTATGCTGCGCTGCACAGAGATGCAAGCGAAAAATGCATCGAAAGTGCGCATGGTCAGTTTTCGCTCTTTAATGAGGCATCGCGGGTGTTGCGACGGGATCGAGGGGTGGTTGGATAAGTTGCTTCCGATTCCTTCGCCCGTCGCGCGATCTCGGGTGATCCGCTAGGGTCGCGGCGCCCGCAACCGGATTGTTCACCCATGCCACTTCCCGACACCGCCTTCCTGTCCGAACTTGCTGACGCGGCCGATCGCGAGACGCTGCCGCGCTTCCGGATCGGTACGGCGGTCGACAACAAGCGCGCCGCGGATTTCGACCCGGTGACGGAGGCCGACCGGGCCGCCGAGCAGGCCATCCTCGCGGCGATCGCGGCGCGTTATCCCAATGACGCGGTGCTCGGCGAGGAGTTCGGTGCGCGCGGCACCGGCGACCGGCTCTGGGTGATCGATCCGATCGACGGTACCCGCGCCTTCATTTCGGGCGTGCCGGTCTGGGGGACCCTGATCGGCTTCTGCGAATCGGGGCGGGCACGGGCCGGCATCATGTCGCAGCCCTTTACCGGGGAGCGCTACCTGGCCGACGGCGAGGCGGCCTGGGGTCTGCATCGCGGCGTCCGCACGCAGCTTGCCGTGCGCGATGTACGCCGCGTGGAGGAGGCGACCCTCTTCACCACCTCGCCCCGCATGTTCGAGGCGAAAGGCCGGCCCCGCTTCGCCGCGCTGGAGGCGAGGGCGCAACTGACCCGCTTCGGGACCGATTGCTACGCCTTCTGCATGCTGGCGGCGGGGCATGTGGATCTGGTGGTGGAGACCGGACTGAAGCCATACGACATCGTGGCGCTGGTGCCGATCATCGAGCAGGCCGGCGGCATCGTCACCCGCACCGACGGCGGGCGGCCGGAAGCTGGCGGCGACATCGTCGCGGCGGGCACGGCGGAACTGCACGCGGCGGCCCTGGCGCTGCTCAACGGCTGAGGCCCGGCCGGCGGCGATCAGTCGAGGGGCAGGGCACCGGCAGTGAAGGTCTCAAAGGCTTCCATGAAGGGCGCGCGATAGCGGTCGGCCTCCTGCAGCAATTCGTGCCGGGCGAAGGGAATGGACAGGCTCGATCCGGAGCGCATGCGCCAGGCCAACCGCTCGGCGGCGCGGCCGTCGACGACGGAATCGTCACCGGCCGTGACGATCAGCGTCGGCACGCCGAGCCGCGCAATATTGTCGGAATCCTCCAGCCGCCGCATGGCGCCGGTGACGGCGGCCAGCCAGGAGATGGTCGGTCTGTCGAGAAACAGCCCGGGCGCGGCCTCGGCGAGGGCTCGGTTGCGCGCCAGCCGCACGGGATCGCTGCTGAGCGCCTGGCTCGCCGGACGGACCCGGCGCCCCGGCAGGAACGAGGGCGCCACCGACATGCGCCCGAGGCCGAGCCAGCGTCCGAGACGGGCGAGGCGATGCAGGCCCTTCGTGCCGATCAGGCGGTTCGGGGGAAAGGCGACCAGCGGCGCGCTGAGCACCATGCGCTCGATGCTGTTGACCAGGCGGGGTGCGGCGGTGAGAGCGACGAGGCCGCCCATGGAGTGGGCCAGGATGACGAAGGGGCCGCGGCAGTCCGGCAGGACGATGTCCTGGATGAAGGCTTCCAGATCGTTGACATAGGCGCCGAACTTGCGGACGTAGCCGAGCCGACCGTTCCGCAGCATCCGTTCCGAGCCGCCCTGGCCGCGCCAGTCGAAGGTGGCCACCATGTAGCCACGCCCGTTGAGCTCGCCGATGGTCTCGAAATATTTCTCGATGTTCTCGTTGCGGCCCTGCAGCAGGATGACGGTGCCGCGGGTGCGCTCGCGGGCCGACGGCGAGACGGCATAGCGCAGGCGCTTGCCATCCGGAGCGCGGAAGCTCGAGACGGTAATCCCGGCCGGCGCCGGATTGGCCTCGCTGACGACAAGTTCGTTCGGGTTGAAGGCTTCGTTCATCATCTATCCGCTTCGCCCGGACTGTCCGTCCGTCCGGCGGACGGCAATGGGAGCCGTTGCGCGCTTGTAGATTCCGGCATCGGGCCGGTCAAAGCTTTCCCGCCGGCGGTGGCGGAGCGGGAGCGGCATGGCGCCCGGGGACCCGCGGAGGCGGATCGCGGGGATCGACCGGAAGCCCCCTTCGAGGCTTCCGGCCGGAGCGGCCACAGCGGAAGGGACGGGACGCTGCGACCGTTTGGCGGGCCGCCCGGTGTGTCGTGGGCGGCTGAAATCTGACGCCACATTGCACCAGGGCAGATGAACGGTCGCGGAAGGCGGCATTCATCTGCGGTTCAGGCAGGCCCGCCGGAAAACCACGTGCGATCAGCGTGTTGGGAAGGCACGCACGCGACGCGCGCGCGGGGAGGGCGAACCGAAAAAATCTGAACGTCCGGCTTGCGGGCGCTCTTGAACGGCAAAAATCGCGTCATTATTTTTCGGATGCGGTCGCCAAAACGGGGCCGCACGCCGGGCGGCATCGCCATTTCGGGATGCGTGTCGGGCGACGTTTACGCAAACCTCGTTGCTTCTGAATGGAGAACATCATGCGTCATGTCGATTTTGCCCCCCTCTATCGTTCCACCGTCGGTTTCGACCGGCTGTTCTCGCTGCTCGACAGCCCGTCGGTTCCCGACAACAGCCAGACCTATCCGCCCTACAATATCGAGCGCACCGGCGAGAACGCCTATCGCGTGACGCTCGCCGTCGCCGGCTTCGGTGACGAGGAACTGTCGATCGAGGCGCGCGAGAACGTGCTGACGGTCAAGGGTGAGAAGGCCGAGAGCCAGGAGAGCGAGCAGTACGAGACGCTCTATCGCGGCATTGCCGGCCGCGCCTTCGAGCGCCGCTTCCAGCTGGCCGAATATGTCGAGGTGAAGGGCGCCGTCCTGAAGAACGGCCTGCTCTACATCGACCTCGTGCGGGTGATCCCCGAGGCGATGAAGCCCCGCCGCATCGCGATCAGCACCGCCGACAATGTCAACGAGAAGCAGATCGAGGCGAACGCCGCCTGATCAGCGTATACTCGGAACGGGAAGAGAGCGGCGCCGGAAACGGCGCCGTTTTTGTATGGGTGGGAGTGATTGCGCAGCCGATATGGGTGATAAGCGGAGTGGCAGGTTTCGGGGGCGAAGCTAGGAAAGCGGCCGTTCAGGTGGCCGCCGCATTTCGACGGCAACGCGCTCCATACCGGTCACTGAGGCGGCCGACAGTGACAAATAAAAGTGGCTGCCGGCCCTAACCGGATGGACGCAGTCGATCAGGAAAGATGGTCAGATAGTAGTCAGGGCGTGGCGCTCGCACCAGCTTCTGCGTTCTTCTTGCGTCGGAAGCGGAGCAGGTATTCAAATAGGGTTGTCCGCGGCTTTGCTCCGAAGTTCTGGGCGATGAAGTCTTTCATGCCGTCATCCCGGGCGAACACGAACTTATTGGCCGCGCCGGCGATTGACCGGTTCAAACCCGCCACCCACTGGTCTGCCACTCTGGCCTCCATCCGGCGCTGAGTCGTCTCGTTGTTCACGGCGACGAACGCAGACTTTGGGCCGATCGGCAGAATGATGTAGGAGTCGTGCGCAGCGAATTCGTACCAAGTGATAAGCGGTCGGTCGCTCGTCAGGAACTCGGCGGGCCCGTCGATGGTACGCACGAACCATCGCATATTGTTTATCATCTCGCCGGTAAGGGCATGGTCCATCAGGGTTCGCAGAACCGAGAGCATCCAGCTCCGCACTTCATCTGGAGAGCGCGAATCCATGTAGGCAGCAAATGTCGCTGGATCGTGCGGTCCCTTTTTGGCTTCGTAGGCCGCTTCAGGCTCCGGCATCTGCCGCGCCCACTCGTCGGCCAAACCCGTAGTGAGCGTTTCCAGATGGTCAGGCATGCGCATCATCAACGACATCAGAAACCGCGACCAGGCGCTCCGCAGGCGGGCTTCTTTCCTTATGGCCGGGTTGTCCGTCTCCAGCGCAGTTAGAGCCTTGCTCGCAAGAGAGTCGAGCGGCGACATGAAGCCACTTTCCATGGCTTGTGCGCTTTCTGCCGGATTAGAATGGTCGGTGTACAGTAGGTCCTCGCCGCCAGAAACCTGTGGCGACACCCACTTCGTCGCGAGCTTGTCGCCGTGCGGCTTGCTGAACCGGCGAAGTCGGCCGTCTTCTCCGGACCACCGCGACTGATAAAAGGCGGGCAGGTAGTGCTGATAGAGCGGCAGTTCGGGGGCGGCGATCACTAAAATTTCCTGGTTGCAAGTGAGCGGCCGAACTGCCGGGAAAGTTCCTTCGACCATCCGCGCGAGAGATGCGGAATCTTGATAATCTGCGCGCTCGTATTCAACTGGTCGACCGCGACATGTGCGTCGGCGCCATGGGCCACAATCAACTTGGGCTCGATGGCCTTGATGAGGAAGCGGAACGGCTCTGAACTTTGTTCCTTAAGTGCCAGTTCGGCCTTTGTCGCGCTTGCTCGGGCGAAGATGTTAGTCTCCAGAATTGGCGCTCCATCCGCTCCCTCTTCAATCCAGCGGAGACAACGCCGTGTGTTGCTGACGGCCGGACGGGACTTCTTGTCCGGTCTGAGCGGGCGCGTCCTGCGGTCCGCAAGGTAAGCCTGAAACCATGCCGCCTTGGCGAAACCGACACCGGTCTTCCAGTGATCCCAGAAATCGCCAGTCATTTCTGTGGCGGGATTGAAACCGACGAGGAATACATCGCATCTTAGCGGGGATCCCTGACATACGAATGGTCGGAGGTCCGTCGGTCGCCCGATCAGCTCGGCTAGGTTCTCCTCGAATTCAGGCAGCGTCACAGCAATCCCTCCAGCGGAAGCTCGCTAGCTGCACATCCAGCCCAATCAACAGCGTGACATCTGCAACGAACGGCGCCTCTTTCTCCGCGACCGCCATGCAAAATTTTTTACGGGCTCAGCGGCCGTACCCGATACTATGATGATCGAAGAACAGGATCTTTACGACCCACAGCGCTTCCGTCACTACCTCAGACAAGCAGGATGACAACGAAAGCCCCGGACACGCCGGGGCTCAAATTGGTGTGGGGGGACGGCTTTTAGCCGCCCTTGCGGTACTCTCAGCAACCCTCAGATCATACCCAATTCACTTTGGTAGCTTGGTCACTCACCCTTGCAGGCCCCACAGCACCGCGAGTGTCTCCAAACCAGTTTTATAGATGGCTTTCATGAGTCCCTCCTTCCTAAAGTCGAGATTGAAAAACAAGTCGACGCAGAGCCAGAGAGTGAACAACCAAGTTCCAAAATCTCCGAGGGCGATTCCAAGGGTCGTTGCTGCTGAGCCCTGAATTCGTTTAACAAGATATAAGGGCGATGACCGTGTTGTGCAAGGAAACCTCCACCGCGCTTCGCGTCCCCACCGACCTGCCCCGTGGGGAGCCGGAGGTTGGAGAAACCGGCGACCGTCGAGTTGATCCGGCCATTCCGCACTGCCCTGGCTACATCTTGTATCGCGGGGGAAGCCGAAATCCGGATGCCTTTGGGATGGCGGGTTTCGGGTCGCAGGCAAACCGAGATGAAAGGCCGAGATGGGTCGAAAGCCGACGTCCATTTGCCTTTCTCCCACGCATGAAAAACGCGACGGCCTAAGACCGTCGCGCGCTTGCTCGTTTCTGCCCGGCCGCGTCAGGATTCGTGGGGGGCGTCGTGGCGGCCGAGATTGGTGGCGGTGCGGGCGTCCTTCATCATGCCGGCATGCTGGCCGGTGCCCGTCGGCGCCGCGTTGCGGGCCGTGGTCCAGCCCTCCATCCACGCGGCGCGCAGGGAGGAGCCGGCCGGATATTCGCAGGACGACATCGGGAAATTGTTGCGGAAAGCGAGTTCGCCCTGATGAAACGCGTCTGTGGACATGACGTTCTCCTCTGGCTGTGAACCTACGCTACGGAAATCCCGTGCGCGGTCAACCGTTCCGAAGAAATCCGTCCATCGGCCCGATCGGTCCGGGGCGGGCGCGCCCCGGCCGATCGGAGGTCCGCCGAAGGCCGGTGAAGGGCCTGTCCAAGGCTGGTCAGGGGCCGGTCAGGGGGGCGTCGAAGGCAAGTCGGGTCCCTGTCTGTCGAAGGGCCGATTTGCGGTTGACGGGAGTCAGTTGGGACTTCGTCGGAGGCCGATCGGCAGCCGCTCGGGCGACCGACCGGGGCCGGATCAGGCCAGGAGTTCGCAGAAGCGGTCGACCTCGTCGGGGGTCGTCGACCAGCTCGTGACGAGGCGCACCAGATGCTCGTCGTCGCCGACGATGTCGTGGAAGCCGTGCGGCGGGTTCCAGTCGTAGAAGACCGCGCCGCAGGCCCTGAGCGCCTCGGCCCGGTCGGCCTTGAGAATGGCGAAGCTCTCATTGGTGTGGGTCGGCCAGGCCTGGCGGGCCTGGTTGCTGGCATCGAGGCCGGCGCGCAGGCGGTCGGCCATCTGGTTGGCATGGCTGCCGAGCTCGAGCCAGAGATCGTTCTCCAGATAGGCCATGAACTGGGCCGCCACGAAGCGGGTCTTGGAGAAGAGCTGGGCGCCGCGCTTGCGGATATAGGGGAACTGGCTGGCCTTGGCGGGGTCGAAGAAGACCACGGCCTCGGCGCACCAGCAGCCGTTCTTGGTGGCGCCGAAGGACAGGATGTCGACACCGCGCTTCCAGGTCATCTCGGCCGGGGTCATGCCGGTGGCGGCCAGACCGTTGGCGAAGCGCGCGCCGTCCATGTGGAGGGCGAGATTGCGATCATGGGCGATCTTCGCGATCGTCTCGATCTCGTCGCCGCTGTAGAGCGTGCCGGCCTCGCCGGGCTGGCTGATGGTCACGGCCATGGGCTGGCCGGCATGGACGAAGTCCGGCTTGAAGCGGGAAATCTCGCGCTTCAGATTGTCCGGGTCGATCTTGCCGTCGGGGCCGTCGATCGGCGCCATGCGGGCGCCATGGGTGAAGAATTCCGGCGCGCCGCACTCGTCCTCGATGACATGCGCCTCGCGGTGGCACAGGACGACGCCGCCCGGCCGGTTGACCGCAGCGAAGGCGAGGGAGTTGGCGGCGGTGCCGGTGCCCACGAAGAACACCGCGACCTCGCGCTCGAACAATTCGTCGAAGCGGCGCTCGACGCGCTTGTCGAGATCGCTCGCGCCATAGGCGGC
>Ga0064013_1052_pt1 | contig 16538 bp, 22 predicted proteins | sample CrowatWCoCulture_FD_61583 | JGI IMG/M metagenome (GOLD analysis project Ga0064013, IMG submission 61583) | Marine cyanobacteria communities from the University of California, Santa Cruz, USA, analyzing cyanobacterial DNA methylation -... | ecosystem: Host-associated > Microbial > Bacteria >...
CGGCGACTACCAGTCCGCTCTCGATCGAGCGGTTTTGCAAGGCGGTCTCAACGAGCTGAAGCGGCGCCGCGACGAGGCCCGCGCCGAGGGCCGGCTCTACGGTATCGGTCTTGCCGCCGTGGTCGAGCCGAGCGTCTCCAATATGGGCTACATCACTACCGTTCTGACGCGCGGACAGCGCGAGAAAGCTGGGCCAAAGAACGGCGCCCAGGCAACGGCGACCATCTCCATCGATCCGCTCGGCGCGGTTTCGGTCAAGGTCGCCTCCGTGCCGCAGGGGCAAGGGCATCGAACGGTCTTGTCCCAAGTCGTCGCCGACACGCTCGGCCTCGATCCGACGGCGATCACGGTCGTCGCCGATGTCGATACGGGGCGGGACGCCTGGTCGATCGCGTCAGGCAACTATTCCAGCCGCTTCGCACCCGCCGTGGCGGGTGCCGCCAAGCTTGCGGCTGACCGATTGCGGGCAAAGCTCAGCGAGGTCGCCGCCGGGCAGCTGAACATTCAGTCAGGGGAAGTGGAGTTTGGTAAAGGCCGGGGCGTTCGCCAGATCCAATCCTGACAACTCGGTGTCCTTCGCGCGGGTCGCCGCGGCCGCCCATTGGGCGCCGGGAACCTTGCCGGACTCGGTCGACCAGACCATCCGCGAGACGGTGTTCTGGACGCCCGAGCAATTGCAGGCGCCGAATGCCGCGGACGAGGTGAATTCCTCTCTCTGCCACGGCTTCATCTTCGATTTCTGCGGCGTCGAGATAAACCAGGACACCGGCGAGGTTCGGATCGACCGTTATGTGACGATGCACGACTGCGGCACGATTCTGCATCCGGCAATGGTCGATGGCCAAGTGCGCGGCGGTTTCGCCCAGGCGCTGGGGGCGGCACTCCTTGAAGAGTTCGTCTATGGGGCTGACGGAAGCTTCCTTTCGGGAACGCTCGCCGACTATCTGATCCCAACGGTGATGGAAGTCCCGGACCCGATCATCCTGCATTACGAGAGCCCGTCGCCCTTCACGCCGCTCGGGGCGAAGGGGGTGGGCGAAGGCAATTCCATGTCGACGCCGGCATGCATCGCCAATGCCGTCGCCGACGCGATCGGCGCCGACGAAGTCGTGCTGCCCCTCTCACCGAGTCGCATTGCTGGGCTTCTGGCCAGTGACGAACCCCAGCCGAAGGTCAAGCCGAAGCAAGTGGAGGACACCGCGCACGGCGGCCAGCGCAAGCTGACTGGTGGGGGCTCGGCGGAGGTCGCGGCTTCGCGCGAAGAGGTCTGGCGCATGCTGCTCGATCCAGCGACGCTCGAAGCGATCATCCCGGGATCGCACGGCGTCGAGAAAGTCTCCGAGACCTATTTTACCGCCGACGTGACCTTGGGCGTCGGGCCCGTCCAGGGACGCTACAAGGCCGATATCCAGCTGTCGGACCTCGACGAGCCGAATGCCGTCACGCTGAGCGGCAAGACCGTTGGGGCGCTAGGTTCTGGCGAGGGGTCGGGCCGGGTCACACTGGAGGATCTCGGCGGCGGGCGGACCCGCATCTCCTATTCCTACGAGGCAGGGATCGGCGGCAAGGTCGCCTCGGTCGGCGGCCGGCTTCTCGACGGCGCGGCGCGTGTCGTCATCGGCCAGTTCTTCAAGGCGCTGGCCAATCATGCCGGCGGCGGCAAAGTGCCGGGGGCAGGGGTGTTCGCACGGCTCAAGGCACTGATTGGAGGTGGCCGATGAAGCCGGCACCATTCGATTATGTGCGCGCCGATGCTCTCGGAGAAGCACTCGATGCACTGCACGAGGCCGGCGACGAGGCCCGAGTGATCGCCGGAGGTCAGTCGCTGGTGCCGATGCTCAATATGCGGCTTGCCCGGCCTTCCGTCCTGGTCGACATCACGCGGATTTCCGAGTTGAAACGGATCGAGCAGCGAAAGGGGCAGGTCGTCGTCGGGGCCGCGGTCCGGCAAGTCGAGCTGGAACGCTGGGCGCCGCTCGCCGGCCTCCTGCCGATGATCGCGGCGATGATGCCCTGGGTCGGCCACGCCCAGACCCGGTGTCCGTCGTCAGAACATTTGGCTCAGAACAGGGCGTCGATTTGAGGAGAGACGGCCTCGTCTGGGATTGATATTATGCGGCGAGTTTGCGGCGCTGCAAGCGCCGATGTTCGATGGTCTTTCGCTTGATCCTTTCTCGTTGTCGGATGATCGCGGCAGCCCTACCGAAGTAGGTGTCGGCGGGTGTCACGTTGCCCAGGCTCTCGTGATAGCGCTGGTGATTGTAGTGCTCGACGAAGGCCGCGATCTGTCCTTCGAGATCGCCGGGCAGGAAGTAGTTCTCGAGCAGGATCCTGTTTTTCAGCGTCTGGTGCCAGCGTTCGATCTTGCCCTGGGTTTGCGGATGGAACGGCGCTCCTCGCACATGGCTCATGCTCTGGGCTTCGATGTATTGCGCAAGTTCCCCGGCGACGTAGCTGGGACCGTTGTCGCTAAGCAGCCGCGGCTTGTGATGGACCTGCGCCGACGAGCAGCCTGAGGCGGCGAGCGCCAGGTCCAGCGTGTCAGTGACGTCCTCGGCCCTCATCGTCGTGCAGAGCTTCCAGGCGATGATGTAGCGCGAGAAGTCGTCGAGCACGGTGGACAGATAGACCCAACCCCAGCCGATGATCTTGAAGTAGGTAAAATCGGTCTGCCACATCTCGTTTGGCCGCGTCGTCCGGGTGTGGAACGTATCGGCCGCCTTGATCACGACGTAGGCCGGGCTGGTGATGAGGTCGTGAGCCTTCAACAGCCGATAGACCGTGGCTTCCGACACGAAGTATTGCTTCTCGTCGGTGAACCGGACGGCCAGCTCCCGCGGCGAGAGCTCGCAATTCTCCAGCGCCAGTTCGATGATCTGGTCATGGATGTCCGCTGGAATACGGTTCCAGACCCGGCCTGGCACCGATGGGCGGTCCTCCAGCGCCTCGGGACCGCCGATGATGTAGCGGTCATACCAGCGGCAGAAGGTTCGGCGGGCAATGCCCAGCTTCTCCAGGGTCTGCTTGGCCGGCAGATGCGACTGCTCGACGATCCGGATGATCTCGAGCTTTTCGGATGCGGGGTATCTCATGCGTCGTCGCCCCCATCCGCGATCATGCTTTTTTTCAGCAGACGGTTCTCGAGCGTCAGATCGGCGACGCATTCCTTCAAGGCGCCGGCCTCGCGCCGCAGTTCCTTGACCTCGTCGGTGGTTGCGGCCCGAGCCGTATCACCGGCCAGGCGGCGCTTGCCGGCTTCCATGAACTCCTTCGACCAAGTGTAATAAAGGCCCTGGGAGATACCCTCCCTGCGGCAGAGTTCGGCGATGCTGTCCTCGCCACGCAGGCCATCGAGCACGATCCGGATCTTGTCTTCGGCGGAGAAATGCCGGCGGGTCGCACGGCGGATGTCTTTCACCACCCGCTCGGCGGGAGCCTTCGCTGGCGATTTCGGCTTGGAGGATTTGGGTCTCATCTTCGTTCCTTCGTCACGGCGACGAGACCCAAATCCTCCTTAAATCACAACCTCAATTCTGAGCCATAGGCGCTGACGGCGGACACGCTGCGATCGCCGCTTCGTCGACCCAGTAGACCGACTGTCCGATACTACGGGTGATCACGTTGACGAGGATCAGGGCGGCGATAGCCAGGGCGAGAACGGCGGCCACCGCCATTTCCACCTGCGCCACCCGCGCGCTGAACGAGCGGACACGTTCCATGCATCTCTCCTCCGACAGGGACCGGGACAGGCGAGCGCCGGCGTCGTGAACCGCCCTCGGGTGCCCGTATGGCCCTGACGGTGTTACACGATCGCCCCGTTGCTCGCTCGCCGACGCGGCGCCCATGCAGCCGCGCCGGCTGGCGATGACGGCCTTTATTCGCTGGCGGCGACGGCGCGCAGTTCGTCGGTAAGGGGCTTCTGATCCGCCCAGATCTCTTCCCACTTCGCAACGACGCCCGGGAAGAAGCTCTGGTCCACGGGCTTCACCTCAATGCCCGTCGCGCGGATCTTCTCGATCATCTGGGGCTCCTGCTCCTCATATTGCTGGCGGACCCAGGCAAGCTGTTCGCGCATCGTCTCGCGCAGGCGCTGCTTCTCGTCGTCTGACAGGCTCGCCCAGACGCGGCCCGAGACCAGGCCGACCATCGGGAACATCGAATGGTTGGTCAGGAGCAGATGGTCGGCGCGTTCGTAGAACTTGAAGTTCAGGATCAGCTCCGGATCGATGTCCATCGCGTCGACCTGACCGTTGGCCAGAGCGTCGTAGACTTCCGGCAGCGGCATCGGCGTCGGTGCGATCCCGAGGATATTGTAGAAGTCGCGGAACGGCTTGAACGGCGTGATGCGCATCTTGCGGCCGGCGAGGTCGGAGATATCGTCGACCGGGAAGTTGGTCATGATCTGACGCATGGTGGCGATGCCGTAGTCGATCCCAACGACGCCCATCTCCTTGGGCAGCCGGCCGAGAAGGGCCTGCGCCGGTTCGCTGGCGAGCACCTTGTTCGCGCCGGCGACGTCCTCGACCAGGAAGGGCGCATAGAGCGCCCCGAAGTCGGGAACACGGTTGGTGACGTCGGCGATGGTCAGGAATGCCATGTCGAGGGCACCCGTCTGCAGCTGCTGGACCATCTGGCTCTCGTCGCCCAGCTGGCCGGCCGGAAAGACTGAGACACCGTCCTCGCCGCCGGAGCGTTCGGACAGCGCGTCGTTCATCCGCTGCGCAGCCTGATTCCATAGATGGCCGCGGGAACGATCGTCCCGAGGCGGTAGTCCCGCGCCTCGGTGGGCGCGGTATGCGCGAGGACCGTCAAGGCAGTGACGGTTCCCACCAAGAACTTTCCGATTGAACGTTTCATGCTTTCCTCCCTGTTGATTGATTGTGCTCCAGCGCCCGGCGGCCTGGGCGCAATTCCTCCCGTCAGTGCATGACCGAGCCGCCGTCCACGACGACCGTCTGCCCGGTCATGAAGGCGCAGTCGTCTGAGGCCAGGAAAAGCAGAGGCCCGATCAGATCGTCGTTCTGCTGGTCCCGCTTGATTGCGCGGCTGGCGATGACCGGACCGCTCAGCGTTTCGCGCAGCTCGGTGTTAGCGACCACCTGTTCGCTCAGCACGAGACCAGGTGCGAGCACGTTCACGCAAATTCCGGTGTCGCCGAGCTCCCGGGCGAGGGCGCGGGAAAACGCCACGATCGCGCCCTTGGAAGCGACATAGTGCAGAAACCCGCTGGTCCCCTTGAACACGGTTCCCGAGGCGATCGTGATGATGCGTCCGTAGCCGTTCTTCTTCATGACGGGCGAGACGGCCTTGGCGCACAGGAAGGCGCCCCGGACGTTGACCGCCATCACGCGATCCCATTCCTCGACCGGGATCTCGTCGAAGGGTTTCATCTTCAGCGAGGCGTAGATCGCCGCATTGGCGACGAGAATGTCAACAGTGCCGAAAGCGTCGACCGTCGCATCGACCATCTGGCCGACGGATGCTTCGTCGCTGACATCCGCCTTCACGAAGCGAACGTCCAGCCCCTTCTGGCGCAGTCCCGCCGCCGTCCGCTCGCCGTCGACGATGTCGCTGATCATGACCCTGGCGCCTTCTTCGGCCAGGGCCTTAGCATAGGTCGCGCCGATTCCCTGGGCGGCGCCCGTGACAAGCGCCACCCGTCCGGCCAATCGTTGGTTCATCGAGGATTGTCTCCGCTGGTTCCGGCGCCGACGACGCCGACATTCTGATAGACGTGCTTGAGCTCGCAGAAATCGAGGAGCGCGTCGAAACCGTGCAATCGGCCGAGGCCGGAGCGCCGGTATCCGCCGGTCTCGGCCTCTGCAAAGAGCTTGTTGTGGTCGTTGATCCACACGGTGCCGTCGCGGAGCGCCCGCGCGACCCGCCAGGCGGCGTCGCCGCGATTGGTCCAGACCGAAGCCGACAGTCCGTAGACCGTGTCATTGGCCTTGGCGACCGCCTCGGGCTCGTCGGCGAAGGGCTCGATCACCAGCATCGGCCCGAAGATCTCTTCCTGGCAGAAGTCGGCCTTCGGATCGTGATGGGCAACGAGGGACGGCGTCAGGAACGCCGAACCTTGGGGAGCCGCGTCCGGAACCTCGTGGCGCAGAACGACTTCGTCGGCCGTGTCGAACACCGCGTCGATGCGCTGCTTGACGCGGTCGCGCGCGTCAGCGCCAATCAGCGGGCCCATTTGGGTGGCCGGGTCGAGACCGTTGCCGACCCTGATGGCGACCAGAGCGGCGGCCAAAGCGGCCTTGGCTTCCTCGAAGCGGCTTTCGTGGACGAGGACGCGTCGCGCTGCGGTGCATTGCTGCCCGGATATGATCGTCGCAGCCGCGGCCAGACGTGGCGCGATCGCCGCGACGTCGGCGTCTTCGAGGACGAGGCAGCAGTTCTTTCCGCCGAGTTCGAGGGAAAGCTTCTTCATCGTCGGCGCGGCGGCAGCCATGATGGCCTGGCCGACCTCGTTCGATCCGGTGAAGGAGATGACGTCGACATCTGGACTTTCGACCAGCGCCTGAGCCACCGCATGACCGCTTTCCGGCAGAACCGAGACGGCTCCCTCGGGAAGTTGCGGTAGCTCGAGCAGCGGGCGCAGGCAGTGCTCGGTGAAGGCGGCGGTCTGGGGGGCAGGCTTGACGACCGACGTACAGCCCGCCGCGATTGCCGGTGCCAGCGATCGGATGAGCAGCACGGCGGGCGCGTTCCACGGGACGATTATGCCTGCGACACCGGCCGGCTCACGCAGCATCACCGACACTTCGCCCGGTGCAACCTCCATCGCGTGGCCGGGATTGTGGCGGGCGAGCCCGGCATAGTAGCGGATCTCGCTGACGGCCGCGGCGATTTCGCCCCGCGCCGCGGCAAGCGGCTTGCCGTTCGTCAGGGTCAGCCAGCGGGCGGCGTCCTCGGCGGCAGTCTCGAGCCCCGCGGCCCAGGCGAGGAGAACATCCTGGCGCAGGCGCGGCGACTGCGCCCACTCTGACTGGTCAAAACACCGGCGCGCCGCCTCGATCGCCGCTTGTGTCTGCTCGGCCCCGGTATCTGCGACCCGGCCCAGGAGTTCGCCGGTCGCAGGGTTGACGGTGGCAAACGTGCGCGAGCCGGCGAGCATGCGTCGACCGATCCAGGCGTGAGCGAGCAGGTCAGCGGGCATGGCGCGGGATCTCCTGAAGGGCAGCACGGCCCGTGTGCGCGGGGAGGGTAGGGGCGGGAGAGCGCCGAAGCGTCGAGCTCGGCCCGGCGCATGGGGCTGGGGTACGGGGCCGGCCGGTCACTACATGATGTCGCCAAGGGCGACCGATGCATCGAGCGCCGCGTCGAGATCGATCTCTTCTTCGCCCGGCACCCGGATGCGGCGGAACCTGAATTCCGGTGCCGAGGCGGGCACCGTCGCGTCGAAACCGGTCTTGCAGCCGAGGCCGTTGTCGGTCGAGGGGTCGAGCTTCGAGCCCTGGCTGCCGGGGATCAGCACCAGGTCGCGATCGGCCTGGAAGCGGGTCGCGACGGCCCATTCGACCTCGGTCGGATCATGGATGTCGACATCCTCGTCGACCACGACCACATGCTTGATGTCGTAATGCGCCGCGAGCGCCGCCAGGATGACGTTCTTCGCCTCGCCGGCCTCGCGGCGTCTGAGTTTGGCGTAGAGGTGGTAGCGGCACACGCCGCCGCGGGACAGATGAACGTCGACGACGCCGGGATGGCTGCGCCGCATCGCCGCGAGGATCGTCGCTTCGCGCGGGATCCCGCCGAGGAGCAGATGCTCAAGGCCTCCGCCGACGATCGTGTGAAACAGCGGTTTCTCGCGGGTCGTCACCCGATCGACTTCGATGACGTGACGGTCGTCGCGCTCGCCGTAATATTGAGGAAACTCGCCGAACGGTCCTTCCGGCGCTCGCCTGTTCGCCATGAGACGTCCTTCGATGACGATCTCCGAACGGGCGGGAACCAGAAGCTCGGATCCTTTACAGCGGACGACTTCGAGCGGGGCGCCACAGAGAGCACCGGCGATGCCCAATTCGTCAAAATCGATGGGCACGATCGCCTGGCTCGCCAGAAGACAAGCCGGACTAGCGCCGATAACGATCGCGACGGGAAGATCTTCGCCCTCGGCCTCGGCGGCGTCGGTGAAGCTAAGCGTGTGGCGCGGCAGGAGCAGCGCGCCGAGCTCGCGCGGGCCGGAAAGCTGCAGCCGGTGGATGGCGACGTTCTGGGCCCCGGTGCGCGGATTGGCGGAGATGAGGAGCCCGGCGGTGATATAGGCGCCGCTGTCATGCTCGTTGTGGACCGGTATCGGCAGAATGTCGGTGAGATCGAAATCGTTTTCGTGGACGACTTCCTGGCACCGCGCATCCGCGATCTCGATCGGCGTGAGCGGGTGCTTCTCGGCATCGTGGAAGCGGTCGAGAAGTTCGTCCTCGGCGATGCCGAGCGCCTCGGCCATCCAGGCGCGCTGCGACAGGAGCCCGGATACGACGGATCCGGAATGGCCGGAGGGGTGGGGGAAGACCGTCGCGCGTTCGCCGTCATTGCGATTGGCGATGCCGGCCAGCGCAAACTGCAGGTTGGTTTCCCGCCGCGCGATAGCGAGCCGCCCCGTCTCCTCCAGCCGCTTCAGCCAGCTGCGCAGGTCGAGATAGGCTTGCCGAGCCTGTCGTTGATCGGGCCGTGACCCGTTGGCCGTCTGGTTCACCCTGGCTTCCTCCCTTGCCATCTTCGGAGGTTAAAGCGGTGGGAGGTATCATTGCCAACAATTTGATATGATGGCATCGATATCGATGCGCTATGGGAGGGCGCGCCGATGGACCTGCGACAGATGAGCTATTTCGTCGCGATGTACGAGGAAGGCTCGGTCACCCGCGCCGCGCAGAGGCTGAACATCGTGCAGCCCGCCGTCAGCGTGCAGTTGGCACGTCTCGAGGAAGCGATTGGACAAAAGCTATTCTACCGTACGCCCAAAGGCATGGTGCCGACCCATGCCGGCGAGAGCGCCTATCGCCGCTTTCTGCCGATATTGCGCGAAGTCGAGCAGGCGCGTCGCGCCCTGACGATCAGCGGGGAAGTGGTGAAAGGCCATGTCGCGGTTGGGGCCGTCTCCTCGGTCGCCAACAACGCCTTGTCCGAAACCTTGCGGATCTTTCACAGGCGCTATCCCGAAGTGACGCTTTACGCGACCGGCGGCTACACCACCGACCTGATCGAGATGCTGCGAACCGCTCAACTCGACCTGGTGATCGTCAATACGCCATCCCGCGGCGGCCGGGGGTACGACACGTTGCCGATCATCAATGAGGATCTGGCGCTGATCTGCGACAACGCCTATCCCCTACTGCCTCCGACGCTTCACCCTCGGGAGGTGGGCGAGCGCGATCTCGTCATTCCCTCGCATCGTCACGGGTTGCGGCTGATCATCGATGCCGCTTTCGCCGCTCATGACATCACGCTCGTCCCGCATATCGAATTCGACGAACTGAAGACCATCGAAGAGTTTCTGCCCGACAGCGGCTTTGCCACGATCCTACCGCCGATCGCCGTGCACCGCGCGCTAATGACCGGCCGGCTTCGCATGCACCCGATCGTGCCCTCCGTCCCCCGGCGGCTTGTCTGCCTTTCGAACACGGCGCGGCCGCTAGGGCCGGCGGCTCAGCTGTTCGTAGAGGAGTTGCGGGAACGGATGATCGAGGTCAGCGCCAAACTCGCGCAGGCCATCGCGTCGAGCCCATAGCGCTACGCTATCAAGGCGATTGCGGGAAACCGTTGGACCGTGATGACGCCCGCGTGGTCACCTCGATTTCGACTATCATGGGAAATGACGATGACCGACAGCGCGAAAGTGCCAACCCGAAGGCTTGTTATCGGCATTTCCGGCGCATCGGGGACGATCTACGGCATCCGACTGCTCGAACTCTTGCGCAAAACGCCCATCGAGACGCATCTCGTCATGTCGCGCTCGGCGGAGGTTACCGCAGCCTACGAGACCGACATGAAGATTGCGGCTATTCGAGCCCTTGCCGACGTGGCATGGCGGCAGGAAGACATCGCAGCCTCGATCTCGTCGGGTTCCTTTAGGACAATGGGGATGATCGTCGCGCCCTGCTCGATCCGTTCGATGTCGGAAATCTCCAGTGGAGTGACGTCGACGCTTTTGACCCGTGCGGCTGACGTTATGCTGAAGGAGAGGCGACGCCTGGTCCTGATGGTGCGGGAGACACCGCTTCATACCGGCCACCTGAGGACGATGACGCAGTTGTCGGAGATGGGCGCGATCATCGCCCCCCCGGTTCCCGCCTTCTATTCCAAGCCTCTGTCGTTAATGGACATGGTCGACCATACGATCGGCAGGGTTCTCGATCTTTTCGACATCGATCTTGGCACGGTACGGCGCTGGAAAGATACGGGAAATTGACGTAGCTCAGCGGCAAAGTTCCGCCAGCCGCGCCAGGTCGGGGTCGTCGGCCGCCATGGGCAGGACGCGGCGAAGATTGTTGAGGGCTGTGTCGACACCGGCCTCGGCCTCGGCCAACACGGCGCTAGCCGCCCAGCTTGCCAGGAGAGCGAGTTCCAGCCGCTCTGTCTCTATCTCTGCCGCCTGAATCTTTGCCCGGACGCTGTCGCGGTCCTTATGCGTCGGGCCGTCCTGCGGCATTGGCCAGCCTTTCATTGCGCGACGCGCGCTGCGAAGTGGCATAACGACGGTTTCGTGCCATGCCGCGACTATCGCGGCGGGATCGTCCTGCGAGCCTAATTTCTGTCCGCGGGCCCCGAGCCAAAGGGCTAGGAAGAGAAGATTGACGTCGGCGCCGTAACGCTCCTGCTGAGCCAGGCAAAGCTGTGCGACACCGTTGCGGCGGTAGCGCTTCAATGTCCACTCCCAAAGCGGCAAGACGTCTTTCGAAGCGCTCATCGGGCGGCAATCCTGTTTGCAATGCGCGGCTTAGGCGCTTCCCCGCGATATAGCGGATCGCCCTCTACACGACGCGGCATATCGCGCTCGCAACCGCAAAGCAGATCATGGTGCCAGTTAGGGTCGCCGCACTGGCAGGTCATGCGTCCGATCGTACCGCTATGACGCATTACGCCCGACACCGAACGGGGTTTGCTGCGCATATAAACTGCGCATCCCCTGTACCGGGGCTCCTCGCACTCGTACGGCAGCCGCCCCGTTCCGTCCGCCAGTCGGATGGAAAATTTTGTGCGTGAACGTCGCAGTTCCGCGCTCGGTTATGGGATCGGCAAAGGCTCGATTGCGGCTGGGGGCGGCAGCTAAGCGCCCATTCCGGTCGTTCACGGCGCATCTTCTAGTTCCCTGAAGCGGACATCAAGGCAGCCACGCGAAATTTTCGCTTAACGTTGAAGGTGAATCCCTTTCATTGGTCTGCCCCCACTGAAGTGGTCCTCCCTGAAGTATGGTTTTCGAGCCATTGGAGGACGAGAGCATGCCGCAGAAGAAGCACAAGCCTGAAGAGATCGTCGCGAAGCTGCGGCAGGTCGATGTCCTGGTATCGCAGGGGCGATCGGTTGCTGAAGCCGTGCGCGCGATCAGCGTGACGCAGTTCACCTATTATCGTTGGCGCAAGGAATACGGCGGTCTGAAGGGCAACCAGGTCAAGCGCCTGAAGGACCTTGAGAAGGAGAACGAGCGCCTTCGAAAGGCGGTCTCCGACCTGACCCTGGAGAAGCTGATCCTTCGAGAGGCCGCATCGGGAAACTTCTGAGCCCCTCCCGCCGTCGGCGTTGCATCGAGCATGTCCGGACGATGTTCAAGGTGTCCGAACGCTTTGCCTGCCGCGTGCTCTGTCAGCATCGCTCGACGCAACGCAAGACGCCGACCGGTCGATCTGATGAAGCGGCGTTGACCGCCGACATCATCGCGCTCGCCACCCAGTACGGCCGCTATGGATATCGCCGGATCACGGCGTTGCTGCATGCGGCCGGGTGGACGGTGAACGTCAAACGGGTCGAGCGCATCTGGCGACGGGAGGGGCTGAAAGTGCCGCACAAGCAGCCGAAGAAGGGTCGGCTCTGGCTGAACGATGGATCCTGCGTCCGTCTAAGGCCGGAGCATCGCGACCATGTCTGGTCCTACGACTTCGTCGAGAGCCGAACCCACGATGGGCGCAAGTTCCGCATGCTGAACATCATCGACGAGTTCACCCGGGAATGCCTGGCGATCCGGATCGATCGAAAGCTGAACTCGACCAGCGTCGTCGACGCCGTGACCGACCTGTTCATCCTGCGCGGCGTGCCCGACCATATACGCTCGGACAATGGGCCGGAATTTATCGCCAAGGCAGTGCGGGAATGGATCGTCGCCGTGGGTGCCAAAACGGCGTTCATCGAGCCGGGCAGCCCATGGGAGAACGGCTACTGTGAAAGCTTCAACGCCCGACTTCGGGACGAGCTCCTCAACGGCGAGATCTTCTACTCGCTGGCCGAGGCGAAGGTCGTGATCGAAAGCTGGCGTCGCCACTACAACACGGCACGTCCGCACTCGTCATTGGGCTACCGCTCGCCGGCACCGCAGGTTCTGCAATGGCCGTCTTCGCCACCCGGACCAGCTTCGCCGGCCACGCCAGCCTTGGCGCAAAGGCCGCTCATGAACTAAGATTTGCCCTGGACCACCCGGTGGGGGCCGACCAGCAACAAGCGCCTGCGCATAGGTCTCGTCCTTGATGTCGCCTGAAAGCGCGACGGCCGCGCCGAGGCCTCCGTCGTTGATCTCGGCCGCAATCTCTTCCAGTTCGATGCCCCGTCGCGCGCCGAGCACGAGGTTGGCTCCTTCGGCCGCGAAGAGACGCGCTGCGGCAGCCCCGATCCCGCTGCTGGCTCCGGTCACGATGATAGTCTTGCGATTCAGTTCCATTGTATCTCTCCGAGTCGTATTGCTCGCGATACCTGTCCCCACCGCAGGCCATGCTGCCACCCGATTTCCGGAAGCGGACAGTCCAAAGCCGATGATCGTGGCCGGTATTTGGCCGGTCGTCGATGTCCGCTTCCAGCTTGGTGCGATCGGAAGCGGACCGGCCGCATACCACCCGGGTCGAAAATGATTTCCGATTCCGGGTCAGGCCGGAAGCGGACTGGCAGGTTCTGAGCTTTGGCCGTCGGAAAGGAGCCTTCGGGTTTCGACCCAAAGCCGACAAACAGCTTCTGGGCGCATCGAGCCGGAAGGCTGACGATCCCCGTCACCAACCATAGGTAAAGGTCGCACCGCTGTTGCGGTTGCCGGATTGGACGACGGCGTCGCGGGCCCCGCGTCCGAATTGGAAGAGACCGTAGGCGTTGCCATCGCCGTTCTGCTCCAGCGTGCCAGAATGGCCATTCCCGCGCTGCTGGACGAGACCGACATTGCCCCGTCCGCGCTGGGCGAGGCCGGCGTTGTTGCCCTGGCCTTTCTGCCGGATCGAGCCGTCCTTGAGGCCGTTATAGAGCGAATAGATCCGCAGCCCCGCTTCAACGGCCCCGCTCGTCTGCCGGTCATTCGGGGCGAAGGTCCACGACACCTGGCCGCCGGCGGCCGCAGGCGTGGCGAAGGTCGCCGGGGCGACGATCGCAATGGCAAGTGCGGCCGCAATGGCGTTCGCGGAAATGAAGGTCATGAAGATCTCCGTTCCCCGGTCTGTTCCGGGACATGCGTTGAGTTTGGAATGGGCCCCCGCCGGACCGGCGCGCCAAAGCAGGGTGTTGTCGCTTCGTCAGATCCTGCCGCCGACTTGGGCGGAGCAGGATATCGTCTTGCCATCGACGACAACGGTCAGATCGGCGTCGTAGCCGGAGCCGCCCGCGCTGAGCGTGACCATGCCGAGTTGTTCCGTCCCGCCGGAAGCGATGGCGAAGGGGCCGCCTTGCCGGATGTCGGTTCCCCGCCCCGAGACGTGGAACGCATACTCACCACGCGCTGACTTCGCAGCATGGGCGAGCGCGGTCAGTTCGACCGAACCGCCCCGGCGCGAGACGTCGAGTTCGCACCGGACAGGCGCCTCGCCCGATCGCGTGACCGCTGGGCCAGCAAAGGCGGCGGTAGTGGCACCGAGGAGAACCAAAACCGCGGCGAGGCGGTGGCGAGGGCGGAGCAATGGCATGGCGGGCCTCGTCAATGGGATGGGAACGTAACGGGTGGGACGCGCCGCTCAGCGCGGGATCAGTCGCAGGCCTGGACGAGGGCCGCAACGTTCCCGCTGCCACCCTGCGCGACGTCGGCCGAGCAGCCGCGTCCAACCTGAACACCGGCCGCGATGTTGCCGTGACCGTCCTGAGAGAGGATCGTCGTGTGGTCGGAGCCGAACTGGCCGATGCCGGCGGAGTTGCGGCTGCCGTACTGGTAGGTCGCGCCGTAATGCCTACGCCCCTCCTGACCGACGACCGACAGATTGTGCGAACCGCGCTGCTCGCTGAGCGAGCGGTTGTATCGGCCGTCCTGATGGACGCGGATACGGTTGCGGTAGCCTTGCTGAGATCCGCCGGCGGAGTTCGACCAGCCGTACTGGTCGAAACGCACGTCGTTGGCGGATGCTGGGGTTACGGCCGTCAGGCCGGCGAGAACAACGAGGGCAGAAGCAAGGGGCAAGCGGATCATCTGGGCATCTCCGACAAGAGCACATCGGCTCGGGATGGAATGACCCGAACTTGAACCCGGCGGCCGGAACCGTCGCTGAATATGTCGTTCATACCGCGTTCAGCGGCATACAATGACCGGGAGGACCGAAGGCGACGGGCAGGCTTCCGGGTGTCTCAGGCCGACGAGCAGTGTGTGGTGGAACCACAGCGGCTGTCCGAAACGTTCATTCTCTTCCACAGAGGAAAAGATCATGGCGAACACCAAGAGCGAAGCGTCCCGCGAGAACAGCGTTTTCGAGGACCCAGAGTCGCCCGACGTCAACGCGGGCAAGAGGCTGCCGCCTAAGGATGTGGATACGTCCCTAGGCGACGCCATCGAGGAGACGATGGACGAGGAGACTGACTCTCCCAAGGGTGATCCGGCCAGGGAGCGCTCGCGATGACTGTTGAAACCGAGATCCGGCAAGCGATCATCGACGAGCTGAAGCGACAGGCTGACAACAGCAGCTCTCAACTCACCGTCCAGACGACTGACGATCAGATGACGATCAATGGACCAGTCAACCTCGACGATCTGGTGATGGTCGTGATGAGGTCGGTCGCCGGCGGCCCATGAGAACGAAATCAGCCCTCCGCCGTTTCTGATCTTCAGAGAAGGGAGATCGACATGACGCGTGATTCACTGCAGGCCTCGGCAAGAAGGCGAAGGGCTACACAAAGGAACTCGTGGCGGAGTTCACCGGCGACGCGCGACTTCAGGAAGAGGGCCGACGCGAGATTGTCGAAGGTCGGCGGGAGGGCATTGCCTCGATGTCCGACGCGTCGTCCTCGGTCAGAACCCCTGAAAAGCCGGCTAGTTGACCGGGAGAAGTACTGTCAATCACAGCGGCATTCCGGAACAGGACCGGCGACATCTTGACTGCGGAAGCGGGCCGGTTGCAGCCGGGCAGCTCTCCGGGAGAAGAGGTGACGAAGCCGACGTTCGACTGAGAGCCCTATTTGGTCGCAGAATGAAAGTCAGCAGGCTTCTTGGCGACCCATTTCACGAAGCGCGCGACCGTCTGATTGTCCGTAAGGGGCGTCCCGCTTTCCGCGTGGCGGACCAGTTCGCTCGCCGTGAAATTGGCGTCGATGGTCTCCCGGCAGATGGGATGGACAGGAACGGTGTCTCGGCCACCCCGGCTTTTGGGGATCGGGTGGAAGCGATCCACGGTCTCACCCAGCAATCGGCCGCATAGCCAGCACGGTTCCGGAGGCTCGGCATCGGCTGTCTGGTTCTCAAGCCAACTTGCGTCCCGAATTTTTCGCGCCATCTCACAGCTCCTATTGCGCAGAACACGGTGCGGCATTGTGCTACTGGCAATCTGAGGGCCGTGCAGATCCTGCTCGGACACACGAAGATTGAGAGCACGGTGCGCTACCTCGGTGTCGATGTCGAGGACGCGCTAGCACTTGCCGAGAGCACTGAGGTGTAGCAGTCGCTCTCGTGTCCTTTCTCAGGAACGGCCGCTTCGGAGTATCGCCAGCGGCCGTTCCGATAGCGAGACCGGGTGGTTAGTGGTCGGTCTGGTTTGGAGGATCGCAGGCCGATAAGCTGCCGCTCGTCTTGCTGCGATGCGACAGAGGAGCGCAAGCCATGGCATCGATCATCTTTTTGCACGGTGCATCAAGCAGCGGAAAATCTACCATCGCCAGAAAGCTGCAAGCGAGGATCGAGAAGCCTTTCTGGCATGTCTCTATCGACCACCTGCGGGACTCAGGTATCCTGCCCATAGACCGCTATCGAAATGGTGATTTCGAATGGGCGGACGCCCGCAGTGCCTTCTTCGATGGCTTTCATGCATCCCTTAGGGCCTATGCCGATGCGGGCAACAACTTAATCATTGAGCACATCCTAGATCGCGAAGAATGGCTGCAAGCGCTCATTGATCAATTGGCCAGGCACGACGTATTTTTCGTTGGAGTGAATTGCCCAC
>Ga0064013_1054_pt1 | contig 16130 bp, 17 predicted proteins | sample CrowatWCoCulture_FD_61583 | JGI IMG/M metagenome (GOLD analysis project Ga0064013, IMG submission 61583) | Marine cyanobacteria communities from the University of California, Santa Cruz, USA, analyzing cyanobacterial DNA methylation -... | ecosystem: Host-associated > Microbial > Bacteria >...
ACCGCCCGGAGCGCGCGGCCCTCACGTCAACGAAACTGGCGCAGACCGCGATGGCTCAGTCGTCCAAGCGCTCCTGCAGCGCCATCGCGGCCTGCGGCGCGCGGACTTTTCCCTCGCGGATGAAATAGACGAAGACGTCGCGCGGCGTGTCCGTCGCGACCGTCTCGGGATCGTGCCGCGGCAGGTCGGCGGGCTGGCCGCCCGACGCCCATTGCCTGGCGCGCTCCGCCCAGGCATCGAGCGCGTCGGCCGGATAGCCGGTCGCGATCCGGCGTCGCCCTTCTGTAGCCGGCCATAGACGAAATCGGCGGTGACATCGGCGATCTCGGGGTAATCTGCGCTCTCGGCATAGACGATGGCGACGCCGGCCTCGCGGCACATCTGCACGGCCTGCGGGCAGGCAAAGCTCTCGTGACGCAATTCCACGACATTGCGCAGGGCAATGCCGCCGGCGCTGGCTGGCAGCAGTTTCAGGAAGGCGCCGAAATCGTCCGGATCGAACTGCTTGGTAGCGGCCAGTTGCCAGAGCAGCGGTCCCAGCTTGTCGCCGAGTTCGGCAATGCCGGACTCCACGAAGCGCTGGATGGATTCGCCGCCCTCCGCCAAAACCTTGCGGTTCACCGCATAGCGGGGCGCTTTCAGCGAGAAGACGAAGTCTTCGGGCGCCTCGCTCGCCCATTTGGCGAAGGTCTCCGGCTTCTGGCTGCGGTAGAATGTGCCATTGACTTCGATCGTCCGCAGCTTCGACGCGGCATATTCGAGCTGCCGCTTCTTCGGCAGGTCGTCCGGGTAGAAACTTCCTTCCCAGGGCTCGAAGGTCCAGCCGCCGATGCCCGTGCGGATCGTGCCGCGTCCTGCCATGTCGGTCCCCTCTTGGCCGCGGTCGTTATTCGGCCGCCTCGCGCTTGATGCCCGGCCGCCGCTCCAGCAGCTCGCGCAGGAAATGGCCGGTATAGGAGCGCTCGACCTTGACCACGTCCTCGGCGTGCCGGTGGCGACGATCTCGCCGCCACCATCGCCGCCCTCGGGGCCGATGTCGACGACCCAATCGGCGGTCTTGATGACCTCGAGATTGTGCTCGATGACGACGATCGTGTTGCCGCGATCGACAAGGTCGTGCAGCACTTCCAGCAGTTTCGCGACGTCGTGGAAATGCAGACCGGTGGTCGGCTCGTCGAGGATGTAGAGCGTGCGGCCGGTTGCCTTGCGCGACAGCTCCTTGGCCAGCTTGACGCGCTGCGCCTCGCCGCCCGACAGGGTGGTCGCCTGCTGGCCCACCTTGATGTAGCCGAGCCCGACCTCCTTCAGCGTTGCCAGCTTGTCGCGGACAACCGGGACGGCCGCGAAGAAGTCGACGCCTTCCTCGACCGTCATGTCGAGGACGTCGGCGATCGACTTCTCCTTGAAGGTGACCTCCAGCGTCTCGCGATTGTAACGCTTGCCGTGGCAGACGTCGCAGGTGACGTAGACATCGGGCAGGAAGTGCATCTCGATCTTGATGACGCCGTCGCCCTGGCACGCCTCGCAGCGGCCACCCTTGACGTTGAAGGAGAAGCGGCCGGGCTGGTAGCCGCGGGCCTTGGCTTCGGGCAGGCCGGCGAACCAGTCGCGGATCGGCGTGAAGGCACCGGTATAGGTCGCCGGGTTCGAGCGCGGCGTGCGGCCGATCGGCGACTGGTCGATGTCGATGACCTTGTCGAGATGCTCCAGCCCCTCGACCCGGTCGTGCTCGGCGGGAATGTCACGGCCGTTGGAGATGCGCCGCGAGGCCGCCTTGTAGAGCGTCTCGATCAGGAAGGTCGACTTGCCGCCGCCCGACACGCCGGTGACGCAGTTGAACAGGCCGAGTGGAATCTCGGCCGAGACGTTCTTGAGATTGTTGCCGCGCGCGCCGATGACCTTGAGCTGCTTGCCCTTCTGCGGCTTGCGGCGCTTCTCGGGCACCGGCACACCGAGATCACCCGACAGATAGCGACCGGTCAGCGAGCGCGGATTGGCCATGACCTCGCCGGGCGTGCCGGCGGCGATGATCTCGCCGCCATGGACGCCGGCGGCCGGGCCAATATCGACGACATGGTCGGCGGTGAGGATCGCGTCCTCGTCATGCTCGACGACGATCACGGTATTGCCGATGTCGCGCAGATGCTTGAGGGTTTCCAGAAGCCGCGCATTGTCGCGCTGGTGAAGCCCGATCGAGGGCTCGTCGAGGACATAGAGAACGCCGGTCAGTCCCGAACCGATCTGGGAGGCCAGCCGGATGCGCTGACTTTCGCCGCCGGACAGCGTGCCCGACGCCCGCGACAGGGTCAGATAGTCGAGGCCGACATCGTTGAGGAAGCGCAGACGCTCGCGGATTTCCTTGAGAATACGGACGGCGATCTCGTTCTGCTTGTCGGTGAGCTTTGACGGCAGCTCCTCGAACCAGCCGGCGGCTGCGCGGATCGACTGCTCGGTGATCTCGCCGACATGACAGCCGGCGATCTTCACCGCCAGCGCCTCGGGCTTCAGCCGGTAGCCGTTGCAGGCCGGGCAGGGGGTCGCCGACATGAAGCGCTCGATCTCCTCGCGCATCCAGGCCGATTCCGTCTCCTTCCAGCGACGCGCCAGATTGGTGACGACGCCCTCGAAGACCTTGGTGGTCTTGTAGGAGCGCAGACCGTCATTGTAGCGGAACTCGATCTTCTGCTTGCCGGTGCCGTGGAGGATGGCGTTGCGGGCCTCTTCCGACAGGTCGGTCCAGCGATCGGTCTGCTTGAAGCCGTATTGCCGGCCGAGCGCATCGAGGGTCTGGCCGTAATAGGGTGAGGAGGATTTCGCCCAGGGTGCGATGGCGCCGCCCTTCAGGGTCAGGGCGTCGTTCGGCACGACCAACTTCGGATCGACAGCCTGCTGTGAGCCGATGCCGTCGCAGCGCGGGCAGGCGCCGAAGGGATTGTTGAAGGAGAACAGCCGCGGCTCGATCTCGGGGATGGTGAAGCCGGAGACCGGGCAGGCGAACTTCTCCGAGAAGACGAGCTGTTTGGCATGGCCATTTTCGTCGACGCCGTCGGCGAATTCGGCGATTGCGAGGCCTTCCGCCAGACCGAGCGCGGTCTCTATGGAATCGGCCAGCCGGGCCGACAGGTCGTCACGCACAACGATGCGATCGACGACCACGTCGATGTCGTGCTTGTACTTCTTGTCCAGCGCCGGGCATCGGCGATGTCGTGGAACTCGCCGTCGATGCGGACGCGCTGAAACCCCTTCTTCTGAAGCTCGGCCAGTTCCTTGCGATACTCGCCCTTCCGGCCGCGCACGATCGGCGCCAGCAGATAGAGCCGCGTGCCTTCCTCCAGCGCCATCACGCGATCGACCATCTGGCTGACGGTCTGGCTCTCGATCGGCAGACCGGTGGCCGGTGAGTAGGGCACGCCGACCCGGGCGAAGAGCAAGCGGAGATAATCGTAAATCTCGGTGACCGTGCCGACGGTCGAGCGCGGGTTCTTGGACGTCGTCTTCTGCTCGATGGAAATGGCCGGCGACAGACCCTCGATCTGGTCGACATCCGGCTTCTGCATCATCTCGAGGAACTGCCGCGCATAGGCCGACAGGCTCTCGACGTAGCGGCGCTGGCCCTCGGCGTAGATCGTGTCGAAGGCGAGCGACGATTTTCCGGAACCCGACAAGCCGGTCATGACGATCAGCTTGTCGCGCGGAATCTCCAGATCGACATTCTTGAGATTGTGTTCGCGCGCGCCGCGAATGGAGATCGTCTTGAGTTCGGCCATGACGCGAAATGCAGTCCTTGCGGGTGGGAAACCGACCCTACTTAGGTGCCGGACCACAGTCTTCCAAGGCGGGGTCCGAACCGTTCTGCTTGACTCCGGTCAGATGATGTTCTTTTTTTGTTCCAGTCAAGACCGAGCCGGCCCAACGGCCACGCCCCAGGATCGCGCGTAAGCGGTGGCGGACAAGGCGGTGGACGACGGACCCGGGCTGCTTTCGTCCGGCGGCGCGGTCGGATAGGGTCGCGCCGATTTTCAGATTTGGAGTTTCGTCATGGCAGGCAGTGTCAACAAGGTCATTCTGGTGGGCAATCTCGGGGCCGACCCCGAGATCCGCCGCCTGAATTCCGGCGACGCCGTCGTCAATCTGCGGATCGCGACCTCGGAATCCTGGCGCGACCGCCAGTCGGGCGAGCGTCGCGAACGCACCGAATGGCACAACGTCGTGATCTTCAACGAGAACCTGGTGAAGGTCGCCGAGCAGTTCCTGAAGAAGGGCTCGAAGATCTATATCGAGGGCGCCCTGCAGACCCGCAGCTGGGAGGACCAGTCGGGCCAGAAGCGCTACACCACCGAAGTCGTGCTGCAGAAGTTCCGCGGCGAGCTGCAGATGCTCGATGGCCGCAACGAAGGCGGCGGCGGCGGTGCCGGCGGCGGCGGCGGTTATGACCGCGGCGGTGGCGGCGGTGGCGGCGGTGGCCGTATCGAGCAGGGCGGCGGCGACCGTGGCTATGGCGGCGGTGGTGGCGGCTCGTCCCGCGACCTCGACGACGAGATCCCGTTCTGATCGCCGAGCCGATCGCAGAATGAGAGGGCATCCGGCGAAAGCGGGGTGCCCTTTTTCGTTGTCAGGACCGGGCGTCCGGGATGTTGCGGCGGTTTGCGCAGCGCTTCAACCGGCGTGACCGGCCGGGGCCATGGCGTCCTGCCGGCGTCGTGTCGCGGTCAGCTCAGGGCCGTCGCGCCTTGCTGGCTCGTGCGGATGAGTTCGGCGGCACCGTCGGCGACGAACTGCACGGCGAGGGCGGCCAGGAGAACGCCGAGGAGCCGCGAGATCACCGCGCGCCCGGTGACACCGAGAAACCGATCGACCCGGTGGGCGAGAGCGAGGAAGGCGAAGCTTACGGTGAGCGCCGTGAAGATCACCCCGACGAGCGCCGCCTGACCACCGAGGCTGGGCAGCGAGCCGGAGAGCAGGATCACCGCCGAGATGGCGCCCGGACCGGCAATCAGCGGGATCGCCATCGGGAAGGCGGCAACGTCGGCAGCCTCCGGATCGTCCACGGCCTTGTTGGCGCTGCGCTGCTTGCGCTCATTGCGCTTCTCGAAGACCAGCTCGAAAGCGATCCAGAACAGGAACAGACCGCCCGCGACCCGGAAGGCACCGAGCGTGATGCCGAGCGTGCGCAGGATTCCAAGGCCGAAGAGGGCGAAGATCGTCAGGATCGCGAAGGCGATCAGGCAGGCGCGCAGTGCTGTCCGCTGGCGCTCCTTCTCGTTCATCTCCGGCGTCAGGGCGAGGAACAGCGGCACCAGCCCCAGCGGATCGATGATGACGAAGAGGGTGACGAACCCCGACAGGAGAAGATCGAACATGGGTTCCGCGATCCCGTGAAGCCTTCGCCATCGGTAACAGGTGGCGCCAGCCGGTCAAAGGCCGTCAGCCGGAAAACCGGCGAATCGGGCGATTCCTGCCGCGAAGGCGGGTTTTCCACGCCTGCAAGCCGGACACGTGTCGCGGTTTCTTTTGGATGGCGCGTAAGCGGCTGGCAACATTGGCGTTTCGAGGCCGCGCAAATGGGCCGTGCAATTGCTCCGGCGGGCTGTTCGGGCTATAGGCAGAACACGAATTTTGAGTCAATCGGGACACAGTCTTGGCCGAAGACGACATCACGACGCCGCCGGAGCGACCCACCGGTATCGATTCCATCTCGATCATCGAGGAAATGCAGCGCAGCTATCTCGATTACGCCATGAGCGTGATCGTCAGCCGTGCGCTTCCCGATGTGCGCGACGGACTGAAGCCGGTGCATCGGCGCATCCTCTACGCGATGCACGGCATGGGCCTGACCTTCAACCGACCCTACCGCAAGTCTGCCGGTGTCGTCGGTGAGGTGATGGGTAAGTACCATCCGCACGGCGATTCCTCGATCTACGACGCCTTGGTCCGCATGGCGCAGGACTGGTCGCTGCGCGCGCCGCTCATCGAGGGGCAGGGCAATTTCGGCTCGATCGATGGCGATCCGCCGGCGGCGATGCGTTACACCGAGACGCGTCTCTACAAAGTGTCGGAGGCGCTGCTCGCCGATATCGACAAGGAAACCGTCAACTTCCAGGACAATTACGACGGGCGCGAGCAGGAGCCGGTCGTTCTGCCGGCGCGGTTCCCCAACCTCCTGGTCAACGGCTCCGGCGGCATCGCCGTCGGCATGGCGACGAACATTCCGCCGCACAATCTCGGCGAGATCGTCGATGGTTGCGTGGCGATGATCGACAATCCGGCGATCACGCTGGAAGAGCTGATGGGCTTCATTCCTGGGCCGGACTTCCCCACCGGCGCCATCGTCCTGGGCCGCGCGGGCATCCTGTCGGCCTATTCGACTGGTCGCGGCTCGATCCTGATGCGCGGCAAGGCGCATGTCGAGCCGATGCGCAACGATCGCGAGGCGATCGTCATCACGGAGGTGCCGTTCCAGGTCAACAAATCGACGATGATCGAGAAGATGGCCGATCTGGTTCGCGACAAGCGGATCGAAGGCATTTCCGATATTCGCGACGAGAGTGACCGCGAGGGTACCGCGTCGTCGTCGAACTGAAGCGCGATGCGTCGTCCGACGTCATCCTCAACCAGCTCTACCGCTTCACGCCGTTGCAGACGACCTTCGGCGCCAACATGGTCGCCCTGAATGGCGGTCGGCCCGAGCAGATGACGCTGCCCGACATGCTGTCGGCCTTCATCTCGTTCCGCGAGGAAGTGGTCAACCGGCGCACCAAGTACCTGCTGCGCAAGGCGCGCGAGCGCGCCCATGTCCTCGTCGGCCTGGCCATCGCCGTCGCCAATATCGACGAAGTGATCAAGCTGATCCGGGCCGCGCCCGATCCGGCGACCGCCCGCGAGCAGTTGATGACCCGCGCCTGGGAAGCCAAGGACGTGGCGCCGCTGATCCGGCTGATCGACGATCCGCGCCACCGCATCTCCGAGGACGGCACCTATCGTCTGTCCGAGGCGCAGGCGCGCGCCATTCTCGACCTGCGCCTGCAGCGCCTGACGGCACTCGGCCGCGACGAGATCGGCGACGAGCTGAACAAGATCGGCGAGGAGATCCGGGAATATCTGGAGATCCTGTCGTCGCGTGTCCGCGTTCGCGAGATCATCAAGGAAGAGCTGATCGCGGTTCGCGACGAGTTCGCGACGCCGCGCCGCACCGAGCTCTCCGAGGGCGCGGCGGACATGGACGACGAGGATCTGATCCCGCGCGAGGACATGGTCGTCACCGTCAGCCATGGCGGCTATATCAAGCGCGTGCCGCTGGCGACCTACCGGTCGCAGCGCCGCGGCGGCAAGGGCCGTGCCGGCATGTCGCTGAAGAACGACGAGGATTCGGTCACCCGGCTGTTCGTCGCCAACACCCATACGCCGGTGCTGTTCTTCTCGTCGCGCGGCATCGTCTACAAGGAGAAGGTCTGGCGGCTGCCGCTGGCCTCGCCGCAGTCGCGCGGCAAGGCGCTGATCAACATGCTGCCGCTGGAAAAGGGCGAGCGGATTACCTCGATCCTGCCGCTGCCGAGCGATCCGGACGCGGCCGCCGAGCTGAACGTCATGTTCGCCACGACCCGCGGCACGGTGCGCCGGAACAAGCTGTCCGACTTCACCCAGGTCAACCGCAACGGCAAGATCGCCATGAAGCTCGACGAGGACGGCGACGAGATCCTCGCCGTCGCGACGTGCTCGGAGGATAACGACGTTCTTCTGACCGCGGCGTCGGGCCAGTGCATCCGCTTCCAGGCGACGGATGTGCGCGTCTTCGCCGGCCGCAACTCTGTCGGCGTGCGCGGCATCTCGCTGGGTGAGGGCGACCGGGTCATCTCCATGGCGATCCTGCGCCATGTCGATGCCACCCCGGCCGAACGTGCCTCCTATCTGAAGATGCGCCGTGCTGTCGAAGGCGCGTCCGATGCCGATCTCACCGCCGAGCCGACGGTCGAGGAAGAGGGCGCCGGCGACGTCGCCATCGATCAGGAGCGCTACGCCTATCTGAGCGCTGCCGAGGAGATGATCCTCACGGTCAGCGAGTTCGGCTACGGCAAGCGGTCGTCGTCCTACGAGTTCCGGGTGATCGGCCGTGGCGGCAAGGGCATCCGTGCCACCGACACCAGCCGGGCCTCCGAGATCGGCCAGCTCATGGCCGGATTCCCGGTGGAGAGCGGAGACCAGATCCTGCTGGTCACCGATCGCGGCCAGCTCATCCGGGTGCCGGTCGAAGGCATCCGCACCGCGGGCCGCGCGACACGCGGTGTCACCATCTTCAAGACGGCCGATGGCGAACGCGTCGTCTCCGTCGAGCGCATTCCCGATCAGGGTGCCGACGAGGCGGGCGAAGCCGAGGCCGACACGATCGACGGGGACATCGAAGACGGCGGCATCGACGGTTCGACGCCGGATGGAGCCGGGCCGGACGATGCCGCTTCCGACGGTGATGTTCCACCGCAGGAGTAGAGCCGCCGCCCGCGCAACGAAAAAAGGACTGCCGCGATCGTGTCGCGGCAGTCCTTTTCGCATCGGGGGCTCGGTCCAGGCCGGCCCGTTCGTCGCTCACTCCGGAACCGATGCTTCGACACCCGGCTCCGTCGACGGCCGAACCGGCTCAGCGCATGGTGCGGGTGCGATTGGCGGTCACGCGGAGGCGCTGCGCCTGGGATTCATTGTGCAGGGTGATCGCGGTCGCCGTTGCGAGGGTGACGACCATGGCGATGGACAGGGCGAAGACCAGCATCGTGTTTCTCCATTATTCGACTTGACAACGGACCGCGTTGCAATTCGTTCCAGATAGCAGCGTTTCGCTGAACGATGCCGGAAGCCGCAGTTCATCATCCGTTCATCGGCGGACGGGTCCGCGGCGTCTCACCGATGCCGCATGCGAGGGGACAGGACGACATGACACGCGCCTTCTATCCCGGGTCGTTCGACCCGATGACCAACGGCCATCTCGACATTCTCCGCCAGGCGCTGGCGGTCTTCGACGCGGTGGTCGTCGGCATCGGCGTGCATCCGGGCAAGACGCCGATGTTCAGCTTCGACGAGCGGGCCCGGCTGATTGCCGATTGCGCCGGTGGCACGTCGAACGCCGACCTGCGCGTCGTGGCCTTCGACAACCTGGCTGTCGATGCGGCGGTCGATGCCGGCGCGACGGCGATCGTGCGCGGCCTGCGCGATGGCACCGATCTGAATTACGAGATGCAGATGTCGGGCATGAACGGCGTCATCCGACCGGAGGTGACGACGGTGTTCTTTCCCGCTTCGCCGGCGACGAGGCCCATAACCGCCACATTGGTTCGGCAGATCGCCCGCATGGGAGGGGACGTGAGTGCGTTCGTTCCTGCCAATGTCGCCGAGGCGATACGAGGAAAGACCGCCTGACGCCGAGCGCAGGCGCGAGAGCTGGAGTAAGTCCGACATGAAGATTTTCGCATCGCTGGGACTGGCCGTCTCCCTGGCCGCCACTGCCTTCGCCATGCCTGCCACCGCCCAGTCGTCCGATCCGGACAACATGCTGGTGATCACCACCAAGAATGGCGACATCGACATCCAGCTGCGGCCCGACCTCGCCCCCAGCCATGTCGAGCGGATCAAGGAACTCGCCAAGGAAGGCTTCTATGACGGCGTCGTCTTCCACCGCGTCATCGACGGCTTCATGGCCCAGACCGGCGATCCCACGGGCACCGGCATGGGCGGCTCCGACAAGCCGGACCTGAAGGCGGAGTTCTCGGACGAGACCTTCGACCGCGGCACCGTCGGCATGGCGCGCTCGCAGGACCCGAACTCGGCCAACTCGCAGTTCTTCATCATGCTCGCCGACGGCGACTTCCTGGACGGCCAGTACACCGTGGTCGGCGATGTCGTCTCGGGCATGGAGACCGTCGACGCCATCAAGAAGGGCGATCCGGCACAGAACGGCTCGGTCGACGAGCCTGACGCGATGGTCAAGGTCACCGTCGGCGGCGACGCCGGCTGAGGTTGACGCTCCCGCGGTTCGTCCGAGGCTTGTGCCCACAGGCGAATCCGCCCAAGTAAGGGCATGAATGGCGGTTCCGGTGATCGGAGCCGCCTGTTTTGCATGTTTGAATCGAAGGAGAACGAGATGGCCTACGACAATCCGGAAGATACGCTGGTCCTCGAGACGACCAAGGGCCAGGTGGTCATCAAGCTGCGGCCCGATCTGGCTCCGAACCATGTCGCCCGCGTCAAGGAACTGGCCCGCGAGGGCTTCTACGACGGCGTCGTCTTCCACCGCGTCATCGACGGCTTCATGGCCCAGACCGGCGATCCCACGGGCACCGGCGCCGGCGGCTCCGACAAGCCGGACCTGCGCGCCGAGTTCTCCGCCGAGCCGCACAAGCGTGGCACGGTCTCCGCTGCCCGCACCGCCAACCCGAACTCCGCCAACTCGCAGTTCTACATCTGCTTCGACCGCGCGCCGTGGCTCGACCGCCAGTACAGCGTCTGGGGCGAGGTCATCGAGGGCATGGACAACGTCGACAAGATCAAGAAGGGCGAGCCGGTCCAGGATCCGGACTCCATCACCACCATGCGCGTCGCGGCCGACCTCTAGGCCCGGCGACACGATCCGGCATGCGCGTCGACCTGTTCGATTTCGAGCTGCCGCCTGAGCGGATCGCGCTCCGGCCGGTCTCTCCGCGTGAGAGCGCGCGCCTGCTCTGCGTCGATCCGGCCGGTGCGCTGGCCGATCAGACGGTCGGCGACCTGCCGTCGCTGCTGACGCCGGGCGATGTCCTGGTCTTCAACGACACGAAGGTGATCCCGGCGCAGCTCGAAGGGCTGCGCCGGCGCCCGGGATCGGTGGACGGTGAGGGCGTCGCCCAGATCTCCGCCACCCTGCATATGCGCGAGGCCCCGGACCGCTGGATGGCCTTCGTGCGGCCCGGCAAGCGGGTCAAGGTCGGCGACCGCATCGCCTTCGGCCATGGCGGCAATGCCTGCCTTGCCGGCACGCTGGAAGCCACGGTGGAAACCCGCGGCGAGGGCGGCGAAGCCTCGCTGCGCTTCGATCTGTCCGGCCCGGCGCTGGACGAGGCAATCGCCGCCGTCGGGCATATTCCGCTGCCGCCCTATATCGCCTCGAAGCGTCCCGACGATTCCCGGGACCGCACCGACTACCAGACTGTCTATGCACGCGAGGACGGCGCCGTCGCGGCGCCCACGGCGGGACTGCATTTCACCCCGATCTGTTCGCGCGCCTTGCCGCCCGCGATATCGCCACCGAATATCTGACGCTGCATGTGGGCGCGGGGACGTTCCTGCCGGTGAAAGCCGAGGACACCGCCGACCATCGCATGCACAGCGAGATCGGCCGCGTTACCGAGGAGAGCGCCGAACGGCTGAACGCGGCGCGCCGCGAGGGCCGACGCATCGTGTCCGTCGGCACAACGTCGCTGCGGCTCCTGGAGAGCGCGGCCGACGCCGATGGCACGATCCGGCCCTTTTCCGGCCCCACCGACATCTTCATCACGCCGGGCTACCGCTTCCGGGCCGTCGACCGGCTGATGACCAATTTCCACCTGCCGCGCTCGACCCTGTTCATGCTGGTCAGCGCATTCAGCGGGATCGACACGATGAAATACGCCTACGCCCACGCCATCGCCAACGAGTATCGCTTCTATTCGTATGGCGACGCCTGCCTGCTCGACCGGGCGGTAGCATGAGCGAGACCTTCCAGTTCAAGCTGATCGCCACCGACGGTAAGGCGCGCCGCGGCGTCATCACCATGCCGCGCGGCGAGGTGCGCACGCCGGCCTTCATGCCGGTCGGCACCGCCGGCACGGTCAAGGCGATGTATCTCGACCAGGTGCGGGAGCTCGGCTCCGACATTATCCTCGGCAATGTCTACCATCTGATGCTGCGGCCCGGCGCGGAGCGCGTCGCCCGGCTGGGTGGCCTGCACGATTTCGCGCTCTGGCCGCATCCGATCCTGACCGATTCCGGCGGCTTCCAGGTGATGTCGCTCGCCAGCCTGCGCGAGCTCGACGAGAGCGGTGTCCGGTTCCGTTCGCATATCGACGGCTCGAAGCATGAGCTGACGCCCGAACGTTCGATCGAGATCCAGGGGCTTCTGGATTCCGACATCCAGATGCAGCTCGACGAATGCATCCGCCTGCCGGCGGAGCGTGCCGAGATCGAGCGCGCGATGGAAATGTCGCTGCGCTGGGCCGAGCGGTCGGCGAAGGCCTTCGGCAACCAGCCGGGCAAGGCGATGTTCGGCATCGTCCAGGGCGGTGACCTGGTCGACCTGCGGGTCCGTTCGGCCGAACGGCTGGCGGCGATGGATCTGAAGGGCTACGCAGTCGGCGGGCTGGCGGTCGGCGAGCCACAGGACGTGATGCTGGCGACCCTCGACGAGACGCTGCCGGTGATGCCAGTCGAAAAGCCGCGCTACCTGATGGGCGTCGGCACGCCGGACGACATCCTGCAATCGGTGGCCCGGGGCATCGACATGTTCGACTGCGTCATGCCCACCCGCGCCGGTCGCCATGGTCTCGCCTATACGCGCTTCGGCAAGGTCAATCTGAAGAACGCCTGCCATGCCGACGACCCGCGGCCGCTGGACGAAGCCTCCGACTGCCCGGCCTCCCGCGATTATTCGCGCGCCTATCTGCACCATCTGGTGCGCTCCAACGAGGCGCTGGCCTCGATGCTGCTGACCTGGAACAACCTGGCCTATTACCAGTCGCTGATGGCTAGCATGCGCGCCGCGATCGAGGCGGGCGGCTTCGAGGACTTCGCCGCCGCCACCAAGGCTGGCTGGGCGCGCGGCGACCTGCCTCCATACGGCTGAACCGGTGCTGGCGGTCGGGTTGCTTGTCCGCCCGACGTCAGACGGCCAGATCGTCGCCCTTGCGGATCGAGCAGCCGGTGATCTTCATCGTGCCGTCCGCCTGGCGCTCCAGCGTATAGCTCGCCACCCAGCTTCGCCCGCGCGAATCGGTGAGGTTCACCTCCTGGCGGAAGCCGGCGCCCTCCGGCTTCAACGCGCCGAAGACGGCGCTTTGCGACCGGTAGACCGGATCGTAGCCCTGCTTTACCATCGCCATGAAGGATCGCGGCGAGGGGAAGAGCGCCCGGACGTTCGGGGCTGCGTGGGAATAGGCTTCGGCGCCATCGCCGGCGCGGAAGGCGTCGAGCTGGGCGCCGATCGTCGCGCGAATGTCGTCGGCGTCGCCAGCCGCCGCCGGCCCAGAAAACGCGGCGGTCCAGACCAATGCCGCCGCTGCTGCCGAGATCATGCGTCGTCGCATCCTGCACTCCTTTCATCGAACCGAAAGGATCGGCGCTAACGCCGCAAGGGAGAAGCAGCCGCCGCGCAACTTACCGTGAGGCCGGCCAACGCCCCGCGCCAGCCGGCGCCTCAGCCGTCGTTTGCCGAGTTCAGGTCGCAGGGACGGCGGCCTTCCTCGTGGGTGGCCAGCGCCGCCACGACCCGCACCGGCGCATCGGTGAGACGCATGTCGATCCGCAACCCGGCGGCTGCGGCATCTTCGAGGGCACGGTTCAGCGCATCCGCGCCGGTCTGGATCCGGTCGAGAATGTGCCGATGCTCGGGGCTTTGGGGTGCGAGGGTCATCTCTTGTAATTGAGCGCAGACGCGCATCAAGACAAGGAGCCTGCCCTCCTATGCAGATGCCGGGTCACCGCCGGATCAGCCGGCGGGACCAGGGTCGGCGGGCGTCAACGCTCGCCGGAAAACCTCAGCGCTGGGTCTTCAGATAATCCTTGCCCGTGCGGGTCGGGCGCCATTTGGAATCGCGGTGCTCGATGAAGCCGAGCTGCTTGAGGTCGGGAATGAGGCCCGTCGCGGGGAGATCGACCGGCTCGCGCTTGAGCTGAACGAGCAGCGCGCGGCTCTCGGGGTCATGCGTGGCAACGCCATGGAATTCGTCCTTCTTGGGAATATGCACGGTGTCGGCCTTTGCGGCGGTCAAAGCAAGGGGGGCGCCATGCCGCGGCTCCGGGCGGAGGGTGACCGCAACGGGGTTTCGCCGGGATCGAGGGGCGCTCGCCGGCATGAAGGACGGTCCAGGGCAGATTGCTCATCAGCGCAGGCTTGGCTAGACAATCCTATCGCTCGGCAGCCGGATCGGATGCCGCAAGCTGCTTGGGGGAGCCGGCATTCTTCAGTCCATTTTTCATGTCGCGGCGATCTTCGGGCTGGCTGTGGCGGCCGCCATGCTCGTGCCGGCCCTGGTCGATCTCGGCGACGAGAACGACGACTGGCAGGTGTTCATCGGCTCGGCCTTCCTGATCGGGGCGTTCTGCACCCTCGTGGCGACGGCGACGCGGACGAAAAGCCAGGCGCGACTGAGCCAGCGATACGGCTTCCTGCTGGTCACCACCATCTGGGTCTTCGCGCCGACGGTCGCGTCGCTGCCGTTGTATTTCTCGTCGCTGGAGCTGTCCTACGCCGGCGCATTCTTCGAGGCGATGTCGGGCCTCACCACGACCGGCGGCACGGCAATTTCCGGTCTCGACGTCCTGCCGCGCGGTCTGTTGATGTGGCGCTCGCTGATGCAGTGGATGGGCGGCATCGGGATCATCGGCATGGCGATCCTGATCCTGCCGTCGCTGGGCGCGGGCGGCCTGTCGCTGTTCCAGATGGAGAACTCCGACCGTTCGGACAAGGTTCTGCCGCGGGTGAACCAGCTCGCCGCCGGACTGCTCGGTGCCTATGTGGCGCTGACTATCGCCTGCATGGCGACCTATGTGATGCTCGGCATGGGCGCGTTCGACGCGATCAACCATGCCATGACGACCGTGGCGACCGGCGGCTTCTCCACCCACGACGCCTCGATGGGCTATTTCGAGAGCGACGCCATCCTGATCGCCGCGACGGTCTTCATGATTCTCGGGCGCTGCCCTTCGTCATCTATATCCGCGCCTTCCTGCCTCGCCGGTTCCAGCGCTGGCGCGATCCGCAGATCCCGGTGTTCCTGGTCATCTGCGCGGTGCTCAGCCTGACGCTGGCGGCCAGCCGGCGGACGATCAACGACACACCGTTCGGCGAGGCGCTGATCTCGTCCACCTTCAACCTGGTCTCGGTGATCACAACCACCGGCTATGCGTCGGAGGACTATACGCTGTGGTCGAACGCGGCGATCGGCATTTTCTTCACGGCGATGTTCATCGGCGGCTGCGCCGGGTCGACCTCGGGCGGCGTGAAGGCCAACCGGCTGGTGATCCTCTATCTCCTGGTGCGGGCCAGCCTGCACCGGCTGGTGCGCCCGCATGCGGTGCAACGGCTGCGCTACGGCAATCAGGTGATCTCGACCGACGTCCTGCAGACGGTGACGATCTTCTTCTTCCTGTTCTTCGGCACGCTGCTTACCGGCACGGTGGCCCTGTCGATGTGCGGGCTGGACCTCACCACCGCCTTCACCGGGTCGCTGGCCACCGTCGCGAATGTCGGCCCGGCCTTCGGCCAGATCATCGGGCCGGCCGGCAATTTCGGCAGTCTGCCCGATCCGGCGCTTTGGATCCTCTCGATCAACATGCTGCTCGGCCGCCTCGAACTGGTGACCGTGCTGATCCTGCTGTTTCCGTCCGTCTGGGTGGACTGAGACGGACGAACGTTTCGCGCGCCCGGCGGCTCTGGTCACTGCGCCTGTTCGGTCGGGGCGGGCGCCGCGGCCCCCGGCTGCAGGCCGTCGGACGGATCGCCGCTGCCTTCGGCCAGGACGAAGGCGCCGATCGCGGCCAGGGTGACGATCACCGCCATCCACCCGATCGCGGCGTGGTTGCGGCTGCGCTCGCGCGGGCTTTCGTCGCGATTGTCCATGTCGGCTCCCTGTTGGCGAACGATGTCGGGCGGCATGCAGCCGACGAATCCGTCGAACACGCTGCTCCCGTTCTTGCGGCAGGAACGTACGAGCCGACGCTTCGGCTCCGGTGGATTGCAATAAGGGCGCGGGGAACCGGGCCGCGTGCGCAATGGAGACCGACGTTGCCGCGCCCGATGGGATATTGCGAAGCGTTCGGTGCTACTCGCCGGCGACTTCGGCCGGCACCTCGCCGTGGCGGGTCAGCACGACCGGCTCTTCCAGAACTTCTCCGGTCTCCACGTCGACAGTCTGCTCGAC
>Ga0064013_1055_pt1 | contig 15954 bp, 27 predicted proteins | sample CrowatWCoCulture_FD_61583 | JGI IMG/M metagenome (GOLD analysis project Ga0064013, IMG submission 61583) | Marine cyanobacteria communities from the University of California, Santa Cruz, USA, analyzing cyanobacterial DNA methylation -... | ecosystem: Host-associated > Microbial > Bacteria >...
ACGCTGTTCAAGACGATCGACGGAAACGAGATCAAGGCGAAGACGAACCTCTCGGCGCCGCACACCGTGCATTGCCTCGGCGCCGACATCATCGTGTCGATGCTGGGTGACGCCGACGGCAACGGGCCCGGCGGGTTCCTGCATCTGGACAGGGATTTCAACATCATCGGGCGCTGGGAGAAGGACCTCGGCGCGATGCGATACAATTACGACTTCTGGTACCAGCCGCGCCACAACATGATGATCTCGACCGAATGGGCGTCGCCCAACACCTTCATGCCGGGATTCGATCTGGAGGACGTGGCGCGCGGCAAATACGGCCAGCATGTCCATTTCTGGGATTTCGCGAATCGCAGGGTCGAGCAGAGCATCGATCTGGGCGCGGAGGGGATGATCCCGCTGGAGGCGCGGTTCCACCACAACCCCGACAGCACCCATGGCTTCGTCGGGCGGCGCTGGCCTCGAACATCTTCCACTACCACAAGGACAACGGAACGATCGAGATCGAGAAAATCATCGACGTGCCCACCGTGGATGTCGAAGGCTTCCCGGTTCCCATGCCCAGCCTGATCACCGACATTCTGGTGTCGATGGACGATAGGTTTCTCTATTTCTCGAACTGGCTGCATGGCGACCTCAGGCAGTACGACGTGTCCGACCCGGCGAACCCGAAACTGACCGGCCAGGTCTGGATCGGCGGGATGCTGGGTAAGGCGCCGGAGGTGAATGGCCGCACGGTCGACGGCGCGCCACAGATGATTCAGCTCTCGCTGGACGGCAAGCGGCTCTACGTGACGACGTCGCTCTTCTCGACCTGGGACAACCAGTTCTACTCGTCGATGAAGGAGAAGGGCGGGATCATGCTGATCGTGGATTGCGATACCGAGAAGGGCGGCATGACGATCCGCGACGATTTCATCATCGATTTCAACGACGAACCGCATGGACCGGCCCGGGCCCATGAAACCCGCTATCCCGGCGGCGACTGCTCGTCGGATATCTGGGTCTGACGGGCGACGGTCGGCCGGGTTCGGCGAGGCTGGATGCGGCCTTCGGGAGGCGCGGACATGCGCAGGCACACGGTCACATTGCGCAATCGCGGCGGGCTGGCCTTTTCAGTGGGCGAGAATGAGCCGATCATCGACGCCGTCGAGGCGGCTGGCCATGTCCTGCCGATCGGCTGCCGCTACGGTGGCTGCATCACCTGCGCGGCCCGGCTGATCTCCGGCTCGGTCCGTCAGCCGAATGGCACGGCGCTCAACCGGCGCCAGTCGGAGGCCGGTTACGTGCTGCTCTGCGTGGCGCGCCCGAAGGAGGATTGTGTCCTCGATGTCGGCGTGGAGAGCCATGACCGGCTCTACGTCAATCCGTTTGCCAGCGCCGCGGCAGCGGACCAGTTGGCGCGCGCGAAGGGAAGATGACGGCGTGGGCCGAGAGTCGGGAAGCCAGGCACCTGTCGCGCTGCGCGATACGGGAGCGTCGAGAACGACGGCCGCCTCGCCCCTGCGTGCTCGTCACGTCGCGTGCGCCAGGCAAACGCCATGGGCATGTCGCAGCCGGATCACGAGCGCGTTCACCGCGACGCGCACATAATCCGTCAGCGCTCTCAGCTAGAGGACGCGTAAACACGCCGGAGGCGCTTGATGGGTCCGCCATGTGGCAGGCGATTCAATGGGGGAATGGTACGCCCAAGGGGAATCGAACCCCTCTCTCCACCGTGAAAGGGTGGCGTCCTAACCGATAGACGATGGGCGCAGCGACGGCGTGTATACGGTGAGTCTCTGGCGACCGCAAGAGCCGAAAAAGGGGTTTTTCGCTGTTGCGAGAAGTTTTTGCGACAGTCCGGAATCCTGCCCTTTGCCGGTCGGCGAGGACCGGAAAGCTGGCGACGCCAGCCTTGGCCGGTGCGCCGTTCCACCTATCGAACCAGAGGGTTGGCTATTTGCGACCGCGGCAGGACCAGTTCCAGTCGCGCTTGTGCCCGACATCGACGTGGATCGCCTTGGTGTGACAATAGGTGCCGACACCACCGCGACCCGGCAGTGAGCGCACATAGGCGGCAACGGCCATGTTGTCGGCGCCTGGGATGATGATGTCGGCTGCCTTGCAGCCCATGTGCTGGGAACGGCGCGCGCCGTTGACCCGCTTGTTGTGGGTCGGGCTGCGATAGCCGGAGGTGACGATCACCTTGGTGCCGTAGCGCCGCTCGACACTGCGCAGGATGCGCACGAGGTTCGACGGGAAGCAGGAGGTCTCGACGCTCTCGCGCTGGACCAGCAGGCCGTTCGGCGCGAGCCGGGCCATGCCGGTCGACAGCGATGCGACCCGGTAGGAGGTCTCGACATCCTCGATCATGTCCTCGTCCGCCGAGGCGCGCTGGCCGATCTCGAACAGCGAGGAGGGGTCCACGCCGGGCAGTGCGTCGGTGCCGGCCGCCGCGCCCTCGCGCTGCAGGACGACGCGCCGCGACTTGCCCTTGTCGACATTGGCGATGGGCGTGCGGGCCTCCGAGCGGGCGAAGAGCGAGGAAAACAGCGAACGGTCGGAGGAGCGGCCCGCCGTGCCACTGGTGGATGCCTCGGTCGCATAAGCGACCATGGCCTTGTTCTCGCTGCCGGTCGGAATCAGCGGGGTGGTGGCCGGCATGTCGGCAATGGCGGGCGGCGTCTGTGCTTCGGCCGTCTCGGTCGCCGGCGCGTCGGTGTCGGCCGCAGCGCTCGCAGCCTCCGCGGCCTGCGCTTCGCCGGTTGCCGACGTCCCGGCATCCGCTTCGGATGCAGCCGCGACATCGACGGCAGCCGCGTCTTCGGTTTCGGGCGCCGTAGCGGACCCGGCAAATCCGAAGGCCGAGGTATCGTCGATGGCGGAGACGCATCCCGACAGGATCGGCGCGGTCGACAGAAGCGCCAACATCAGGAGATGCGGCGTCATCGCAAGGCGGCGGTGGCCCGGGCGGTCAGTTTTCAATCGTTTCCCCTCTCGGCAGCGTGTTTGCAAACCCGCTACGTCAGTCCTGCGACGACCCGGCCATCCTGCCGCGTCTCCATGGTCCCCACCATGCGTCGCCACTGACAGTCTCGATGATCTGACCAAGCGTCAGGTCGTGCACGACGAAAGCATTGTCTCTCAATAACGCTCTGGCGTCTATGGTGGGAATGCGGCGGCACGATGGTCGCCGCATGTCCCGGTGGGAGCTTACCAGCTTCCGGTGTTCTGCATCGAGGCCCACGGCTCCGCGGGCTCCTTGGCCTCGCCCTTCTGCAGCAACTCGATCGAGATGTTGTCGGGCGACTTGATGAAGGCCATGTAACCGTCGCGGGGCGGGCGGTTGATGGTGACGCCCTTGTCCATCAGATCCTGGCAGGTGGCGTAGATGTCGTCGACCTCATAGGCGAGGTGGCCGAAATTGCGCCCGCCGGAATATTCTTCCGGATCCCAGTTGTAGGTCAGTTCGAGCAGCGGCGCCTTGGTGTCCTTGGCGCCGGGCATGTCTTCCTGTCCGGCGAGGAAGATCAGGGTGAAGCGACCCTTTTCGCTCTCGACGCGGCGGGTCTCCACCATACCCATCTTGTTGCAGTAGAAGTCCAGGGACGCGTCCACGTCGCTGACGCGAACCATCGTGTGCAGATAGCGCATTCGGTAGTGCCTCTCTTGGATTGAGGCGGCGATGTTAGCGTTTTCACCCGGCGCGCCAACCCTTGCACGATAAAAAACGTCAGGCACATTGAGGGTTTTCTGGTTCGCATGTCCCCGCGGCGGTCATCCGTGCGAAGTCATGACGGCTCGACGGGATATGCGCAGGGGCACGGCATATCGTTGCTTTGCGCTGTGCAATAAACCGGCGGGTCACGCGCAGTCGGTCGAGCGTTTCCCTTGGAAAATCCTGTATGCGGCCTTGCCCCGGTCAGGAGCATTGATGCTAAGTTCGGACATTGCGATTCGGATGGTGGAAGTACAGGCGGAACCCCGAATGCCGGAGAGAATGCCCCGAGATGCCGAGGGCGGCACACAAGAGTCCGAGACGCGAGACGTCGGTCTGAGCGAAGTTTCGGGCCATATCAAATGGTTCGATGTCTCCAAGGGCTTCGGTTTCATCGTGCCGGACGATGGCGGTGCCGACATCCTCCTGCATGTGACCTGCCTGCGGCGCGACGGCCACGCCACGGCGCTGGAGGGGGCACGTGTCGTTTGCGAGGTGCAAGAGGGCGAGCGCGGGCTGCAGGCCTTCCGCGTTCTGTCGATGGACCAGTCAACCGCGGTGCATCCGTCGCAGCTGCCGCCACCGCGGACCCATACGGTCGTCACGCCGAGCAGCGATCTGGTGAGCGCGGTGGTCAAGTGGTTCAACCGGACCAAGGGCTACGGTTTCCTGACGACCGGCGAGGGGACCGAGGACATCTTCATTCACATGGAAACCCTGCGCCGGTTCGGCATGACCGAGCTGCGCCCCGGTCAGGACGTGCTGGTGCGTTTCGGGCAGGGCGACAAGGGACGCATGGCGGCGGAGATCCATCCCGGGACGGGTCCCGTCCAGCCGCCGTCCCACTGAGTTGAGGCAAATCCGATGGCAATGAGACGCGCGATCCTGGCGGCCGGCTTTGCGGCGGCGGCCGTCGTCGGGGCGGCCTACTATGCGGTCGCGGGCAGCGACCTGTCGACGGCGACGCTGGAGACCGCGACCGGCAGCCATGCCGTCAAGGTCGAGCTGGCCCGGACACCCGAGACGCGCGCCACCGGCCTGATGAACCGCGAATCGATGCCGGCGGACCAGGGCATGCTGTTCGAGTTCGACGAGACCCGTCCGGTCGCGATGTGGATGAAGAACACGCTGATTCCCCTCGACATGCTGTTCATCGATCCGGACGGCGTGGTGAAACGGGTGAAGACCAACGCCCAGCCGCTGTCGCTCGAGACGATCCCGTCCGGGGCGCCGGTGAAATACGTTCTGGAGCTGAATGGCGGCGCCGCGGCCCGCTTCGGAGTGGCTGCCGGCGATCGACTTCGTCACCCGATCATTCCGCAGCCTTGACTTCCCGCCCATTGCCGGCCAAACCCCGCATCGACAGGCACGTCACCAGTGTCCGGAGCGTAGCGCAGCCTGGTAGCGCATCTGGTTTGGGAGGGCACGGTCCCTCGTAAAAACTGGCAGGCTACAGAAGCGCTTAATCACCGATGACCCGTCCTGGAAGGCGTATTCCGGGACTATTCCGGGGCATCGCGTTCAATCCCTTCCTCACATCGTCGTCGAGCACGTGCGCATAACGCATGGTCGAGGAGATGTCGGAATGGTTCATCGCCTCCTGGACAAGCCGCAGATCCCGCGTCGCGCGCAACAGCTTCGTCGCGAAGTCGTGCCGCATGTCGTGGCGCCGGAAGTCTTCGATGCCGGCTCGGCGCAAAGCTGTCTCCTCACTGCGGCGATAGCCGTCGGCTGTGAGCGGGCGGCGCAGTCCTTTCTCCCGGCCGCGTTGCACCTCGTATGTCCAGACCTGCGGCAGCGGCGAGCGCTTCATCTCCGTGGCGATCAAGTCGGCATCGGAATCCGAGATGGGGAGCCAGGTGAGACCCTTGGCCTTGATCCAGACGCGGATGCGCCGGTTCGGCAGATCGACGTCAAGCTTCTTCAGGTCGAGCGCGGCGCGCAGGCGCAGACCGCGCGACAGGAGGAACGCGGTGAAGGGGTGAAAGTCCGGCCTCAGCTCCTGCCAGAAGGCCTCGGCCTCCGCTTCGGTCAGCTCGCGATCGCGCGGCGGCGCCTCGCGCCGACGTAGCGCCGTCCAGTCGATCCGATGCGGCTCGCAGCCGACGCCCCAGACGCGGGACGCGCGGTGCATCAGCGCGCGCATCGGCTCGATGATGTTGCGGTTGACGGTGGCGCCGGCGATCAGCCTGGGGTTCTTCGTGCCCTTGGTCTCGGCGGCGCGGCGCAGGACGACTTCGGCGATGTCGCCTGCGGTGATGTTGGCAAGGCGCCGATCGCCCCCGAACAGGCGCTCGCAGTGCTGCAGCCCGATGACGGTATCCAGTCCGCCGCGTTTCTCGGCGAGAACCTCGAGGGCGTAGCGCTCGATCGCCTCCGTCAGGGTGAGGTGGTCGTTGGGTCCGCCGCGGAGCGCCTTCCGGCGTTCCCTTTCTTCGAATTTTTTAGCCGCTCCAGGAGTTCGCTCCCCCGTCGATCCGTGAACGCGACGACGTTCGCCGTGGACGGTGATCGTGAAATCGAACTGGTAATACGGCGACTTGAGCGTGCCGTCCTTGCGCTTGGGCCGGTAGACTGACACTGGCGATCCTCCGCGAGATAAGCCTCAATGTCCTCGCGGGCGTAGACGCGCCGCTTGCGGCGGAGGCGATAAGCGATCTTTCCGTCTTCGCGCTCCCTGCGCAAGCTGTCGGCCGAAAAGCCGATCACGCGCGCGGCGGCCGCCTCGGAAATCAGAGGGCCGCTCCGAAAGGCCTCTTCGAGCTCGGCGCGTATTGATGGCGGGAGCACGGCTTGCTCAGCCATGACGATTGCCTCTCTGACGCACCTGGTGCTCGAGCTTGGCCACCGCCATGATCGTCGGCTTCAGTTCGCCGGGGGCCTTGTCGTAGTCGCGCCCGAACCTGCCGTTCAGCCGGGGAAGCAAGGCACGCGGCACCAGCTCCCAGTTCGACGGATCCGTGTTCGTCCTGTCACCGTCAAGGCTCTTGAGGGCGAATCCCTCGGGAACGGGACCGTGCTTCTGCGTCCACAGATGGACGTGCTTGTGCACGTAGCGCCGCTCGTAGCCGGTGTGGGGATTCGTCTCGGCCACGCTGATCTCGACATAGCCGTCCTTGCTGATGCGCTCGTGGCCGAGATACTTGGTGTTGTGAGGCTCCTGGCCGCGCTTGAATTGCGTCTTCCGGGCATTCGGGTGGCCACCGGTGCCCGGTGCGCAGGTCTTGCCCTTGTTGACCGGTACCGCGCCCTTTTCGAAGCAGCCGGTACGCCCGGTCTTCCAGCCCTTGCGCTTGCGCAGGCTGTGGAGGTTCACGGCCGTCACGTCCGTGCGCCCGAACGTTTCGCAGAACCGACGGTGATACTCGCCGATGACCAGCGTCCGGTGCGCCTCGAGCCAGCGCATCTCTTCCGCGCTGTAGGGGATTCTGCAGCCTTTCATTGTGGTGCCTCCTGGCGCGCCCATTCCTGTTTTTCTTCCTCGGTCTCGCGGGCGATCCGTCGGGCATCCGCTTCGCCGCGTTCGCGCTCTTCGTCGCTCTTTGGCCCTTCGGTCCTGCGGTGCTCGATCTGCCGCCCGGCCATGCTTTCCGGGATCATGTCGGAGACCCCACGTCCATGACGGGCGATCAGTTCCGCTGCCTTGAACTGCAGGGCAGCTGCGCCGACGATCTGATCGGAGACCCCGACGATGGCCTTGGCGCGCTCGACCTCCTGGTCGACCTGCTCAGCGGTCAGACCTTCGTCAGACAGGCGCTCGAGCTGGGCGAAGAGATGGTTGTTGAGGTCGGACAGACGATTCTTCACCGTGGCTCTCCTTTCCGGCCGATGTCCGTTTTCTGGACCGGCGGCGCGAGATCGGTGGCCGAATGGTCCGGCGCCGCCGGCGGGTCGTAGGGGAGGACCTGCGCCATCTCGATCGGCAGTCCGGCCTGACGCGCGGCGGCGTCCAGCCAGTCCATGACCTGCTGGGAGGTCCAGTCCGTGCGATCGCATCTGAGGACGGCGGTCACGAGCATCTTCATTGCGGCTGCCTGTGCTGTTCGAGGAAGGTCTTCACGGCGGCTCGGTCGAGCGGCGACTGGCCGGGCCCGGTGACGAGCAGCAGGCATCCATCCTGCAGCTCGGCTTCGAGGATCTGGACGCCTCCGACGCCTGCCCGCCCCCATTCGTCCGCGACGGCGCCGCAGAGGGAATCGACGAAAGCGCCGAGATCCGCGTGCTGCGGGCCGGAGCGATCGCAGGCCGCGACCTGAAGGGGGCGGGCGGCGGTCATTGATCAGGCGTTGCGCATTTCCGGCTCGCCCTCGTAGACGGGCAGGCCGGTGGCCGACTTCACGGACGCCATGGCGTGGTCGACGGCCTCGGCGATGACGCGATCGGGCCGGTAGAGCTGGTAGAACCAGATCAGCGCACCGCCCTTGAGCCGGTACCGCAGCCTCACTGGGATTTCGACCGGGTCGTCGCGGAAGAACGGCGCGACATAGAGGACGAAGGCGCCCGGCACCTTGATCGGCTGGCCGTCGGCGCCGGTGTACTTCTCCTCGAAGACGACCTGGCCCTCGCCCGACTGCAGCGTGACGCTGTTCTTGACCTGGGCCTCGACATTCACCTGCAGGCCGCGGGCGAGCTGGATCAGCTGGGCCGGCGTCGCGACCGTGGTGAGGAGATCGCGTTCGACCATGAGGCGGGTCGCGTCCTCGGCGGCCGTGATGTCGGGAATGCGATCCTCGATGAAGGCGGCAAAGTCGGCCTGCGTCATGGTCACGCCGTTGGCCTTTACCCAGGCCTGCCATTCCTCGGAGAGGGGGAAGCTGTAGCGCACCCGGTGGACGCCGTTGTCGGCGAAGCCCTTCGGATCCTTGTCGTGATAGTCGATGACGGCGGTCAGGCTCGGCTTCGTCCAGTCGGAGTCGGCGAAGACGACGGAATGCTCGGTGGCATGGCGCTGGACCAGGTCGGTGAAGCTCTGCAGCGAGCCGGCGATGGCCGTCCCGCGCCGCCGGTCCGGCGACGTCCGCCAATATTCGGCGCTGTTCTTGAGATCGACGATCTCGGGCTTGTCGCCGTGAACGATGGCGATGGGGAAGCGATCCGGCAGGCCGGGCATGCCCTCGTTGGCATAGTCGACGAAGGCGATCTCTACGCCAGTCGCTTCGGCCCCGAGCCTTGCCAGTTTCTCGACGGCGTCGCCATCCAGCCGCAGGGCCTCTGTGGTGTTCCAGGTGGTCGGCGGGACAAAGTCGGTCGCCGGAGTTTCTGCTGTCTCGTTTCGAGCGGCCATAGCCGGATCCTTTCGATGTGAGCGGGGTTTTTCCGCCGGCTATTCGCCGACGGCATCCTGTCGAGCCGGCACCGGGCGCGGGCCTTCGAACATGTCGTGCTGACGCGGATGCTGGGTGGAGAGCGCGCCATCCTCGGTGACCCAGAAGACGGTCGAGCGGCGCTCTTCCTTGGGGCGCTTGGAGGTGAGGTCGGACTGGATCGTGACCATGCCTGCCTCGACCTTCAGGTTGAGCTTCAGCGTCACGTGGCCGTTCGCCTTGCCCTTGGGCCCGGCCGCCTCGTTGAGCGCGGTCAGCGTGTCCGCCAGTTCGCGCTTCATGGTCTCGGCGAGCTCGCCTTCTTCCAGAAGGCCGATGAGGGCCTGCGGTTCGCGGATCAGTTTCACGCTGCGTCTCCTTCGGCGAGGCGCCCGGCGGCGAGGGCCGCGTTGGGGCAGAGGCGGTTGAGGGTCAGGATGAAGCGCTCGGCGGCGACGCCTGCGGGCCACGCCCGGATGCGGCCCTGGCGCAGGGCCAGCGGCTGGGCGGGCTCGATGGCCGGGTCCCACGGACGTGGCGGCACGGTCATCAGGTCGCGGCGCTCGGTCTTGAGGGCGCGCACGTCGTAGCTCTTGACGATGGTGCGGGCGCGATCGTCGATCGGCGGCAGGCCGGCGGCACGATGGATGACGGTATCCAGCCGTTGCTCGATCCGCCGCCGCAGGGTCCGCCAGCGCGCGATCTGCGCCTCGACGATCTGGTCGGGCACGCCCGCTTCCGCGGCGGCGGAGAGCATCTCGGCCTCGATGGCGGCCTTGGCCGGGCTCGGCGTGTCGCCGAGATAGGCCTCGTGGCCATCATGCAGGAGACAGTAGGCGGCGACCAGCGGGTCGTCGATTTCGTCTTCGCAGGCCTCGGCCATCAGCACGGAATGCTGGGCGACCGAATAGGCGGTGTCGGTCTGGCCGGCAAAGCGGGCGATCAACGACAGGCCGTGGGCGACCTCGGTGAAGAGATGCTCGGCCTCGACGACCGGCGCGGCGAAGTCCAGCGCGCGGCCGGTGACGGTCTGCGCCCAGGCGGTCATGCCGGACCTCCCGACTTGTCGCGTTTGACCTTGGCCACGGTGCGGTCCGGATGTCGGCGCAGGGCTTCGGTCTCGGCGTCGTGCGGTTTCGCCGCGGTGATCACCACCGGGGCCGGCACGATCCCTGCGATGGCGTCGAAATGGACGCGGAAGGGCGTGAGTGGCTTGGTCATGCGGCCTCCGCATGGTGTTCGCGCCGTGTGGCGGCGATGAGATCGCGCAGATCCTCGCGGGCCTTCATGCGCGCCGCGATATCGTCGTCCATGTCGCCGAGGCGGATGGTGAGCACGGCCAGAAGTTCGCCGGAACCGGGCGCGAGCGTCAGCAGCCGTGGGATCTCGGCCAGCGAGAAGTCGAACCGCGTGAGCTGCAGAATCCGGACGAGCCGGTCTCGATCGGCGCCTGAGTAGAGACGCCGTGTGCCCTGGCGCTGGGGCGTAAGCAGGCCGCGTTCCTCGTAGAAGCGCAGGGTGCGCAGGCTGACATTGAACTCAGCGGCGAGATCGCCAATGCCGTGGGGCCCGGTCATGCGGCACCGCCGATCATCGCCGCGACCGTGACGAGCGTCACAAGGAAGCCGCCGAGGACGACGAGATCGAGCAGCGCCCCGGCGACTTCGCGGACGAGGGGAGGCATCAGGCGTCCCTCCGGTTCTCTGCCCCGCCCTTAAGCTTCGCGCATCCGCCCTCGCTGGCGGGGACCCCGGCAGTCTTTCCGAGCGCCAGCTGGCGGGCGGCAGCGCCGTGCTTGGCCAGTTCCCACGGCGTCCAGCCGCGCCCGACGAGGTCGGCATCGGTGCAATGGCTCTCGACGCCACCGGCGATGTCGATCATGTCGGCGGCCATGCATTCGGCCTCGACCGAAACCTGCGGGAACTCGCGCTCTGGACAGAGCCCGGCGCGTTTCAGCCGGGCGCAGATCGCGGCGTCGCGGGCGGCGATCTCGGCGGCGGTCATGGGGCGGGTGTGGATCATGATGAGCTCCGTCAGCTGAGGGTTGCCGCCAGCCAGCCAAGACCGAGGCCGATGGCGACGGAGGCGAGCGAGGCGAGGACGAGAAGACCACCGATGAGGAACACGTCGCCGCCGGGGCGGGGCAGCGCGATCATCGTGTCGGTGGCGGGATCGAAGAACGGACCGGCGCGGAAGGCGCGGGGCGCGTCGTGCTCGTCGGGCAGATCGATGGGCCAGCGATCGGCCGCACCGGTCGCCGCACAGGGAGGAGGAGGCGCGGCGACCGGCGACCCGGCGGCCGAAGGGGCCCTGCCGCCGGATGCGATGCGATCAAGAGGGGGAAGCGGTTCCAGGCGGTGCGGGCCCTTGGGGAGGGGCGGCGAGCCGACGTTGTCGCGGGATGATGTGAAGGGGCGTACGGAACGCATGGTAGGCTCCCATCGGGGTTCGATGAGAGCGAACGTACGTTATGTACTATTGACGGTCAAGTACGGTTTGTACGAAAAGCTACTGCTCGGTACGACGAATTTCCGACGGGCGAAGGGAGGCGAGGATTGCGATGCTCACTCACGACGAGAAGAAGTTCGCAATTGCGGACACCAACGCGCGACTGGTCGCGCTGATCGATCTCACGAAATTCAACGACCAGCAGGCGATGGGCCTCTTGCAGCTCTATGTGACGCTGGGGGTTGCGGCGCTTGGCGCGGCTTTTGCCGGCCAAGCTGGTGTCCCGATCTTCGGTATTTCGGGAAGCGTCGCCGCCGCATCGTTCGCAGTCGTCATACTGCTGGGCGCGCTGCAGTGTCACCGGGCGATGATCCCGGGGGCTGTGCCGTTTCCGGGCCGTGATGTTGAGTTCTGGCTGACTGTTCGGGACAACGCAGGCTGGAGCTTCGAGGCGGCTCTCGACGCCTATCTCGATGAGGCGAAGGAACTGCGCCGCAGCTTCCGGGAGGCTCATCAAGTCGGGGCCCAGCGACTTACGCTAGCGCGGCGCGCTGCTTACGTCGCGCCCTTTGTCGGGCTGATCGCCGGTCTTCTCACCGCTTCCTGGAGCGTTGTCGGTTAGCGGACCTTCAAAGGATCCGTCTCGCCCTTATGGCCCGTGGTATCAGGCGGCAGGCGAGGTTTCCTGTCGTCTTCCTTCGCGGGCTTCTTGTCATCGTCTGTGTCGGCCATCATTCCATTCCTTCGCTGTCAGACGTCGTTGATGACCCGGCGCACCCGGCCGACGACGTAGAACTCGTCCGCAGAAACTGGCAGGGCCAAGTGGTCGAGATTGGTGGAGTAGGGCCGCAGCATCGGCGTCGGAGAGCGACGGTACTGCTTGAAGGTCGCCTCGCCGCCTTCCAGCGCGAAGACGTAGAAGCGGTCGTTCAGCAGCGTGTCATCGGCGCGGTCGACCACGATGATCGAACCCTGCGGCGCAATCCGGTCCATCGAATCGCCGTCGACCCGAAGCGCCATCCAGTCGCCCTTCGGCAGGCCGGCCACCGGCACGTAACGCTCGATCTCCGCAGGGGTGATACCCTCGGATTTCTTCATGGCACCGGCGCTGACCCACGATACAAGCGGGATCAGCTTCTCACCGACTTCTGGCTCTTCTTCGCGCCCATAGAGTAGCCAGCCCGCATCGACGCCAAGTTTTTCAGCGAAGCGCGGGGCGGTCTTTTTAGAAGGCGGTCGGTGGCCGTTCTCCGCACTAGTCCATGTGTTCGCATTCATCCGAAAAGCCTTCGCCGCCTCTTGGGCAGTTGCGAAGCCTGCTGCGATCCTTGCCTGACGTAAGCGCTGCGATGACGGGTCCATGCGTACAGAATGAACGAAATCCGCCGTGCGAAGTGTACGAATTGGGCTTGCGCAGATATCGTACGATATGTACGTTTCAAGCATGACCAGCGAACCTCACTCCGTTTCCGCTCTCATCTCAGCGTGGCCGACCATCGGGGACTTCGCCACCGAAGTCGGGTGTGGCTATGAAGCCGCACGCCAAATGAGACGACGCAACAGCATCGCGCCTCACCATTGGCCGGCTGTCATTTCGGCTTCCGGTCGCAGGAAGATCCCCGGAGTTACGTTCGAGTGGCTCGCGCGGCAGCGGATTGGTGACGACGCGGTAACGGACCATCCGGAGCCCAGGGCGGAGATCGTTGGCGATCTGGCCTGCGCAGGAGCGGGCGAATGAAGGCGCTACTGCGGGTTTTCCGGCGGCGTCAGCCCCGCAATCAGTCGCATCGAGTAATCGTTCATGAGGGCCACCGCATCGTCCGCAATGGCTTTCTCCTCGCCTGTCGCCTGACGGCGCGCGCGCAGCAGATTCTCCTCGGCGTTCATCATCACGATTCGAACAAACTCGCCCGGTTGGTCGAACATGCTGGCGATCCGGATCATCAGCTGCGTCTGCACGGTCTCCAGCACCGTGTTGCGAGCTCGCAGCTCGCGCAGCACCGTCTGGATTTCGTTCCGCTCTTCGCTGGTCATCTGGTGTCCCCCTCATCGATCCATTCCGATCTTCGGCGCTGGGATGATGGAGGGCAAGGCACAGAAGCGCTGCGGTGCTGGTTTGCTTCGGGTCATGATGGCGAAACTGCGGCAGACGGCCGCAGCGGTCACGCAATAAGCGTCGACCCAGTATTGCGAGCCGCGCGATGACCCGCGCTTCCTCCGATCACCAGCGCACGGCGCTGAAGACGGCGACCTTCGCGGCGGTGAAGGCCGGCGGCGGGTCGCAGGCGATCAGCGAGGCGGCGCTGACCCGCGTCGGCCAGCCGATGCTGTCGCTCTATGCCGCCACCCACGAAGACAGCCGCTTTGCCGGCATCGACGTGGCGCTGGATCTGGACCTGATCGCCGACCAGCCGTTCCATGCCCGCGCGCTCGCCTCGCTGCAGGGCTACGACCTGGTGCCGCGGGCCGGCGGGGCTGCCACACCCGGTTCGATGCCGACCTTGGGCGACGCGATCCACCTGATCCACGAGGCACACGACGTCGAGACCGCGGTGCTCGAAGGCATGGCCGATGGCCAGCTGAAGCCCGCCGAACGCCGACGGATCAAGACCGAGATCGCCGAACTGCGGGCGGTGCTCGCGGAGATCGAAGCGAAGGTGGACGCGGCATGACGAAATGGCCGGAAGACAAGGTCACGCGGCTGCTGCCATGTGGGCTGACGGCGCGACCTACGCTGCGATCGGCACAGCGCTTGGCGTCAGCCGCAGTGCCGTCGCCGGACTCGTCGATCGCAATCCGGACCGGTTTGCCCCGCGGCGCGGCATCCGCCTCGCGATTTCCGAACGCCTGAATGTTGTCGCGCCGATGTGGCGGGCGGGGCTTCCGGCGAAGGAGATCGGCGACCGCACCGGCCTGACGCGGAACCAGATCTACGATCTGGCGCGCACCCATCCGGATCGTCTGCCACCGCGCGAGAGGGGGCGGGCTCCGATCCAGCGGGCGAATGCAGCCGCCGCGCGAGTGACTGGCGCTGTGCCAGCGGTCGTGCCGATCCAGCGGGCGGGGCGGCTCGATCCCCCGGCGAAGGCCGATGCCTTCCGGCCGTTGCCGGGGACGCGTCCGGCGCTTCTGTGGGAATCCTGCGGCTGCTGCTGGCCCGTCCAAGTCGACGGGGCGGATCCAATGCGGAACGCGACGCTGTTCGTCTGCAACGCAGCGCCGGCGATCAAGGGGCACACGCGAGATGGGCGGCCGATCCCGGCGTCCTATTGCGCCACCCATGCGGCGATGGCGCAGGGCGAAACGGAATGGCGGCGAAAGCGCGAGGCCCGTGACGCAAGGCGGGCGGCGTGATGGGCGACGAGGCGATCCGCGCGCTGCGCGAGGAGAACGACGGCCTGCGGGCGCGCGTCGCCGAACTCGAGGCGGCGCTCGCGGTGCCGGACCCGGTGGCAGCCCACTGGGATCTGAGCCCGAGCCTGGCCCGCATGTTCGCCGCGCTGGCCGCACGTGGATCGGTGTCGTCGGAAGGGCTCGCCGTATGCTGCGTCGGCTGGACCGATGGCAGCCGATCAAGCGAGACCGTCAAGGCGCAGATCTCCCGCTTGCGCGAGCGCCTTGCTCCGCATGGCTACCGGATCACGGCTATTCGCGGCTGGGGCTACCGTATGCACAAGCCGGAGCCCGCCGTAACGGATAGGTGCGTGTCAGCTTTGCGGGCGACCGGCGCGGTCCTGCGGAGGGCGGCTGGATGAGCGCGTCTCCTTCCGTCTGCGACCCGATCGCGGATCCCGGCTTTCTCGCCTTTGCGCAGATCCATCTGGCAGCATCCGCCCACGGGTCCTTCGCGATCGGCGATGGCTTTGCCACCTATGCGGCTTTCGTCCGGCGGCGCGGGACGGCGCCTCTCTCGCGGGCGAATTTCGGCGCATCGGTTCTGGCGCTCGCCCGGAGCGTCGGTGGTTGCAGGGCGGATGATATCGTGTCGGGGCTGGTGCTGCAGCGGCCAGTGGCCGCGCCGGCCTGCGAGGCGCTACGAGACGTGCCGCCGCCAGCGCCGCTGCCGAGCGCCCCTCGGCTGACGATCCTTCGACAGGCTCAGGATGAGGGCGGCCTGGCAGGCACGGGCGCCAGCGTCGCGCCGTCGGATGCGATCGACGGCTTCCTGGCGATGCGGCTGTGCGAGCGGCACGGCTCGGTCCTGTCGCTGGAGACGCTGCGCGGCGCGGTGCGGACGCATGGCCTGCGTTTTGCCGATGTCCTCGAGCGGGCCAAGGCGCGGGGCCATTCGGTGCGCCGCAACGCCTGGGGGCCGGATTTCCTGACGGATGCGCAGCTCGTCGATGGGCGGGAGGCGGCGGAATGAGCGACGAAACGGATGCCTTCGTGGCGCAGGCCGCCGCCATCGATATTCTGGACGGCGCCATGCGCACCAGCAAAGCCTCAGCCGTTGCCGCGCTGCGCGGCCGGACCGAGCGGACGGGGCCGTGTCCGGTCTGCGGC
>Ga0064013_1056_pt1 | contig 15489 bp, 17 predicted proteins | sample CrowatWCoCulture_FD_61583 | JGI IMG/M metagenome (GOLD analysis project Ga0064013, IMG submission 61583) | Marine cyanobacteria communities from the University of California, Santa Cruz, USA, analyzing cyanobacterial DNA methylation -... | ecosystem: Host-associated > Microbial > Bacteria >...
GGCAGCGCATCCCCGGAACCCGGCTAGATTGAAACGCGGCGGCAAGGGCCCGGCAACGGGCGCAGGGCACGCGAAACGACGCGCGTCATACAGTGATTGCTGGATATGCCGACTCGAATGTGCTAGCTTCGGTCATCGCGCGCTTGGTTGTGGCATTAGTTCGTTCGCGCGAAATGTCGGGGTCGGAAATGAAAATGCATACCGCTACCAGCGATGATGCAGGACGGCAGCATCTCCGCAAGGAAGCTGGTGCATGGCTTCGCGAGCGGCGTCTGGCTGCCGGGCTGTCGCAGCGCGAGCTCGCCGAGCGTGTGGATGTCGGATACTATACGTTCGTCTCGCAGATCGAGGCGGGGCGCGGCCGCATTCCGGCCGAACGCTATGCGGTGTGGGCGGACGCGCTGGAAATGAATGCCGCCGAGTTCGTTCGTAGCGTTCTGTCGTTCTACGAGCCGTCGACCTATCAGATCCTCTTTCCGGACGACGCCGCGAAACGCTGACCCGTTCTGCGCCGGCTCCCTCTAAGCCGGCATCGATCTGTCCGTTTCCCGCTCAGCGCACATGTTCGAGCCACGGCAGCCATGACGCCCATGTGGACCTTGCATGTCAGCGCTCTTCGGACGTGTCCGGCGAAGATCCTTTCCGCCCCGAGTAGCAGCGATCCTGCGAGCGTAATCGCCAGCGTCGAGTAGCGCACGCACGGTCGTTCGTTGCCGCAGTATCGACGTGATCGGCGTCGCTGCAGCGTTGCAGTTCGCGCTCATTGCGCGCCGGGGCGCATTCCGGCGAGATTCGCAACGAACTCTTCACCTTCGGAATCTACGATGGGGCATGATGAGGTTGCACCTCTTTCCCCGTCCGGTTGTCTTCTCAGGTTGGCGCCTGCTCCCGATGCCGCACAAGTTGCTGCCCGTTACGGTCAAGGCAGCAGTCGCCTCCCGAAGCGGGGCCACTGCGCTGGAATTCGCGTTGATCGCGCCGATCCTGCTGGCGCTGATCATGGGCATCGTGGAGACCGGATTGGTGTTTGCGGCCGATATCCTGCTCAAGAACGCGACCCACACCGCAGCGCGTACCGGCCGAACGGGCTTCGTCGAGGTGGATAGCACGCGCGAGGCGACAGTCATCACCATCATCAAACGCCAGGCCGATCTGCTGATGGATCCCGCAAAGCTGACGATATCGAGCAAGGCCTACGCCGCGTTCGAAGGCGTTCGCACGCCTGAGCCTTTCATCGACGCCAACGGCAATGGGCAGCGCGACGACGGGGAAAACTATACCGACGTAAACGGCAACGGGCAGTATGATCTCGATCGCGGCAAGACCGGGCTGGGAGGCGCCAGCCAGGTGGTGCTCTATACCGTCTCGTATCCCTGGACGTTCATCACGCCGATGATCGGCAATCTCATCACGCAGGACGGTGTTCTTACCTTGACGGCGACGGCTGTCGTCCAGAACGAGCCCTATTAGATGATGGCCGGCAATCCCCTTGCTGCCGTGCTTCGGGACCGGCTTTGCGCCTTCTGGACGGATTGCCGCGCGGTGGCTGCCGTCGAGCTGGCGTTCGCCATGCCGATGCTGGTCATGCTGTTCCTCGGGTCGGCGGAAGTGGCGAACCTGCTCTCGGTCCATTACCGATCCGCGCAGATGGCCAGCACCGTGACGGATGCGGTGGCGCGGTATCAGAGCATCACCGGCACGGATGTGTCGGGGCTGTTCTCAGCCTCGTCCCACGTCATGGGGTCAACAGATTTCGCCGAGAAGGGATACGTTATCCTCTCGTCCGTGACGACGAATGCGTCCCGGAACGTGACCAAGATCTCCTGGCAATGTCACGGCGGCGGCACCCAGGCGCGCGATAGCCGTATCGGCGAGGTCGGCGATACGGTCTCCTTGCCGGGCGGCTTGACGATCGACGCAGACGACAACGTGATCGTGGCTGAAGTCTATTATCGCTATGAGCCCGTTTTCGACATGCTTCCCATCGCGGATGAGGTCTACAAGACCGCCGTGTTCCGCCCGCGACTGGGCGCCCTGACGTCCGCGGCCGGATGCTGAGGAACGTCATGCGCTATCCGGAGAGGATCAGATCGCGCTTCCTGTCCCGCTTTCGGCGGGCCCGCTCGGGAAGTGTGCTGCCAGTCGTCGCCCTGTGCGGTTTGGTGATCATTGGCGCCGCCGGTTTCGCGATTGATGTCGGGCGCCTGGCCCTCATGCACTCCATGCTGCAATCATCGATCGATGCGGCCGGTTTGTCTTCGGCAGCGAAAATGACGACGGCAGCGGTCGACGACGAGATCGATAAATTCATCAACGCCAATTTTGCAGCGGCATATGTGGGCGCCCGGGTCACATCACATTCCTCGCAGCTCAGCGCGGACGAAAAAACCCTGCAGATCACGGCGACTGCCGAAGCCCCCACGGTGTTCATGCGCCTGTTCGGTATCGACACGCTCACGACAAGCGCGTTGACCGACGTCACGCGCGCCACCGGCGGTCTGGAGTTGGCGCTGGTCCTGGATGTCACGGGGTCGATGGGGTCGTCCGGGAAGATCGACAGTCTCAAGGTCGCGGCCAAAGACCTGTTGCAGATCGTTTTCGGGGACGAGAACACGGTCGAACATCTGCATGTCGGCATTGTGCCCTTCACCCAGACTGTCAATGTGGGATCGACGCGGACCGGCTGGATCACCGGAGGAGTGCCGAAAAACTGGTCGGGTTGCGTGGAGATGCGCCGCAACGGCCTCGACACCTCTGACAGCCCGATAAGCGCCGCCAGATTCGGCGCGCTCAGTTCGAACGGTTGCCCTCCGCAGATCACGCCCCTGACTTCGAGCCGCTCGAAGCTGACCAGCGCGATCAACAGACTCTCTCCGAATGGCGGCACCAACATCAATGTTGGTGCCGTGTGGGGATGGCGGCTTCTGTCGCCGAAATGGCGAGGTCAATGGGGCGGCGACATGGGGTTGAACTTGCCGCTGGACTATGAGGCGGACGGCATGAGCAAGGCCGCTGTCATCATGACCGACGGCAAGAACGAGATCAGCAACGACTCGGCTTACGGCGAACTGTCATGCCTGCGTGGTTGGGTTTTCTTCTGTTTCGAATGGGGCTACGACGACCGCCTCGGGGTGACGGCAAGCTCGGAGAACAATGCGCGCGGGTTGGCCAACGACGAACTCGATCGACGCCTCTCGGCAGTCTGCACCTCGATGAAGAACGCTGGCATCGTTGTTTACACGGTCGCGCTCGGCAATCCGGGAACCGAGACCGAGGAACGGATGCGCGCCTGCGCCACGCAGAACGCTTTCTTCTTCAATTCGCCCACCGGGGCTGAATTGAGGACCGCCTTCGCGAAGATCGGAGATTCGCTTTCAAACCTTCGGATCAGCCGCTAGGTCCTCCTGTGCAGCCATCGGCAAGAAGAGTATGAAGTGAATCTGACATCGCTGGTCTTCACGGCGACCACCTGGATTGTCCCAATCCTCCTGGCCATCACCTTTCACGAAGCGGCACATGCCTATAGCGCCTGGCGGCTCGGGGACCCGACTGCTTTCAAGCTCGGTCGGGTAACCTTCAATCCGATCCGGCATGTCGACCCGTTCGGCACCGTCATTGTCCCGGGGCTGCTTCTGCTGACCGGTGCCCCCTTCCTGTTTGGCTGGGCGAAGCCCGTGCCGGTGATGCCGGGTCGCCTCCGGAACCCACGTCGCGACATGGCTCTGGTCGCGTTGGCGGGCCCCTTGATGAACGTGGCTCTGGCTGTCGTGTCGGCGCTGTTGCTGCAAGCCGTGCCGTTCTTTCCCGCGACTGCAGCGCCGTGGCTTGTTCAAACACTCTACCAATCCGTGCTGCTCAATCTCGTGCTCGCCGTCTTCAACATGCTTCCGCTTCCGCCACTTGATGGCAGCCGCATCGTAGCCAGCCTGTTGCCAGTCGGCTTGGCGCGGCATTACGCCCGTTTGGATCGCTTCGGCTTTCTCCTGCTGATCGCGATCATCTTTCTGATACCGATGCTGGGTCGTCAGATCGGCGTCGATCTGAACGTCCTCCGATGGTTGGTCGGCGCGCCGCTCGCTTGGCTCATGCCGCTGTTCTTGTCGTTGGGCGGTGCCGGTTAGCCTCGCATTCCGTGTGCGGTTCCGAGGCGAGCCACCAGAGCATGGCAGCGGGTGCGAACGGCCGTGACGTTCCGGCGCCATTCGACTGTGAGCACTCACGCCGCGTGACCGTCCCGTTGGCGAGACAGCGCATTCGCGTGCAGGGGGCCACGAAGGCAGTATGTCAGGACGGGCAGGCAATCGATTGCGGACCAGTCGGCCGAACCGGAACCGCGCTTCCCAAATCCAAACTGGGGACGCGTAGCCCAACCTGACATTGCTGACGCTCAAGCTGTGGTGATCCCGACTGGATTCGAACCAGTGACCCTCAGATTAGGAATCTGATGCTCTATCCTGCTGAGCTACGGGACCATCGGCGCAACATAGTCGAAGGCGAGGGCATTCGCCAAGCCTGCGAGCGATGAAGCGCCCCTGCTCGTCGTACGATCGTCATCGCACCCGCGGATCGTCTTGGGCGAGGAGTAGGGCGGCGCCCTCGCGGATGGTGACGGCGATCGGGCCCAGTGCCTCGTTCGACTGGGTGAGAATCGAGTGGAACGGCAGGTCGACGTCCTCGAGGGGCCATTTCGCCCCGCGGATCGTCAGGCCAGCTACATCCGAAAACTTGAGGATCGAGAATTGCGTGCCGGGAGCGAGATCGAAGCAGAGCTGGTTCTGGGTCAGCGGCCAAGCGCGTTCGACGCCGTCGAAGAGTTGAACCGCGAGGCCGCGTGCCGCGTAACGCAGCGCCAGGATCAGATGGGCAAAGGCGTGGTCGCTGCGCGGGCCACCCAATGCCCCGACGAGGAGCAGGTCGCTTGCTCCGCGTGTCAGCGCTGCCTCGATCGCAATCTCGCCGTCGGTCATCGCCTTGTCGGCCGGATAGGGTTCGCGAGGCAGGCTGGTCATTTCGATGGCGGGGCGCGGCGGGCTGGAGTCGAAATCGCCAACCCAGAGTTCGGGCGTCACGCCAAGTGCCGTGGCATGGCGCAACCCGTCATCGGCAGCGATCACTCGGGTGCCGGCTACGGCGGCGGCAAGCGCGGGTGTCGGTGCCACATGGCCGGCCAGTAGGATGGAAAAGCGCGACATCGCCGATCGCCTACAGTATTCTTCCGCGAACGCCAATCGCCGGCAGCGGCGCTGCGTCCTTGAATACTCGTCCTGTCCTGAAGGGGTCTTGCCCGCAAGGGAACGGGCCTCTAAATCTCATTGCGCTCACACGGGGTGCCTTCGGGCTGAGAGGCATACGCCAACCCGTCGAACCTGATCCGGCTCATACCGGCGGAGGGATGCGGGCGTCGGCGGGTGTCTCGCGGATGCTTTCGTTTCGAAAGCCGCTGTATCGAAAGGCACCGCCATGGCCCGCAATCCTTTCTTCGCCGCGCCCGCCACACGATACCTCGGTCTCGCAGCCGCCGTCGGGCTGACGGCGCCCCTCGTGCTTGCGACAGGCGCAGGTGCCGAGACGACGGAACCGGTGCTGACCATCTACACCTATGAGAGCTTCACGCCGGAATGGGGCCCCGGCCCGAAGATCGAAGCGGGGTTCGAAGCCGTCTGCGAATGCGACCTGCAGTTCGTCGGCCTTGAGGACGGCGTGGCCATCCTCAATCGTCTCAAGCTGGAGGGTCCATCGACCGGGGCCGATATCGTGCTCGGCCTGACCGCCGATCTCATTCCCGAAGCGAAGGCGACCGGCATGTTTGCTTCGAGCGGCGTCGACGTCTCGCATCTGTCAGTGCCGACTGCTTTCGAGGATGATGTCTTCGTACCCTACGATTATGCCTATCTTGCTTTCGTATACGACAGCGAGGAGATCACCGAACCTCCCACGAGCCTCGACGATCTGGTCACCGGGGATCCAGAAGTGAAGATCGCGATCGAGGATGCGCGCACCTCGACGCCGGGCCTCGGACTGATGCTGTGGATGAAGGCAATCTACGGCGAAGAAGCCGCGGACAAGTGGGCGCAGTTGTCCGAGCGCATCCTGACGGTGACGCCCGGATGGAGCGAGGCCTATGGCCTGTTCACCGGGGGCGAAGTGCCGATGGTCCTCAGCTATACGACATCGCCCGCCTATCACATGATCGAGGAGGGCACGGACCGCTATCAGGCGGCGGCCTTTGCGGAAGGCCATTACCTGCAGATCGAGGTCGCCGCGATATTGCGCACAACGAAGCGCCAAGCCCTGGCGAAGCGTTTCCTGGCCTACTTGCTCACAGCCGAGGTGCAGTCGCTGATCCCGACGACCAACTGGACGTTGCCCGTTCGAGACGACATCGACATGCCCGACGCTTTCGGTCGTCTGGTGGCGGTCGAAACACCGTTGATGATCGACCCGGAGACCGTTGCTGCCAATCGCAGAGCCTGGACGCAGGAATGGCTTCAAGCAATCGGTCGCTGATGAATCGAGGCGATTGGGCATTCCAATGAGGTCGACATGACCGCTGCCTCGGATCGCGCGTGGAGGCTCGGCCTCGGCCTCGCAGCGGCAGGAGCGCTGGCAGCCTTCCTGGGCGGCGCCTTTGTAATCTTTCTGGTCGTAGCCGGGGCAGCCCCCGATTTCCGCGCTCTTGCCAGCGATCGCTACCTCCGGGGCGTGGTTCTGTTCACGCTGGAGCAGGCCGTCTTGTCGACGCTTCTTTCGGTGATGGGAGCGGTGCCGCTGGCTCTGGCGCTGCACCGCGCGCGGTTCCCTGGCAAACGCGCAGTGCTGCGCCTCTTCCTGTTACCGCAGGCGCTGCCCGTCCTGGTCGGAGCGCTTGCGATTCTGACCATCTGGGGCCGCAGCGGACTTGTCTCGGACGCCCTTGCCGCGATCGGGTTGGCTCGGCTCGATATCTACGGACTCTCGGGCATTCTGGTCGCCCATGTCTTCTTTAACCTGCCGCTCGCAGCCCGGCTGATGATCGCCGGGCTGGACCGGGTTCCAGCGGAGAGCTGGAAGCTCGCCGGACAATTGTCACTGAGCCCTCTCGTTACGTTCCGACTGGTCGAATGGCCGGCTCTACGCAGCGCCCTGCCGGCGGCCGCCAGCCTGATTTTCATGCTTTGCGCGACCAGCTTTACGCTGGTCCTGGTCCTCGGCGGCGGTCCTGGCGCGACAACGCTGGAGGTCGCGATCTATCAGTCGCTGCGTTACGATTTCGATCCCGGACGTGCGATCACTCTGTCTCTCACACAGATCGGTCTGACTGCTATCGTGCTGTGGTTTGCGACGCGTCTCGGCGGCGATGTTACCGCCGGCTTCGGCCTGGGCGGACGCGCACGGCGATACGATCGCCAGAGCCGCGGGCGCGTTGCGCTCGATACGCTGGTCCTGGCCGTCGGCATCAGCTTTATACTCGCCCCCTTCGTCGCAGTGGTCGTGCGCGGGCTGGAGGCGGATCTTGCCCGGCTACTGGCCGACCCGGCGGTCCATCGCGCAGCAGGGACCAGCGTCGTCATCGCCGTGGCATCCGCACTGCTTTCGATGCTTGTCTCGCTCGCCATAGTCCTTGCAATGGAAGCGCTGCGCGCGACGCGAGGGAAGGGGGCGCCGCGCGGTCGGGACGCAATGCGCAAAGTGCTGGAAACCACAACGAGCCTTGTCCTCGTTGTGCCCCCCCATCGTAGTCGGCGCCGGTTGGTTCTTGGCCCTGAGACAGGTGACCGACGTCTTTGCGGCGACGCCCTACGTCGTCGTTGCAACCAATGCGGCGATGGCCGTACCGTTCGTTGTACGCATCGTGGGGCCTGCGCTCGCGGCGGCGAACCGCGCCACAGGCCGCCTCGCTGACAGCCTTGGCCTTGTTGGTTTGTCGCGTCTGCGCTTCGTCGACTGGCCGGTGCTGCGGGGACCTTTTGCTCTCGGCTTTGCGTTTGCCTTGGCGATCTCGCTTGGCGATCTCGGCGCGATCGCGCTGTTCGGGAGCCAGGATCTGGTGACACTCCCCTATCTGCTGCTGCAGCGTATGGGCAGCTATCGCACGGCCGACGCGGCCGGGCTCGCGCTGATCCTTGGGATCCTTTGCCTGTCATTGATGGCACTGGCCGAGCGAGGCCTCGCACCAAGAGGCAATGCAGCATGAGCCAGGCACTCGTTCTCGACGCTGTTCGTTTCTCTCATGACAGCAGCGACATGCATTTTGACCTCTCCGTCGAGGCGGGCGAGTGGCTGGCGGTCATCGGACCGAGCGGCGCAGGCAAGTCGACGCTGCTCGATCTCGTGGCAGGCTTCGCCACACCCGATAGCGGCACCATCAGCGTGGCCGGGAGGATGATGGCCGGCGTTACCCCTGCCGAGCGTCCACTGAGCATTGTCTTTCAGGACAACAATCTGTTTCCGCATATTGACGTTTTCCGCAATGTGGCCTTGGGCATCGCGCCCGATCTGCGGTTGACGCAAGCGCAGCGGGATCAGGTGGAAGCTGCACTGGACACCGTCGGTCTCGCCGGGTTCGGCAAGCGTCTTCCGACCGAGATGTCGGGCGGGGAACGCCAGCGGGTGGCTTTGGCTCGCGTGTTCCTGCGCGATCGGCCGCTGGTGCTCCTCGACGAACCCTTCGCAGCGCTCGGGCCAGCATTGCGGCGCGAGATGCTGGCGACCCTCGTGGAACTGCGGTCGAACCGCGCACAGCCGCCGGCGGTCGTGATGGTAACTCATCACCCCGAAGATGCCGTCGGTCATGCCGACAGGACGGCCTTCCTCGACGGCGGGGAGATCGTCGCAACGGGTCCCACACGGAGCATCCTGTCGGGCACCACCGATCCTCGGGTGGCACGCTATCTCGGCACGATCACAACACCAGCATCAGGATGATGGGAAGCCGCAATATCCTGCCGTACGGCAGCTGTCTGACGTATTTCCGGCGGATTTCCGCAGTAGCAGACACCTGAGGTGAACGAGGCATAGCGGCGGCGCTTTTTCAGAATCTGTTGCTGATCGATCCTAACCCGTGTGACAGCGGTTCGGATATGCCTTGGACTTCGTGGAACGAAGCAGTTCTGTGGGGGCGACGATCGCAGCGATGGCAATGAACTCCGGTCCTGGTTGTGCGGGACGCCTCGTGCGCCACATGATCGGCGGTGTAGCACTCGTCGCGATGCTGGCAGCGGGCGCCTGCACATCGATCGAAGACGGGCTGGACGGGCTTTCGCCTGCCAGCAGCAGCGTGCAGGCCGGCTATGCGGCGACGCGTCGACCGATCACCTTCGAGAACGTCCAGCGTAGTGATCCGCAATCGGTGATCGGACGCTCCCAGCATCCCAAGATCTTGGCCGCCTATGGCGGAGCCTATTCCGACCCGAAGTTGGAACGGACACTGGCGACCATTGTCGGGAAGCTGGCGGCACAGACTGACGATCCGAACCGCGCCTATCGCATCACCATTCTGAACTCGCCCAATGTCAACGCCTTCGCGCTGCCGGGTGGCTACGTGTACATCACGCGCGGGCTCGTTGCCCTAGCGAACGACTCGGCTGAGGTCGCAGCCGTGATTGGCCATGAAATGGCGCATATCACGGCCAATCATGGCATCGAGCGCCAGCAGCGTGAGCAGGCGGCGGAGATTGCCAGCCGCGTTGTCAGCGAGGTGCTGGCAGGCGAGCCGGCCGGGCAGGTGGCCTTGGCCCGCGGCAAGCTGAGCCTTGCGCAGTTCTCGCGCCAGCAGGAACTGCAGGCCGACATTCTCGGCATTCGGCATATTGCCAAGGCCGGCTTCGACCCCTTCGCTGCGGCGCGTTTCCTGCAGGCGATGGATTCCTATGCCAAGATCCGCACGGCCTTCCAGGCCGGCGACCCGGAACTGGACTTTCTGGCATCGCATCCGTCGGCGCCGCAGCGTATCGATCTTGCCAACCGGCATGCTCGGGAATACGGCCAGCCGGGGACAGGGACCACGGATCGCGAACGCTATCTTGCAGGCATTGACGGCATGCTGTTCGGCGACTCGGCCGTCGAGGGCTATGTGCGTGAACAGCGCTTCTATCATCCCGGCCTTGGCATCACCTTCGAGGTGCCGAAGGGGTTCATCATCGACAATACGGCCGAGGCGGTTTTGGCGAGTGGCCCCAATGATACTGCCATTCGCTTTGACGGCGTCGCACTTCCGAAGACCACCGGCCTTGTCGACTACGTCAGCAGCGGCTGGATCGGCGGGCTCGACCCGTCAAGCATCCGGGCGTTCAAGATCGGCAATCTCGATGCGGTTTCCGCGCGCGCCGAAGGTGGCGAATACGTCTTCGACGTCACCGTGGTGCGTGTGGGCGGCCAGGTCTATCGCTTTTTGACCGCCGTTCAGGCAAGCGCGGCGGCCACCGCGGCCGGGATCGCAAGCGAGGTTGCCGGCTCCTTCAGGCTTTTGTCGATAGCCGAGAAGGACAGTCTGAAACCGTTACGCATCCGCATCGTCACGGCTTCTGCAAGTGACACGACAGCTTCGTTGGCTGCCCGCATGGTTGGCGTGGACGGCAAAACTGCGATGTTCCGGCTTCTGAACGACCTCGACACCAACATGAACGTGAAGGCAGGTACCCGCTACAAGATCGTCGCGGAATAGGCGGCTCGCAACGGGGCCGCCGCCGGCGGGTGCGATACGAAAAAGGGCTCCCGATCGGAAGCCCTTTTTCATATCAACGCTCGTGTGAACTGAGGATCAGCTCACATAGGCGCTGCGGTCTGCATTTGTTTCCAGGAGCGCTGCCCGAAGCTTTTCGAGGGCGCGGGTCTCGATCTGCCGGACGCGTTCCTTCGAAATGCCCAGCTTGGTACCCAGTGCTTCCAGTGTTGCACCATCATCCTGGAGTCGGCGCTCACGGATGATCTTCAGTTCGCGCTCGGACAAGACGTCGAGAGCACTGTGCAACCACGTCACACGGCGTTCGTCGTCGATGGACACGGAGACCATCTCGTCTGGAAGCGGCGAGTTCGAAACCAGGAAGTCCTGCCTGTCCGCGCTGCCCGACTCGTCTTCCATCAGTGGCGCGTTGAGCGAGGAATCGGGGCCCGAGAGCCGGGAGTCCATGAGCGCGACGTCCCCTTCCGACACCTTCAAAGCGGTGGCGATTTCCTTGTACATCGCGCTGCCCGTCACGCCGCCATCGGCACCCTGACTGAGACGCGCACGCAGGCGCCGGAGATTAAAGAAGAGGGCCTTCTGGGCGGAAGATGTGCCGCCACGAACGATCGACCAATTGCGAAGGATGTAATCCTGAATCGATGCGCGGATCCACCAGGTAGCGTAAGTCGAGAACCGCACCTCGCGTTCCGGTTCGAACCGGGCCGCCGCCTCCAGGAGACCCACGTGGCCTTCCTGAATCAGATCGTTCATCGCGAGACCGAAATGGCGGAATTTCGCAGCCATCGAGATGACCAGGCGCATATGGGCAGACGTGATCTTGTGGAGGGCTTCCTGATCGCGCTTCTCTTTCCAGCGGACCGCAAGCTCGTACTCTTCCTCGCGCTGAAGGTAAGGGGCAGACATGGCCGCACGGATTAGCGTGCGGCGAGCGGACTGTGACTTCATCGGTTACCCTCCGGTCAAGCTTACAAGGCACTCTGGCCTACCGAGCGAGGCTGCTTGCGGGTTCACGCGTCGGTGCTGATGAAACACGGTGCGACCGCAAACGTTCCCGGAGGGGAAAACTTTTTCGATTTAGCTAGGGGTGGAGCGAGGTTCGACAAGGGAATCCAGGGGCGCTGCCAAAGCCGGTCGGCTCCAGGCCGTACAGCAGAACGCCAATGCTGTACGAAGCCTATGCAAAGCGCCGGTCCCGGCGCTAGGCAAAAGAAAGGCCGGCTACCTCACGGTGGCCGGCCGATCCTTTTGCGAAACGACGGTGGTTCGCAGACGGCTTTAGGCCGCCTTCTCCTGCTCGTCGGTCGCGCCGGCCGTTGAGGTCTCGGCCTCAACTTCGACGTCCGCCTCTTCCTCGCCCTTGCCGACGCGCTTCGGACCCTTGTTGAGGTTGAGTTCAATCAGCTGGACAGCCTCGGTCTCGGAGACTTCGTTCACTGCGGCAAGCTCCCGGGCCATGCGGCCGAGCGCAGCTTCGTAGAGCTGGCGTTCGGAGTAGGACTGCTCAGGCTGGCTGTCGGCGCGATAGAGGTCGCGAACCACTTCGGCGATCTGAATGAGGTCGCCGGAGTTGATCTTGGCGTCGTACTCCTGCGCGCGGCGGCTCCACATGGTCTTTTTCACGCGAGCGCGGCCTTGAACCACCTTCAGCGAGCGCTCGACGAAATCCGTTTCAGAGAGTTTGCGCATGCCGACGGAGTCGGCCTTGGCGACCGGCACCTTCAAGCGCATCTTGTCTTTCTCGAAGTCGATGACGAAGAGCTCGAGCTTCATGCCCGCTACTTCCTGCTCCTCGATCGCAACGATCTGGCCGACGCCATGGGCCGGATAGACAATGCTCTCTCCGGTCTTGAAACCCTGGCGATTGGAAGCCTTCTTCTGACTGCTCATACGCTTTTTTAAACTCCCTGTTGTGCCTAGCCGCGGCAGCCGCTAGACACGGGTGGCGGCGCAGGCGCCGCCGTTTGCTTGGGGCCCGGTGCTACTTGCCGGACCGCAGTCGATCGGTGTATTCGCCTCCCGTGTTCCCGCATGAGCGCCGCATGGACCAAACGGTCGCAAACGGGTGATCATTCATCTCGGTAGGGGAAGCATCCTTTTCGGACAGGCCCGAGTGCGCTGGACAGCGTCAAGAGCTGGCCATGAAGCCGACTGTATGGCCACGTTACATCAATCGGACAGAAAATTCAAGGTTTTTGCCGCTCGGGAACGGGGTCCGTCGCGTCGCAGCATGATGTCCGAACGCAAATTGCGTTCATCGCGTTGGCCAGGGTTTCCAAGCCTATCCGCGAGCCAGCCGGGCGGCTCGCAGGTCGATAGCGACTTTACTCAGCGTTGGGCTGTTGGTGCGACATCGATACCGGTCGACGGAAATGCAGGTACGTCGGATCGAATTCGCCAATCCGCGCAAAGGTCGGCCAGTCCTTGATCGTCATGCGGGAGCGTTCGCGATCGACCAGATTGTCGGCTCGGAATTCCTGTAGAACCCGGTTGACCGTCACCACAGTCAAACCCAAGGCATCGGCCAGTTCGTGCTGTGTCAGCGGCAGATGATACACGTGGTCCTTTGCAAGCCGCACGGCTCTGATCCTTACCGCGAGCTCACAAAGCAGATGGGCTGTTCGGCTCTTGCCCGACAAACGTCCCAACCCGACGATCCATTCGCGGAAGATCGCTCCGTCGATCAGTGTTTCCAGCCACAGTGCGGCGGCAACATTGGGTCGTTCGCGGCATAGGTTCCAAACTGCCTCATGCGGCACGAATCCCACCCGTGACGGCGTCGTTGCCGCGAAGCTGTGATCCATGCGCCGGATATGCAAGCTGTGGAGGTCGGGAATGTCTCCCGGAACGTGGAACGCGATGATCTGACGGCGGCCGTCACGGATATTGCGATAGCGATAGGCAAATCCGTCGATCAGAATGCAGCAATGGCTGACGGTCTGGCCCTCACTGACAATATCGGTATCCGCCGGTACGTCGCGAATGACAACCGGCAAGGCAGACAATGCTGTGCGATCTTCGTCATTCAACTCCGCAACCATATCGAGACGGGTGATCAGCTTATGATGGGCCTCGCTACTCAACGCGCATCCTTCCGTTCACGCTGGAGGTCGGGCGCCGGCATCCCAGTCGAAAGACGATGGGGCCAGGATATCCTGTGCGGCGTCCGTTTGTTCGTCCTCTTTTGGTCAGATTGATTGGCGCGTGCAATGGTTCCGAAGCATGATCCAGACGGCCTGCCCCCAAAACTCCTTGTCCGAATACGGGACGTTAATTGTTTCAAACAAAATTGGGGGCACAATCGAACACGTGCATTGATCCGATTGACCGAGTGCCGTGACCGATTTCCACCTTTTCTTTGCGCTGATCAACGGACTGGGCCTGATGGCCCTGATCGCGTTGACCTTCGGCACGCTTGAGCGATTGATACGCAACACGGCAATACGCCCCTGGGTCCACGGACCCGTTTTTGCTCTCGGTACGGTGGCGGCAATGCTCTCGCCAGCCTCGCTCGCCGATGGAATTATCCTTGATACACGCTGCGTGATCGTCGCTCTCGCGGGAGCATTCGTCGGTTGGCCAGCCGCACTGATGGCAGGTCTGGCTGGTGCAATCTATCGGATCTCGCTTGGGGCGCGGGCGCGCCGGTCGGAGTCGCCACAATTGTATTTGCCGGCTGCGTAGGAGTGGCTTGGGGGTGGTTCTATCGATCGGGGCACGTGGCGCAAAGGCGCCAGCTGCTCCTGTTGGCGGCGACGGTGTCGGCGCATGTGGGGCTGTTCGTGTTCCTACCGGTACCCGATCCACTGGCCTTTACGCTGCGTGTGATCCCCTTCGTTGTGCCGACCTATCTCGGCCGGCGTATTCGTGCTTGCGTCCATGCTGCAACGCGAAATGCGACTGATTCAACGCGAACGAAACCTGGAAGTCGGTGCGTTCACCGACGGATTGACCGGTCTCGCCAACCGTCGGGCCTATGATACCCTGATTGTCGACGAGTTGGCCCGCTGTAGGAGGACGGGACGAGGGGTCGCGCTACTCGTTGTCGATCTCGACCATTTCAAATACGTCAATGACACATATGGGCATGAGGTCGGTGATGTAGCTTTGAAAATGGTCGGGCGCATCATGCGATCCTGTTTGACCGGGACCGACTATATATGCCGCCATGGCGGCGAGGAATTCGCGGTGCTACTGCCCGGGGCCGGAATATCGAGAGGCCGCCGGGTTGCCGAGCGCATACGTCACGCCATCGAGGCTGCTCCGCTGGCGATCGGGAACAGGTCGCTATCGGTAACTGTCAGTGTCGGTGTTGCCGCCGGTCCCTTGCATGCTGACGATGCAAGCAGTCTTTATCGCTGCGCTGATGCGGCGCTCTACGAGGCAAAGAGCCAAGGTCGCGACCGCGTCGTCATTTATAGTCGGCCGCACGTGGAGGAAGCCGCATGTCGGCCGGCGCCGGTGGCAAGCGGCTCGCCCTCGTCGGATAGCAGCTCTTATGCAGGCCGCCGAAGACATGCCGTCGCGGTCGTCATCCTCGCGCGAGTGAGGCCTCGGCGAGACGCTGCCAGTAGCTTGCCCCATAGGCGATTGCTGCGTCGGCAAAGTCGTAGTTCGCACTGTGCAAGCTGGCACTGTCGCCATTGCCGATGAAGACGTAAGCGCCCGGACATTTCTCCAGCATGTAGGAGAAATCTTCGCCGGCCATCAGCGGCGCAGCCGCCCGGTCGACCGCATCGGCACCGGCGACCTCCGCCGCTATCTCCGCGCAGAACGCAGACTCGGTCGCGTCGTTGACGGTGATCGGATAATTGCGGTCGTAGTCGACC
>Ga0064013_1057_pt1 | contig 15480 bp, 12 predicted proteins | sample CrowatWCoCulture_FD_61583 | JGI IMG/M metagenome (GOLD analysis project Ga0064013, IMG submission 61583) | Marine cyanobacteria communities from the University of California, Santa Cruz, USA, analyzing cyanobacterial DNA methylation -... | ecosystem: Host-associated > Microbial > Bacteria >...
GCCCGAGGCGACCTTCATCATCGAGCCGGCGCGGGTGCCGGGGTTGGTCTGGACGTAGAATTCGATCTGGTCGATGCCGGCGGCGGACGGGCTTTCGGGGTCGCTCGTTTGTTCGACGAGGAAGGTCGCGCGGTCGAGCTTCAGATCCGGCAGTTCGGCCATCACCGCGCCTTCGAGCAACCGCGCGGTGGTGCGGCGCTTCTCCGACAGTTCGGCGGCGGCACGGTCGAAAAGCCGGCGCTTTTCGGCCAGTTCGGCCTCCAGCTTGCCCATCCGCTCCTCGCCGGCGTCGAGATCGGCCAGATCGCCGATCATCCGGGCGGTCAGTTCCGGCAGATCGTCGACCGGCACCGAATATTTGCGGCCCGCGGCGCGCAGCGCGAACAGCCGTTCCTCGGTCTCTTCCAATGCCCGCGGATCGAACTCCAGCGAGCGCAGCGCCGTCTGCAGCGCCATCTGCGCGTCGGACAGCGCGTCGAGCGCCGTGTCCAGCCGGTCGATCGGCTCGTCCAGAAGGCCCGGCAGCTCGTCGCGCTTGCGGTCGAGCCGCTTCAGGAGGCCGGCGAGCTGCGGGATCGGCGAAGACGAGCCGGACAGCTCCTCATGGGCGTCGTTGACGTCGGTGGCGATCTTTTCGGACCGCATCATCACCTGCCGGCGCTCGGCCAGTTCCTCCTCCTCGCCGGCGATCGGCGCGAGGTCGGAAAGCTCGTCGACCGAGGAGCGCAGATAGTCGGCCTCGCGGGCCGCCGCCTCGACGCGGGCGCGGTGGGTGCGCAGTTCGTGCTCGGTGGCGCGCCAGTCGGCATGGGCGCGGGCCACGAAGGCGGCTTCCTGCTGCAGCCCGCCATACTGGTCGAGCAGCGTACGGTGGGCCTGCGGGTCGATGAGCGCCCGGTCGTCGTGCTGGCCATGGATCTCGACCAGCGCCTGGCCGACGCTGCGCATCAGCGAGACGCTGGCGGGACGGTCGTTGATGAAGCCCCGCGTGCGGCCGTCGGCAGTCTGGATGCGGCGCAGGATCAGGTCACCTTCGCGCAGATCCTGCTCGTCAAAACCGTTGTCCAGGAGAATCGCTCGCACGCCGGCGCCGGACGGCAGGTCGAAGGCAGCCGTCACCTCGCCCTGCTTGGCGCCATGGCGCACCAGTCCGCCATCGCCGCGCCCGCCGAGCGCGAGCGACAGCGAATCGAGCAGGATCGACTTGCCCGCGCCGGTCTCGCCCGTCAGCACGGAGAGACCCTCGTCGAGGGCAATGTCGAGCCGTTCGATGAGAACGATGTCGCGGATCGAAAGATGAACGAGCATGACCGGGATCGTCGGTACTTAACCGCCAGCGAATTGGCAATGGCTCGTCAAGATAGTGCGGATCGGCGCCAAGCGCACCGGCGACCAGCGAAAACCAGGAATCCGTGCGGCGCCGCGGCGGGCGGCCCGCCTGTCGCCGCGGCTGCGGCGGCAGGATGACGCGGATCATCGTGCGAAACGAGGCATCCGGCGTCCGGGACCGGGCGTCCCGGCCCCGGACGTTCAGGCGCCGGTGATCTTGCGCGTCGCCGCCGCGAACCAGGAGGTCGAACCGCCCTCACGCGGCGACAGGCCATTGGACTGCAGCAGCTGGTAGGAGTCGCGGTACCACTGCGAATCCGGGAAATTCTGGCCGAGCACCGATGCCGCCGCCTGCGCCTCGCGGGTCAGCCCCATGGCGTAATAGGCCTCGGTCAGGCGGGCCAGCGCCTCTTCCACGTGCCGGCTGTCGGAATAGACGTCGACGACGTTCTTGAAGCGGTTGATCGCCGCGACGTATTCGCGCCGCTCCAGATAGTACCGGCCGACCTGCATCTCCTTGCCGGCGAGCTGATCGCGAGCGATCCGCAGCTTGGTACGCGCATCCTCGGCATATTCTGAATCGGGGTATTTCTCGAACACCTCGCGCATGGCGGCAGCCGCACGGGCCGCCTCCTTCTGGTCGCGGGTCACGTCCGGGATCTGGCGGTAATAGGCCAGCCCCATGATGTACTGGGCGTAGGCTGCTTCCTCGCTGCCCGGGTAGAGCGACAGATAGCGCTTGGAGGAGTTGATCGCCGAGTCGTAGTCGCCGCCGCGATAGCTGGCGAACGCATTCATCACCAGGGCCTTGCGGGCCCATTCCGAATAGGGATGCTGTCGGTCGATCGCCTCGAACTTCTTGGCCGCCTCGCCGAGACGGCCGCCTTCAAGATTGGCGAGACCCTGATTGTACAGAACGTCCGGCGGATCGGTCTGGGCAGCAAGCGCCAGAGCCTCGACGTCGCTGGTGTCCGATGACATGCAGCCCGACAGGCCGGCGGATGCGAGACCGAGCGCCAGCGCGCCGGTGAGTTTCGCCACCCGCAATCGGCGCAAGGCCGGATGATCGTGCGGATTGCTCATTCGTGCTGATCCCCCTGCTTTCGAAGCCCGGCAGTCTTACGCCGCACCTTCGTCGTCAGCAACGCTCAAGCCGGTTCAACCGGTCTTTTTTGTGACGTGCCGGCACAATTCGGCTGGATGTGGATCTGTGCAGCATGGGGCGGGACGACAGTGGCCGTCGCGCACGCTCGTCAAAGCGTCTGCGGACCGTAGGCGGGCGCCGCCACGGCGACGAGCGGTGCATGGCGAACGGGATCGACCCGGCGCGACGGCGCCTCGACGATCTCGTAGGCCCGGTGATCGGCGAGCAGTGCCTGCAACGCCAGGCCGTTGAGCTTGTGACCGCCGCGATAGGAGCGGTAGCAGCCAAGAACCCGCGCTCCCGCCAGTGCCTGATCGCCCACGGCGTCGAGAGCCTTGTGGCGGACGAACTCGTCGGGATACCGCAGACCGTCCGGATTGATCACCCGGCCGTCGTCGCCGATGACCACGGAATTGTCGAGCGACGAACCGAGGGCCGAACCGGCGGCCCACAGGCGCTCGACATCCTTCATGAAGCCAAAGGTGCGGGCACGCGACAGGTCACGGGCGAAGCGCTCGGCCGTGAGGTCGGCCTTGTAGACCTGCCGGCCGATGGCCGGGGTGGCGAAGTCGATCTCGATTTCGAAGCGCGTCCCGTTGTGGGGCACATACTCGGCGCGGGCCCCGTTCATCTCGACCGAGACCGGCTTGAGCACGCGCACATAGCGAGCCTTGGCCGACTGGCCGACCACGTCGGCTTCGCGGATGCCCTTGATGAAGGTCGCGGCACAGCCATCCATGATCGGCGTCTCGTGTGCGTCGAGCTGGACGACGACATTGTCGACGCCCATCGCGTAAAGCGCTGCCATGAGATGCTCGATCGTCGCGACATGCGCGCCACGCGGATCGCCGACGACCGTCGCCAGATCCATCGGCGCGGCATTGCCGGTGGATGCCTTGATCTCGTGCAGGTAGCCCTGCTTGTCGCACAGATGGAAGACGATGCCGGTGTTGACCTCGGCCGGGAGCAGAGCCAGCTGGACCGGAAGACCGCTATGGACGCCGACGCCCTCGAAATGGATCCTGGACCCGATCGTCTGCTGGAACATTCGCACTATCGGCAACCTTTCCCGCCAGTATTGGCGCGGCTTACCGCGTCACTGATACCGGCATCCCCACCTGGGAGCTTCGTCTTCAGCGCCACCCGCCGCCATTCTCCCCCTCGGAGGAACCGGGCACCCAACGCTGTGAATTCGTCCCAAATTCCCTAGAACGAACAGGTCTTTCGGCAAAATCACGGTTCGTTACCCGTTGTTACCGCCGGGGTATGGCGCGGATCACAAATGGCAGCAGTTTCAACAGCATGCACGAAAAAGGCCCGCCGACAGGGTCGGCGGGCCTTGTGTCAAACCTGCAACGTTGACGATCAGTTCGCCTGGCGACGCAGGAATGCGGGGATTTCGAGCTGGTCTTCCTCGCTGACGGCGCGCGGCTGCGGAGCCGGCCGGGCCGCCGACTCTGCTGCCTGACGACGCGGTGCGTAGGGGTTCGGCTCGACGACAGCGCGTCGCGGCTGTTCGGCCGGCGCCTGCCGGGCCTCGACCGGGGCCGCCTCGTCTTCTTCGCGGCGCGACAGGCCGGTCGTCAAGCGACGCAGCAGACCCATCGGGCCACGTTCGTCATGGGCATCGGCCGCCGCACGGCTCTCGATCTCGGCCCGCACGTTGGGCGGGAAATCCTCGACGCGAGGCATGCGCGGCGCGGCGGCACGCGCCGCCTGCTCGGCGGCCGGGCTGACCTGGGCGATCTCGGCTTCGAGGGCGGCGGTGAAATCGTCCTCCATCTCGGCCTGGGGCTCGACGGCGGCTTCGGCATGGACCGGCGCTTCGTAGACAGGCGCAGCCGCCGGGGCCGGCTGCTGGGCTGCCGGGCGCACGGCCGCGGCCTGCGTTTCGGGCAGGGCACGCGGTGCCGGGGCAGCCGTCGGACGGACCTGATAGGCGGCGGTCTGCTCGGCCGCTTCCATCTCCGCCTTGTCGATGCCGGTGGCCACGACCGACACGCGGATCACGCCTTCCAGGTTCTCGTCGAAGGTCGCGCCGAGAATGATGTTGGCGTCGTGGTCGACTTCCTCGCGGATGCGGGTCGCCGCCTCGTCCACCTCGAACAGGGTCAGGTCACGGCCGCCGGTGATCGAGATCAGCAGGCCGCGTGCGCCCTTCATCGACGTCTCGTCGAGCAGCGGGTTGGCGATCGCCGCCTCGGCAGCGGCCATGGCGCGGCCCTCGCCGGACGCCTCGCCGGTGCCCATCATCGCCTTGCCCATCTCGCGCATCACCGAACGCACGTCGGCGAAGTCGAGGTTGATCAGGCCTTCCTTGACCATCAGGTCGGTGATGCAGGCAACGCCCGAATACAGAACCTGGTCGGCCATGCCGAAGGCATCGGCGAAGGTGGTCTTGTCGTTGGCGATCCGGAATAGGTTCTGGTTCGGAATGACGATCAGCGTGTCGACGTTCTTCTGCAGTTCCTCGATGCCCTGGTCGGCGATGCGCAGACGGCGCTGGCCCTCGAAGTGGAACGGCTTGGTGACGACGCCGACCGTGAGGATGCCCTTTTCGCGCGCCGCGCGGGCAACGACGGGAGCTGCACCGGTGCCGGTGCCGCCGCCCATGCCGGCGGTGACAAAGCACATGTGCGAGCCAAGCAGGTGATCGCAGATCTCGTCGATGGATTCCTCGGCAGCGGCACTGCCAACTTCCGGCTGCGAGCCGGCGCCCAGGCCCTCGGTGACCGCGACACCCATCTGGATGATGCGCTCGGCGCGCGAGGAGCGCAGGGCCTGCGCGTCGGTGTTCGCGATGACGAACTCGACGCCTTCCAGCCCGGCATTGATCATGTTGTTGACCGCGTTGCAGCCACCGCCGCCGACGCCGAAGACGGTGATGCGGGGCTTCAGCTCGGTGATGTCGGGCTTCTTCAGGGTAACGCTCATGGTTCGATCCTCTTTCACGCAGTTCTGGCCGGTTCGCCGCGCGGCCGTTCGTTGGTGACTCTTCAGCGGCGCGCGGCGCGCACCGATCTCGTTGTTCGCCCGGCCGTCTGCGCGGCCGGATGCGTTGTCAAAGGCTGCGTCTCAGCCAGGATCCGATCCGGCCGGCGCGGGTGTTCTCGTTGAAGGCGACCGTCGCGATGGACGGCGCCGAGACGTTCTCGCGGTGGGCGACCTGCGGGTAGATCAGCAGGCCGACGGCCGTCGCGAAGGCCGGGCCCTTGCTCGACGGGTTCAGTCCCGACACGCCCATCGGTCGGCCGAGCCGGACGTTGCGCTGCAGGATGGTGCGGGCCGTGTCGCCGAGACCGGCCAGCTGGCTGGCACCGCCGGTCAGGACGATCCGCTTGCCGATGACGTGGCCGAGACCGGACGAGGCCAGCCGGTCGCGGACCAGCTCCAGCGTCTCCTCGACACGCGGCCGGATGATCCGCGCGACCAGCGAGCGGGCCACGGTGACCGGCGCATCGTGGCCGTCCTCGCCGAGGGCGGCGACCTGCACGGTCTCGCCGTCCTGCATCAGCTCGGTCAGCGTGCAGCCATGCATGACCTTCAGCCGTTCGGCGTCGGCCAGCGGAATGGACAGGCCGCGGGCGAGATCCATGGTGATGTGCCGGCCGCCCATGGCGACCTGGTCGGCATAGACGAAGCGACCGTTCTGGAAGATCGCGATGGTGGTCGCACCGCCGCCCATGTCGATGCAGGCCGACCCCATGGCGGCCTCGTCCTCGACGAGGGTCGACAGCGCGCTGGCATAGGGCGTGGCGACGAAGGCCTCGACCATGAGCTGGGCGCGGTTGACCACCGCCTCGAGATTGCGCAGCGGCGTTTCCTCGGCCGACAGTACATGCATCGAGGCGCCGAGCCGCGAGCCGGTCATGCCGACCGGATTGTCGAGGCCGCCCTCGCCGTCCAGCGCCAGGTCGTAGGCCATGGAATGCAGCGCCACGCGGCGCTCGTCGAGCGGCACGCGGGCAGCCATGCCGAGGACGCGCTCGACGTCCATCTTGTCGATCTCGCCGGACGTCGCGATCTCGGCCGAGCCGCTGTGGCTCTTCAGCCGTCCGGCGGTGACCGAGACGATCAGGGATTCGATGGTCAGGCCGGCCATCCGCTCGGCAGCATCGACGCACAGCCGGATCGACTGCTCGGCCGCGTCGAGGTCGACGACGACGCCGGACTTGATGCCGTGCGAACGCTGGTGACCGACGCCGATGACCTCGATCGTATGGGTGCGGCCGGGCAGCATCTCGCTGGCCAGGCGCGGCTTCAGGCGCGCGATCAGGCAGGAGATCTTCTCAGAGCCCACGTCGAGCACCGAGATGATACGGGCGCGGCGCTTCGGCAATGCCTTGATGCGGGGCAATTCGTCCCCGCCGCGATTGAACAGACTCATACCGGCTTGTCCTTCCGGCTACGCTTGATGAGCTTCTCGCGCTCTTCGAGGGCCGCGTTCCGGCGCACCAGGGCGTCGGGGGTGAGCTTGACGACCATGCGATCGGACAGCCGCATGTCGACGGAGACGATGTCCCGCGACAGAAGTCCGTTCTCCCGATCCATTCTCGCTACCTCGGCCAATGCTTCTACCGGCTGGTCTTCGGGCAACAGGACGGACAGGCCGTTCTCCAGTCGCAGATCCCACCGGCGGTCTCCGACGCGAACATACGCCTTGACCCTTGCGCGAAGCTCGGGAAGCACTTCCATTTCATCGATCAATGCGGCGGCATGGGTTGCCGCGCCGGCGCCGACGACGATGGGCAGCGCCGCGAAACGGCCGGGCAGGAAGGCACGATTTCCTGGCCTTCGCGGTTCACCACCACGAATTCGCGGCCCTTCTGCCAGACCGCATAAGGACGGTGTTCGGAGACGTTGATCTGGACACGGCCGGGGAAGATCTTGGCGACCGAGGCGCGGTCGATCCAGGGCATCGCCTCCAGCGTCTCGCGCGCCGCCGACGGGTCGAGCGAGATCAGGCTCTGGGAGCCGGTCTGCCACAGCGCCTGCAGAACGTCGATTTCCGAGGTTTCGGCATTGCCGACGACGTCGATGTCGTCGATGGCGAAACCCAGCGGCTGGGCGACGGAATCGACCACGGTGACGGTATGGCCACCCTGGACGACGCCGTAGACGACCGATGCGCCGACGACGACGGCCGCCAGGCTGCCGAAGCGCGGCAGCGGCAACTGTGCCACGTCGCCGGCCAGCGCCGAGATCCGGCGGCCGAGGCGCGCGGTGCGCAGCATCAGCCGGCCGGCGGCACCCGGCCGCGGGTCGTCGTGGTGATCATGATAGGGCCCATAGGGGCGCTGGGCGGTCATCGGCGACATGAGGCATCCTCCACCATCCAGCTGAGAAGTTCGGGAAAGCTGTGACCGGACGCGGCGGCGATGTCGGGCACCAGCGAGGTCTCGGTCATGCCCGGCTGGGTGTTGATTTCCAGCCAGACCACCTCGCCGCCCGGACCGAACCGGTCATCATAGCGAAAATCAGAGCGCGACACGCCGCGGCAGCCCAGCGCCGCATGGGCGGCCAGCGACCAGCCCTGGATCTTGCGTGCGACATCCTTGGGCAGGTCGGCCGGCACGATGTGGCTCGAACCGCCGGGCACATATTTGGAATCGTAGTCGTAGAAGGCGTGGCCCTCGGTGACGATCTCGCAGACCTCCAGCGCCACGTCGCCCATCACCGCGCAGGTGAGCTCGCGACCGGCGACGAAGCGCTCGATCATCACGATGTCGCCATAAGGCCAGTCGTCGCCATAGAGCTGCTGCGGCGGATGCGGCTGGTCCTCGCGGACGATCAGCACGCCGAAGCTCGAGCCCTCGGCCACCGGCTTGATGACGTAGGGCGGCGGCAGGACATGGCTTTCGGCCGCGTCGAGGCGATGGCGGAGCTTGGCCTCGGCCACCGGCACGCCGGCCGCCTTGGCGACGATCTTGGCCCGTTCCTTGTGCATGGCGAGCGCCGAGGCCAGCACGCCGGAATGGGTGTAGGGAATTTCCAGATATTCGAGGATGCCCTGGATCGTGCCGTCCTCGCCGAAGGGCCCATGCAGCGCATTGAAGGCGACGTCCGGGCGAAGGCGGGCCAGGGTCTCGGCGACGTTGCGGTCGACATCCACCGTCGTGACGGTGTAGCCGGCGGTCTCCAGCGCAGCCGCGCAGGCCTTGCCGGAGGCCAGGCTCACGGGCCGCTCCGACGAAAACCCACCCATCAAGACTGCTACATGCTTGCCCATAGAACCCGATCCATCCTCAAAACGAGGGTATCGGCCATTCATCGCAGCCTGATGGTTAAGCGCGAGTTAAGGCACTCACGCTAAAGCAAGAAAATCGTAACGTTGCCACAATGGGGGTGGCAGATACGGGTCTGTCGTTCCGTTCAAATTTGCGTTCGCAGACAGCCGGTCCGTTAACGAATTGTCGATCATCTCCATGGTCGTGACCGTCAGGAGACATGCAATGTCGAACGATCTGCATGATGCCGTCGAAGAAGTCGTGATCCGCGCCAAGCAGGAGCGGACGGTGCTGACGCTGGCGGACGCCGCAAGGCAGATCGCCATCGCCAGAGGCGCTATCGACCGCCGCGGGGACGGCGATCTGATGCTGGCCCTGATGAAGGAATCGGCCCGCCGCGGCGTCGCCATGCGCTTCAACTGAGGCGCCCCTTGATCGCTGGCGCGGCGCGTTAAGAAGGCGCGCGCGTCACTTGCCGAGAAACGGCTCCACCACGGCGCCGTCGCGGAACCGGCCAAGCCGCTTGATCTCCCATTCGAGCCGGATGCCCGAGGTCTCCAGTACTCTGGCGCGCACCGTCTCGCCGAGGCACTCCAGATCGTAGGCGGTGGCCGACGCATCGTTGATCATGAAGTTGCAGTGCAACTCCGACATGTGCGCGCCGCCGACGCGAAGCCCGCGGCAGCCGGCCTTGTCGACTTCCTTCCAGGCGGAACTGCCCGCCGGGTTCTTGAAGGTCGAGCCGCCGGTCTTCTCGCGGATCGGCTGCACCGTCTCGCGATGATGCTGGACCTCGTCCATCTTGGCGCGGATCTCGGCGTCCTCGGCCGGATAGCCCTCGAAGACCGCCGAGGTGAAGATCAGATCGCGCGACGCCGCCGAATGGCGATAGGCGTAGCCCATCTCCTCATTGGTAAGGACATGCACGGCTCCCTTGCGATCCAGCGCCCGGACCTCGACGACCCGTTCGCAGGTCTCGACGCCGTTGGCGCCGGCATTCATGCGCAGGGCGCCGCCAATGGCGCCGGGGATACCGTGGTAGAAATGAAAGCCGCCGAGCCCCGCCTCGAGCGCTGCCGCAGCCAGCCGCTTGTCGGGCAGCGCGGTGCCGGCGCGCAGGGTCCGCTCGCCGATCCGCTCGACCTGGCCGAAGCCCTTGGCGGACAGGCGGATCACCACGCCCGGCACGCCGCCGTCGCGCACCAGGAGGTTCGAGCCGATCCCGACGACGAGCACCGGGATCTCCTCGGGCAGCGCTGCCAGGAAGGTCGCCAGATCCGCCTCGTCGGCCGGCTGGAACAACAATTCGGCCGGACCGCCGGCGCGGAACCAGGTGATCTTGTCCATGCCGGCATCCGGCGTCAGCCGTCCCCGGACCGCCTCCAGCTTGTCGCCGAGGGAGGCCAGCAGATCCGCACCCGCCATCAGGCCGAGGCCCGGCCGTTGCCGGCGGCCAGCGCTTCCAGATCCTTCGGCAGCGCATAGGCCCATTGCGAGATCGAGCCGGCGCCGAGGCAGACCACCATGTCGCCGGGCTCGGCCAGATTGTGGATCAGCGGGGCCAGTTCTTCCGGCCCGTCGATGAGGCGCGCGTCGCGATGGCCGCCGAGCTTCAACCGTTCGACCAGGATCTCGGAGCTGACGAAGTCGATCGGCTCCTCACCGGCGGCATAGACCGGCGCGATGATCACCGTATCGGCGTCGTTGAAGCAGGCGGCGAAATCGGCGAACAGCGCCTGCAGCCGGCTGTAGCGATGCGGCTGGACCACCGCGATGACCCGGCCGCTGGCCGACGAGCGGGCGGCCGACAGCGCGGCCCGGATCTCCACCGGGTGGTGGCCGTAATCGTCGTAGATGGCCACCTCGCCAACGACGCCGGTCAGGGTGAAGCGCCGCTTGACGCCGCCAAAGCCGGCAAGGCCCTTGCGAATGGCGTCGCCCGAGATGTTCAGGCGGTGCGCCACCGCGATCGCGGCGGTGGCGTTGGAGACGTTGTGGCGGCCCGGCATCGGCAGCACGAGGCCCTCGATGCGCTCGGTCGTCCCCTTCACCCGGTCGCGGATCGAGATGTCGAAATGCGACTTGCCGGCCGAGAAGCTGACATTCTCGAAGCGCACGTCGGCCTGCAGATTCTCGCCATAGGTGATGATGCGGCGGTCCTCGATCCTCGAGACCAGCGCCTGCACTTCCGGATGGTCGAGGCACATCACCCCGAAGCCGTAGAAGGGCACGTTCTCGACGAAGGCGCAGAACGCCTCGCGGACCTTGTCGAAGGTGCCGTAATGGTCGAGATGCTCGGGATCGATGTTGGTGACGACCGCGATATCAGCCGGCAGCTTCAGGAAGGTGCCGTCGGATTCGTCGGCCTCGACGACCATCCACTCGCCCTCGCCCATGCGGGCGTTGGTGCCGTAGGCGTTGATGATGCCGCCATTGACCACGGTCGGGTCGAGATCGCCGGCGTCCAGCAGGGTCGCGACCATCGAGGTCGTCGTCGTCTTGCCGTGGGTGCCGCCGATGGCGATGGCATGGCGGAAGCGCATCAGCTCGGCCAGCATCTCGGCGCGGCGCACGATCGGCAGCAGCCGCTCGCGGGCGGCGGCGAGCTCCGGATTGCTGCGCTTGATCGCCGTGGAGACGACGACGACTTCGGCCTGGCCGAGATTGTCGGCGGAATGACCGACGAAGATTTTCACGCCCAGTTCGCGCAGACGCTGCACATTGGCGTTCTCGCCCTGGTCGGAGCCCTGGACGTTGTAGCCGAGATTGACCAGCACCTCGGCGATGCCGCTCATTCCAATGCCGCCGATCCCGATGAAATGGACCGGTCCGATGTTCGGCGGCATCTTCATGACCGCATCCCCCTGATTTTATGAGCGTTCAGCTCGGTTTCACGGCCTGCGGCATAGACTCAACCAGATCGGCAAGCAACTCCGCCGCGTCCGGTATCCCCGTCGCACGCGCCGCTGCGGCCATCGCCGCGGCCTTTGCCGGTTCGTCGGCGATGCCGGCGATCAGCCCGGCGAGGCGCTCGGGCGTCAGCTGCGCCTGCGGCTCGACCAGCGCCCCGCCCTCGGCCTCCAGCCGCGCCGCATTGGCGGCCTGGTCGTGGTCGAGCGCATAGGGATAGGGCACGAGGATCGCCGGCCGGCCGACCACCGCGATTTCCGAGACCGTCGAGGCCCCGGAGCGGCTGATCACCAGATGCGCCGCGCCGATCCGCTCGGCCATGTCGGAGAAGAACGGCGCGACCGTCGCGGGAATGCCCTCAGCTTCGTAGAAGCGGCGCACGGTGTCCTCGTCCTCGGCCCGCGCCTGCTGGGTGACGACCAGCCGCCGGCGCAGCGCCTCGGGCAGATGGGCGATCGCCTTGGGCATGACCTGCGAGAAGAACTGCGCGCCCTGGCTGCCGCCGAAGACGACGAGGTTGAACGGCTGGTCGGCCTCTGCCGGCCGATAACGGGTCGCGGCCGCCGCGATGACCGCCGGGCGCACCGGATTGCCGGTGACCGTGATCTTGCTGACGATGGCCGGGTCGGCCTTGTCCTGGGGAATACCGGCGGCGATGCGGTCGACCCGCGGCGCCAGGAACTTGTTCGCGCGGCCCATCACGGCGTTCTGCTCGTGGATTATGGTCGGGCGTCCGGCGCGCTGGGCGGCCATCAGCGGTGGCACGGTCGGATAGCCGCCGAAGCCGACGACCACCGCCGGGCGGATCTCGCGGACCAGCGCGCCGGCCTCGCGGAAGCCGCGCCACAGGGTCCACAGCGCCGAGAACACGGCAATGGGGTTCTTCGAGGCGAAGGTCGCGGAGCGGACGCGGTGAATCTCCTTGACCGGAAACCGGTCGGCGAAGCGGCCGGCACGGTCGTCGGTGACCAGATGGACGTCGTGGCCGCGCCCGACCAGTTCATGGGCCAGCGCCTCGGCCGGAAACAGATGGCCGCCTGTACCGCCGGCGGAAAGCAGGATCGTTGTCATGGTCAGGCGATATCCACGCGGGCCGTCGGACGCAAGCGTGCGCCGTGACGGGCTGTCATGCGCCGACGGCCTCTTACGGCACGGCGGCGTTTGTATGGCCGATGCCGTTCAGGCGGGGCTGTGCATCTGCCAGGTCCGCTCCAGAAGCCGGTCGGTATGCGAGCGGTTCTCGGGGCGCCGGCGGGTCAGCGCCAGGATGAAGCCGGCGGAGACCGCCACGGCCAGCATCGACGAGCCACCATAGGAGATGAAGGGCAAGGTCATACCCTTGGCCGGCATCAACTGCAGGTTCACCGCCATGTTGATGATCGACTGCAGGCCGAACAGCAGGACGAGACCCGAGATAGCCAGCCGGTTGAAGACGTCTCGCTGGACCAGCGCCACTTGCAGCCCGCGGATCACGATGAAGGCGAAGATCGCGGCGAGCAGCGCGCAGGTGATGATGCCGAATTCCTCGGCCAGGACCGAAAAGGCGAAATCTGTGTGGCTGTCGGGCAGCATCCGCTTGACGGTGCCCTCGCCCGGTCCCTGCCCCAGCCAGCCACCGCGCATGATCGCCTCGCGGGCGGTGTCGGTCTGGAAGGTGTCGCCCTCGCCGGTGAGAAAGCGGTCGATGCGGCTCGCCACATGCGGAAAGGCGACATAGGCCAGGAGCGCGCCACCGGCGCCAATGCCACCAAGAACGGCGATCCACAGCCAGGAAAGGCCGGCCATGAAGAATAGTCCGCCCCAGGCCCCGGCGACAAGAATGGTCTGGCCGAGATCGGGCTGGGCGACGAGCAGCGCCACCGCCACCAGCAACAGGATCAGCGCGAAGAGATTGCCGGGAATTTCGGCGCGACGCTGGTTCTCGGCGAACAGCCACGCACAGATCACCACGAAGGCCGGTTTCATGAATTCCGACGGCTGCAGGTTGAGAGGGCCAAGGTCGATCCAGCGCCGTGCGCCCTTGATCTCGGTGCCCAGGAACAGTGCCATGGCCATCAGCGCCAGGGCGACGGCGAGCAGGATCAGCGAGGCGCGCCGCACCCCGCGCGGGCTCAGCAGCGAGCAGGCGAACATCACCAGCGCCGAAGGAATCAGGAAGACCGCGTGCCGCTTGACGAAATGGAAGGGCTCGAGCCCGATGCGCTCGGCGACGGGTGGGCTGGCCGCGAAGGACAGCACCAGACCGCCGACCAGCAGCGTCAGGAACGCCGCCAGAAACCAGCGATCGACGCCCCACCACCAGTCACTGATCACACCACGCTTGATCCGGCTCGTCATCGTCATCCCTTCCGGATCATCGCCATGCCCGGCAGCTTGCGTACCGCGTCGCGGAAGGCATCGCCCCGAACCTCGAAATTGCGGAACTGGTCGAAGCTGGCACAGGCCGGCGACAGGAGGACGACCGCCTCCGCCCCTTCGCCCTGCGCTGCCGCGTCCGCCGCCGCATCGGCCGCCGCGCGTTCCACCGCGACCTCCAGCGTACCGGAAATTTCGTAAGGAATTCGTTTACCAAGCGTCGCGGCGAAGGACGGCGCCGCCTCGCCGATCAAATAGGCCTTGGCGATCCGCGGGAAGAACGGCGACAGCGAACCGATACCGCCCTCCTTGGGCAGGCCGCCGGCGATCCAGTGGATGCGCGGGAAGGCCGCCAGCGCGGGCGCTGCGGCCTCGGCATTGGTCGCCTTGGAATCGTTGACGAACAGCACGGGGCCGCCCGACCGACCTCTTCCATGCGGTGCGCCAGCCCGGGGAAGCTTTCGAGGCCGGCGACGATCTCGTTGTCGGACAGGCCGAGCGCCGTGAAGACGGCGACCGCCGCGGCGGCGTTCTGGCCGTTGTGGCGACCGCGCAGCGAACCGATGGCAGACAGGTCGAAGCTTGCCTCGGGGCGGCCCTCCATGCGCCGGTGCAGTACCCGGCCATCGAAGCCGACTCCGGCATCGAGCCCGTCGGTCTGCGAGATCCTCACGACGGAGTGGCCTTCCGATTCCAGCTCGTCGGCGATCTGTCGGCAATGGGGATCGTCCACCCCGACAATAGCCAGTTCGGACCCGGCCACCAGACGCGCCTTGACGGCGGCGTAGCTGCTCATCGAGCCATGGCGATCGAGATGGTCCGGCGTCAGGTTGAGCAGCAGCCCGATGGACGGCTCGATCGTCGGCGCGAGGTCGATCTGGTAGGACGAGCACTCGACGACGTAGTGGCGCTCCGGCGCCGGCGGCGCGAGGGTCATCACCGCGACGCCGATATTGCCGCCAAGCTGCACGTCGCGCCCGGCATGGGCGAGGCAATGGGCGATCAGCGCCGTGGTCGTGGACTTGCCATTGGTCCCGGTGATGGCGACGAACGGCGCCGCCGGCGCTGCGGCCCGGCGCTCGCGGCAGAACAGCTCGATGTCGCCGATCACCTCGACGCCGGCCGCATAAGCCAGAGCAACGGTCCAGTGCGGCCGCGGATGGGTCAGCGGCACGCCCGGCGACAGCACCAGCGCGGCAAAGTGCGACCAGTCGGCCGAGGCCAGATCGACGGTTGGTATGCCCTCGGCGATCGCCGCCTCGACGCTGGCCGGGTTGTCGTCCCAGGCCGCGACCTCGGCGCCGCCCTCCTGCAAGGCGCGCGCGGTCGCCCGGCCCGAGCCACCCAGCCCGAACAGCGCCACCGACTTGCCAGAGAATGCGCGCGCCGGGATCATCACTTACCTCAGCTTCAGGGTCGACAGGCCGACGAAGGCCAGCATGAAGGCGATGATCCAGAAACGGATCACGACCTGGCTCTCGGTCCAGCCGAGCTTTTCGAAATGGTGGTGGATGG